>WNFI01634717.1_pt1 | contig 15733 bp, 15 predicted proteins | sample 5400471 | NCBI WGS metagenome assembly WNFI01 (sample SAMN13153348, study PRJNA577476) | soil metagenome | isolation source: 100 cm saprolite on Douglas fir-dominated hillslope | place: USA:California | collected 2013-09-17 | reverse complement strand
GCCGATTTTATGCGTACTTCAGGCCATCGACCAAAACGCCAATTTCGCCGAAAATGCCAACCAACTGATTCTTTTCGACTTTTAACCGGACAGCAGTGGAAGATTATCTTGCCCGTCGTGTTCTTTGTGATCTTCCTGCTCCTGTATATGGTCTTCCACTCCCTAACCGAGTCCATGGTCCTGATCTTTCCCACGTTCTATGCCATGACCGGGGGGCTAATCTTGCAGTGGCTGCTTGGCTATAACTTCAGTGTCGCGGTCTGGGTCGGGTATATCGCGCTGTTCGGCATCGCGGTGGAGACGGCCGTCGTGATGGTCGTCTATCTGCACGAATCGCTCGATAGGCGAATTGCTTCAGGCCGCCCGCTTAGAGAAGCCGATATTCAGGAGGCCGCCATTGAGGGTGCTGTGCAGCGGCTCCGGCCAAAGCTGATGACGGTCTGTGCCGTTCTTGCCAGCCTGATTCCTCATCCTCTGGGCGAGTGGTATCGGCTCTGACGTGATGAAGCCGATTGCTACTCCCATGGTTGGCGGAATGATTACGTCCACGATTCACGTATTGATTCTGGTTCCGGTGTTCTTCGTGTTGATGAAGGAACGGGCACTGCGGCGGGGCACGTTGCTGTCGGAACCGGCGGAATAACGAAGGTAAAGGGAAACCGATCCCAATCAGAGAGCCGAAGAAAAGGACGGATTAAAGAATGCACCGCCTCAGTATGGTAAGTCTCGTCATCAGGCGTGGCGCTTTGCAAGCGAATGAAGCAAGTATCCTGTAGGAAACAACGTAAGGCCGAGAACGGCACTCGATAAATCGAGGTAATGACCAGCGCTGTGCTCAAGCCCCCAATGCATCCAAGGAAACAAGTGAAGTGCTTCGGAGACATGAGCAAGGACGACTAGCACGAGACATCCTGCGCCGAGCCCTCTTTCTGGTGGCGCGACTCCTGATTATCTTGGCTGAAGCCGGGACCCATGCGCTTCCAGATTTGTGTCACCACACGATGACAAAGAACCATTTTCTTACTTTCTGGCCGGATCTCACAGCTTCTCCCCCCCATCGCTCTCCGCATGTGAAACCATCCTCACCGCTAGGCTGTGCCCCTTAAATTCTGTGTCTCCAACACGCACAGTCCCCTTTTCTTTTATTTCAGGTGAAGGGTTCGAACCAGCGCCGCACGCGGGTCATCAGCTTGTCCGGGTTTCCCTTTGCACGGAGCAACGTTCTATGTACATCGTTAACAAACGAGTTGTAGTTCTTTTCGGGTGCTTGTCTCTTGGGGGGTGCGCGGTGCGCCGGTACCAACCGGCTCCCATCGTCCCTGCCGAAACGGCATCGAGGTACGAATTTCGTAATCTCGCTGACCCCGGCCTTCAGGCATTCGAGGAGAAGAATCTAGGTCACGCGCTTGAACTTTGGCCACCAAAGACCTGGGACCTGGGAACGCTTTCGCTTGCAGCGTTTTATTTCAATCCGACACTGGAAGCTGCGCGGGCTCGCGTTGCAGAAGCGCAAGCAGCCGTAGTTACCTCTGGCGCACGGCCCAACCCCACTCTGAGCATCGCACCGGGTATTCCCAGTCCTTATCTGTTCAATTTAGATCTGTCCGTACCAATCGAAACCGCAGGCAAGCGCGGGCACCGCATCGAATCCGCGCGGAGTCTGGAACACGCCGCTCGATTCGATCTCGCGGATTCCTTCTGGAAGGTTCGAAGCGGAGTTCGGATTGCACTACTGAACTACCTTCTCACTGCCCGAACCGTGGATTTGCTGCGTTCCGAAGAGCTGGTCCGCATGGATCAGGTAAACATTTTGCAGCAGAGGCTTTCGGTTGGCGAAATACCGAGACCGGAAGTAAACCTTGCGCGAATCGAGCTTTCAAAAACGCATTTGGCTATCAGCACTGCCGAGGGTCAAGTCGCCGAGGCCAAGGCAGCCCTGGCAGCCTCTATTGGGATTCCAGTGGCGGGGCTTCAGGGCCTCGATTTCTCCTGGTCAGACTTAGACTCCCCGCCAAGTGCAGAGTCCCTCTCGCCACGACAGATTCAGCGAGACGCGGTCCTTAATCGTCTCGACGTGCGTCGCTCCCTTGCGCTATACGCCGCAGCCGAAGCTGATTTGCAGCTTGAGATTTCCAAGCAATATCCCGATATCCAAATCGGGCCGGGTTACACATACGAGGAGAAGAACAATTTTTTTACACTCGGTCTCTCCACCACTTTGCCCGTCTTTAACCGAAACCAGGGACCCATCGCTGAGGCCGAGGCTAGACGCAGAGAATCTGCCGCTACTCTCTCGGAGAAACAGGCGCAAGTCATCGCGGGAAGCGAACGAGCGCTGGCCCTCTATATCGCGGCGCTGAAGGAACTGACCGAAGCCGACCAGTCTCTTCGAAAGCTCCAAGATGATCACCTGCAAATGATGCAGCAGGCAGTCCGGCTCGGCGAGGAAGATCGACTGGCCCTCAACGGCGTTCAAATCGAGAGCTCGGTTGTGGCTCGAATGAGGCTGGACGCGCTGGCACGAGCGCAGAGCGCCCTCAGCGAACCGGAAGATGCTGTCCAACGCCCACTCGATCCCAGTGGCATGTTTTCGATTGATTCTGAATCGCCGACGCTGAACAAACCTCCTGCGGAGTCAAAACGATGAGACTCAACTCCAGACTTAAAACTATCGGATCGCTTGGCCTTTTCATCACGGCCCTCCTGATGCTGACATTTCTGGAAGCCTGCAATCGCTTCGACAAAGACGATGCGAACCGCCAGCCCCAGATGAAGAAAGGACCGGCCGAAATCTCGGTCGAGAATGGAGAAGCAGTCCTTGCGCTTGATACAGCGACGCAAGGCCGTTTGGGGCTACAAGTCGTAACTCTCACCGCAACCGTCACTCGTGCCCAGATCACCTCCCCTGCTGTCGTTCTTCCGATTCAAGACCTCGCAACCTTTCGCAATAGCTACATTGCCGCGCAGACACAACTTCAGAAATCACGCGTCGAGATGGACGTCGCCCGCAAGGAGTACACGCGCCTGAAGGCATTGTTTGAACAAAACCGCAACGTCTCAGAAAAGTCGCTCCAATCCGCAGAGGGCGCTCTGAAAGCGAGTGAAGCGGATGAACGGGCCGGGGAGCAACAGTTGAATTTGCAAGAGTCGATAGTCCGCCAGGAGTGGGGCGGGATTGCGTCGCAATGGGCTCTGGGGGACACATCGGAGTTCCAGCGCCTCCTCGACCAACGTGACGTGCTCGTACAAGTAACGATGCAGGCCGATGCAACCCTTGAGGTGCCGAAGACCATTTCGCTTGAAATTCCCGGCACGAGCCGAATCGGAGCGAGTCTTGTTTCGCCATTTCCCAGAGTTGACCCACGAATTCAAGGCAGGAGCTTTCTCTATGTTGCACCCGCGGAGCGAGGCCTCGCTCCCGGCATGAACCTGCTTGCTCACCTATCAGTTGGTGTTCAGGTGAGAGGACTGATCGTGCCTACATCGGCTGTTGTGTGGTCCGAGGGGAAAGCTTGGGCATACCAGCAAACGGCGTCCGAGCGTTTTACTCGTCGCGTTGTGTCTACAGATGTCCCGGTCGAACGGGGATTTTTTGTCGCGCGGGGATTCTCACCGGGGGACAGAGTCGTGACACAAGGCGCGCAGTCTCTGCTTTCCGAGGAAATGCTTCTACATGGCCAGGGCGGAGGAGATACGGATGAGCACTGAAACGAGAGGCGCTCGATGCTAAATGCCATTGTCCGTTTCTCAATCCGTTTCCGTGGTATTGCAATCTCCCTGGCCTGTGCGCTTCTGGTGTACGGAATCGTTTCATTGTCCCGTGTCCCTTACGACGTTTTCCCTGAATTTGCGCCACCGCAGGTTTCCATACAGACGGAAGCACCTGGCCTTTCCCCGGAACAGGTTGAAGTTCTCGTTACTCAACCCATCGAGAACGCCATCAATGGCGTTGCTGGAATTGACACCTTGCGTTCGCGGTCGATTCAAGGTCTTTCCGCCATCACAGTTGTCTTTCTTTCCAGCACCGATGTCTATCGGGACCGGCAGGGCGTCGCGGAGCGTTTGTCAACAGTCGCCAGCGAGCTTCCTGCTGGAGTTCCGCCGCCACTCATGACTCCCCTCACCTCCTCGACGACTTGGGTGATGGAGGTGGGCGTCACATCGGAGAAACAATCGCTCATGACCGTGAGAACGATGGCCGACTGGACGGTGAAGCCCCGCCTATTGGCGGTTCCCGGCGTTGCCGGAGTCGAGGTCAACGGAGGCGAGGTCCGGCAGATTCAATTCCAATTTGATCCTCAACGGCTGGTTCAATACGGAGTAAGCGTTGAGGAAGTCATTGCCGCCGCGCGACGCGCTACCGGCGTTCGGGGCGCTGGTTTCGTCGATACGCCCAACCAGCGAATCGTGCTGCAAACGGAAGGGCAGCCAATTACACCAGTAGATCTCAGTCACACGGTCCTAATCCATCACAGCGGTGCCAACGTGACTTTAGGAGACGTCGCGCGGGTAGAAGACGCACCCGCCCCGATCATCGGTGCAGCTTCGATCAGAGGAAAACCGTGCGTGATACTCGTAATCGATGCTGCGTATGGTTCGAACACGCTCGAAGTCACACAGGGCATCGACAAGGCAGTGGCCGACTTGCGTCCCACCCTGGAAGCGCAAGGAATCTCGCTTCACTCCGAGGTGTTTCGCGCGGCCGACTTCATTGATGTCGCGCTCCATAACGTTCGGGATTCGTTGCTCATCGGCGCGTTCCTCGTCGTCGTGGTTCTGTTCCTGTTCCTCTTCAATTTCCGCGCTGCCGCGATCTCCTGCACCGCGATTCCGCTCTCCCTGCTCGCGGCAGTGATGGGCTTGAGCTTGAACACGATGACGATGGGTGGACTTTCGATTGCCCTAGGTGAGGTCGTGGACGATGCGGTGATTGACGTCGAGAGTATCTATCGCCGCCTGCGCGAGAATCGGTCCTTGCCGAATCCTCGCTCAACAGTGCAAATCGTGTTCGATGCGTCAATCGAAGTGCGGAGCGCTGTGGTTTACGCGACGTTTGCTGTGATCCTAGTTTTCTTTCCTGTGTTGAACATGTCGGGTTTGGCTGGGAGGATCTTTGGCCCGCTCGGTATCGCATACATCTGGGCAATCCTTGCCTCGCTGGTTGTGGCCTTGACCGTTACACCTGCCTTGTGCGTTCTTCTGCTAGGGGACCGCGATCTGCCGCCGCAAGAGCCGCCCGTCGTTCATTGGCTGAAGAAGCGTTACCACAACGTTTTGCTCCGCGTTGAGAAAGTGCCTCGACTGGTAATTGCCGCGGTCGCTCTTTTTGTTGCGCTCGGAATAGGAACTCTGTTCCTGTTGAGTGAATCGTTCCTCCCTGAATTGCGCGAGGGCAATATCACCGTTCACATGACGGCAGTCCCCGGAACTTCCCTTCAGGAATCAATGCGACTTGGAGATCGCATCACAGAGGCCTTGTTGAGAATTCCATCCGTGAAATCCGTCGCTCAACGAGCAGGGAGGGCTGAACTGGGGACCGATACGATGGGAACCCATGAAAGCGAAATTGATATCAATTTGCAGGCTCGCAACGGAAATCAAGTCAAGATGGCACAGGACGGCATCAGGGAAGCGATCTCGCAGCTACCTGGTCCGCAGCTGACTTCGAACGGCTTTCTGACGGAGCGCATCAACGAGACTCTGTCCGGCTACAAGGCCCCCGTGGTGGTCAATGTTTTCGGCTCTGACCTGAACCAACTAGACCAGCAAGCTGGTCAAATTGCCAACGAACTGCGCAGCGTGCGGGGCGCATCCCAAGTACAAATCCAGTCTCCTTCGGGGATGCCCGAGATCGTCGTGCGCCTCAGAAAGCAAGACGTCGCCCGTTGGGGCTTTGATTCGCTGGAAGTCCTTGACGTCATACGAACAGCCTACGGCGGTGAGAATGTCGGACAGATTTACGAAGGCAATCGGGTTTTTGACGTCGCTGTCATTCTTGGCGTCAACGACCGCCTCGGAACGACGGAAATAGGCGCTCTGCCGCTTCGCAGTCCCGATGGAAATTACGTCATTCTGAAGCAGCTTGCGGATATTTACGAGTCGTCTACACGGTACGTCATCTTGCATCAGGGCGCACGCCGCGTTCAGACCATCACATGCAACGTTCAAGGGCGTGTCGTAAATTCCTTTGTCGATGAAGCACAAAAGCGCATCGCTCGCTTGTCGCTTCCCACAGATACGTACGTGGAGTTTTCCGGCACGGCAGAGGCGCAGGCACAGTCCCGCCGAGATCTTTTGGTGAACTCCCTGCTGGCGGGGCTCGGCATCGTCCTGCTCTTGTCCGTTGTCATGGGCAACTACCGCAACCTGCTGCTTGTTCTCCTAAATTTGCCCCTTGCGCTCGTTGGAGGAGTCCTCGTCGCGTTCCTCACGGGAGGTAATCTTTCCCTTGGATCTCTGGTAGGCTTTGTGACTTTGTTTGGAATCACGCTGCGTAATTCGATCATGCTTATTTCGCATTACGAACACTTAGTTGAAGTGGAGGGCATGGGTTGGGGATTGGACACTGCTCTCCGTGGCGCTTCCGAACGCCTCGCACCAATCTTGATGACAGCTTTAGTCACGGGACTCGGCCTTTTACCCCTAGCCGTCGGCAGCGGCGACCCCGGACGCGAAATCGAGGGTCCAATGGCTACGGTCATACTTGGCGGGCTTGTGACCTCGACTTTGTTAAATCTGCTCGTTCTACCTACGCTCGCCTTGCGCTTCGGAAGGTTTGAGCCGCGGCAAGCGCTCTCACGAGGAGAGTCATAGTGAAGCGAAGTGAATGCACAGTATTCGCGTTAATAATTGGATCGCTGTGCGTATCGCAGGTCGCAATAGGCAGTTCCAACTTGCGCACAATCGACGGGATCTTTCCACGGTGACGGTACGCGGCGGCGGCTGAAGACCAGAACTACCGGTTGTTCTCGGCCTGGTTGGATTTTGCTTCCGCCGATATATCAAGTTCGATCTTCAACTCGTCTTTAACCTTTACTGCCCCTCCGGCCACCGTGACAGGCGTGATGCCGAAGTCGCGTTGTTTCAACATGACATCTCCGCGGTAATGACCGCTGGAGCGAACAACGTGGAACGAGATTGGCCGGGTCTTTCCATGCAGCGATAGTGTTCCTGCCACCAAGAAGTGGTCTGCGCCTTCCTCTTTTACATGGTTTGCCTGGAACCGAATTTCATGGAACTGATTCGAGTCAAGAACGTCTGGCCCGAGCATACGTTCCTGGACCTGCTGCCGCTTCTCCCGGGCCAGATTGGGATCCAAAACTACGAGTTTTCGCGAATCGACGACAATTTCCACCCGCCGCTCGGCGTCGTCGACCAAACCACTGGTGATCGGAGCGCGAATCTCGTGATTGTCGGCGAACGCCGAGAAAAGACCGGACTTGAAAACGCGCACGGTGATAACCGAGTGCTCCGGGTCAATTGGTTGAGTCTGGGCCAGAGATGTGCCTAACAAAAGCGCAAGTACGGAGATCCCGTAGTTCCTTCTCATAAATGTCAGCCAAGAGACCGACTCTATGTGGCTCGCCCTTTCGCACAAGAATTGCGGAGCAGATTTTGATATTAGAAACGACAAAGCGAGCGGTTGTCACTGCCTTGTCAAATTGTCGTCATACTGACGTTCGTTCCCTTGGGTAAGCCGTATCGGGCATGTACGGACGGCTGAACCGTACAGACAATGCGCGGTAGGTGCCTTTCTAGATATAGTCTTTTGCAAAATAGGAACCACAAAAGAAAGCTAAGGTACACGAAGGAAAGGAAATACCTGCGACCGTGGCCTACCGTAATCTGTCGGTGACGCGGGCGTTTCTGTAAGCTGGACCTCTGCGGACTTACAGAAGGAGTGAAATGTCGATTAAGACTTGGTTCCGAGCCGGCGCGACTGCAATCTTGTCTCTGGCCCTCTCGACGACAATCGCTGTGGCTCAGGACCACGGACACGGCCACGAGAAGCACGATCGCGACGACGATGATGACCGGGGCCATGGACGTGGCCACGGCCATGACCACGACCGCTATTCCGATGAAGACCGCGATCAGATCCGCGGTTGGTACCGTACTCATTACTCAAGTCTCCCGCCCGGCCTGGCCAAGCGCGATCGTCTTCCTCCCGGCTTGGAGCGCCAATTAGTCGTTCGTGGAACTCTCCCGCCGGGGCTTCAGAAAAAAATGCAGCCCTGCCCGCCGGATCTGGAAAGGATGCTCCCACCCCCGCCTCCGAATTACGCGCACGTCGTGATCGGTGGCAACTTGGTTCTGCTCAACCGGGCGAACTTCCAGATTGCGGATGTCTTCCACCTAGAAATTAAGTAGGCAGGAAGCCGCAGGTTGCTGATATCACAAGGTGGGAGTCCCAGCCGCGCCAGCCTTTCGTCCCAGGGACCGCGGCGGAAAGGGTCGGTCACTGCTTTCATGCTTTTGGAATTGAGGAGTTCTTCATGGCGACGGTCAGGTCTACGCCCTCAACTCCAGCGTCGGCTACAGCTTCACTCGCCACTTCGGCATGGACTTGGGCGTACCCTTTTATTTCGTGCGCCCCTCCAGTTCTCTGGGTGGAACTTCCAGCAACGGCATTGGCAACCCGTCTTTGGATTTCCGTTTGAGGTTCCCCGGTCGGGAAATCAACTTTGCTTCGGTCGTGACCGGTTCGGCGCCAGTGGGTGACAGCAAGAAGGGTTTGAGCACGGGGCGCGGTACGTATGTCTGGACGAACCACTTCGACCACCCGTTCGAAAGCTTTACGCCGTTCGGTGAAATTGGAATTTCCAACACGGTGGCCGACACCCGGCTGTTCCTCCGTCCGTTTACGGCGTTGGGTTTCAACACCCACCTCCAGGGCGGCGCTAACTACGATGTCTGGAAGGTCATCAGCGTGGGCGGCTCGGGGTACTCCATTCTGCCATCGGGACAACAAACGATCTTCAGCAAAGTGGCCGGGACTTCCGGCAATTCGAGTGGCCACGGTCATGCCTTCGAGAACAACCAACAGACCACGGGCGGCGCCACCTTGGCACGCGACTACGGCTTTTCCGCTTGGATCGATGCTAATCCCGCGCCGTACCTCGATCTGGAGTTGGGCTATACGCGGAGTGTTAACTACGATCTGAATGCGGTTTCCTTCGGTGTAGGCGTCAACGTCGGATACCTGGCCCGCAGGAGAAACGGTTACTAGTCGGGCTTAACATATTCAGTGAACGGAATCCTAAGGAGGTAATTTCATTGAAATACGCAAAGACTTGGCTAGTCATACTGGTTATCGTCGTCTTCTCGCTGACCGCGTCTGCGCAGCACGGCAGCGGAGCGGGCGGCAGTATCGGTCCGGGGGTGGGTCACGGCGCAAACGGAGCGGATCACGGGAAAATGAGCAGCAACAGTGCCGGTTCGGCCCACGGCTTGACCGTGAACCAGATACTCAGCAAGAACACCGCGCTAGCGGCCAAGATCCAGACGCTGACGGGAACGCCGGCACAAAAGGCCTGCTCCGGATTCAAGAACCTGGGTCAGTGCGTCGCCGCCGCTCACGTGAGTAAGAATCTGGGAATCAGCTTCGCCTGCATGCAGGCTGACATGACCGCCCAGTCGCCTGCCAAGGGATCCGGCTGCCCTGCTGGGACCGGCAGCAAGTCCCTGAGCTTGGGTAAGACTATCCAGATGCTGAGCCCGAAGGCAGACTCGAAGCTCGAATCCAAGAAGGCCACCAAACAGGCTGACGCGGACATCAAGGATTCTGAGACCCATTCGTAACCGAATGCCGCGACGCTGAGAGACCGAGCCCCGTTCAAACGAGCGGGGTTTTTTCTGCCGCAGCCAAGGTGGCCGATCAAATCGTGACCGATGGCAGGTCAGCTGTTCCGTGTGAGGGCCGTAGAACAGAAAAGGGACCGTATACAGGTCATCCGCCACGTCAGCGGGCGCAATCAGCGAGTGGGACGGATAGAGGCTGTTCGCATTAGTGGTCTGATGCCAGAAGTAGAACTTTCGCGAACTGAGATAACGTAAATCGGAAAATTAGTTTCAGTTGAGCGGAAACTTCGAGACCTTTCCAGCTTCCAAACGCTATTTCACAGTGGCGCTGAAAACCTCCTCCATAGCCAGGTTCCCGTTGCATGATTGCAAGGGCACAAGCTGATCTCGACTATCGGTCCAAATGGGATACGACGTCCCCCCAAATGATGCTAAGCCTTCGTAGTCGCCTTGCTGGTTTCCGTAGTCAATTCCAACACATGGAAAAACGCCGTTACAATCGTGCTCGTTGGAGCTGGCTGTACTCACGCGGGTATTCGGAGTCCTCCAACTTTGGCCGCCGTCCAGTGATTGGGTAAAGTAGGTATCCGTCATGTATCGAAAACCGGTAGTGTCGTTACGCGTATCGTAAAAAGATACGTTTGCCGCACCGGTAACCAGGTCAACGGCAAGCCAATGGTTAAAACGATCTACTCCGAAGGAGAGGTGATCGGTGACGGCCTTCGGTGCGCTCCAGGTTAGCCCTCGATCATCAGAGAAGGACGCAAATATGTCGGTGTCGGTACCTGCCGCATTCAGGTCCATCCAGGAGCAATATAAGCGTCCGCGGTATGAGTCAGTCGATAAGTCGGCGGCGCAGGATGGATAAACCAGCGCCCCACGAAACGACTCGGCTGGGATCAACGCTTGGAAGTTAAGCTTCTCGGGAGAAATTATGGTCTGAGTTCCCCAAGTCGCTCCTCCGTCAAAGGAGCTATTGAAGGCGATGGTCCTGGCATGATAATCGCTCCAAGCGACGTACAACTCGCCATTGGGACCCGTGAATGGAACTGCGCCAATTGCTTGTCCCGGACCGGAAGGATTGTCGGCGCGTGTGACCGTGAATGTTGCGGCGTGATCGGAGGAGCTGCCGACGCGAATCCCGCCTGCGCTAGAACCACCGGATGAAGCGTCCCATGCGACGTAAACATTGTCACGAAACGGGCTGCTCGCACTCGTATCGGCGGTGATCATCGGTTTGTCGTTGAAGTGATCGGAGCCAGTCGCAAAGGAAAAAAAGTTTGTGAATGGTTAAGTCTTCCCGCCATCTGTGGAACGGGCGACTGCCATCTCGGACCCATTTACTCCGGCGCCGTTGCCAAAAAAAAACCGCAATATAACTGTAGTAGAGGTTGCCGCTGGTATCGAAGACAAGGCTGGGGTCGGAGCCGAATCGAGTATCGTTCGTGCCAGACAATTGCGGCGGCAATGGAAGATCAACCCCTTCCCAATTGGATCCTCCATCCGATGAAAAGTAACCTCTCATGGGCAAGCGGAAGATTTCATTGGAACCCCCACTTAGAGAGCGTGGATGCGAGGAGTTGATGGCGATGTAGGTCTCGCTCTGCGGCCCGCATTCATTCGAGACATCCACATTGATGCCAACGGTCAAGGATTTGGACGGTGCTCCGGAACCAGTCGGCCCATTCTTGGCCAAGTTCTGGTACTTGTTCCACCAGGTTGGGTATTTGGAATTATTCGTTCGTGAAAATCCCAATGACGCTATCGTGCAAAATGCCAGCAGGGAAATTGCGAGTTTCATCGGAACAGCTCCTGAACACAACACCTCAGGGGATGAGGTGGGGATTCATTCTAACCCGAAACAGCCCGTCTAGGGCCACTTTTCAGTGTGAGCTCCCAAGGACCCACGATACGGGTGCCGATACTGGAGCGGGATCGGGTCTCCGGTTATACTCACATCTTCAGTGATGGCTTTAGATTTCCGTTCGGCGATTATTTCGATCTCACGATTGATTATCTCGACCACACCCAGGCATGCTGTGGAGAAGGATATGACTGGCTTACTCCGGGCTCCGTCTGGTACACGAGCCAGCTGAGATAACGATGCGGGGACAGCGAGTGAATCGTCCAACCAGCGCAGTGAAGAATCCATGTCTACGGATCATGGGTGGAGCAGGCAATTTACCTGTGTGGGGATATTGCTCTGTCTGCGAAAATGTAAAGTTCGCTCCAACCCACGAACTGACCGATCCCAATCAGCAGCAGCAATGGCTGAAATATTTGTTTAACCGACATTTTGCTAAAGTTCATCTTCACGAGGACGGGAGCCAAGCTTGTCAGCAAAAAGCGATAGGAGACAAGCGATGAACTTGCTCGGTCAAAGGCAGGTCAATCGTCCGGGCCGCAGGTATCTTTCCCGCCGCAGACAGAAAGTACTCGGATCCTCCTCATTTATTGCCGTTGGAGACACCTAGTTGCAGATCGGGCGCTATTGGTCAGTCGTTGAGAATAAACCTGATTGGATGTAGCCGGGTACGAGAGACAGTGACAGGGCAGCGTTCTAACCGGCTGAACTACGTTCCCGCTTGACGACTCCATGTGATTCGCTGCTTCCTTCCCTTCCCCTTTGTGACGCCCTGTTCCGATGGGTACGTCTCAAGTTAGGTGTGCCATTTACGCCCAAAGGCAGGAGATAGGTACAGCGAACATGCGCTCGCCGAAAGGCACCCTCTGCTCAGCGTCGTAGAGAACGACACCGAGCTTGAAGTCCGCGCCGCACGCCGCGGACAGCTTTCGAAGTCCCTTGAAATCTCCGGCAGTGACGGTTGCGGCCGCTTTGACCTCAATACCAACTACATCCCCACCCTCACCTTCCACGATGATGTCTACTTCGTCCTGATCCTTATCTCGGTAGTGGTAGAGCCTGCACGTCTCGGCCAGCCAATCCACCTGTTTCATAACCTCCGTTGGGAGTCTTCACCAGTCGCTTGAGCCGATTGCGGAACCAAGGTTCTAGGCGACGAACCAAGAACAGTTGCTCGAGGACGGCTACGTACTTTCTTGTCGTTTTGTCATCGAGACCAATTTGACCGCCGATCTGCGTGAAGTTGGTTAGTTGACCGGAGTGGTGAGCAAGAACTTTAAGTAGGCGCGGCATCTGGTCCATCTTCTCTAGCTCGGCGATATCGCGCACGTCGCGCTGCACGATTGCATTGACGTAACCGCGAGCCCACGCTCGCCGCCGTTGTCGATCTCTTCGTTGAATCATCTCTGGGTAACCGCCGGTCAACACTGCGTCTACCAGATCATCTCCAATCAAGTACTCGGTTGTTTTGGCGACTCTGCCTGCCATCGCTTTCTGCAGGAACGTAGGTTTCTTCTCTCCGATCTCAGCTCGTGAGAGCGGCAAAAGATTCACGACTTGCATTCGTCCAGCAAGGCTTTCGGAGACTTGGGGTAGGGTGAGCACGTTGGCGGAACCCGTCAGAAGGAAGCGGCCTGGGTGACGGTCGACGTCGATGGTTTTCTTGATGGCACGCAATAGATCTGGAGCGCGTTGCACTTCATCGACAATGGCTTGATCAAGTCCACGTACGAATCCGCTCGGATCGCCACGGGCAGCTTCCAGCACTGTATCGTCGTCCAGGGTGATGTACCGATGACTAGTAAATCCCCGCACCAGCGTGGTCTTGCCACACTGGCGCGGCCCGGTAACCATGACGACCGGCGTATCAGTGAGGGCGGCCTTCACCTGATCGACGGAGAACCTAGGAAATAGCTTGGTGTTCGATTCGTCCAATTCGGATGACTGCTCCGTCCATCCCGGATCATATAACGTCTGTCTCGGATTATATCCACGTCCAGTTCGGCTTACAAGCCCGTCCAGTCCGGATCATACACCCCTTGAACTTGGTCTACGCGCCGGTGTAGGAGTTGATTCGGATGCAAAAGGTGCATACAAAAACGCATACAAAAGTCTTCCAGTTACGCTAAGTATCTGATAAGATGTGAGATAGTTTCGAAACTGGCAGACTTTTTATTGACGTCTAAGTTATTGATTTTAAAGCGGAAGTGGTGGAGCTGGCAGACACACCATCTGATGCCATCACTTTAGCGATTCTTTACAAGCTTCTGATCCTGCAGCTTTTACCTTTCGCCTCAGTTACTTCCAGCGAACCACCCAAAGACGGCCAGTAGCCTGCCCTGCCAGAAAAACAGTTTCCGCCGAATCCCCCTGTACTCGGCCCAATGTTGCGTCGGCGATGCAGCCGTTAGCGCGGCCGGAGCGGCACGACCGAAGGTCTTAGGCTTCGATCGTGATTTGGTTTTCCACCGCGGCGATCCCGGGCGCCGACCAGACCGCTCGTTCTGCCTCTTCCCTTTCTGCCCAAGCACGAACCGTTCCCTTTAGAATGGCTTTGCTGCCCTGTATTTCAACGGTGATGTTCTTCGCGTCGAGCTCGGCACTGCGAACCAGGGCGTGCTCAATTTTTTTCTTGAGTTCCGACCACCCTTCGATTCCAGGAGCGGTGAGCGACAGCATTGCTACCGCTATCTCTTCGTGAGCCATGCTGTTCTCCTTGCCGTCATTCATCAAATCGGTCTTCATAAACTTAGTGATCTTGGTGACAATGCTGTGATACCGAGCCGCTTCATCTTCGCGATCAACGTCGTGCGGTGCAGGCCCAGCCGGACGGCAGCGCCGTTCCGACCACCAAGCACGCCCTTCGTTTCTTGAAGAGTCCGAAGGATGTGCGAAATCTGCCAATCCAATAGGGTGACGGGCATGGATGTCTTCGACCACTTCGAGCCATCCTGGGTCGGCTGGGGGAGTTCGGGCAGCGAACCGCTCAGCACAGCACTGGTCGACAGAATTACTGAGCGTTCAATCAGGTTTTGCAGTTCCCGAACGTTGCCCGGCCATGAGTGCCGCACAAGACCCGCCATGAATTCCTGCGAAACGGCCGCAATTTGCTTGTGCATGCGAGCGGCGTAATGCATTGCAAAATGGTGAACTAACAAGCGGATATCCTCGGGCCGCTCCCGCAGCGGCGGTAGTGCAATCGGAAACACGCCGAGCCGATAAAAGAGGTCAGCACGAAATTGACGTTCGTTCATCATGTCAGCGAGATTCCGATGGGTGGCGCAAATGACGCGCACATCGGCGTGAATCGTGGCGGTACTGCCCAGACGCTCGAACTCTTTTTCCTGCAGGACGTGAAGAAGCTTGGGCTGTAACTCAAGCGGAAGGTCGCCGATCTCGTCCAAAAACAAAGTACCCCGGTTAGCCCGCTCGAACCGCCCAATACTGCGGGCGACCGCCCCGGTGTATGCGCCACGCTCGTGACCGAACAACTCGCTTTCCAGCAAACCTGCAGGAATGGCGGCGCAATTCACTTTCACAAATGGGCCATTCGATCGGCTGCTGCACCTGTGAATGGCTTGCGCAATCAGTTCCTTGCCAGTTCCGGTTTCCCCGTTGATCAACACCGTGGCGTCGGTCGGTGCCACAACCCGTACCATTGCGAGTACGCGCCGTAGAGCAGCGCTGTTCCCTTCAATGCCTGGAAATCCGCTGCCGCCGAGTTCGTTGCTTCCAAGCGCGTCCCTCGCCGACTCTGCATCCTCGACTTCAAGGGATGCGGCATGGTTGACTGTGGCCGCTTCACCGGCCCAGCTTGTTAGTGCCGCCATTCATTACTCCTTTTCCTTTGTCCGCTGTGCTTTCGAGACGTCGCGTTCTCTCGTGATCCACTCGCGGATGTAAGCTGGACAATTCTTGAGCTTGATACCTTCCGCTTCACCTCTCTCAAGAAACCTGACCGCGTCCCGATCCACCAGGGTCAGGTCTTTCAAATCCAGAACTACTTCACGATTACCAGCTTCGGATCTGAGAAGTGCTTCCATCTCGGCGACCTCCTCTGCGTTCATT
>WNFI01036059.1_pt1 | contig 15735 bp, 16 predicted proteins | sample 5400471 | NCBI WGS metagenome assembly WNFI01 (sample SAMN13153348, study PRJNA577476) | soil metagenome | isolation source: 100 cm saprolite on Douglas fir-dominated hillslope | place: USA:California | collected 2013-09-17 | reverse complement strand
CCCAGCTTGTGCAGCGGCGCCTCCTCGGGCTGCGCGCCGCTGTAGCGGCCGATCACGCCGAGCTGCGACACCGGCACATAGAGCTTGTCGCCGCCTTGATACTCCAGGAGAAGGAAGTCCCCCTGGCCGTCCTCCAGCTCCAGATTGAGCAATCCCTGGTAGCGGCCGATGCCGTGCTGCTCGTGCACGACCGGGTCGCCGACCTTCAGCTCCGACAGGTCGCGCAGCATTCCCTCGATCGAAGTGCGCGTTTCGGCTTTGCGCGCGCGGTGACGAACGACGCCCGCATAGAGCTCGGCCTCGGTGACGATCGCCCAGCCTTCGGCGGGCACCATGAAGCCGCGAGCCAGGGGGGAGACGCAAAGCACAAAAGACCTGTCTCCCGACTGGAATTCCTGAAAGTCCCGGCACGGGCCCGGCTTGAGGCCGTACTCGGCGAAGAAGCTCGCCATCGTTTCGCGCCGGCCGGGCGACTCGGCGGCCACCATCACGCGCAAATTCGATGTGTCGAGGAAGCGTTTGAGCGCGGCAAGCGGATCCTGCGCGCGGCGGTCCACGGCGACGCTCGGCGGCGGCGTCGCGATCACGCCGCCGTCCTGGTCCTCCTCCTCGCCGTGAAAATCGATGCGCGGGTGCTCGCGCAGCCGCAGGTAGAACTCTTCCGCCGGCACGAAGAGCTGCGGCGGCGGCAGCAGCGGCCGGTTGGGGTCGCCGCCCTGCAGCGTGAACCGCGAGCTCGCCTCGCGCCAGAAGTCCTGGATCGCGCTCGACACGTCGTGGTGCAGCGCGACGCTGCAGCCTTTCGGAAGATAGTCGAACAGCGTCGCAGCCGCTTCGAAGAACAGCGGCAGGTAGTACTCGATGCCGGCGGCCGGCACGCCGTTCGAAACGTCCCGGTACAGGGATTTCTTCGACGGATCGCCTTCGAACAGCTCGCGCCAGCGGCTGCGGAACCGCGCGCGGCCCGCCTCATCGAGCGGAAACTCGCGCGCCGGCAGCAGCCGGATTTCCTTCACCGCGTAGAGCGTGCGCTGCGTGTCGACGTCGAACGTCTTGATCGCCTCGATGACCTCGTCATCCAGGTCGAGGCGGTAGGGCAGCGCGCTGCCCATCGGAAACAGATCGATCAGCCCGCCGCGGAAGCAGAATTCTCCCGGCGCTACGACCTGGGTTACATGCTGGTAGCCGGCGACGACAAGCTGTCCCTTCAGGGAATCTAACGGAAGTTTTTCTCCCGTTTTGAGGAAAAACGTGTGCGCTGCGATATAGGCGGGCGGGCAGAGCCGCACCAGCGCGGTCGGCGCCGGCACGACGGCCACGTCGACCTCGCCGCGCTGGATCTGATAGAGGGTCGCCAGCCGCTCCGACACCAGGTCCTGGTGCGGCGAGAACTGGTCGTAAGGCAGCGTTTCCCAGTCGGGCAGCAGGCAGACCCGCAACTCGGGCGAGAACCACGCGACCTCCTCGACCAGGCGTTGCGCATCGAGCGCGGTGGCGGTAATCACCGCCAGAGGCTTTTCCGAGGTCGCCAGGCGCGCGAGGGCAAGCGCGTCCGAAGAGCCGGACAGCCGGGTGTAGCGCCTGCGGGCGGGAAGTGAATCGCGATGCATCGGCGGAAAAACCGTGTAATTATATCGTCCTGAATTTACAAGAACTTTGACTTGCCTCTGTTCGCTTTGATCCCGGCCGCCGGTAGCGGCACGCGCCTCGCCGGAGAGCGGCCCAAGCAATATGCGGCGCTGGCCGGCAAGCCGCTGCTCTGGCACGCGGTGCGCGCGATCTGCGTGCCACCGGTCGAGCACGTCTTCGTGGTGCTCGCGCCGGAAGACAGGGCATTCTCCCGCCATGACTGGAGCGCCTTCGCGGGCAAGCTGGAGCCCCTTTACTGCGGCGGCGGGACGCGGCGCGACTCGGTCTACAACGGTCTGGTCGCGGCCATGGCTGCAGTCGATGCCGACGACTGGATGCTGGTGCACGACGCGGCGCGGCCTTGCCTCCCCAAGAGGGATCTGGAAAACCTGATTCGGGAAACCGAAGCGGACCAGGTGGGAGGGATCCTGGCGCTGCCGGTGGCGGAAACCGTGAAAGCCGTTGCAAAAGACGAAGCCGGGATACAGCGTATCGACCGCACCGAGGATCGCGCGCAGCTCTGGCTCGCGCAGACGCCTCAGATGTTTCGCGCCGGGCTGCTTGCGCAGGCGCTCCAGCAAGCGAAAGGCGCCGTGACCGATGAGGCCGGCGCGATCGAGCAAATGGGACTCAAGCCGCGCCTGGTCGCGGGCAGCCGGGAGAACCTGAAGGTGACCTACCCGGAAGATCTGGCGATCGCAGCAGCCATCCTGGCGAGACGCCGGTGAGGATCGGGCAAGGCTTCGATGTGCATCCTTTCGCCGAAGGGCGCAAGCTGATCATCGGCGGCGTCGAGATTCCGCATCACAAGGGCTTGCTGGGGCATTCCGACGCCGACGTGCTTACGCACGCGATCTGCGATGCGCTCCTCGGCGCCGCGGGCCTGGGCGACATCGGGCGGCATTATCCCGACGGCGATGCCAGCTACGCCGGCATTGACAGCCGCAAGCTGCTGCGTGACGTTGCAAGGAAATTGAAAGAGCTGAACCTCAAGATCGTCAATCTCGACGCCACGATCATCGCCCAGGAGCCCCGTATGGCGCCGCACATGCCGCGCATGATCGCCAACATCGCCGCCGACCTCGGCGTGCCGCCGGCGGCCATCAACGTCAAGGCGACCACCACCGAGGAGCTCGGCTTCATCGGCCGCGGCGAAGGCATCGCGGCGCAGGCCGTAGCGCTCATCGACTGAAATGTACTCGCCTGCGTACAACCGCATCGAGGATCGGGCGGAGCTCCTGGCGTTCATGCGCGCGCACAGCTTTGCCGTTCTGGTGACGCGCGAGCTGCACGCTTCCCACCTTCCAGTACAAGTTCGAGAAACGCAAAAGGAACTGATCCTCGACATGCACATGGCGCGGGCCAACCCGCAATGGCAGGACTTCTTCGACGACGAAGCGCTGGTCGTGTTTTCCGGGCCGCACGCCTACGTCTCGCCGCGGTGGTACGAGGAGAAAGAGCGCGTGCCGACCTGGAACTACGCCGCCGTCCATGCCTACGGGGTGCCGAAGGTCATTCAGGATCGAAATGCGAAGCACGCATCGCAGCGCCGGCTCGTGACCGCCCTCGATCCGCAGTGGCTGCCGAAATTCGATGCCTTGCGCCGCGAATACGTCGACAGCATGCTCGAGGGGATCGTCAACTTCGAGATCGCGGTGACGCGGCTCGAGACGCGCTGGAAGCTGTCGCAGAACCGCGGGCGGCGCGAGCAGGAGCTGATCGCCGCCGAGCTGCAGCGCTCAGCCGATTCCGCCGCGCGCGCGCTCGCCGAATTGATGCGCAAGCACCTCGCCGAGAAGTAATGCGCCTTTTCTTCGCCCTCTGGCCTCCGCACGAGGCAGCGCGAGCCTTGGCGGACTGGGCACGCGCGACGGCGCGGGAGTCGGGCGGCAGGGCGACGGCCGAGGGCAAGATCCACCTGACGCTCGCCTTTCTCGGCGAGGCGAAGCCGGAAAAGGCCATCGCCGGCGCGCGCCGGGTACGCGGGCAGGCGCACGAGCTTCCAGTTCAAAAGGCCGTCTACTGGAAGCAAAACAGCATCATCTGGGCGGGGCCAAAGGACACGCCGCCCGAAATGCTGAAGCTCGCCGAAAACCTGCAGAGGCAGCTCTACCTGCAGGAATTCATCCTGGAGCGGCGGCCGTTTGCCGCCCACGTCACGCTGGTGCGCAAGGCGCGCGAGCCCAGGCAGCTGCCCGAGCTGCCGCGCGTCGAGTGGCCGGTGGACGAGTTCCTGCTGGTCCGCTCGATCTCCGGTCGCTACGAACCGCTCGAGCGCTTTCCTATCGCGTAGCGGTACGAATGCCGGCCGGCCCGCCGCGCAGGCCGATGCGCTGGCCGGTATCGCGTACTCCGGACGAGGTCACCTCGTACACTGCGATGTTCTTCTGCACCATGTTCTGCACCAGCAGCACGCGGCCATCGGGCGAGAACGCCACGCCCTGCGACCAGTTGCCGGTGTCGGCTTCGCCGGCCGGAGTGAGCTTCTTGCCCTCGACGTTGAACAGCACTACGCGGCCGTTTGCCCTGTAGAAAGGCGAGCTCGTCGGCTTGTTGCTGCCGCTCATCGCGTTCACCGCGACCTTGCGGCCGTCGGGCGAGCAGAGGATGCCTTCCGGGGTCTGGCCGACGGTGACGGTATCGATCACCCGCGGCGGGCTCGCCTGCAGGTCGATCACGCTGATCGTATCCTCGTCGCCCTGGCCGACGCCGATGTTCGCCACCACGGCGATCTGCCCCGGCGCGCAGACGTCGATGCCGTAAGGCCGCTGCCCCGGATAGAGGTCGCGCTTGGTGTACTCGACGTCCGAGCCGCGAATCGACAGGACCGAGATGCGGTTGTCGCCATCGCGCGTGACGAGCCCGGTGCGGCCGTCGGGCGTGAGCGCCACGTGGCTCGGCCCGGACTTCTCGTCGCCGAGGCGAACCTTGCTTGCCGCGGTGACGTTCTTGCCATGGATCGTGAAGACCGAGACCGTGCCTTCGCTGCGGTTCGCGGCGAGGGCGAGACTGCCCTGCCGGTTGATCGAAATGCCGGCGACGCCGGCGCCGGCCTCGAGCGTGGCGATGACCCGAATAGGGGAGGACTGCAGATCGATCACCGAGACCTTGTTGTCCGGTACCTGCTTGCCGCCCTCGATGCGCATCGCCGCGGTGACGAGCGCAATCGACTCGTCCGGCGCGACGGCCACTGAGAGCGGCGGGCCGACCACGCTTGCCGGCGCCTCGATTTCCGCGACCACGCGCGGCGGCGTGAAGCGCAGATCGATGATCGCCACGGTATCCGGCGCCGGATTCGCCACCGCGGTCGTGACGCCGTTCACGAGGACGGCCTTGTTGTCATTGGCCGAAACCGCGAGGTGGCCAGGGCCGGTGGGTGGATACGCTTCGGGAGCGGCGCAAGCGCCGACAAGCAGCAGGCACGCTGCCGCACAGAGCGTCTTGTTCATGGTGAACCTCCTCGGGTTGAGGATTGTATGGCGAGCGTCAGCCTGGCGAGAAGCCCCCCGCCTTCGCGGGGTAACAGCTGCAGCGTGCCGCCGTGCGCCCGCGCTACGCGCTCGACGATGGCAAGCCCCAGCCCGGCGCCGCCGGGGCCGGCGCGCGAGTCATCGAGCCGCGTGAACGGGCGCTTGAGGCGCTCGGCTTCGCCTGCGGGGATGCCCGGGCCGCGGTCGAGGACTTCGATGCAGATCTTCCCGTCCGCAATCGAGGTGCGAATCTCGACCGGCTCTCCCGCGTAGCGCAGCGCGTTGTCGACCAGGTTGGCGACGGCGCGCCGCACTGCCATCCGCGCGAACGGAAAAGTCGGGATCGGCTGATGCTTGAACGACACCTTTCTCCCCAAGCGCGCGTAGTGCCCTGCGAGATCGTCGAGCAGCTCGTTCACGTCGTTCTCCGACTTGTCCCCGGTCTCGCTGCGCGCGAACTCCAGGAACTGGCCGATCACGGCGTCGATCTCGTCGATGTCGGTGGTCATGGCCTCGGAGGCGGCGCTCTCCGCGCCGCTCATCTCGAGCATCAGGCGCAGGCGCGACAGCGGCGTGCGCAAATCGTGCGAAATGCCGGCGAGCACCATGGCGCGCTCGCGCTCCATGCCGGCGAGGTCGCTCGCCATGCGGTTGAAGGCGGCGGCGAGCGCGAGCAGCTCGCGCGCGCCTTCCTCGGGCACCGGCTGGTGCGCCTCGCCGCGGCCGAGGCGCCCGGCGGCGCGCGTCAGCCCGGCGAGCGGCCGGGCGATGCCGAAGGCGATGAGCCAGGCGCCGGCGAGCGCCAGGGCGAGCAGCCCCAGTCCCCAGCCGAGCCACTGCAGTCCGAACGCGGGCGCGAAGCGCTCAAGCGGCAGCATTGCCCAGAACTCGTCGCTGTCGATGAAGAAGCTGACCCAGAAGCCCTCCTCGCCGTCGCGGGCATAGGCGAAACGGGTGTTTTCGCCCAGCGCGGCGCGCACGCGCTGCGCGACGCGGGTGAGCAGCGGATCGTCGGGCAGCGGCTCGAGCCGCTCGCTGGAGGTCGCCGGGTAGACGCGCAGGCCCTCGCTCTCGTTGAGGTCGATCAGCAGCTGGCGGCGACGGAACGGGTCGGCGCTCACCAGCGCCGCGCGGGTCAGATTGATGACGCTCACCGTCTGCTGCGCAAGCTCGCGCGAGCGCGGCTCGCGCTCGTAGACGAGGTAGAGCTGGAAGGAGGCGAGTACCGCGGTGACGATCAGCAGCGCGATCAGCAGGAACGACCGGGCGAACAGCGTCACTTAGTTTCGTTGTCCGGGACGAAAACGTAGCCGAAGCCCCACACCGTCTGGATATGCCTCGGATGCGACGGATCGTCCTCGACGATTTTCCTCAGCCGCGAGATCTGCACGTCGATCGAGCGGTCGAACACCTCGTACTCGCGGCCCCGGGCGAGCTCCATCAGCTTGTCGCGCGACAGCGGCTCGCGCGGGTGCTGCACCAGGACCTTGAGCACCGAGAATTCGCCGGTGGTGAGAGGCAGCGCCTTGCCCTCGCGCGTCAGGGTGCGCGTGCCGAGGCTGAACTCGAAGCGGCCGAAGCGGTGGGTCTCGGTGCCCGAAGCCGGCGCGCCGGGCGGCCCCGGGGGGGTCCGCCGCCGCAGCACGGCGTTGATGCGGGCAAGCAGCTCGCGCGGATTGAACGGCTTGGGCAGGTAATCGTCGGCGCCCATCTCGAGGCCGACGATGCGATCGACGTCGTCGCCCTTCGCCGTCAGCATGATGATCGCCGGCGCGCTGTTCTGGGCGCGCAGCCGCCGGCAGATGGCGAGGCCGTCCTCGCCGGGCAGCATCAGGTCGAGCACCACCAGGTCGTAGCGCTCGCGGGCGAGCTGCTTGTCCATGCCGGGGGCGTCGGGCACGGCCTTGACCTCGTAGCCCTCGCCGCCGAGGTAGCGCACCAGCAGGTCGCGCAGGCGCTGGTCGTCGTCGACGACGAGGATCCGGGTCTTGAGCTCGGGCATGGGGCAATACATTGTTACAAATTTCGGCAACGGCGACACGCCTTCGAAAGCGAACCCGCGTAACATTCCGGCAGCCATGAAAGGCCTCCTCCTTGCGCTGATGCTTTCGCTCGCCACGGGAATGGCGGCTGCGCAGTCCGCAAAGAGGAACGAAGGCAAGTTCAAGGCTCAGAACATGAGCCGCGAGGAACGCCAGCGCATGCGCGAAGACATGCGCGATGTCTACCGTGATCGCGGCGGCCGGCCTGCCGAGAAGCAGCGCCAGATGTCGCCCGAGGAGCGCGAGAAGCTGCGCCGCGACCTCCAGGACGCGAACCGCGACCTGCGCCGCGGCGGCGGCTAGCCGACTTCGCTGACCGGTTCCACGGGGTAGAACCGGTAGGAGTTCTTGCCTGCCTCCTTCGCCGCGTACATCGCCATGTCGGCGTGCTTCATGAGGGCCTGGGCGTCACCGGCATCGTCCGGGAAGACGCTCACGCCGAGGCTCGCGGTGATCTGCGCGCGCTTGCCGCCGGCGAGCTCGTAGGGCTCGAGCAGCTCGGAAAGGAGCTTGCGGGCGATGCCGTCCACCAGCAGCCCGTCGCCGATATCGTGGCCGTGCGCGTCGTTGATCTGCTTGAAGCCGTCGAGGTCCATGAACACGCCGGCCAGCTTGGCGCCGCGCCGGCGGGCGCGCTCGACCGCCTGCTCGAGCGCCGGAGAAAGGCTGGTGCGGTTCGCCAGGCCCGTCAGCGGGTCGCTGTAGGCGAGCGAGGCGATGCGCTCGCGCGCCAGCGCGATCTCGGTGATGTCGCGACCGACGCCGCGGTAGCCGAGGAAAGCGCCCTCCGCGGCGAACCGCGGCTCGCCGCTCACCGAGAAATAGCGGATGCTGCCGTCCGGCCAGGGACGCCCGAACTCGAAATCGCGGAACGGCGAGCGCGCCTGGAACATGCCGCGCAGCTCGCCCCAGCCGGCCTCGCCGGCGCCGGCGACGGTATCGACGTAGTTCGGGCCCTGCACCATCTCCGTGAAGCGGTCGTTCGCGTCGGTCTCCCAGAAGAAGTCCGAGGACATCTGCACCAGGCTGCGGAAGCGGACCTCGCTCTCGCGCTGCGATTCCTCGGCCTGCTTGCGCTTGAGGAACTGGCCGATCTGGCTGCCAATGACGCGCGCGGCCTGCACCAGGCGCTGGTCGGGCTCGCGCACCGCCTGGCTCGAGAAAGTGAGCACGCCGATGACGCTGCCTTCGGCAACGACCGCGAACGCAAAGCCGCCGTGCAGGCCGCTGCCTTCCCACAGCGTCTTGTATTGCACGCGCGGGTCGTGCACGGTGTCCTGCGACCAGATCGGCTCGCCGCTCTGCCAGACCTTGCCCGACAGGCCCTCGCCCGGACGCAAGGTGATGGTCCGCGAACGCTCGATGAATTGCTGCACCACCGGATCGGCCACGCACCACGCGTCCTGAAAGCGCAGCAGGCTGCTCGCCCCGTCGAGCCTGAAATAGCAGCCGCAAGCCCAGCCCTCGACTTCGCAGAGAGCGCGGATCACGGCACGCACGACTGCGTTCGGCTCGCGCTCTCCGGACAGCGCATGCGCGACCTGGTGCTCGAGGCGCAGCATCTGCTCGGCGCGCTTCTGCGCCGTGATGTCGCGGCCGACGCCGCGGTAGCCCTTGAAGCGGCCGCGGCCGTCGAACACCGGCTCGCCGCTCAACGACAGCCAGACGCTGTGCCCGTCGCCCGCAGTGCGCTGCACCTCGAAATCGCGGAACGCCTCGTGGCGCTCGAGCTGGGCGCGGTGCCGGGCCCAGTCCGCCTCGGTAAGGTTGAGCGCCGGCTGGTCCCAGCGCTTGCGGCCGAGGTAGGAGCTCGCATCCAGACCGGTCTTTTCGTCGACGTAGCTCGACATGAAGGTCAGCCGGAACTCGGCGTCCTGCTCCCAGTACCAGTCCGAGGAAAGCTGGGTCAGGCGGCGGAAGCGCGCCGCGCTTGCGCGCAGCACGTACTCGGCCGTGCGCGCGCGCGCAACGCCGCGGGCAGGTTTGGCCCTGCCACGCGTAATTGCTTTCCTTCCGCCGGCTGCGCGCCTGCGGCGAGTTGCCATGGCTTCCCCCCCAGCAAGAAATTTACTGGAGCTTCACCCTCGCGTCCAGCCCTGCGCGCGGCAGAACGTAAAAAAAAGTGAGCGCTCGAACCCGCATCCGCGGCTCATCGCCGGGCGCGTTCCCGGGCGAAAAGATAAAGGCCGCTGGCCACTACGATGGCGGCGCCGGTCCAGACGGCGCCCGAAGGCACGTCGCCGAACACCAGGTAGCCGAAAATCGCCATGTAGATCACCTGCTGGTACAGGAAGGGCGCGAGCACGGTTGCGGGCGCGTAGCGATGCGCGAGCGCCAGAAGGTAATGGCCGAGGCCGCCAAAAACGCCTAGCAGGCAGGCGACGGTCCATTCGAGCCAGCCATCGGGAGATTCCCAGGCGGCGAGCGCGAAGGGCGCGAGGACGATCGCCGCGCCGACCGCCGGCAGGTACTGGATTGTCTCGGGCGGGTCATAGGCCGCAAGGCGCCGCGTCATCAGATTGAAGAGCGCATACAGGAAGGCATTGCAGATCGACAGCAGCATCGCCGGATGAAACTCCGCGCTGCCGGGCCGCGCGATCACCAGCACGCCGGCGAAACCAGCGAGGATCGCTCCCCAGCGCCCGGCATCGAGCCGCTCGCCGAGCAGCGGCGCCGCGAGCAGCGCGATCACGATCGGCACGAGGAAGAAGATGGACGAGGTCACCGCGAGCTGCAGGTACTGCAGCGCCCAGTAGTTCATCCAGGTCATCGCGACGAACATCAGCGCGCGCAGCAGATGCCAGCGCAGGTGACTGGTGCGCACGAGGGCGAGGCCGCGCACCGGCAACAGCAGCGCGGAAGCGAATACGGCGTGCGTCGCGAAGCGCAGCCACACGACCATGATCACCGGCATGCTGCCGACCAGCCACTTCGCGCTGCCGTCGAGCAGCGTGAACAGCACGTACGTCAGGGACATCAGCCCGATGCCGATCAGGCGGTTGCGCGCGCTGTCTGCGTGGAGACCCAGACCGTTCAAGCCGCCTTTTTCGAAGCGCCGCGCACTGCGTCGGCGACGGCGGCGCCGACTTCGGACGTGCTTGCCCTGCCCTTCATGTCGGGCGTGCGAGGGCCTTCACGGATGACGCGCTCGATCGCGCGCACGATGTCGGCGGCGGCCTGCGGATGCCCGAGATGCTCGAGCATCAGCGCGCCCGACCAGATCGTGGCGATCGGATTGGCGATTCTCTTTCCCGCGATGTCGGGCGCCGAGCCATGCACCGGCTCGAAGATGGAAGGCGAAGTCCGCTCGGGATTGATATTTCCGGAGGCGGCAATGCCGATGGTGCCGGCGGTCGCCGGACCGAGGTCGGAGAGGATGTCGCCGAAGAGGTTCGAAGCGACGATGACGTCGAAGCGGTCCGGGTTGAGCACCATCTGGATGGTGAGGCCGTCGACATGATACTGGTCGGTGCGCACGTCCGGGTACTGCTTGCCCATCGCGGCGAAGCGCTCGTCCCAGTACGGCATGGTGATGGTGATGCCGTTCGACTTGGTGCACGAGCTGAGGTGCTTCTTGCGCGTGCGCGACAGCTCGAAGGCGTACCGCATGATCCGGTCGACGCCTTTGCGTGAGAAGATCGACTGCTGCATCACCACCTCGCGCTCGGTGCCTTCATAGATGCGCCCGCCGACGTTGCCGTACTCGCCTTCGGTGTTCTCGCGGACGACGATATAGTCGATGTCCCCCGGCTTGCGGCCGGCGAGCGGGCAGGGCAGCCCCTCGAAAAGGCGCACCGGACGCAGGTTGACGTAGAGATCGAACAAGCGCCTGAAGTCGATGAGCAGGCCCCAGACTGCGATGTGATCGGGCACCAGCGACGGATTGCCGACGGCGCCGAAATACACCGCGTCGAATCTGCGCAGGATGTCCGGCGCATCCTGGGGACACATCCTGCCGTGGGCCTGGTACCAGTCGCAGCTCCACGGAAACTCCTGCCACTTGAGGCGGATGCCGTGCTTCGCGCCGACCGCCTCGAGTACGCGAACGCCCTCCGGGATCACTTCGCGACCGATGCCATCCCCGGGGATGACCGCGATCAGGTGTTCTTGCATGAAGGAAATTCTATCAGGCATAGAATCGCGAGATGCGTTTCGCGTCGATCGAAACGTCCACCGAGTGGTGCTCTGTCGCGCTCTGGACCGACGGCGAGATCGCGGCGCTCGAGCGCCGGGCCGGGATGCGGCATTCCGAGCTCGCCCTGCCGATGCTGGAGCGCCTGCTCGCCGCGGCGGGGATCGGCGCCGGCCAGCTCGACGCGGTCGCGTTCGGTGCCGGTCCCGGCTCGTTCACGGGCCTGCGGATTGCTTGCGGTCTCGCGCAGGGGCTCGCCTTTGCGCGCGGCCTGCCGGTCATCGGCATCTCGACGCTCGAGGCGCTGGCCGAGGAATCGGGCGCGACGCGCGTCGTGGCCTGCCTCGATGCCCGGATGCGCGAAGTGTATTATGCGGCGCTCGAGAAACGCGGCGCGCGGTGGCACGAAGTGATTCCGGCAGTTTGCGTAGCACCCTCGGCCGCGCCGAGACCGCCTGGAGAGGATTGGGTGGGCTGCGGCAACGGTTTCAAGGTTTATGGAGGCTTCGGCTTGCAGCGGGTGCTTCCGGAAGTTCATCCCACTGCGGTTGCTGTCGCGAGGCTCGCAGCACCGAAACTGGAAGCGGGCGAGGGCGTCGATGCCGCCCTCGCTGCGCCGATCTACGTGCGTGAGAAAGTAGCATTCACAAAACAAGAGCTTGAAAACAAATGAGCGCGGTCCTCAAGGACCTTCCCGAGCTCGCGCCGATGCGCGAGCAGGACCTCGCCGAGGTGATGGCGATCGAGAGCGCCGTCTACAGTCATCCGTGGTTGCGCGGCAATTTCGCCGATTCGCTGCGCGCCGGATACGAATGCCGCACGTTGCGGCTGGGGGGCGAGCTCGTCGGCTACTTCATCCTCATGGTCGCGGCGGGCGAGGCCCACCTGCTCAATCTGTCGATCGCCGCGGCACACCAGCGCAGCGGGCGCGGCAGCGCGCTGCTGGACGACGCAGCCGGCCTCGCGCGCTCGCTCGGCGCCCGCAACCTGTTTCTGGAAGTGCGGCCGAGCAACCTCGGCGCGCAGGCGCTGTACACGCGCTTCGGCTTCCGGAGAATCGGCGTTCGGCGCGGCTACTATCCTGCGCAGTCGGGACGCGAAGATGCGCTCGTGCTGACGCTGTCCCTGCAATGAGCCGGCGCGACGGGGTGCTGGCGGAGATGGGTCTGGCGCCGGTCTGGCGCTTGAGAAACAAGGAGAAAAAACCGCATGATCTCTGGATCGAACTGAAACAGGCGGTGCCGGCCTGCACGGCGTGTGGCCTTCACAAGACCCGCAAACAGACCGTGCTGGGCGTCGGCGATGAGCACGCCGACTGGCTGCTGATCGGCGAGGCGCCCGGCGCCGAGGAAGACCGGCTGGGCGAGCCCTTCGTCGGGCAGGCCGGGCGGCTGCTCGACAATATGCTCGCCGCGATCGGCCTGAAGCGCGGCGAGAACGTGTACATCGCCAACGTCCTGAAATGCCGCCCGCCGGGCAATCGCAACCCGGAGCCGGAAGAAGTACGCAAGTGCGCTCCGCACCTGATGCGCCAGATCGAGCTGATCGAGCCGAAGCTGATCGTCGCCATGGGACGCGTCGCCGCGCAGACGCTGCTCGAGAGCGATGCCAGCATCGCCAGCCTGCGCGGCCGGCTGCACCGCTACGCCGGGGTGCCGCTCGTCGTGACTTACCACCCGGCCTATCTGCTGCGCAGTCTGCCGGACAAGGCGAAGGCCTGGGCCGACCTGGTTTTCGCCAGGAAAACCATGGCCGGGCTCTGAAGAAAGCCGGGGACGCCTCAGCGCTCGGGGTGCGGGTCCTCGGCGCGCGCAAAGGCGAGCAGCCGGTCGACTTCCTCGCGGTGCACCCGGTGGTTGCGCTGGTACCAGAGCAGCACCATCCCCATGGTGGCGGAGACGAACAGGCCGAACACCAGGATCACCGTGTAAATCGAGTAACCGATGCTCAGCAGCAGAGAGTAAAGAGCGATCATCACCAGGATCGAGGTGTTCTCGTTGAAGTTTTGCACCGCAATGGAACGGCCCGCACCTACCAGGTGGTGCCCGCGGTGCTGCAGCAAGGCGTTCATCGGCACCACGAAGAACCCCGCCATCGCGCCGATCAATACCATGATCACGATCGCCGCCCAGATCTGGTGCACGAAGATCATCGCGATCACGGCGAAGCCCATGGCGATGCCGAGCGGAATCACCTGGATCGAGCGGTCGAGCGCCACCCAAAGCGAAGCGAGGACTGCGCCGATGGCGATGCCAAACGCCGTCACCCCCTGCAGGATCGCGGCCTTGGACAGGTCGAAGCCGAGCGCGGCGCGCGCCCATTCGATGACGATGAACTGCAGCGTCGCGCCGGCGCCCCAGAAAAGCGTGGTGGTGGCGAGCGAGATCTGGCCCAGCCGGTCGCGCCACAGGTACCGCACGCAGTGCGCGAAGTCCTTCAGCGTGTCGAACGGATGGGAGGGCAGCGTCTTCATCGCAACCCCGGTGCGCGGCACGTGCAGATTGAAGAGGGCGGCGATGGCGTAGACGATGACGATGACCGCGATCGCCGCTTCGGCGGGGGTCTCGATCAGCGTATTGAACATCGGCAGGTCGAGGTGCAGCAGCACGCCCGACACGCGCACGTGGATCAGCACGCCGCCGAACACCGTGCCGAGAATGATCGAGGCCACGGTGAGGCCTTCGATCCAGCCGTTGGCGACCACCAGCTTGCGGTGCGGCAGGTACTCGGTGAGGATGCCGTACTTCGCCGGCGAGTAGGCCGCGGCGCCCAGACCGACCACCGCGTAGGCCAGCAGCGGGTCGGTCTCCCAGAGCATCAGCACGCAGCCGAAGATCTTGATCGTGTTGGCGATGAACATGACGTGCCCCTTGGGCAGCCGGTCGGCAAAGGCGCCGACGTACGGGGCCAGGCGACGAGCAGCGCATTGTCGGCGAGCGACGAGAAAAACTGCGCCGCCATGATGATGTAGAAGCCGGAGCTCACGGACGCTTTATCGTTTTGTAGCGCCGGGTTATAGCACAATAAGACTTCTCATAAGACCGACCCTGACGCAGTCTGACTGATGCCGCGCCCGATCCGCGCAACCATTTCAGCCGGCGCGCTCGCGCATAACCTTCTGGTGGCGAAGGCGTATGCCAAGGGCGCCAAGCTGTGGGCGGTCATCAAGGCCAACGCGTACGGCCATGGCGTGGAGCGTGCCGCGCGGGCGCTCGACGCGGCGGATGGCTTCGCGGTGCTCGACTTCCAGGAGGCCGCGCGCCTGCGTGTTGCGGGCGTGACCAAGCCGATCCTCATGCTCGAGGGTTTTTTCAAGCCGATCGACCTGCCGCTGCTCCATAAGTACAACCTCACGCCGGTGATTCACAACGCCGAGCAGGTCGAAATGCTGCGGCGCGCCGCATTGCCCGGCGAGATCGAGGCCTACATCAAGGTGAACAGCGGGATGAACCGGCTCGGCTTCAATACGGAGAACCTGCGCGCCGCGTACAACAGCGTGCGCATGCACCCGCAGGTGCGCAACGTCACGCTGATGACCCACTTCGCGGACGCGGATGGCGCGGCCGGAGTCAAGGCCCAGCTCGATCGGTTCAACGAGCTGGCCAAGGGATTCGAAGCGCCGCGCTCGCTCGCCAACTCGGCCGCCCTGATCCGCTTTCCGGAGGCGCGCGGCGACTGGGTACGTCCCGGGATCATGCTCTACGGCTGCTCGCCGCTCGCCGGCCGCACCGCCGAATCGCTGAATCTCAAGCCGGCGATGACCTTGGGCTCCGAGATCATCGCCACCCGGCAGGTGCATGCCGGCGAGCGCATCGGCTACGGCTTTTCGTACGAGGCGGTGGGCGAGATGGCGGTCGGCGTCGTCGCCTGCGGCTACGCCGACGGCTATCCGCGCCACGCGCCGAGCGGAACGCCGGTGCTGGTCAACGGAAGGCGCACGCGCACCGTTGGGCGGGTATCGATGGACATGATCTGCGTCGACATCAGCGGCATCCCGGACGTCTCCATCGGCAGCGCGGTGACGCTGTGGGGCGAGGGCGTGTCGGCGGACGAGGTGGCGGCCTCGGCCGGCACGCTGAGCTACGAGCTGCTCTGCGCCCTCGCGCCGCGCGTGCGGGTGGCCGAGGCGGCCTGAATGGCGAAGCCGAAATCCGTTTACGCCTGTGCCGAGTGCGGCGCCACGGCGCTGCAGTGGTTCGGCACCTGCCCGTCGTGCGGGGCCGCCGGCACGCTGAGCGAAAGCTACGTGGAAAGAGGCGCGAAGAGAATTGCCACGCCGTCGGTGGCGCTCGCCGACATCGAAGCCAGGGAGCTGGCCCGCATTCCCACCGGGGTCGGCGAGCTCGACCGCGCCCTCGGAGCAGGGCTGGTGGCCGGGCAGGTGGTTCTCCTCGGCGGCGACCCCGGCATCGGCAAGTCCACGCTCCTGCTGCAGACCCTGGCGACGCTGAAGGAAGTTCTT
>WNFI01493257.1_pt1 | contig 15736 bp, 12 predicted proteins | sample 5400471 | NCBI WGS metagenome assembly WNFI01 (sample SAMN13153348, study PRJNA577476) | soil metagenome | isolation source: 100 cm saprolite on Douglas fir-dominated hillslope | place: USA:California | collected 2013-09-17 | reverse complement strand
CGGCCAAGCCACTCTGACCCAGTGGCGCACCACACCGTTGTGGGGACTTTCGAGCCGTCGGACTTTCGGCTTCTTGCACGATGGCCGCACCACTAGCGTGGACCTAGCCATTCGCGCCCATGGCGGAGAGGCCTCACAAGTCATTACCAACTATTCTGGACTGTCATCGATTAACCGGTCAGACCTGCTTGCGTTTCTTAACACGCTTTGAAACCAGTGCAGGCCGGACCTTTTTCCCATTTCCGTGTCCCGCCCGGGCGTCCGCCCTCGCGGGTTCCATTGCTGTTGTCGTAGAATGCAGCAGTGCCTTTTTCGTGCGCCGAATGAAACGCACGTGTAGGAGAAAGATCTTCACAATGGAGTTGGGGATGGGTAGTGAGCAGGATTTATGAGACACCTTGGCAAACTTAGCTATCTTTTCGTTATTGTGATATCGGTAGCTTGCGGCAACGGGGGTGGACACTTTTCGGTGACTCCGCCGCCGTCTCCGCCGCCAGGCCTTGGAAGTGTTTCGTCAGTCTCTTCTTTGTCGGCGTGTCCGGCTGATTTCTACCCGGGCATGACCTGTTTCAAGGCGACTGTAAGCTGCGCCAGCACCGACGACATCAGCGTAATTTACGGGTACAAGACCCCAGCCGCCGTGAAAGGCACGATTTTTCTCCACGCCGGCTCCGGCGGCACGACCGCCTTTTCATATGGTCCGTCGGTGGACGGTTACGTCGACAGTTACTTCAAGGGCGGTTACCAGGTCGTCGAACTGGAGTGGGCGAGTGACTGGGAAATCGCCACCAGTGCCGGATCCGAAAACATAAAAAGTGCGGCGTGCCGGCCCGCTACTCTACTCAATTACGTTTATGAGAATATCCACGGCGGAAGCGCAGGCCAGGGCGCAATGTGCGCTCATGGCGACAGTGCGGGCTCGGCCGCCATGGCTTATGCCTTGACGTGGTACAAATCGGATTCTTTTCTTGACAAAGTCGTCCTTACCTCAGGACCAGTTCTGGGCGACATTGAAGCCGGTTGCAAAGTGCCCAATGTACCCCCAATTACGGTCTGCGGCGCCGGACAGTTTGGCTGTGTAGGACAGCCTTGGATCGATGCCCCGCAATATCAACCGGGGTCCAATGCGCCTCAAAAATGGACTGGAGACAAGACTTGTAATAATGTTCCTGCCGGGCAGTCCACGAGTAGTGCCTCGAATGCGGCGTGGAAAGCGCAGAGCATAGTAGATGGGACCACCAGCGCGAACTTTTCTTACCCGAAGACCGCTCTATCGGGCTGGTTGTGTAGCAATGGATTGAATCCTTCCGCCGCCCAGGGTCAATATTATTATCAGAACATCAAAGACCCCTCCCAAGCTGCGGCCTTTTCAGTGAATAGAGTCGACGGTTGCCCAACCGCCGAGGATGTGTGGAGCGGGACGACTAGTAGCGGTGAGAGTGCCTTTACCGCTTCTGTGAACGATATGCTCGATCCTGTAGCGGGATGTGTGAAGAGGCACTAACGCGCCAGATCCGCGTCGTCCCGGAAACCCATGTCTGTGGACTATGGCACTAAGGTGCCATTTACGGGGTGAGACGGTTGAGACTAAAGTCTCGATGACGATGTGCTCTGGGACGGACTGTACTTAGGCCGTTCAAGCCCAACTTGAACGAGTTTAGAGTGTTTCTAACCTTCTCGTAAGAACTGGGACTCCCCATCACAGGTCTTGCTCGATTTTCGTCTACCTGCTCGCCCGGGGAATGCCGGCGCTTTCGCGGTAATTATCTCGGCCCACTATTCATTGTTGAGGAGAGAAAGAATGGCGCAATACGTAACTCAACTGCCGCAAGACCTGGAGCAAATTCGAGTTCTCACCGCCGACCGTACCCGCATGAACAGCCAGTTGCTCGCCGAGGCGCTGGCCCGGGACGGCCAATTGCAGGTTACGGGAATTGAGCCCAAGGCAACTTCCATCTTAGCGGCCGTCACTGAAGGTCGGCCCGATGTTGTGGTGCTGAGCGTGGCCTTGGACGAGTCGTCCACCCAGGGCTTTGAGCTTACCCGCCAGATTTGCCGCGCTTCCTCCGAGACCCGCGTCATACTGTTAATGGACACAACCAAACGTCCCGCGGTGGTGGAAGCATTTCGTAGCGGAGCGCGAGGTGTTTTCAGCCGCACCGAATCGCCAAAGACGCTTGCCAAGTGTATTTGTAGCGTGCACAAAGGTCAGATTTGGGCAAACAGCGAGGAGCTTCATTACGTGATCGATGCTCTGTGTGAGTCGGCGCCGATGCATCTGGTAGATGCAACTGGCGGCGCGATTCTTTCCAGGCGGGAGGAGGATGTAGTCCGCTGCGTCGCGGAAGGATTGTCGAACCGCGAGATCGCTCAGCGCTTGACCCTGACCGAACATACGGTAAAGAACTATTTGTTCCGCATCTTCGATAAGCTCGGCGCTTCCAGCCGGGTAGAAGTAGTGCTCTACGCTTTCAGCGTTCGCAAAGACTTGGTAGCACCCGCCGCCACCGGCAATGCCCATGCCAACCTTACGGGACCCACGCTGGTGAAACAGACCGCAAAACGGAACGGTAGTATGCGCTTGCCATTGCCGTGCGCTGTGCCGCCGGGCAAAGAACTGGCCCGGCCGCTGCGAACTGTCTAGCCCCTCGCAGGCATTCGAAAAGCTGTTAGAGCAAAGGCCATGATCCGTCGGCAGGCGGATCTTCAGGCGGAGATTCTGTCCGCACAGGGCGTAGCCGGAATGCGAACTGCTAACTCTTGTTCCGGCACCCTGGCAGGTCCCTCTCGCAGCAGGCGGTCTGGGCAGATCATTTCCAGCACCGGGGTGGTCATGAACGTGGTGAACAGAGCCATCAGCACCATCATTGAAAAAAGCGCGGGCGAGATCACCTTGATGTCCAATCCGATGTTCAAGATGACCAACTCCATCAGCCCTCGCGTATTCATCAGCGTGCCCAGACCGGCAGCTTCTCTCACCGGCATGCCTGACAGCCACGAAGCCAGCATCGAGCCGCCGAGCTTTCCCACCGTTGCTACCAGGATGATCAAGCCGCAGTAGATCCACATTTCTTGGCCCTTTACCAGGCCAATGTTGGTGCGCAGGCCGGTAAATGCGAAGAACAAGGGCAGCAGCAGTGTGACGGTAATAGTTTCGAAGCGGTCAAGGATATAGCGGACAAATTTCTGTTCCTTGGGCATGATCGCGCCCATCAGGAAAGAGCCGAAAAGCAGATGGATTCCCAGCCATTCGGTGCACAGAGCGGACGCCAGCACCAGCAGGAGCATCAGCGCCATCAAATTCTCGCTGAGTTGTCCGCGCTCGCGATAAATAGTCACATAGCGGCGCAGCATCCGCCGCACTCCGTAAATCATGATCAAGGCAAATGCGACGATGCCTCCGACCGTTACCCAAATTGGAGTCGGATTGTGTGCGGAGCGAATTAATACCACGATGTAGGCCAGAATGCACCAGCCGGTTACATCGTCTACCGCCGCACAGGCAATCGCCACCGTGCCCAGGCGGCTGCCCAGCAGGTCACGCTCCGCTAGAATGCGCGCTAGAACCGGGAAAGCGGTAATGCTCATGGCCGCGCCCATGAACAAAGCGAAGCTAGTAAAGGCTACGCTGTCATCGGAAAGCTTGGGGTACAGATACAGCGATAGAAAAGCCGCCAACACAAACGGGGCGGTGATGCTGACATGACTAGTCAGCACCGCGGCATGCCCATGCTTCTTCAATTCCTTGGGATTGATTCCCAAGCCCACCAGGAACATGAAGACCACGACGCCAATCTGACTCAGCGCGTTGAGGAATCCGAGGCTACTGGCTGGAAAGAGGTAGGCCGAGATTCCCGGCGCCATCCAGCCCAGCAAAGACGGCCCCAGCAAAATTCCGGCGAACATCTCGCCCACCACCCGCGGCTGTCCGATTTTACGGAAGATGCTGCCTACACCCCGGCACACTGCCAGGATTACGGCGATCTGCAGGACCAGCTTGAAGAGATCCGGCATCAGCGCAATCCCTTCTTCGCAGCAGGCGCGAGGCGGACCGCGTGGAACTCGACCGAGCCGCAGGAAGGACAATCGCTCACTGATAACATCCCGGTCAGAGATCGTGGATCTGTCTTTACGTCGACCGTCGCTACCAGAGTAAGTTCGCGACTCGCTCCACACCCCGTCTCTTCAGACCAAGCGGCGGCTGGCACAAGAGAGGCCTTAAGCGTCGTCCCATCAAGGACGCCCGAAGCGGTGGACTTGGGACCGTTGGCAAGGCTGAGAGTAAAGTTCCTGCCGGACTGCGAAATGGCCAGCGCCGTCTCTGGATTCTGTCCGAGAGTTTTCCCACAGGGCAGGGAAGCCAGTCGAGTGGGATCAGCCTGCAGTTGCCACATGCCGTCTACTGAAATCGGTGCGGTCAAAGTGCGGCCATTCTTCAACACGCCCAGCAATCCCACGATGGGGAGGGCCACCAAGAGAATGTAGGCGATGATGAAGTTCCTGTTGGCGTTGGACATTGATTCGCTCACCAATCCGGGGGAATGTGTTCGTTCTACGCAACGCTGCGAAACCCAGCAGCCAATCCCGCAAAAGCAAACAGCGCGCTCCCGCATCAAGTCGGTACCTGGGATCGTTGATGAAGTACGTGAATAACACGTTGAGCCGGTAGTAGACCGTGATGAAGTCATACCAATTCTTAGTGCCTAAGCGCAGCGTGTTCTCGAAATTGGCGAAACTCTGGCGCGAGAAATCATTCTTCTCCAGCGCGCCCAGGATGTCCTTGTGGGCAAAGCGCGAGCTGTTCAGCGCGATGCTCACGCCCGTGGAGAAAATTGGATCTACGAAACGGCCCGCATCGCCAACCATCAGAAACCGGTCCCCGCACAATTGCTTCATGGCATAGCTGTAGTCGCCCTCATCCTTGAAGGGACGCACGCGATTGGCCTTGCGTAAAGTCTCTTCGATCATGGGCCGCGTGCCCACCGAGCTCCAGAAGAACTTCTCGCGGTCTTCTCTGGACTTGGCGAAGTTCTTTTTCTGAGTGACGACGCCGATGCTGGTCACGTCGTCGGAAATTGGAATCTGCCAGATCCAGGTGTTGGAAATGGGCAGGAAGTGAATGTAAATGTAGTCGAGATTCGTGTCCCGCTTGGCAAAAACCTTGCGGTCGTAGCTATCGAACCACGAGTGAATCGCGTACTGATCGAAGACCGTATCCTGGACTTTCAACTTCATTTGATTGCCCAGAAAAGTATTGCGGCCGCTGGCGTCCACCACCATCCTCGCGCTGATGTTCATTTCCTTGGGACCCATGCTGAAACGCACCAGGGGCTCCTTCGGACCGAAATCAACCGCGCTCACCTTGATGCCGTCATACACAGTCGCGCCTAGTTTGTTGGCGTGCTGCAGGAGCATCAGATCGAACTTGCCGCGGTCCACATGGTAGGTGTGGTTCTTGTCCACGCCGGCCTGCTGGCGCTCGTCGAAGCGGATGTCGACGTTGCAATCGGGAGCCAGGCCCTCCAGATCATGGACATACGGCGTTTTCTTGTCGTCCGTCGTCCATACCGCGCCGTACTTGTGCGGGAATTTGGCGGCTTCCATTTGGGGCAGGAAATCCAGATCCCTGAACACCCTGGTCGAAGAAGGAACGAGGGACTCGCCCACGTGGGGGCGCGGAAATAGCTCCCGCTCAAACACCACGCAGCTCACCCCGGCTTTGGCCAGGTAGGCGGCCATGGACGATCCTGCGGGGCCTCCGCCAATAATAGCGACGTCAAAATCTGGCTTCGTAATAACCAACGCTTCCTCCTGAAGTCTTCTTAATTCTGTTGTTCGGCCCAAACGTGCTATTGGCTGACCTGCTTGAACGCGTCCACGGTCATGTCTCCGAGCAGCTTGTGCCATGGATGCTTTGCGTTTTGCTCGACCTCGGAAACCATCTTCTTCATCTTCTCGAGCACTGGCGGCGCGGCATCGTCGTAAACATCGCCCTGCAGCAGCTTCAGCACATCCAGCCGATAGCGCGGGTCGCCGACGAAATACGTGAATAGCACGTTCAGCCGATAGTAAACCGAAATAAACTCATACCAATTCTTGGTGCCGAGACGTAGCTTAGTTTCGTACTCGGAAAAACCCTCGCGCGAGAAATCATTCTTTTCGAGCGAGCGCAATCCTTGAAGTTGTGCATCTGATCTGCTTTTTTTAACTTCTCCCGCAGCAAAGGACGAGTTCCCACCGCTTCCCAGAAAAACTGCTCGCGATCCTGGCGTGACTTGGCGAAGTTCTTCTTCTGCGTGACCACCCCAATACTGGTCACCGAGTCGGTGATGGGAATCTGCCATATCCAGGTGTTCGAAATAGGCAGGAAGTGGATGAAAATGAAATCCAGTTGAGCGTCTTTCTTGGCAAATGCCCTGCGGTCGTATCCGTCGAACCAGGTGTGGATGGCGTACTGATCGAGCACCGGGTCTTTGATCTTCAACTTCATCTGATTGCCTAGAAACGTATTGCGACCGCTGCAATCGATGACCATCCGGGCACTGACGCCCATTTCCTTCGAGCCCATGTTGAAGCGAACGATCGGCTCTTTGGGGCCGAAATCCACATCTTTGACTTTGACTCCCTCATACACCGCAGCCCCTAATTTATTGGCATGCTGCAGTAGCATCAGATCAAACTTGCTGCGATCGACATGGTAGGTGTATTCCCGGTCGACGCCTTCCTGCTGGCGCTCGTTAAACCGGATTTCCACGTGCGATTCCGGCTTGATCTGGTTTTGATCCTTGAAGCCGCCCTGAAAGTTCATCTCGTAAGCGCCCTGGTCTTCGGCGGTCCATGCGGCTCCAAACTTGTGCGGGAACTTGGCTTCTTCCATTTGGCCCAGAAAATCGAGGTCGCGGAACACTCTCATGGCGGAGGGAACAAGCGACTCGCCAACATGAGGGCGGGGAAATAACTCGCGCTCAAACACCACGCAATTCACTCCAGCTTTAGCAAGGTAGGCGCCCATGGACCCGCCAGCAGGTCCGCCGCCAATGATGGCAACATCAAAATCCGGTTTCGTAAGAACCAATGTACTTGCTCCTTTTAAGGACTTAATAGATGGGGTGCCGCGAAATCGGTCGTGTGGGGGTAGACCAGCGCACGCTGTGTTTCCACACTATGAGCCTCGCTCCTCGGCTGTGTCAAGGAGACCTTCTACTCCATTTGTCCACCAATTCAATAGTAATCTCAGCTGAATCCCGGGTTCCCGGGTCGTGCGCCAATGCTGTCCCTTCTCGGCCAAAACCTCGCTGGCTCTATTATTTGGCGAAAAAAGAGGATTAGCCATGGCCGAAACATATCGTGCCGCGATATGACTCGAGATGGAATGGCACGCAAGTGCTATTTACGCAACTTCGAGGTGAGACTAAAGTCTCTCAAACGATGATCGGAGCGGGTGGCCTAGCGACAAAGCCCGTCTCCACAGATCAGTTGGAACCCGGCTTAGGCCTATCATGCCGTCCAGGAACCCCCCCGGTTTTGTGCGGTGCCGAAAGGCGCAAGTTATCCCAATAGCACCTACGATCTCCGTTCAAGGATGTCCCACTTAATCCAACCGTCACTAAGGGGAAATAGAGAGAATGGCACAACAACTTCAGACTTGTTCGCGCGAGAGTTCCGAGAAGATAAGAGTGCTTGCCGCTGACAGCACCCGGATGAGCAGCCAGTTGCTTGCCGACGCCTTAGCGCAGGATTGCCAGTTCGAAGTCACCGGCATCGAACCTAAACCGGCGTCAATTTTGGAAGCCGTTGCCCGGCAGAAGCCTCATGTCGTGCTGGTGAGTTCGGCGTTGGAGGGCTCCGCAACCCTGGGGTTCGATCTTACCCGCCAGCTTCGTTCCGCCCACTCCGAGGTCCGGGTGATCCTTCTGATGGACGTCTCCCACTCTTCCGCCGTGGTTGAGGCATTTCGTTGCGGAGCACGGGGAGTTTTCTCGCGCACCGAATCCTCGAAAACGCTTGCCAAATGCATTGGCAGCGTTCATCAAGGTCAGGTGTGGGCCAACAGCGCCGAGTTGCGCTACCTGCTCGATGCTTTTCGCGAAGCGGAACCCATCCGCTTGACCGACTCTCGCGGGGAAGCGATTCTTTCCAAACGCGAGCAGGACGTGGTTCGCTGCGTGGCAGAAGGCTTATCGAACCGCGAGATCGCCAGCCGGTTGAAACTCACAGAGCACACGGTTAAAAATTATCTCTTCCGTATTTTCGACAAGCTCGGCGTTTCGAGCCGTGTAGAAGTTGTACTTTACGCTTTCCGCTTTCGCAAGGATTTGGTGCAAAGCCCCCAGGTCGCCGACGCACGCCCCACCGCTTTAGGCCCTGTCCTGGCCAGGCCGCTCAAACCAAACGCCGGCGTACCATTAGGAATGAAAAGGGTGGCGGAGCCGGCAAAGGAACAGGCCTATCGGGCCCGCATTTAGGCTTACTCAAACGCTTATGAGCGTTATCTTCCAGGGGCGTTAAACCCAGCCGAAGTTTTTGGCAGCCATTTCCCCGATGGCGCGTCCGATCGGAAGCGACGCCGTAGCGGCAGGAGACGGAACGTTTAGCACGTGCAGCAACTTTCCTGACGGCACAAACTGGAAATCATCCGCCAGTGTGCCGTCGCGCTTCAGCGCCTGAGCGCGAACCCCCGAACCGCCCGGAACCAGGTCTTTTTCCTGCACCTCGGGAACCAGTCGCTGCAACGCGCGAACCAACTCTGACTTGGAAAAAGATCTGCGGAATTCCTCCAATCCGCTCCGCCAATGCCTGGCCGCCATCCGCCAGAATCCCGGAAACATAACCGACGAAGCCATGTCACGCAGGTTGAAGTCGATGTGGCGGTAGCCCTCACGGCGCAAGGCGAGCACCGCGTTGGGGCCAGCACTCACGCTGCCGCTTGTCCGGCGCGTGAAATGTACTCCGAGAAACGGAAATCGGGGGTCGGGGACGGGATAGATGAGACCCCGCACCAGCGACGAACGCTCCGGGACTAAATCGTAGTACTCGCCGCGGAAGGGAACGATCATAACATCCGGTTCCTCGCCAGCCATGCGGCTGATGCGGTCGCTGAATAATCCAGCGCAGTTTATGAGGTAGCTTGTGGAGAACGCCGGGCCCTTGGTCTCTACCATGATTTCGCTTGCCAATTGCCGCAAGCCCGTCACGGCAGTCGAAGTGAGAATGACTCCGCCCTGCGCTTGAACCAATTCGGCATATTTCGCGCACACGGCCGCGTAGTCCGTGATGCCGGTGGAAGGCACAACCAGGGCGCGCAGACCGCTGGCGTGGGGCTCGATCTCTCGCAACTGCTCCGGTCCGATCGACTGTACCCCCGTGAGTCCGTTGGCCTCGCCGCGGCGGCGCAGTTCATCCAGGCGCGGGACCTCGTCTTCTTGAGTGGCCACGATTACTTTGCCGCAGACTTGGTGGGGGATGCCGTGCGCGCGGCAGAATTCCACCATGGCGCGCGCGCCCTCGACACACAGCTTGGCTTTCAACGAGCCGGGCTGGTAGTAGATTCCGGAATGAATGACGCCGCTGTTGTGACTGCTCTGATGCTGGCCGACATGATTTTCTTTCTCCAGCAATAGCAGACGAAGGCGGGGGAATCGCTTCGTGAGAGCGAGGGCGACGGCAAGCCCGACAATGCCGCCGCCGATAATAGTGACGTCGTGGCGCGAATCCGTCATGAGCGATGATCGTGCCGCGACGCCGGTCTTCGCTCCGCATTCTTCTTTACGGACTCACGATCAAGGTCACGGTAGAAGGCGCTTGATGATTCAGTGTACCCGAGGTTCCGGTCACGGTGATGGTGTAGGTGCCGGGTTGTGTGCCTTGCTGCTGACCGCCGCCACCCCCACCGCCCCCTCCTCCGCTCCCGCCGTTACTTCCTGCCCCGCCACAGGAGGCGAGCAACATCGTCAGCAGGAATAATGCTATCAACGATGCCGATAAGCCTGGCTTCGAATGACTCATAAGCCGCGCACGAATTAGACAAATACCAGGCAACGCCAACCACACGGCGAATAAGATCGCGGTGCGTTTCCGTCCGAACGGAGAAAGGCTCGCCGAACTTGCTGTCGTGCTGATTTTCAGAACAACTGCCGATGAGCTACTGCCGGGCGTCACTGAGTTGGGCGTGAAAGTGCAGAGCGAGATCGTAGGCGCGCCGGAACAGGCCAAGCTCACGGGATCGGTGAACGACGCGCCCACCGGCAACACGCTGAAATTGTAGCTGGCCGATTGTCCTGGCGTGATGGTTTGGGTGGAGGGTGTGAGCGACCCGAGAGTGAAGTCCTGTCCCACTGTTAGTGCCATCGTCAGCGAGTGGCTGGGAGTGCCGGTGATATCTTGCGTGTTGATGTTGACGTTGTAAGTGTTGGGCGAGGCACTGTTCGGAATATTGATGGAGGCGGTCACAGCTACAACCGCCCCGTTGCCGATTGTGATGGGATTCGCCGGACTGAGCGTGCACTGCGCCCCAGGCAGCGCCGTGGCATCACAGGTTGCGTTGACCTGACCGTTGTAGAAATTTGTGGAAGTTAAGCTAAGGTTAGCCGGTACTTGAGCACCCGGCACGGAAGAGAGCGTCAGCGGACCCGTCAGTTGGTAATCACCAACCGAGAATGGCACTGCAACGGAATGCGTCGTTGAACCTGAGATACCTTGCGCCGTGAGCTGGTAACTGCCGGAGGTGAAACTGGTTCCGTTGATAATGAGATTTGCGGTCGCGGGAAATGTGCTGACGGATGTCGGATTGATGCTGCAACTGTTGGCTCCGAATGTGGCTGGGCAGCTCAAGCTGACTGTCCCGTTGAAACCATCCTGTGACGCGATTGAAATCGGGCCGCTGGTGCCGGCGCTGCCCACTTTCACGTTTGGGAAGGGGCTGGGCTCACTGACCACGAAGTCAGGGTTCGCAGTTACGGTCAGCGTGAACGAGGTAGTTAGTGGCGGCGATCCCTGGCTGTTAGCTTGCAGCGTGACTGTGTAATTGCCCGTTGCCGTTCCTGCTGGCACGGTCACGGTCGCAGTCATATTTACCGGGGATGACGATGTTGGATTTACAACTGCCCCAGGCGTAAAGCCGCAAGTCGCTCCACTGATGCTGGGACTGAAACGGCAACCCAGTGTCAAGCTTTGATTGAACGAACCCTGAGCCGTAACCTGGAAACTTACCGGCGCGGAAGTCACGCCTCGAAGCCCGATCACGGTAGCGGGCGAAGGCGTGCTCAGTCCCAAGTTCACCACGTGCAACGTGAGGGCGGCGACGTGCCCTGTGTTATTCGGATCGGAGCCAGCTCCTTGGATGTTGAAGTTGTAGTCGGCGATGACGCTGGTACCCACCGCTAGTAGAAAGGCGGAGCCCTGTGAAGTCGGGGTCAGGCTCACGGGATTCGGAGTGCATGGACTCGGAGGGCTCGATGAGCCGGCCGCACAACTGAGCGCTACCGAGTTGTTGTATCCATTCTCCGCCGTTATCGTTCCGGTGAAGGCCGCTAAGGTTCCGAGGAAGGCGGTCAGCGGCGTATTAGAAACCGCGATTTGAAAATCTGGCGTCGCCAGCAGGTCGAACTGCCAAACGCCGCGCCCATAGGTGGAGGCGCGCAACAATTTCTGCCCGCCAGAATTGAATAGCGCAAGGGCCGTCACCGCTACGTTAGGCAGAAACCCGGACGCGAGAGAGCTGGGAATCGGCCCCACCTCGGTCCACACGGCAGCCGACGTGGAGCTCTGGAATACGCCCACATCGGTGCCCACATAAACAATGTGCGTACCGGGATCGACCACTACAGCATTCACGGGCGAATCCGGCAGGGCGTTCGCTGCGGATCCAGTGAAATCAATCCAGGTTGAACCTGCGTTCATGGTCTGCCACACGTGCCCCGAGCCGCCAGTAAAGCCCATCACGGTGATGTAAGCGGTGCTGCCGGTGGAGTCTGACGTATCGGTCGCGACGGCGGAAATCGGGAACTGGTTGGGATTGATGCTTCCGCCCTGTCCGTTACCTGTGACATCAACGAAGGTTGATATTGTCCCGGAGACAGGCGCGGCATTCGTGGTGACCCAGACGTGGCCACCCGAGGGCACAGCCGGGGCGTTCGGACCGAGGCCATCGGTCGTAGCGTAAATCACCTTCGAACCGTTCGTGTCGGTCGGACCGGCGGCGGCCAGGGCGCGAACCACATTGATTTCGTCGCCCGCGCAAGTGCCGGTTCCGAACGTCTCGAAATTCAGGCTCAGGGCCGTGAAGGCTCCTCCCGATCGTGGTCCGCGCCACACTCGACAGGTTCCCAACAATAATGACGTCGCCGACTGCGGGTCCAAAATATACGGGAAGTAGAACGCCCCGTCGTCGCCCCCGACTTCGCCGCTGCTGACCACTACTTGGAACAGACTGTCATTGCAGTTCGCTCCCGACGAGCATTCCTGAATATTCAGGCCGCCGCTGCCTGATGGAAAATCCGGGTTCGAGGCAAACCAGTTGCCTGTGCTGGAATCGATGGCGCTGTAACCGCCATCTCCGCTCAGAATGTTTCCCCAGCTCGAATTCGTGGTTGCCGTCGCGGTTGCCGGCGATCCGTTATCCTGCGTGCCTCCAAAGAGCGTGTTGGGATCGCTCGCATGCTGAGAGAAGCTGACAAACTGCGTCATTGACCCCAGGTTCTGGTTGAGATCGTCGAATTGATTCGTGCCTGAGCATGAGCCTGTCGCCAGTCCCGCATAACCATCCAGTGTGCGATAAATGCCGCCGTCGTTGGCGAAATACATCAGGTCGGCGCCGTCGGCCTGAATCGTGTAAGCGAGTGCGTGCTGGTCGGGATGTACATGTGCGAGGGCCCCAAGGGGATTGCATCCGTACACGTGCGTAAGATTTATGAACGGAGCACTCGAACAGGTCGGATTGCTGGAATTGATCGAGCACTTGTATAGATTGATGACGCCCGCATAGAGATCGGTGGCCGAAGCGCCGCTCGGCACCGCCAGCAGTTCCAGGTTGTAATATCCCTGCTGCACACCGCAACCCTCGTGATTGGGGTCGCCGCAGTTGATGATGCCGCTGTCGCTGATTTGTGTCCACGAAGTTCCGGCATTCCCAGTCTCCCAAATGCCCTGATCCACAGGATTGTTGTTGGAGTCCAGTGAAACGAACCACACGTACATCTCATTCCGGTCCGGGACAACGGTAATCTCCCCACGATAAATTGGACAGGTGGTGACGTAGTTTAGGGGACACGCCAATGTACTCAGGAGTCCCGCGGCGCCCGGCTGAATGGCGAGGCGTGTCCAGATGAGGCCATCAGGTGAAGAATAGAAGCCGTGATAGCGCAGAGCGGCAAAGAATAATCCCGCGGCTGCGTTGTACACAACCGAAGTTGCCGAAGTCGCCTGGTTTGCTCCGGAAAAAAGAGCATTGTAGGTCCAAGTCTGCCCGGCATCGGTTGAAGTGTAAAGGCCGCGAAACGTATTGCTGGTCAGCGCACCCTCGGTTACGCCCTCTGCACTGGCTGCCATGGCCGCAACCACGGTGTTGGTGTGCCCGCTCGCCGTGCTGAAGGCCATGCGCGTTCCACCGAGCCCACTGAAAGAGATGGTTCCACCGCCATTGTTCGCAGTGGAGATTAGCGTCCAGGTGTTCCCGCCATCAGCGGAGCGCAGAATACCCAATCCGAAATAGGAGTCGGCGGAACTGTCGGCTTCACCTGTGCCGGCCAGAATCACACTTTTGGTGGGATCGGAATTTCCGGGCTGAATAACAATAGAGCCGATCGAGAGCGTGGCCTGGTCGTCGGTAAGGGGCGTCCAAGTCACGTTATCGGCGACGCTGATGGCTGCATTCGTGGATCTCCATATGCCGCCCTGTGCCCCGCCGACGAAAACAGTGTTGCCGCTGGGGTCAGCGGGATCGATCGCTACTGCGGTTGCCCGGCCCGAAACTTGACGGTAGTCCTGAAATCCCGTGCCTGTGCCATCGGAGGCCAGCGGAACTGGACCCAGGGGCGTCCATCCCCCGGACAACGATGGCAGCGCCTGGGAGTTTGGTTGCAGAGCATGAGCGGGAGCCCAGCGAGCACTGCGCGCTCGCATCTTCGTTTGGTAGGCGCGGTGCCGCAAGTCGGCGGCCGTCTTGCCGGGAACTACACGACCCCGCAAAAACCATTCCGCGCGCTGTTCCACATGGTCTGCATCCGCATCCGCGGTAGGTGTGCCGAACGTGGATTTCTTTGCGCCCTGACCTTGTGCGATGGTCAGCGAGGAAATAAGCAAGAGTGGAGGCAGGGAACCGCGAACCACGCAACCGAAGCTGGGAAACTTCATAGATGCCAACTATCAGGAGTATGGGAGTGCCGAAGAGCATGGTCAAAACAAAAAGCGCACAAATGCGATTGGCGGTCCATTTCGGGAAGTAGAAAGGTCCTAACACTCGCTCCTCAGAGACTCGAAAGACGAATTTGTGGGGCCTGCCCAGCGGCGTGCAGCATTGTGCCTGTACAATCTCCCACGGATTCTTATGCCGGACGGAAACATCTCGAGATGCTCTTCAAACGTAGTTCGCATTCTTGCATCCAGAGGATGGATTGCTCTTCTCTCGCTGTTATGCGCAGCACCGATTTCCCGGGCCGATTCCGCGGACCGCAGCATCAAAGTGGCCGCAGCCGCGGACTTGATCTCAGCGCTGCAGGAAATTGCCGCCAAATACGAAAAGCGTTCAGGCGTGGAAGTGAAACTTTCCTTCGGCGCGTCGGGAGCGTTGACCCAGCAGATTCAGAATGGCGCGCCCTTCGACCTTTTCTTCTCGGCGGACTCGGATTATCCCAGCCAGCTGATCGCGGGAGGCCAAGCCGAAAGGGCGACGTTGTATCGGTATGCCGTAGGACGGTTGGTGCTTTGGGTTCCGAAAGATTCTCTGCTCGATGTCGAGCATAAAGGAATGGATATCTTGCTGGATCCGTCCGTGAAAAAGATTGCAATCGCGAATCCGCAGCATGCGCCTTACGGGCGCGCAGCCGTCGCCGCCCTGAAGCATTACGGCTTGTATGAAAAGGTGAATGATCGGTTGGTGCTGGGAGAAAATGTTTCGCAGGCGGCGCAGTTTGCCGAGTCAGGCAATGCGCAAGTTGGCTTCGTCGCCCTGGCACACGCGATTGCGCCCACGATGCAGGGCAAAGGGAAGTTATGGGTGGTCCCGGCTGAAGCGTATCCGCCGCTCGATCAAGCGGTAGTATTGCTGTCGCACTCCACTCATCGGCAGGAGGCTGCGGCGTTCCTCGAGTATGTGAAGACCGCGGAAGCCGTTGCCGTGTTGCGACGTTACGGCTTCAGTTTGCCCGAACAGAAGTAGGAACCCGGCCCCAAAAATGTCCATCGATTGGCAGTCATTCCGGCTCACCATAGAACTTGCCGTAATTGTGTCGGCAATTCTGCTGTTGGTCGGTTTGCCTCTCGCCTACTGGATCGCCTTTTCCCGCTGGCGCTGGAAATTCCTGGTGGAAGCGATGGTCGCCCTGCCACTTGTGTTGCCGCCAACCGTTCTGGGATTTTACGTCCTGGTTGCGCTCGGTTCCCAGAGCCCGCTGGGACGCTGGTGGCAGTCGTTCACCGGTCACACTCTGGCATTCACATTCACGGGGTTGATAATCGGCTCGATCCTGTATAGCCTGCCGTTCGCCGTCCAGCCCTTCACCGCCTCATTCTCGTCAGTGGA
>WNFI01086782.1_pt1 | contig 15738 bp, 17 predicted proteins | sample 5400471 | NCBI WGS metagenome assembly WNFI01 (sample SAMN13153348, study PRJNA577476) | soil metagenome | isolation source: 100 cm saprolite on Douglas fir-dominated hillslope | place: USA:California | collected 2013-09-17 | reverse complement strand
CCGCTCACCACCGGCGCGCCCGCCCCGCACGGGCCTCAGACCTCACGGGCACCGCGTGTCCGCATAATCGCCAGGTCGGCATAAGTCGCAGACGATCGCCATCCGCACATCCTCCGGGTGCAGGCTGCGCACGTAGCGGCAGAACTGGAGGAACTCGCCGCGCCGCTTGCGCTTCTTGACGTGCCCGTACATCTTGTCGGTGCCCAGTCCCAAGGCGGCGAACAGGTGCCGCACCCCGCCGGTGCGGTGGTAGGTGGCCCGCAGCCGCCGCCGCGGCGCCTCGCCGGGGTCCCGGGCGGTGCCGCCGCGGCGGGCCCACTGCCTGCCCGGCCGCGGCTGCAGGTTCAGCGGGCCGAACTCGTCCACGCAGAAGACCACGTCCGGGTCGTCGGGCCCGGCGGTCGCCTCGCCGTCAGCGATGGCGTACAGGTGGTCCACCCGCGCCTTCTTGGCCGCGTAGTCCGGGTCGGCGGAGGCCTTCCAGGTCTTCACGGCCTGAAACGAGACGTTCTCCGCGCGCAGCAGCTCCCGCAGGCCCTCGTGTGAGATGTCGTCGACCACCCCCTCGGCGACCAGGAAGTCGGCGAGCTTGGTCAGGCTCCACCGGGAGAACGGCAGCCCGTGCCCGGCCGGCTTGGACTTGGCAATCTTCTTGATCTCCCGCCGCTGGGCCAGCGTGAAAACCGGCGGGCGCCCGCCCGCGTAGCGGGGATACAGCGACTCAAAGCCGTCGGCGTTGAAGTTGTGCACCACATCACGCACCCGGTCCTCGCTGGTAAAAGCCAGCCCGGCAATCTGCGCCACGCTCATCCCCTGCGCTGACCACAGCACCATCTGCGCCCGCCGCCACGTCACTACCGACCCCGACCCGCGGCGAACGATCCGTTTCAGGCGATTGCCCTCGTCATCGCTGATCTCACGTACTCGCACCCGGCCAGCCATACCCCGCAGTGTGACCCGGTCAACCAGCGCAGGGAACCCCAGAAGGCCCGCCGAAAACAGGGCAAACGTAGACGGCTACGGCACTAGCGCGAGATGTGGGCGGTCGCCACTGCTGGCGGATGTGCGAGTGTGTTGCTGTACCTCGGCGCTGTACGTCCGACGCCAGCCCAACCGCATTAGCAGCTCGGGTCGCCATCGTTCAGGCCGGTTCAGCCTGGACCAACGTCCTTGACCGGTCTGCCCTGGACGGCGCCGAACGGGGGTGAACTGCAACCCAAACTGCAACCCCAGACGTGCAGCCTGCAAGGTTAGGCCCGGCCTCAAGTCCGTTCCGTGCAGCGGCTCAGCCCCTGTCGCCGCGAGGGCGCAGCATCTGGCCAACGTGGGTACGGTCGTCGATTTGTGTCTGGAGCCGGGCCATCCGGTCAGCTCGGCGCCTCAACGATCGGGAATTCTCCAGCACGATGCCAAGGGCGCCGAGCGCCTGTCCCGCCGCCAGCAAGCTGTAGAAGACCCGCTGCTGACTGTGCGCGGCGGCCAGGGCGGCAAAGCCAGCAACCCCGATGCCCTGCAGGACTAGCGCGACGACTTGCCATCCCGGGCGCCGCCGGTCCAGTGCCCGCTGGGCTCTGGCCTGACGGTAGTGCGCATAGGCAAGCTGCGCCTCCGCTAGCGCGGCGCGGCCAACCGGGTGGTTGCGGTCGGTCGCCCAGATCACCCGCCACTGGTCGATGCGGCGCAGCGGGCGCCGTGCCTGCTGCCACTCATAAAGCGGCGGCCAATCGAAGAAGAACAGCTTGTTCGCCAGCGGCCAGAGCAGCGCAACGAGGATGACGACGCCCACGACTATCAGCGCGGCGATGACAAAGACCGTGGTTTGCGAGGGATCGTGATGCACAATGTCTCCTCGGCTTGCGACCTTCCTGCTGTCACTACGCCGGTGGACATCTTGTACCCATAGGCCGCCGCGCCATGCGGCCCGCCCCACCGATTGCTTAGGAGGTCAAATCGGGAGGGTACCTAAGGTGCTGCTGCGCAGGTCATCCAACGTTCGCGTTGCCCGTGAGAGCCTCCGAGTGACCGCTGTGCCTCCCTCGTTCTGGCACGGATCTGGCGCGTCGGCACAGCAGCCCGGTCTGGACCCGCGGATTAAAAGACGGGCGCAGCCATGGCTGGAGCAGTCCGAGTCCGTCTGGCCCTTCGGTGTGAGCAGGTACTCGTTGGCGAGCTGGTCGGTCGCCGTCCGGTACCGTGCGTCGGCGTTGCTGGTCACGCCCGGCCACCCGTTCCCAGGATCGCGCTTGACAGCAACGGTGACAGCAACAACAGCGACCAATGGCTAACGGCAGCGACCGGCAACAGCGCACAACGCTCGCACGATCCGTAGCCACTTGGGATATGTCCGGCCTGAAAAGCGGACGCTCGACACTGAACGAGCAGCAACGGGAGTGCCCGTCGTGATGCGGTGTGCTGCTCGGTTCGCTGCCGCCAGGCAGACTGTGCGCGTGGTGCGAGAACCCTATCCCTGCCAAGCGAGGCCTTGCACGACGGCTACGTGTCGCTTCCGGCCGCGCGCGAACGTTTCCGCGCCAGGCCACCTTCCAGCCCGGCTGTGGTCCTTGTGCGCCGCCCCTCCCCCAGCCCCTCCCCCCCATCGGACTGACTGCTGCCGATCTATTCGCCGGAAGGAAGGTGTCAAGGGCTGATTCGCGTGTACGTTGACCAGGCACTTTTACCTGTGCTCGTTGTCCTGCGGTCAGATCGGCCCTTGACGCCGCACCGAGGCGTATCACAATCCGGCGGCAGTCTGGTGGGGGACCTTTGCACCTTCCGGGTCATCCGCGGCCAGGTGGTCCCCGTCAACCCTGGCCGCCCGGACGCCATGGAGCGTGGCCAGTCGCGCCGGGCAGGCTGGACAGAGCTAGGTCAGCCTGAGACAGTGACTGGTGTCACATGTGTGCCCCTGCGGCCTGGCCTGTGGGCCAGGACAGGGTTTGGGGGAGGGAGCACCAATGATGTTGCTACGCAAAACCCTGCTGGTGATGGCCCTAACACTCGCGGCAAGCGGCGCAGGTACCGGCGTTGCCGGGGCGACCCCGGGACCGACACCTGATCAGAGCCTCACCGGCGCGTGCAACATGACCAACACCAACGCCGCGTTCGGGATGTTCACGATCGCCGGCTCCGTAGCCAACCCTAACGGGTTCGACGTCGGCATGATCAAGGCCATCCTCAACACCAACGGCGGCACCATTCCCGAGAACTGCACAGGACCGTAGTGACACAACGCGAGAAGCGCCAGAGGGTAGTGCTCGGCTGACAAGGAGCCGTGATTCTGCTCAAACCCGTCACGATGCCGATCGGGAGCATCCCGGCTGCGGGACCTGACCGCGCACGATGTCCGCCGCGCCCTAGCCAAACTCGCCGAGGAGCGGTTAACCCGCACTATGGCCAGCGCGGTTGATCGTAGCTACCAGCGGCAGCGACTTGCCCGACATGACCCAAGGCAGGGCCCGCCGCTGACGCCGGACCCGCGGCGCCGCTTGCGGCGCCGCCTTGATCTAAATACGGCTCAATTCGGCAGCGCGGGCCTCGGCGCGGTGCGGAGTGCCGTCATGATCTCGGCGAGGTCGGTGACCACGGCTCGCGCCCCGGCCTGGGTCAGGGCCCTCGGCCTTGCCGGGCTTGTTCGCGTAGCCGATGACGGCGACGCCGCCGAGCCGGCCCGCGAGTACGTCGGTCACGGAGTCGCCGATGAACGCGCAGTCCTCAGGCTCAGCCCGGAGGCTCCCGACCGCGATGCGGACGCACGGGCCTCGTAGCCGGGCCGGGCATTGCTACGGTCAGGCCTGTGACTGACCGCAGCGGTAGCAGCCCTATCGACCTGGCTGTCCTTCAGGCTATCGACACGTGTGGCGCCGCTCAGCCCGACCGGTACGTGGTCTGCTCTGACGTGCTTCCCCTGATCGAGGAGCGCACGGGTCTGGGGCCGCGCTACGCCTACGATGTCCTGCTCGACCTCGCCCGGCCCTGGATGATCGCGGTCCCGACCATCGAGGGCAACATCGGTGACCGGCAGTGGCCCGGCGCCAGCGAGCCGCGCTACGTCGAGTGCCGGGCCTCCCGTGCCGGGCAGGCCGTCCTGGACGCCGAGGCCCGCCGCATCGCCCCCGTCCCCGCCGGGCTCATCAACGGCACCGCTTACCGGGGCGGAACCCAGCCGCCCCTGGAACCCTCCCGCGTCATCGCCGCGCTGCGCCATCTCCTGGATCACCCGCGCGCTTCAGACAGTGACATCCTCGCCATCGCCGGGCCGCCGTGGTCCGTCTCTGGCTGCACGGTGACCGGTGACCTGGACGCCCTGGCCGCGGGCCATCAGATCATGCTTCGCCAGACGGGCCGGATCAGCCTCACCGGCAACCCCATCCCCGAACCCCGGCCCATTCCCAAGCCCGCCGCTGGCGCCCGCCCGCACGCACACGCCTGGTTCTCCACCGGACCCGATCCCCGGCACCAGGCCCGCGCCCAGCTCGTCATCGAGTCACTGCCCCCCGACGCCAGCCCCGACCAGGTAGCCCGACAACTGTTCGACCAAGCCGAGATTCAGTCCCGCGCCGCGCGCGACGCCGGGTTCCGCAGCGACGACGCCCTGCCCATCGCCAACGTCGCAGACCTCGGTACCAGCGCCACCCCCGTCCGCATCGCCATCACCTTGATCCCCGGCACTGACCCCGTGACAGCCCGCGACCAGCTCGCCGCCTTCGACGGCATTACCGCCCAGGCACCTGCCGCCTACCCCGCCCCGCCGGCCACCCTGCTGCGTAGCTGGACGGAGCAGCATCGCGGCGAGGACATCGCCGCGAGCCTCACCAGATTCGAAGACGCCATCCGCCAGGACCGCGAGGAAAGAGCAGCGTAAACCCGTGACCGGTCCTGGGCAGCGCTAAGCCAGGCCCTGGGAAGCTGAGATCGCGCAGGACGCGAGCCCCATCTGCGGTGAGCACTCATGCCTGGACGGATTCTCAGGTATCAATCTCCGGTGTGTGTACATTTATCATCCACGGCACGCCGAACTTGTCGACGCACATGCCGAACTCGTCGCCCCAGGCTTGCAGCATGCCGTGCATGATCCGGTCGGCGTCGGGTGAGTCCTGGGCGCCGAGGTCAGCGAACGTGTTGAGGCTGAGGTTGCCGCCGAACACGCTGGTGTAGAACTCCAGCGCCTGGCGCGCGTTGCCGTTGAAGTTGAGGTACGGATTCAGCTGAGAGGCCATCGATCTTCTCCTGCAACCGAGTATGCGGTGGACGGGCCCTCACGGGACCCGCGGGAAGACGCACGACGATCGTAACAGCCCGACCCGGCGGTCCCCTGGACGCTGGGCCGAGGGCGCGGCCCGGGGCGCAATGCTAGCCCCTGGGCCGGCCCCGGCGCCTCCCTCTGCCATCCGCCCGGGCCGGCCAGCCGACCGTCGCGGCTGGCCCGGCTAGCCCTCGGCGGCGAGCGTAGCGGTGCCGAAGGTGACAGTGACCTGCTGGAATCCCAGCGAGCGCAGCATCCCGTCGAGCATGCCCCTGGTGTTCTTCTCCGCCTCGGTGAGCAGCGGGCTCTGCTTTGCGGCCGTCTCGATCTTCTGCTGCGCCAGGATGTAGACCTCCTGCTGGCTGTTCGGATTCCCGGCGAAGAAGTTCCCGATCCGGTTCAGCAGGCCCTGCTGCTGCGCGTAGACGTACGACTGCCTCACGTCGAGCACGGCCGGCTCGAGCTGCGCGCCCGGCAGGTCGACCGTCACGGCGCTGCGGTTCGGCGACACCTGGATCGCCTTGTCGTTCAGCTGCGAGAAGTCGACGAACGCGATCTCGGTGCCCTGCCCGACGAACAGCGTGTCGCTGCCCTCAATGAACGACGGCAGGAACGCCATCCGCCGGGACAGGTCGACCACCACCTGGAACGAGCCGCTGGCCGCCTCGTAGCGGCTCAGCGCAGTGATCGACTTGAGCAGCACCGGCTGGCTGCGGTCGGTGGTGGTCTCCGCGAACGGATTCCTGAGCTGGGGCAGGAGATGCACCGCCGACAGCACGAGCACTCCGGCGATCACGGCGGCCACCGCCGCCGCCAGCCCGGCCAGCCGGCCGGACAGCCCCTCACCACGCCGCGTCCGCACCATCGGCTGCCTCCTGTCGTTCACTCAACGGCTGGCATCCGGCCGGCTCCACGGTGATTCATTCGCTCTTAGCCGGGCAGCAGGAAGGACGCGATGCCGGGGAAGCCCGGCCAGGACTCGGGCTGGAGGAGACATGCTCGGACGCTTCCTCGGGCGACTGATGGGGACCGGCGGCAGCGGACCGCGGCCGCGGCGGCCGAGGACGAGGACAAGGCTCGGCGGGTGCCTGCTGTGGCTCCTGGGCCTGATCATCGTCCTGGTCATCCTGTCGCTGCTGTTCGGCGGGTTCCAGAAGGGCACCAAGGTCAACGGCACCGGCATCCCGGCGCCGTTCTCGGTCAGCACCGCAGGCTGACCGGCGCCGGGTCTGCCGCTCGCCTCCAGGGCGCCCTTGCCCTCCAGGCCGCTCACCGCAGCCGGGCCCCGGCCTGGGCTGGCCGGGGCGGGCGCGCCGGCCTGGGCTGCCGGGGCGGGCGCGCCTGCGTGAGCTGGCCGGGGCGGGCGCGCCGGCGTGAGCGGCGGGATCGCCGACGCGCCCGGCGCCGTCCGCTACCGCGAGGCGGTCGCGGAGTCCAGTCGCTCGTTGTCAGCCTCGCTCGCCGTGCTCGTGCGGGCCGCGGCCTTGCGCCGGATCGGGAGCGGCAGCGTGAACCGCGTGCCACCGGTGTGTGCCGGGGCCTTGGGCTCCTCCTTCTCCTCGGTGCGCGTGGACGGCTTGGACGACACAGCGCGCTCGGCCAGCTTCGCGTCCCGGACGCCGACCACGGAGAACCGGCCGAGCGCCATCGCCGCGACTACCGCGATGACGACGCCCAGCCCGGTGAAGAAGCCGATCTGCTCGAGGGCGCGCATCGTGGCCCCGCCGACGGGCGTCCCCGGGTTCATGCGAATCCCGCTCCAGGTGGGCCCGAGGATGCTGCCGAGCGCGAACCACGCGCCGCTGACGGCGGCCAGCCACGCGCCGAAGTGCGCGACTGGCCGGTAGGCGCTGGCCAGGACGATCAGGCCGCCGAGCATGGCGCCGGCCCCCGGCAGGATCTCCAGCCAGAAACGGCCCGACGTGTAGAGCCACGCGGTGTCGGGGGTGTAGGCGTAATGGAAGTACGGGCCGACGAAGGGCACCAGAGCGCCCCAGGCGCCCAGCAGGACCAGCAGCAGGCCGCTGAGCACTCCGCGTGTCCGGGGAACCCGCAGTATCCCGTTCATATGGATCACTTCCCTCTGCAGGCGCATGGTTGTGGAAGCCTGCGCGCGCTCAGCTACCCTTCCGGCGCGACTCCATGCAAGACAGAGTGAAAAGGCGCAGAAACCCGCTGGCCGTCCCTGGTCCCGTTACCCGGCCCGGCGCGACCAGGCCGGACCGCATGATCCGCCGAGCCTGCCGTCGGTAAGCTCGGCTGACCCTGAGCCGTCGAGGAGAACCATGGTCGTGCCGCTGGCCGGCCGCGTCATAGCGGCCATCGTCGGAGGGCTGCTGGTGATCACAGCCGCCCGCAGCCTCATCGGCACCATCATCGTGCCCAGGCCGGTCGGCAGCTGGCTGACCCGGTGGGTCGACAAGCTCGTAAACGGCGCGTACATCACGGTCACGGGCGTGATCGCCAGCCACAGGCGGCGAATCAGGGAGGGCTCCAGGCGGCGAGCCAGGGAGGGCTCCAGCCCGCGCAGCCGGGTCAGCACCGCGATCGCCAGGCTGACGGGAGACTGGGCGGACAGGGTTTCGATAGACCAGATACTCGCCGGGCAGGCGGCGGCAATCCTGCTCCTGCAGCTTCTCGGCTGGCTCGTTCTCTTCTTCATCGGGTTCACGCTGCTGCTCTGGCCGTTCACGCCCGGGGGCATAAGCTCCGCGTTTACCACGGCCGGCCCGGCGCTGTGGGAGATCGGATCCGAGCAGCTGCGCGGATCCGGCCAGCGGACCATCGTGGACATCGCGTCGCTGACCGGCATCATCACGGTCACCCTGCAGATCGCCTACCTGCCCACCCTGTACTCGGCGTTCAACCGGCGCGAGACCGAGGTGGCCCTGCTGAACGCGCGGGCCGGCGTGCCGTCATGGGGTCCGGAACTGCTGGCCCGCACCCACTACGCGCTGGGCTCGGGAACGTCGACGCTCGATACCCTGCCCGACCTCTACGCGCAGTGGGAGCGCTGGGCCGCGGACATAGCGGAGAGCCATACCACCTACCTGCCGCTGGTCAGGTTCCGGTCACCCAAGCCCCTTTCGTCCTGGGTGACAGCCTTGCTGGCGGTCCTCGATTCGGCCGCTCTCTATCTGGCGCTGTCCCCGAAGGCCGCGCCCGTTGTCCCGGCCCGGCTCTGCCTGCGCAGCGGGTTCCTGTGCTTCCGCGACGTGGCCCGGGCGATGGGCATCGACGTGCCAGACGAGCCCGACCCGAGCGCGGGGATCAGCCTCAGCTACGACGAGTTCCTCGACGCGATCACCCGGTTGGGCAGGGTGAACTTCCAGATCGAGCGCCACCCGGCAGACGCGTGGCCAGACTTCGTGGGCTGGCGGGTCAACTACGAGCAGGCCGCCTACGCGGTGGCGGCGGCCGTGGATGCCGTGCCGGCGCTCTGGTCCGGCCCGCGCCGCCATGCCCGTCCCCCGATCGCCCCGATCCGCCCGCCGGAGGGGAAGCCGCCCAAGTAACGGGACCGGTGCGCCGGAGGTGGCCGGGGACCGGCGTCAGCGCCTAAGTTCATGTGCGAGCGCCGCGTAGATGTACTCGCTGCCCCAGCGCTCGCCGTCGAGGTCGTTCTCGATGAGATGGCCCTCCCTCCGCATGCCCAGGCGCTCACACAGCCGGACCGACCCGGTGTTATCGACGTCGAGGCGGGCGAACAGGCGGTGCACGCCAAGCTCGTCAAAGGCCATGGCGGCCACGGCCCGGGCCGCCTCGGAGGCGTAGCCCAGGCCCTCGTACCCGGGGTTGAGGACCCACCCGATCTCGGCCTGACGCGCGCGAGCGCTGGCGAGGCGGAGGATGATCTCGCCGATGACCCCCGGCCCTTCCCGCCTGCAGACGGCCAGGGTCAGCTGGTCGCCATCCTCGGTCCATCTGGTCGCGGTCGCGATCTCGGCGATGACCTTCGCGCAGGCCTCCCGCGTGCGCGGCGGCCGGTAGAGGTACCGGGCGACGCTCGGGAGTCCCTGGTACGCATACATGTCGTCGACGTCGCGCGGCGTGAACAGCCTCAGCAGCAGCCGTTCGGTGCTGACGGGCAGCGAGCTGACGTGCATGCGTCCTCCGCGGTCTGGCGCTGCGACAACGGCACGCGCTCCTGGACCCCGCCGAAGACCAGCGGCGGCGGCGGGGTAGGCTCGCCAGCCTGTACCCCAGTATTCAGAACGTCGTTTCCGCCCCCCGGCACGGCCCTGGCCTGGCCGCGGCGTCCTGCGTTCCACTATGAAGCCTTCAGACCAGCGCGCCCTGGCCGGGATCCAGGCTGAGCTGAGCCGGGTCGTCCGCTACGACGACGAATCCATCGTGAACGGCAGATGGATCAGGCAGCGCTACGACTGCGGCTGCTTCCCCGGCCTTGCGCCCGCCCGGAAGGCAGCGGTCGAGGCAGCCTGGCATGAGGCCGGTCATGCGGTGGCCGCGCTGACCGTCGGGGCGCGCTTCAGCTCGGCCAGCATCCACCATGGCTGCGCCAGCGAGGGCCGGGTCCACGGCATCACGGGACCTGCGGACCTGGCCTTCGTCATCGACGCGGCCGGCCAGATCGCGGAACGGCTGAGGAACTGGACCATGCTCGAGCACGATGACGAGCTGCGCGCATGGCTGCCGACGTGGAAGAGCGACGGCGGGGATGCACGGCGGTTTCGCCGGACCCTCGGCGAGCGCTTCGGGGATGACGAATGCGGCGCATGGCGCTACAGCGAGCAGATGCTGACCCCGCAGCGGCTGACGATCCGCCAGGTGGCCCGGGCGATGCTCGTGCACCCGCGGCACCTGCCCTACCGCGTCGTGGCGGCGCTGGCCGACGGCCGGGAGGCGCCCGCAGCCGGTCAGCGGCGGCCAGGGCAGCGCTCGTTAGAGCGAAAGCGCCTGGGCCAGCTCCCGGTAGCCATCCATAACGTCGGCGCCGGACGCGGTCAGCAACTGGACGGCCACGTGGTCGGCGCCGGCCTGGAAGTGCTGGTCGAGCCGGGCCGCCACCTGATCGCCGCTGCCGTGGGCGACCAGCGCGTCGGTCAGCGCGTTGCTGCCGCCCCCGCTCAGGTCCTCGTCACTCCAGCCCAGCCGGCGCAGGTTGCTGGTGTAGTTGACCATTCCGAAGTAGGGGCTCAGCCTCGGCCGGCCAATGGCGCGGGCCCGTTCGGGATCGGTCTCCAGGACCGCCTTCTGCTCCGGGGCCAGCAGCGGCCCGTCGCCGAGGATGGAGCGGGCCTGGCGCGTGTGCTCGGGCGGAACCAGGTACGGGTGGGCCCCGCCGGCCCGGTCCCGCGCCAGGCGCAGCACCTTCGGGCCCAGCGCGGCCAGCACCAGGCTCTGAGCCGGGACGCCGTCGCCGAGCAGCACGTCGACGTAGGTCGCGAGCGTCTCGTAGGGCCTGGCGTACTGCTGGGTGGCCTCGCGGTGACCGGTGCCTACCCCGAGCAGGAACCGGCCGGGGTGGCCGGCCTCGATCCGCGCGAACGACGCGGCGACCGTGCGGGCATCGTCCTTCCACATGTTCACGACTCCGGTGGCCAGGGTCAGCGTGGTCGTCGCGTCGAGCAGCTGCTCGACCTGCGTGAGATCCCCGCCGGGCGAGCCGCCCAGCCGGGAAGCGCTGTTCCCCCCGGCCCTTGACCTCAAGCGTGGTTGACCATGCAGGCTGGTCGCGTGATGGACGAGAAGACTCTAGCCGCTTACCTGCGCCGCATCGGGGTCCCGCGCCCCGCGACGGTCGACGCCGCGACTCTGCGCACCGTGCACCGGGCCCATCAGATGACGGTGCCGTTCGAGAACCTGAGCATCCACCTGTCCGAGCCGATCTCGCTGGACTCCGGCGCCCTGCTGGACAAGATCGTGACCAGGCGGCGGGGCGGCTTCTGCTACGAGCTCAACGGGGCCTTCGCGCTCCTGCTCCAGGCCCTGGGCGCCGACGTCACGCGGGTCGCCGCGCGCGTGCACGGCGACGCGGGGTACGGGCCGCCGTTCGACCACCTGGCGCTGGTCGTCCGCCCCGCCGACGGCCGACGCGGACGTGGACGTGCTCTCCGGCGGCCAGCCGCAGTACCGGATCGAGCGCCGCGCGCGCAGCATGGAGGACTTCGTCCCCACCTGCTGGTGGCAGCAGACCTCACCCGAGTCCCACTTCACGCGCAGCACGATCTGCTCGCGGCTCACCGAGGACGGGAGAGTCTCGATCAGGGGCCGTTCCCTGATCCGGACCAGCGGCGGATCACGTTCCGAAGAGCAGATGCCTGACGACGACGGGTTGCTGACCGCCTACCGGGACCACTTCGGGATCATCCTCGACCGTGTCCCCGCAGGTGCATGGGCCACTGGGGCCGCGAGCACCGGGAAAGTCTCACCGAGGCCGCCGCGATAAGCGCGGCCAGCGCCCAGCCGGCCACAACGTCGGTGAACCAGTGGTCGTCACACCAGACCAGCGCGACGCCCACCCCGACGCACAGTGCCGCCACGGCCACGGCCACGGGCCGCCGGATCCGGGCCGGCAGGTCGCGAAGCAGCAGGAGCAGGGCCACGCCGAGGCACGCGCTCGCCGTGGTCGCATGACCGGAGGGGAACACGCCCAGGCCACCGGACCCGACGGTGGCCAGGCCGGGCCCGGGCCGCGCGGTCAGGATCTTCGCCGGGGTCACCGTGACCAGCACCAGCACGACGGCGGCCCCCGCGGCCAGCAGCGGGCGCAGAGTGCGGTGCCGGGCCGCCGCGATGAGCGCGCACGCGGCGAGCACCGGGACGGCCACCTCGTAATTACCAAGATCGACGAGCAGCCGGGCGGGCGCGTGCCAGCTGTCGCTGAGCCACTGCCACGCGCCCGAGGTCGCCTGCGCCCGCACGGCCGCGCGGATCCGCCGGTCCGCGCCGACCAGCGGGCCGTCGGCGAGCACGTTGACCGTCAGCAGGGCCAGGATCAGCAGCAGGCCGCCCGGCACCAGCCACAGCGGCCCCATCGGGGAGAGCTGCGGCCCATCGGGATCTGGGCCACGGGGGTCCGGGGGTGTCCCCCGGGAAGGCACAGTCCCAGGCGGCACCGTGCCCCCCCGGGCCAGCACTGACTCGTCCATCCGCACCGAGGTTACCGGCTCGCCCCGCATCCGGCCGCGGAGCCGCGCGGCGGCCGTACCGACGCACAGCCAGCCGTTAAGTATCGTTTGGGCTACTGTCCCGGTCGGCCGGTCATCGTCGCTCGTTTTGATCGTTAAGCTGTGCGGGCAAATCCTACGGCGGAGGATCGATATATGGCTGACGTCACCGGGATCGAGCGGACTCTGGTCCTGCTCAAGCCCGATGCTGTAACGCGGGGCCTCGTGGGGCGCGTGCTGGCGCGCTTCGAGGACGCGCTGCTGAAGATCGTCGCCAGCAAGATGGTCTGGATGGACGCCGAGCTCAACCGGCGGCACTACTTCGACCTCGAGGAGCGCTTCGGGCCGGACGTCTACAACGCGGTAGCGGCGTTCATGCAGACCGGCCCGGTGTTCGCCTTCGTCCTCGAGGGGGTCGACGCGATCGCCATCGTCCGCAAACTGGTCGGGGCCACCTACCCGGACCAGGCGGCGCCGGGAACGATCCGCGGCGACTACGCACATCAGAGCAAGGCGTACGCCAACGCGCACAAGCTCCCGGTCGCCAACCTGGTGCACGCATCGGCCAACGCCGAGGACGCCAGGCGCGAGATCGAGGTCTGGTTCACCAAGGGCGACATGCACGAGTACCAGACCCTGGCGGACAAGTACATCTCCTAGCACTGGGGCAAGCACTGCCGACCGCAGATCACACGGCAACTGCACAAGAGCGTCATCGCACTGGTCCCAACTAGTTCTATTATCCCTGGAGAAACCGGGTCAGCGGATCATCTGGCAGCACCCCCCGTGCCTGCCGTGTTCAGGAAGGGCGCTCATGCCACTACGCATCACAGTTCTCGGCACCGGCTACCTGGGCGCGACCCATGCCATCTGCCTGGCCGAGCTCGGATTCGAGGTCCTCGGCCTGGACACGGATGAGACCCGGGTCAAGGTGCTGGGCGCGGGCAGCCTGCCGTTCCACGAGCCCGGCCTGGAGGAGCTGCTGGACAGCGGGCTGCGGTCCGGCCGGCTGCGCTTCACCACCAGCTACCCGGAGGCTGCGGAGTTCGGGGACGTGCACTTCGTCTGCGTCGGGACCCCGCAGCGAGCCGACTCCTCCGCAGCCGACCTGTCGCACCTGTCGGCGTGCGTCGACGCGCTGGCGCCGGGGCTGACCCGGCCCTGCCTGGTCGTCGGGAAGTCGACCGTTCCGGTCGGCACCGCCGAGGCGCTCGCGGAGCGCCTGGCCCGGCTCTCTCCCGCCGGCGCGGCCGCCGAGCTGGCGTGGAACCCCGAGTTCCTGCGCGAGGGGCATGCCGTGGAGGACACGATGCGGCCCGACCGGATCGTGGCCGGGGTGGTGTCAGCGCGGGCCGAGGCGATCCTGCGCGAGGTGTACGCGGCACCGCTGGCGGCCGGCGTGCCGTTCCTGGTCACCGACCTGGCCACGGCCCAGCTGGTCAAGGTCGCGGCCAACGCGTTCCTGGCCACCAAGGTCTCGTTCATCAACGCCATGGCCGAGGTCTGCGAGGCCGCCGGAGCCGATGTCGTGCCGCTGGCGCACGCCCTGTCCCTGGATGAGCGGATCGGGGGGCGCTTCCTGGTCCCCGGCCTCGGGTTCGGCGGCGGCTGCCTGCCCAAGGACATCCGCGCGTTCGGGACGACCGCCCGGGAGCTGGGCGTCGGCTCGGTGAGCGCCCTGCTGAGCGAGGTGGACGCGATCAACCTGCGGCGGCGCGCGCGCATGGTCGACCTGGCGCTTGAGCTGGCCGGCGGGTCGCTGGAGGGCCGGGCCGTGGGCGTGCTCGGCTGCTCGTTCAAGCCCAACTCCGACGACATCAGGGACTCTCCGGCGCTGGACGTGGCCGGCACCTTGCACGGCCTCGGCGCGCGGGTCACCGTTTACGACCCGGCCGCCATGGACCGGGCCAGGCTGGTCCATCCCGAGCTCGAGTACGCGAGCTCGATGCTGGACGCCGCCGCCGGCGCCGACGTGCTGCTGCTGCTCACCGAATGGCGCGAGTTCGTGGACGCGGACCCGGGCGTGCTCGGCGAGGCCGTCGCTCAGCGCAACATCGCCGACGGGCGCAGCGCTCTCGACGGCGGCCGCTGGCGCGCCGCTGGCTGGAACTACCGCGCGCTCGGCCGCCCCGCCGCGACCGCCGACGAGGACAGCATCTCCCTCACCGGCTGACCGGCCCGAGGCGCGCCCGCACCCTCAGTTTCCATGATCCCGGACTCAAACCCACGTATAGGGCGTTGTGCCAACACTCCCGAAGTCCACACTGCGCGCCGGCTGGTCATTGAGGCTACGGCCCAGCTATGACCTCGTGAGGTTGACCCGCTCCGACGGACAGGGATGATGACTCTTGGGTCAGGCTACTGGGCGCCGCCGTCAGAGTGGAATACCGCGTTGGGGGTGACGTGACCAGCCATCCCCACCGGTTCTGATGCTCGGTCTCTGGCGTGCTTCAGCTAGAAGGGCTGACCAGGAGGTCCGTCAGATCCTGCAGCTCTTTCGTCTCTTCCAGATTTCTGACGGTCGCAGCGATCTTGGAGGCTTGCTCCAGCGGCAGCACTGTGGTTGCCAGGCCCATGAACTTGTTCTCGAGCTCTTCATGTGTCATCGGGTTCTGCCGATGGAACCGCCACGCACCCGGGATGTGCCGTGGCCTTCGGAGCAAAGTCGTCCAGCTCGAAACCATGGCCGAAGGTAGCGTTCGCGAATGCGGCATACTCAGCCGCGGATCGCGCCCCGTAGTTCACGATCGTGGACTGGTTTGATCCGATCGCAAGATCCTCGACATACTTCAAGACTTTCTTGTTCCAGTCGAGGGTCGAGCTTGCGAGTTGGCCGCCGAGCTGGTCGAGGATCATCTTGCGCGACATCGCTACTGCTTCTTTGGGCAGATCATCGTAGTTCGTTCGATATACGAAGTCGGCTAGAACCTCAGCGCTTGTCGACTGAGCAGGCATAATCTGGCCTCCCCGGCTCGTGGCTCCCTCGCCTCCTGGCAAGGGTTCCCCGTCTCTTGTCAGCCACACATGCTGAGGAAAGGGTCCGGTCCAGGCCCACCCGGGGCCCCGCTGCGCGGGGCACAACTACCGGCGGCGCGGGGGAGACAGTCCGGGCGAGGATGAGCGAGGACCAGGGCATCTAGCCAGCTGGCTACATGTTCTCTGGATGACCCCAGCTAGCGGGATCATGAACGCCAGACCGTTCGCGGGGGATTGCTGTCCCGATCGGCCGCGGCGTTGCCCCGATCGGCCGATGCGGTGATGATTGCATGATGACTGTCGGCGGCAAGTAGCGATGAGCCGGCTCGCCGATCTGGTCGCTCCGCCACGCCTCGGTCACAGCTTCCGCTGGTTGCTGGCCTCGTCTTG
>WNFI01446064.1_pt1 | contig 15739 bp, 15 predicted proteins | sample 5400471 | NCBI WGS metagenome assembly WNFI01 (sample SAMN13153348, study PRJNA577476) | soil metagenome | isolation source: 100 cm saprolite on Douglas fir-dominated hillslope | place: USA:California | collected 2013-09-17 | reverse complement strand
ATCGCTCTTGATGCGGTTGATGAGCGCGGCGCCGCGCGGCGTCGCGGCGAACAGCCGCTCCAGGACGACGAGCCCCGGCCGCTGCTCCATGATCGCCTGCAGCGCCTGGATCGGTTCCGTGTCCGCGAAGATGAGCACTTCGCCGTCGACCTTCACGTGATCGCGAAGCGCGGGCATCAGGTTTTGTGCAGCGATGACGAGTGCGGCCGCCGACATCTGGCCAGTCTAGCATGAGGTCTAATTACGATTCCGACGTCATCGTCGCGGGCGCCGGGCCGGCAGGGGCGACGGCCGCCCTGCGACTGGCGCGCGCCGGTGCGCGCGTCCTCCTGATCGAACGGCATCCCCTGCCGCGCCAGAAACCGTGCGGCGGCGGCATCAGCACGCGCGTCCTCACGCGGTTCCCGTGGCTGACCGCGTCGCTCGACCGCATTCCGACGCATCCCGTCTCGAGTCTGTACCTCGAAGGTCCGTCGGGCGAGGTGTTCCGGATGCAGTCACGCGGCCCCGCGATTCTCCTGATCCGGCGCATCGAGTTCGATCACCTCCTGGTGTCGCTGGCCGTGGAGGCGGGCGCCCGGCTGCTGGCGCCGGCCGCCATCGCCCAGGCGCGGCAGGACGCGGACGGCGTGACGCTCCGGACGCGCGACGGGCGCGAACTGCGCGCGCGCATGGTCGTCGCGGCCGACGGCGTGAACAGCGTGATCGCGCGGCGCCTGGGGTTGAACCGGGGCTGGCCGGCCGAGAAGCTGGCGCTCGACATGATGGAGGAGACCCCCGTTTCGTCGTTGCGCGCCGCGGAGCCCGAGACGCTGTCGGTGTTCTACGGCTATGGCGGCGCCCACGGCTACGCCTACATCTTTCCCAAGCGCGAGCACGTCAACGTCGGCGTCGGCTACGTGCTGCCGTTTTTCAAGGCACAGGTGGACGTGACGCCGTACGACCTGCAGCAGGGGCTCGTCGGCGACCTGCGCGCGCGCGGCCTCATGGACGGCGAGTCGCAGCGCCTACGCGATGGTGACGGGCGATCTCGCGGCGGACGCGATCCTCTCGTCGCGGCGCGAGGCCGAGCTCTCTCCGCGGCGGGCGCGGCGGGCGTACGTGCGCGCGTGGCGCCGGGAGATCGGCGCCGAGCTGCGCGACTCCGTTCTCATCCAGAAGTACCTGTTCCACAGTCCCGCGCGGATGGATCGGGTCGTTCACAGCGCAAGGACGCGGCCGGCCTTCTCCCAAATCCTGGTGGATTACGCGAGCGGCCGGCTGCCGTACCGGACGGCGCGCCGCCGCCTGCTGTGGCACTTCCCGCGGCTGCTCCCGCGGCTGGCCTGGGTCGCGCTGCGGGGCCGGCCCGCGCCAAGCGGGGACGAACAGCCCAATCCGGCCGGAGTATAATCGCCCGCCGCCAATGGCAGATTCTGGAATGTAATGGCGCGGGCGGTGCTGTTCGATCTCGACGATACCCTCTTCGATCATCGAGGCTCCTCGCGAGCCGCGCTCGCCGAGGTGCATCGGCGTCACGCCGCCGCCAGCGAATTCGACGCATTCGAGCGCCATCACGCGCGCTTCCTGGAGGAGCTGCACCTCGAAGTGCTCGCCGGCCGGATGCCGCTCGACGATGCGAGGCGGGAGCGGTTCCTGAGAGTCTTCGACGCACTGGGCATTCGCTTGTCGCAGTCCGACGTCGATGCCGTCGCCGCCGCCTATCGGTCCGGCTACCTACCGGCGTGGCGCGCGATCGACGGCGCCGCGGCGCTGCTCGCCGCCGTGCGACCGCGCGCCCGAATCGGGGTGATCTCCAACAACCTCATGGAAGAGACCCGCGACAAGCTGGTGTTCTGCCGGCTGGCGCCGCTCGTCGACGCGCTCGTGGTATCCGGGGACGAGGGCGTGTCGAAACCCGATCCGCGCATCTTTCACATCGCGCTCGATCGCCTCGGCGTTACCGCGGAGGACACGGTGATGGTCGGCGACTCCTGGGCCAACGACATCGCCGGCGCGGTGAGCGCCGGCATCCGCGCGGTATGGTTCAACCCTTTGCGGAAACCGCGTCCGGCCGAGCCCGGCGGTGTCGATGAGATTCACGCGCTGACGCCGCCGGAGGCGATCCTGCCGCGGCTGCTCGGCGCCGAACCGGCGCGGTCGTGAGCCTGCGCATCGGCGTCGATCTCGGCGGCACGAAGATCGAAGCGATCGCGCTCGGCGGCGGCGGCACTGAGCGCTTCCGCCGGCGCATCGAGACGCCTCGCGGCAGCTACGACGGGACGCTCCGGGCGATCGCCGATCTGGTGAGCGCCGTCGAAAGCGCCACCGGCGAGCGCGGCACCGTCGGGATCGGCATGCCTGGCGCCGTGTCCCCTGCGACCGGTCTCGTGAAGAACGCGAATTCCACCTGGCTGATCGGTCACCCGCTGCAGCCGGATCTCGAGAACGTTCTGGGCCGGCCGGTGCGTCTGGCCAATGACGCGAACTGCTTCGCGCTGTCGGAGGCGAGTGACGGCGCCGGCGCGGGGGCGCGCGTGGTGTTCGGCGTAATCCTGGGGACCGGCGTGGGCGGAGGGATCGTCGTGGCCGGCGAGGTGCTCGGCGGGGCGAACGCCATCGCGGGGGAGTGGGGTCACAACACACTTCCGTGGCCCGACGCTGATGAGTGGCCGGGCCCGCTGTGTTATTGCGGCCGGCGCGGCTGCATCGAAATGTTCCTGTCGGGGAGCGGCCTGCAGGCGGCTTACGGCGCCGCGAACTCTCCGGCGGCGCTTGTCATCGCGGCGTCCGCCGCCGCGGGAGACCCGCACGCCGCCGCCGCGATCGATCTCTACTCGCGGCGACTGGCCAAGGCGCTCGCCAGCGTGATCGACATTCTCGATCCGGACGTCATCGTGCTCGGCGGAGGCCTGTCGAACATCGACTCGGTGTACCGCCGGGTGCCGGAGCTGTGGACCGAATGGGTTTTCTCGGATCGGGTGGATACGCGTCTCGCGCGCGCGCGGCACGGCGACTCGAGCGGCGTTCGCGGCGCGGCGTGGCTCTGGCCGGACAAAGGGGCTTAGGGCAGCGCCTGTTATACTAATGTGTTCCATGAAGCGCCTGACGCCTCTCACCGACATCCAGTCGCTGGATGCCGCCATCGCCGAGTCTCGCGAGCGGCCCGTGCTCCTCTTCAAGCACAGCCGTTTCTGCGGTGTGAGCTGCGAAGCGCTCGATGAGCTGAACGCTCACATCGAGTCGCGGACCGACGCATCAGCCGCCTACAAAATGATCACGGTCCAGACTCACCGCGTCGTTTCGGATGCCGCGGCCGAGCTGTTGGGTCTGCGTCACCAGACGCCGCAGGCGATCCTCTTGCGCGATGGCAAGGTCATCTGGAACGCCTCGCACTTCAGAATCACCGCCATGCAGCTCGATCAGGCCCTCCCCAGAGACTGATTACACCGGCGACTGGTGCGACCGTGTGTGGAAGCCCGCGGCTTCCAGGTGCTTGCGCACATCGGCGACGATCGTAGCGGCCTCCGCCGGCAGCGGCACCGCCGGGTGCTGGACCATCCGGTCGACGTTGTAAATCCGGAAACGGATCCCCTCGAGATGGAAGGCCGAGATAGCCCGCTCGAGCGCTTCCGCTTCCTCGAGCAGGCGGCCCAATTGATCTTTCTGATCCGGCATGCCGCGGATGATGGTCAGGAGGTCGTGGAGACGGCCCTGGGCCGCCTGGCGGTTTTCGCTGGACATGACCGCACAATTGTAGCTCCTGATAGAGTGTTGGGGATGGAGACAGGTCGCGCCCGGATCCCGCCTCCGGACCTGAGCGAAAAAGGCGGGCTGAAGGACGGGGAGCCGCAGCGATCGGACGAGCGGCTGTTCATGCAATTACTGGCGTTCGGCGGATGCGCCGACATCGCCGCGGTTTCGAGTCAGATGCAGCGGTCCGGCGTGGAGGGGGTTGTCTACGAAGACGTCAACGATCCGGCGGGCATTGCGCTCCTGTCGCTGACGCGCACGCCGGAGGCCTTCCTCGAGCGGGTGAGGCCGGTGTTGAACGCCGGCCCCTGTGCGGGCCTGACCTTGAAGCCCCAGTACACGATGCTGGGCCGCACTTATGCCCTCGGATACGAGCCCGATCTGCGCGACACGCTCATCGCGCGGCCGCGGCGGACCGTCTTGAACCGCGACTGGCGGTGGGCGATCTGGTATCCGCTCCGCCGGAGCGGCGGCTTCGCGCAACTGCCGGAGCAGGAGCAGCGCGCGATCCTCGCCGAGCACGGCGCGATCGGCAAGTCATTCGGCGCCGGCGATTACGCGCACGACGTCCGCCTCGCGTGTCACGGCCTCGACCGCGACGACAACGACTTCGTCATCGGACTGATCGGGAAGGACCTCTTTCCGCTGTCCGCCCTGGTCCAGGCCATGCGCAAGACGCAGCAGACGGCGCTCTACCTCGACCGTCTCGGACCATTTTTCGTCGGCCGCGCCATCTGGCAATCGAACCTGTAGGCGTATCTCTTGCTCTGAGGCAGGTATGGCTGTTCCTCTTCGTCCCTTTGGCCGGCACACCGACGTATCGGTATCTGCGCTTGGGCTTGGCGGCTATCACCTCGGCGCGGTGAAGTCGGTCCGCGAATCCATCCGCATCATCCACGCCGCCATCGACGCCGGCGTCACGTTCCTGGACAACGCGTGGGAGTACCACGAACACGAGAGCGAGGTCCGAATGGGCCGCGCCATCGAAAACCGGCGTGAGCGCGTCTTCCTGATGACCAAGGTGTGTACCCACGGCCGGGACGCGCACGTCGCGATGCGCCAGCTCGAGGAGTCGCTGCGGCGGCTCAAGACCGACTACCTCGATCTGTGGCAGGTGCACGAGTGCGCCTATTACAACGACCCCGATATGCACTTCGCGCGCGGCGGCGTCATCGAGGCGCTCGACCGCGCCAAGCGCGAAGGCAAGGTCCGGTTCGTCGGCTTCACGGGACACAAGGACCCCGAGATCCACCTGCGGATGCTCTCATTCGGTTATCCGTTCGATTCCTGCCAGATGCCGCTCAACGTTTTCGACGCGTCGTTCCGCAGCTTCGAGCAGCGGGTCCTGCCCGAGCTCCACCGCCAGCGCATAGCGCCGATCGGCATGAAGAGCCTGTGCGGGTCGGCAAAGGCGGTGAAGAGGAAGGTCGTGCGCGCGGAGGATGCGCTGCGTTACGCGATGAGCCTGCCGGTTGCCACGACCGTCAGCGGCATCGATTCGATGCGCGTCCTGAAGCAGAATCTCGAGGTCGCCTCGGAGTTCAAGCCTTTCACCAACGATCAGATGGAGCGGCTCCGCCATCGCTTCGCGTCCATCGCCGCGGACGGGCGCTTCGAGCTGTACAAGACGACGGCGCAGCACGAGGGAGACGAGGGCCGCGCCCAGCACAGCTTCCCCTCGCAGGAAGAGCTAGGCGGATAATCGGCCCAGGCCTGCTCACCGCGCGAAGGTGACACCGCCAGGACGATGATCCGTGCGTTCGGTCCCCGAAAGGCGTATGCTCTCGTGCCGTCGGAGCCCCAAAACCCGTATTCCGAGAGGAAGGTAACACGATGAAACGTTGTGTAGTCGCGATATGTGCTCTCGCGCTGGGCCTCTGGTGTTCGCTGAATTCCGGTCTCATCGTCGAGGCGCAAGGCAGTCTTGGGTGGCCGCAGTGGGCGCAAAGCCCGCAGCACGCCGGCTTTTTGAGGGTTGCCGGACAGAATCTGAATCAGAACCTGGTCAACATCGTCTATGACCCACTCGTTCCGCAGGAGATGGCGGGCACCGGCGGCGATCTGTTGGTCCATTACCAAACGCCCCTGGTGGATGGGAATGATGTCTTCATGGAGTCAAAGGGCGGAACGTACACGACCACGTCGTACGCGACGCAGACGTGGCACCAGAATAAATTCACGTGGCAGGGCAGTACGCTCGCCAAGGTGTGGACGTTCGACAGCGACTGGGTCGCTCCCGGATCGCAGAATAATTTCTGGGAACCGGTTTACCACGCTGTCCTCGCCAACGGCTTCCTCTACGACCCAGGCGCGGGCGGCACGATCTTCAAGATCAATCGCACCGATGGGTCGGTCGTCTCCCGCATCAACCCCTTCGACGCGATTGATGCCAACACCTTCACGGCCTCGCCCCTTTCCACCGACGCCGGGGGCAACATCTATTACAACGTCGTTCGAATCACCGGCAACAGCCCGAGCTTTTACAGTCATGACGCCGTGAATTCATGGTTGATCAAGGTCGGTCCCGACGACTCTGTTGCGAAGACGGATTACACGGCGTTGTTGAGGCAAGCGACCATCATCGGCGACCCGGTTCCAGGTGCGAATGCGGACTGCAAGGTATCGTTCCCCTCGAGTCAGCTCCCCTGGCCCCCGAGCCCCAACGCCGTGCCATCCACGACAACGTGTGGGGCCCAGCGGGCCGCGCTCAACGTCGCGCCAGCCATCGCGCCAGACGGAACCATCTACACGGTCAGCCGGGGACATTTTGTGACCCGGTACAACTATCTGATTGCGGTCAACCCCGACCTGACCGGGAAATGGGCATCGTCACTCCGTGGCCATCTGAACGACGGCTGCAACGATGGCACCGTAGCCGGCAGCATCCTCCCGGTCAACGGGCAGCCGGGCGGCTGTCGCGTCGGCTCGCATAACGGTGTCGATCCCGGTACGAACGAGCCCGGACCCGGGCGCGTGCTCGACGACGCGTCTTCCACTCCTACCGTGGCTCCTGACGGCACCATTCTCTTCGGCGCCTACACCCGGTACAACTACGCCCAGGGGCATCTGATGCAGTTCAGCGCCTCCGGGGCGTTTCTGAACGCGTTCAACTTCGGCTGGGACAGCACGCCGGCGATCTACCCAAACGGCGGCAGCTACTCCATTGTTATCAAGAACAATCACTACAGCGGCCTCGGGTCGTATTGCAACAATGCCGCTGCGTGCCCGACCGACCGCACTGCGACGAACCCGGCAAGCCCGGAGGCCTATTTCGTGACCCAGCTTTCCCCGATCTTGACGATCGAGTGGAGCTTCCAGAACACAAACAAGGATAGCTGTGTCAGGAACGCCGATGGTTCGGTGACCTGTACGCCGAACACGCATCCGCACAGCTTCGAGTGGTGTGTGAACGCCCCGGTCGTCGACGCCAATGGAGTCGTCTATGCGAACAGCGAGGACGGCTTCTTGTACGCGATCAATCAGGGCGGCACGAAGAAACAGAGCATCTTCCAGCAACTGAATCTCGGAGCGGCCTACACGCCCGCCTCGCTTGGCTCGGACGGGAAGATATACTCGCAGAACGCGGGCCACATGTTCGTCGTGGGACAGTAACGACATCCCACCAACCTTCAATTTCCGGGAGCCCGGTGTACTGCCGGGCTCCCGGATTCGGACCAGGGCTGTCAGCGCCGGGCCACAGCGCTAAAGCAAGCCACCCTCCAGCCCCCAACCTCCACCCTCCAGCCCCCAACCTCCAACTCCCAACCTCCGCATTGGTTGGCCCGTGAGTTGCTGAGATGCCTTCGGAGGTACTTTGCCAAGCGTTCATGGGCGGCGTCCGAGACGCCTGTCGGCAGAAGAACGGAAGTCGCTGACACACGGAGACTTCTGGATTCCAGAAGAAGAACGCGAAGTGTACCGGCGCGCGCTGCAGGCGCTGAACGACGCGGCTGTGCCGTACGTGGTTGCCGGCGCCTATGCCATCTATGAGCACACCGGCATCTACCGGCAGACGAAAGACCTCGATCTCTTCGTCGAGCCCTCGTTCGTCGTCGCTGCCGCGCGCGCGTTGCACCAGGCAGGGTTCGTCATGCGCCTCGAGGAGCTGCACTGGCTGGCGAAGGCGTTCGCCAGCGACCGGTTCGTCGACCTCATCTACGGCATGGGGAACAGCGTCGCGTTCATCGACGAGCGGTGGCACCAGTACAGCCGTCCGGGCGTGCTCGCCGCGCAACCGGTACGGATCGCGCCCGCCGAGGAGCTGATCTGGCACCGTCTCTTCATCAACGAGCGGCACCGCCACGACATGTCGGACGTCGTCCACCTCATTCTTTGCGTGGGGCCGCGCCGGCATCGGGCGGGACGAACCGGAGGCGGACGTCACGCGGGGGACTCTCATCTCGCGTTTCAGCTTCGCCATCGACGTCCGCGAGTGGGGGTTTTCCGATCCGCGCAGGGAGATGGTCCGCCAGGCGCGGAACCAGCCCGTCATCCGCCAGATAGCCGAGTCGGACGTCTGGGACGAGCGAAACGACGAGCGCGAGTCCTCACCACCGGAGACTTCCTAGTCCCTGGTCCCTGGGTCCCTGGTCCGGGGTCCCTGGTCCCTGGGTCCCTGGTCCGGGGTCCCTGGTCCTATGGTCCCTGGCCACCCAGACCCATGTCCCTGGCCACCCAGACCCATGTCCCTGGCTGCCCAAGACCAGGGACCCCGGACCAGGGACCCCGGACCAGGGACTAAGGGACCAGGGACAGTAAATAAACCAATCCCCCTGTAATCTCGTCTATTCCCCCATGGTCGAGTCCTTGATCCGTGACCTGCGCTACGCGACGCGCTCCTGCTGAGTCCGCTCCCGTATCCACAGCCGGAACGGCTCGCGACCATCATGACGGTCGCCACGTCGCCTCGGGGGGTCTCGCAGACGCCCTCGATTCTCGACGGCGCCACGTTTCTCGCCCTGCGCGACAACGCGAAGACGATTGACGTCGCCGTGCAGGGCAGCGGCGGCTGGGGCGTGGGTGTCAACATGGTCGCCAAGAACCACGCGGCTAGCGTCAAGCAGTCGCGTGTGAGCGCGGGGTTCTTCAAGGTGCTCGGGGTCCTGCCGTTGATCGGGCGCGAATTCAGTGCGGACGAGGACCGACCGGGCGGCGCCGCCGTGGCCATCCTGAGTCATGCACTGTGGACGCATGTATTCAACGGCGACCCGGGGATCGTCGGCGCGCCGATCATGCTCCGCGGCGAACCCTATACCGTCGTCGGCGTGATGCCGGCCTCGTTCAATGGCGGCGGCCTGACCGACGTATGGACGCCGGTGCGGTCTTCGGCGTCGGGCGAAGGCGGCGGCAAGAACTACGGGCTGTTCGCCCGCCTTCATCCGGGCATCTCCCGCGAGCAGGCCAGTGCCGAAGTCGGGCAGATAGCGTCGCCGGTCCTCGCGAAGCAACACAGCAAGGACGCGACGATTCAATGCTCGCTGATTCCGCTGCAGAGTGGCGAGACCGAAGACATCAGGCAGCCGCTGCTGATGTTGTGGGGAGCGGTCGGTCTCGTGCTGCTCATAGCGTGCGCCAACACCGCCGGGCTGCTGCTGGCACGCGCGGGCTGTCGGGTGGGGCGTTCTCAACCTGTTGATCCAGCTCAGCGCCGACGTGTTCCCGCTCGGTTATCCCGTCAATCTCGATAGCCGCGTGCTAATCATCACCCTGCTGGTCGCGCTTCTCACCAGCGTCGTCTTCGGGCTCGTGCCGGCGCTTCACGCCAGCCGCGTGGACGTGCAGGCGGTACTTGCGGAGTCGGGCACGCGCGCCGTCGCCGGCGGCCAGGGACGCTGGGCCCGACGGCTGCTCGTCGTCGGCGAGGTCGCGATGGGCGTCGTGCTGCTGGTGAGCGCGGGCCTGCTGGTGCGCACCTTCGTCCATCTCCGTAGTCTGAGTCCCGGCTTCGATCCCACCAGCGTGACGACCGCCACCATCTCGCTGCAGGACAAGCGGTATGAGGATCCCGTGAAAGTGAATCGACTCTTCGCCGATACGCTGGATCGCATCCGCCGCCAGCCGGGCGTCGAGGCGGCGGGCGTGACGCTCGGGCTGCCGTACTCACGTTTGCTGAACATGGGCTTTGGACGGGTCGAGGGGGCGACCGCCGAGGACAAAGGCGGCATGACGAATCTCAGTTACATCACTCCGGGGTATATCGAGGCGCTCCGCCTCCCCCTCCGTCAAGGCCGCGCCTTTGCCGATTCGGATCGTGCCGACTCCGCACCGGTTGCGATTGTCAACGAGGAGTTCGTCCGCCGATATTACAAGGGCCAGGAGGTCCTGGGGCTTCACATCCGCGTCGCCGGAAGCCCGCGCGAGATCATCGGCGTTGTCGCAAGCGCGCGCGCCACTTCATCGGGTCTCGGCGGCGATGGCTCGCCGCTCATCTCTCCGTTTGTCGTCTATGTGCCGGCGACGCAGACGGCCGGCGGCTTTCTCAGGCAGGTGCACGTCTGGTTTTCCCCATCCTGGGTGATCCGCTCGTCCGGACCGATTACCGGGCTGGCGGAGGGACTTCGTCAATCGGTGGCGGCGGTCGATCCGATGCTGCCCATCGCAAAGGTCGAGAGCATGGCGGACGTTCAGGCGGCCGCCCTCGCGCAGCAGCGCTTCATGATGTCGGTGGTGCTGGGGCTCGGCGCCGTCGCCCTGCTGCTGGCGGCTATCGGCATCCATGGCCTGATCGCCAGTTCCGTCAGCGAGCGCACGCGCGAACTGGGGATCCGTCTCGCCCTCGGCGCGTCCGGCCGGCAGGTGCTCGCGGACGTGGTGTTGCCGGGGATCATCCTGGCGGCCGTCGGTATCGCCATCGGCGCCGCCGCGTCGCTCGCCCTCATCGGCATCCTGCGGTCCTTCCTCTGGGGTGTTACGCCGACCGACCCGCTGACCTTCGGCCTCGTCATGGTGACCCTGCTCGCGGTCGCGCTCTGCGCCAGCATCATCCCCGCGCTGCGCGTTCTCCGTCTGGACCCCGCGCTCACGCTGCGGGCCGAATAACGAGCGAACTGTAGACTGTGAACTGCGAACTGCAAAGTTCGAGCAACCCTGAAATCCGATCTCCGCATGGCTGAGATGTGATCTCGGCATGACAAGTCCGGATATCTTCTGCGACAATTCCCACTTCGACAATTCGTAGTGCAGTGATCTTCAGGAGGAGACATGCGGAAGGTCGTTCGGATGGCTTTGGCGCTAGCGGGTGCGACGCTGCTGATGGCGGTTGGCGCCAGTGCCCAGGTGCAGACTGGCAGCGTCTCGATCAAGGCGTTCGATGATCAGGGAGCGGTGATGCCTGGCGCGAACGTGACCATCACCGGCCCGGTCCTCCCGCGGGCGATCGAGGGTACCACCGACGCGGGCGGTGTCTTCCAGGTGCCGGGACTTGCGCCCGGTGCGTACAACGTGAAGGTCAGCCTCCAGGGTTTCCAGAGCCTGATTCGTGAGAACGTAATCGTGCGTCAGGGACAGACGGCCAGCCTAGACGCGCAGATGAAGCTCGGCTCGGTGACGGAGGCGGTTACCGTAAAAGGGGAGTCGCCAGTCGTTGACACAAAGACGGTCGGCTCGCGCACCAACATCGACAGTGCACTCCTCGAGACGACCCCGGGAGGCAAGGACATCTGGAACATCCTCGAATACAAGGCGCCCGGCGTCGTCGTGGAAACGCCCGATGTCGGCGGCAACCAGGGCGGCCTTCAGCGCTCGATGTCGGCGCGCGGAACTCCCAACTCGCAGAACACGCAGATGCTGAACGGCGTCAACGTCAACGACCCGGCGGCGCAGGGCTTCTCGATGAACTACTACATCCCGAGCGCCTTCGAGAACATCCAGGTCTCGACCGGCGCGCAGGATATCGCCGTCGGCACCGGCGGCGTGTTCATCAACATGGTCACGAAGAGCGGTACGAACCAGTTCAGAGGCGAGGCGCTGCAGACCTACCAGGGCAAGCGGACGCAGTCCAACAACATCGACAGGGCGCTGCTGAACGCCGGCTTTCGCCCGGATGCCAACTCGACGGAGCTGATCTCGAACTCCAACGTCCAGGCGGGCGGTCCGCTGTTCAATACCAACTCGGGCCGGCCAATCGCTTCGAGGGGTATCTGTCCAAACAGCGCTACGACAAGCCGAACCGCGGTGCGAGCGTCACCAACACGCAGGACTCAGACTCCAAGGAGCTCGACACGTTCGTCATCAGCCAGCTCGCCTACAATCGCGTGCTCAGCACCCGCATGTTTCTCGACGCAAAGGTCAGCTACAACAATACCCATTTCCCGCTGTACCAGAAGACGGACCTGCAGCCGCTGACCGACGCGTCAACCAGCAACACGCTCTTCCGCAACCGCAACGCTAGCTCGCTCATGTTTCGCCGCCGGGTCCAGGCGATCGCCAACTGGCAGTACTATCTGCCGCGGCTCCTCGGCGGCCGCCACGAGCTCAAGGCAGGCGTTGACAACGGCTACACGCCGGAGGACGTCACGAACACCCGGGTTGACGATGTGAACCTGACGTTCCGCAGCCTACCAACGCCGTCGGCCGCCACCGTGCAGATCTTCAATTCACCGCTACACCAGAAGCGCGCGGTCATGAGCACGGCGCTCTACGGCCAGGATTCGTACACCATCGGCCGCCTCAACCTGATCGGCGGCATTCGGTGGGAGCGCGTCGAAGGCTATTTGCCGGCGCAGAGTACGCCATCGAGCCGGTACTTCCCGGACGGCCTGATGTTCCAGGGGATCACCATCGGCGGAGTCGTGCAGAACTACACTGTCAGAAAGCAGTTCGATGCCGTGCGGCACGACCCGCTCTGGCACAACTGGGCGCCCCGCGTCGCGGGCACGTTCGATGTCTTCGGCAACGGCAAGACGGCCATCAAAGTGTCCTGGGGCAAGTATCTCGACCAGATCAGCACCGGCACGCCCCCGAATCCGAATGCCAGCATCAACCAGGTCTACGTCTGGAACGATCTGAACGGCGACCTGGTATTCCAGCCCGGCAACGCCACATGGGACGGCCAGAAGTATGTGGGCGGCGAATTCGGCGCGCTGACCGAGACGAACAACCTGGCCGTCGCGACGTTCGACAGGAGCGTGCGCCGTCCCTACCGGAACGAGCTAACGATGACCCTCGACCACGAGCTGTTCCCCGGCTTCCTGCTGGACATCTCGTACCTCCACACCCGCGAGAAGGATCCGCAGGGGACGATCGAGAACCCGATCGACCTCTGGCCTTCGCTGTACACGCCGATTCAGCTGACGGATCCAGGCCGGGACGGCGTGCTCGGGACGGCGGACGACAAGCCGATTACGGTCTACAACCGGAACGCGGGCGTGACGACGACCACCAGGACGATCAACGACGACCGTCTGGCGACCCGCTACAACGGGCTGGACATCGTAGCCACCAAACGATTCGACAAAGGGTGGACGCTGCTGGCGGGCTACACCTATTCACAAACGAAGGCTGACCTCGTCAGCCTGGCGAATCCGAACACCGCGTTCGTCAATGCGTCCGGTGTGACCGGCGGCCGTCGCCACAACTTCAAGGCGAGCGGCTCATACCAGTTGCCGTGGCAGGTCCTCGTGGCCGCCAACCTGCGCTTGCAGTCAGGGCTGCCGATCACCCGGACGTGGGCGGTCCCGAGCTGCAGCGCGTCGGTAACGTCCAACTGTGTGCGCCAGTCTCAGGTGACCGTGAACGCGGAGTCCCGCGGCAGCGTCGAGCTGAAACGGCTGCCGACCGTTGACGTCCGCGCCGGCCGTTTCTTCAGCGTCGGGGCGGACCGGCTCGAGCTGAGCGTCGACGTGTACAACCTGACTAACTCGAATACGGTCTTCGCCACCCGCACCAGCACTGGGCTGACGCCCATCCGCGTGAGCGGGAATCCGGCCGTCCCGACAACGAATATCGCCACGTTCCTGTCGCCGACGCAGTTCCTCGCCCCCCGCGTCGCCCGCTTCAACGTGACGTATAACTTCAACCGCCGATAGCGTCTACGGGCGTTCTGAGGGCCCGATCGCAACTTTTTAGGGTTCGGCCCTTACAATGTACGTGCATGACCCTGCGACAACAGATTGCCGACATGCTCCGGCAGCCCCGCACGATCTCGTCCGTGGCCCACGAACTGGTCAAGATTGAGCCCGCCCGGTGCCGCAGCTGCGGCTATACCTTCGGCACGGACAAACTGACGAAACCCAGTAAGTGCCCTGATTGCAAGGGGACACGGCTGTACGAGCCGCTCGTCCAGATCAAGATCTAGCACCCGCCTTTCGGTGCTCCGCGGCCTCGGCGGCCGAGCTCGGGCATGGTATCTTTTCTCGCATGCCTACCCCCCAGAGACTCAGGCTGCTCGTCTGTCTGCTGGCCCTGTCCGCGGTCCCGGCCCGCGCGCAGAGCGAGCCGGAGCTCAAGGATTTCTTCGAGGGCAAGTCGGTCGTCGTCAAGCTCGACATGCCCGCGTCCCAGGCAGGCATCGACGTCTACCCGGACGCTCGACGCGCCATCGACTTCGCCCAGTACTCGGCCCGCGTGAAAGCCACCGGGATTGCCATCCGGTCGGGAGAATCGGTCCTGGTGACGAAGGTCCGGGTGAAGGATAAGCTCATCGAATTCCAGCTCGCTGGCGGCGGCTTCGGAACGTTCGGCGACGACACCAGCAGCAGCGTGTCCGTTCCATCCGCGTCGAAGAGCAACCGCGAAAGGGATCTCGAGCGGCTGCTGAAAGATGAGACCGACCGGGATCAGAAGCGCCGCCTGCAGCGCGAGCTGGACGACCTGCGCAACGATCGGGAACGCGAGGACAGCCGCAACCGGGCGGCGGCGGCGACCGCCGAGGAAGCGAAGAAGGCGCGCATCGCGATCACCCGACTGCACAGCGGATCGCGGTTCAATATCCGTTATCAGGAAGGCGTGCCGCGCGGGCTCGGTCCGGACGGCGTCATGCGCGCGCTGGCCGAGTACGTCGAGTTCCCGTTCGCGAGCGATCGCCGCCCCACCGCCTCCCGCGACACCGTCGTCGCCCAGCCCGTCCTCAGTGAGCCCGTGTCCAGCACCGGCGCGATCCGCAAGGGCATGACGATGGCGGAGGTCGAGCAGCGGCTGGGCAGACCCGAGAAAACCGCCGACCGCACGGAAGGCACACTCCGCGTGGTAACCGCGACCTATTCGCGCGGCGACCAGTCGATCACGGCGGACTTCGTCGAAGGGGTTTTGGTTAAATATTCGATCGCGTCTAAGTGATTTTGGGTCCCTGGGTCCCTGGGTCCCTGGGTCCCTGGTCCTGAGTCCCTGGTCCAAGGTCGAACTGCGAACTGCGAACTGCAAACTGCGAACTCCGTCACCGCCGTCCCCGGGCCACCCACTCCTCCTTCGCCGGCGGCTCGTCGGGGGAGACCAGCAGGACGTGATGGTAGAAGAGCGACGCGGCGCACCCGCCGAGAATCGGCGCGACCCAGTACATCCAGTGCCACTCCCAGTGGCCCATGACCAGCGCTGGCCCGAATGAGCGGGCGGGATTCATCGATGCGCCGGTGACCGGCCCGGCGGCGAGAATGTCGAACGCGACCGTCAGGCCGATCGCGAACCCGCCAATCTTCACGGTCTTGCCCCGCTCGTCGACTGCGACCCCGAAGATCGACGTGACGAGCAGGAATGTCAGGACGAATTCCACGCAGAAGACGGTGCCCGTGGTGGCCCACGCCGCCGGTAGCGGCAAGCCGAGCATGGCCGCCCCGACGGCCTCCGGCGGAAAGACCTCCCGGCACGTGATGGCGGCGATGGTGGCGCCCAGGAGCTGCGCGACGATGTAAAGGCCGGCCAGCGGCGCGGCGATCCGCCGTGTGACGAGCATGGAGAGGGTCACCGCCGGATTGAAGTGGGCGCCCGAGATGCCGCCGAAGTTGTTGACCGCGATCGACAACGCGAGCCCGTGAGCGAGCGCAATCGCGACGAGGCCGCCCCCGGCGCTGATCGG
>WNFI01159565.1_pt1 | contig 15740 bp, 14 predicted proteins | sample 5400471 | NCBI WGS metagenome assembly WNFI01 (sample SAMN13153348, study PRJNA577476) | soil metagenome | isolation source: 100 cm saprolite on Douglas fir-dominated hillslope | place: USA:California | collected 2013-09-17 | reverse complement strand
CCATGACAGTTGGATAGCTCCGCGCAAGATCTGTCTGCTTCGACCTGGCGACAATGTGCATCTCGTCGCGGTGGAACAAATCAGAGAGCTCTTGCAAGATTATCCCGACAGCGCTCCTCTGCCCATCTTTGTCTTTGATGCCGGCTATGAGCCAGGGCAACTGGCTGCGGCCTGGGGTTCGCTGCGTGCGGCCGCCCTCACGCGCTTGCGAAGAGGCACGCTGCTTTTACGCCGATCCCACTGAACCGGCTCCAACAGGGCGACCGCCACGACATGGACACAAGTTTGCCTGCGCCGATCCGACCACCTGGCTCTCACCCGATCAGGAGTAGACCACCGAGGATACCCAATATGGGCAGGTGCAGGTGCGCGCCTGGCACCACCTGCATGCTATCCCACAAAATCATTCCAAGCGGGGGACACGTGGCCCACGACCGCTGGTGCGCGGAACCCTCATCCTCGTCGAGGTGGAGCGGCTTCCCAAGCGCACGCGCCTGCCCAAGCAATTGTGGTTGTGGTGGCATGGCCCCGAGCTGCCTGATCTGTCTCGCGTGTGGCGAGCCTATGTTGGCCGCTTCAAACTCGAACACACCTTCCGCTTTGTCAAACAGTTCCTCAACTGGACCTTGCCGCGGGTCCGTCATCCCGAGCAAGCGGATCGCTGGACCTGGCTGGTGGTGCTCACTTATACGCAGCTGCGCCTGGCCCGACCGCTGGTCGCTGATCATCGCTTACCCTGGGAGAAGCCGCTGACCGAAGGGAAGTTGACTCCTTATCGTGTGCATCGCGCGTTTCCGTCACTTCTGGCACGACTCCCCACACTCGCAAACCTACCAAAACCCTGTGGACGGTCGCCCGGGCGACCCAAAGGTCGTCTTTCGGGACATGCCCCTCGCTATCCTGCCGTCAAAAAGGCCGCTTAATCCTCCTTTTTCTTCAGTTGCACGCCTGTACGATTGTCTCTTGCGACTTTCGGATATCCCCTCGTGGTTAAAACGCAAGTTTAGTACAAATACCATTACCTACATTCTGATGGTGCATGTTGATATATTGTCGAAAGAAAAATATAGAGAACGCACTTCCCCCTTACCAATGCTTATAAAGATATAGCTTTTAGTTGTGCACAACTTATCCACATTTCCTTTTGTCTAACATCGATAAGTAGCGACACGCGTGTTGTTTTTAATCATCGCTAGGCACCGTCATTCAGGTGCCTGGTTTGCTCACAGATTATACTACAAGAAAAGTAAGAGCTAAAAAACCTACTTCACAAGAGGTCTTCCTGGGAGAAATGTAAAAATGGCAAAAGCTGAGGGACAGTTCATCTTCGGTGTCGGTCTAGATGGCGTCTGTGCCGACTTTTATAGACGCATAAGTGAGATTGCGGCTGAATGGCTGGGACGGCCGATGAACGAATTGACAGAAAATGTCACATATGGTTTTCCAGAATGGGAACTACAGCAAAATCAATACGAGGACCTCCATCGATTTGCGGTCACTCGGCATGCATTATATGAGACGATGCAGTTGATTGATGGTGCCCCACAATCTCTACACTTCCATGAAACCGCTGTGGCCCAAACTGTGAAATGGCTCGACAAGCACGTAATTCCGTACTGGGATCTGTGTTTCATGAAGGACAAGGGAGCGGTCGGTGCCGACCTGTATATCGAGGATACACCACACAACATCGAAGCTCTTCGGAGAGACGACAAACCTGTTATCATCTTCAGCAACTCGACGAATCTAGAAGTCTCAGACGATCCAGGTGGGCGAGCAAAAAACTGGCAGCAGGGGGAGGACTTGGTACGCCAACAATACTACCAATGGTTGGATGAGCATAACCTCGAGCGCCCGCCGGGACCGGGATTGAGACCCCAGTGGCGCAACTAAGTTTTCGGCTAAGGAGACACCACCCACCATCAAAAGGCTACTCATCTTACTCCATATGTGATCTCAAACGCCATCGTTTCCGTTCGTCGCGTTCAAAGAGGAGTGGATGACGACGCAGGACAGAACGAATATATGCCTCTGGATGAGTATTTTTGGTTTGATATCCATGCTTTTCCATGCGTGCTACGAGTTCAGTTAAGCTGAGAGATCCTAACGATCCCGCAAGAGCCACTGCAACATAGCCTCGCACATTCCGCGGAATCTCCTTGACGCGTTGTCGATGCTGAGTAAGATTCTGCTTTGCCTGCACTCCCTGTTGCTGTACCTCCGCGAAGTCTTGCGCAAGTCCTTGGAGGTAATCCTTGACTATCTCGGTCCCCTTTTTTGCAGAAGACACAAGCGACTGAGACTGTTCTTGCAGCCAACGGCGTGATACCGGATGAGCTAGAGCTAATCCACCTGCTATGGCTAGACCGACTAAAAGGAGTAGCAGAGCCAGGACAACTTTTTTGTCTATCTCTATCTTCTGTATAAGCGAGATTGGTAGACGGAATGTGGCAGCACTGAACCGAAAAACGATATTTCCCCCAACAACAATGGTAATCATTAACTCATCACTTTTGGAAGCATCCCGATAATCACGGACTACTTGCCCCCAGTTCTCCGAGGTCAATTCAAATGAAGCGAGATGATGGTCACGGCTCAGGACACAATCGGGTTGAATTAACTCAACGATTTGCCCTGTTGGAACGTCATCGGGATCAACCGCATAAAGAGCCTTAACTCTGGGACTCAGATGTGGCAGCCCTGTAGGATCCAGAAACGTGATGCTGGGAATATAGTATGTAGCCCAGAGCTGCAACGCTACAACCGGATCAATTTTTAGCTTTTTTCTCGTGATTTTTGGGTTGGTCAATTTTTCTCGTACTTCATCGCGAACCGTTGTCGAGGCAAAGAGTCTAACAATACCTGTCTGGGCAGCGTCCATTAACCAGGTGATTGATCCTCTGCCGATCCAGTTCTGAATATCGTTCAACAGAAAATTCGTATCAAGGACGCAGATCATAACGCGTCCTTTTATACTGGCAAGGAGAAGCTGACTCATCTCTTCCCCGATGATCTTCTGGGTTATTTCTAATAGTGTGCGATTGCGTTGGGGTGTAAACTCTTCTAAAGCATATTCCATAACAGGAACCTCATCTATAGAGATTTTGTTCTATTATACCACTCATACCAATGAAAACCTATAGTATACAAGCTCGGTATCACAGCTTATGCAATATTGCGCTAAATTATGAAAGAGGAGCTGGGGGTCATACCCAGAAAAACATGGAAGGCCCCTGAAAGCTGCACTGTATCTCAATTATAGTGTGACCTTTCATCTAGGATGAGGTCGAGAACTCAGAGATGTGCCATATCATCTATTCCTGTACGGCTTGGGTGAGTATGCGCCTGACTTTGGACAGTCAGAGGAACCATAATACTTGCTCTACTCGTACAAATGCTCTATAATAGCCGCACCAATATTGAAAGATACGTCTCAATGCAACTGGAGATCACTGAAAAATTCTTGCCAGTGTTTTGCTCACCGAGACGTATTCAGTCTGGCGTCTTCCCTCACAAAAAGAAAAGTAAATTTGTGCAATGAAAGAAGATGGTTTCCACTTTATTGAGGGACAACTTGCCCGGCTTGAGATGTAGGTATAGCCGACACTGATCAATCATCAAATCAGAGAGAATCTCATGAGTGACACATCAAATAAACAAGTACAATACTACCACGAACAAATACGCCAACTCCGGCACGACCTGGGTGAAAAACTAGCGCATAGCATAGACCCGACAGCAGAGATCAAGGACAAGTTACAACAGATACAGACAATCATTGAAGCGCCCGACTTCCTCAGGAAATGTATGACCACGTGATGAATTTGATAAGCGAGGTTCGTAGTGCAGTTGTAACAATTATGCAACATGACGAAGCGAAAGCATACCATCAACAGGCACTCAATGCGCTCCATGAATCGAAACGATTGAATAGTGCCGCGAACAAGAAACTCAGGCAGTATGCTTTATCTCTTCAGAAACGACAGCGCCGGAGCGCGAAGTAGTCGATCACATAGCGCAGGCTAACCATAGATCGACACTTCTCTTCTATCCAATACTTAAGATCATGATAGCGTGGTTCCTGAGGAGGAGCTGATGCAAAAACAACGATTCATCCACATTACTGCTGCTTGGCAACCTCTCTTTCAAACGTTCGTGCTACGTGTGCTTCAAGCGACAAATCCGCCTTTTGTACAATTAGGCGATCATCCTCTCTATGAGGGGAACCAATTGGCTGTTACCCAGGACTCTGACATTGCCGTGGCTGATTTTCAGCGTGTCGCTGGCTACTTTGACATCCCACATGAAGTCATACAAACAACAAATATCCCTGCGTTTATTGCCATATTGTACGCCGGTGCTTTAGACATGGGCAGCAGCCGACAGCTTGTGTTTATTCGACAACTCAACGAAATACTAGAGAAAACCGGCCGTTCGTTTGACAATGAGCAGCAACCACTGACATGGGAGCGATTTCTAGCGTTTCTCGAAACGATTGAGTTCTCTTTCGATGAGAGTGGACAATGGCAACCCCCAACGCTCTTTGTCCCTCCAGCGCTTATTCCTACAGTACAACGTGTTTCGACTGAACAACTTACTGATCCCCAAAAAGCAGAACAATGGGATGCACTTATTCAAAGAAAGAGGAAAGCTCACAATGATCGAGAGACTCATCGAGAATTGGTTGACTAACTTATCAGAACGAAAGGATTTGGATATTCCCTTTCGGCTCCTCCTGGCAACCGAAGGACATCGTGTCAATGGATATCGCACCATACACGGTCCCATGGAATTGGGCAAAGACATGGTCTCCTGGTATCCCCATGAGAAGCGCTACTATTTCTTTCAACTCAAATCAGGTGATGCCACGCAGAACGATTGGGTCGAAATGGAGCGCCAGCTTCTATTGATGATAGAAGTTCCCTATATTCATCCAAACTATCAACCTGGCGATCCATATCAGCCGGTGTGGGTATGCACTGGTCAACTCCATGAAACTGTACGAATTGCTTTGGGACTGAAGAATGACGAAGCGCGCCGTCACGGAAAGCCAGGCATTGAAGTCTGGGATCGAAGTATTTTAGTTAAAAAATTTCGAGATACGTTCTTTAATCTGCTGTTTGTAGATGACCCTTTTGCTGTCGATTTCTTAAAACGATGGAGCCAAGCCTCGGAGTATCTGGCTGACGAAGAGGAATTGCGCCTATTCTTCCATAACTATCTATTTGCTCTAGCGGGAACTACTCAACCACGGAAAATGAGACTCCACCTTGCCACCTTTACATTGATGCTCACACAATTGAGCCAGCGCTATGAGGCTTTGGGAGATCTATATAGTGCTATTGACTGCACTATTCTCGGCACTATTCAGTTGTATGAATTCATCACCACGCAACAAACGAAAAAATCTACTGCTCAGTCAAGTATGCAGCTTACTCAGGAACTCATAGGCTTCTTTTTGCAAAAGCTTGTGGATGCCTGCAGTGCTGATTCTGATACCCTAGAAAATCTTATTGATCCTGAGGGAGGGATGTCCGAAATCTGGCAATTACCCTTACGGGTCCATAGCCTAGTGGCAAAACTTGGATTGAGCCTCTTACTCAAAGCGTTGCGCAAACAAAGCTACGAAGCTGAGCAGCAGTTCATTTACACAATCATCGAATGCCATCCTACTTTCTGTCATCTCGTGTCGGAATGCCAGATGGGTACTTGGTGGATAGCGATACTGGCTCTGTTGCAATCAGGGCGAGAGACGCTAGCCACCAACTGCGTGAAGCAAACCTTCGCTTGGTTTCTACGGTTTCATGAAAAGGGTCAATTCGGTTTGCCTGATCCGTATCAGCCCTACCGGTTTGCAATGAATCATCATATGCGAACGGAGACAGATACAAGGAAATTGCAAAATATGAACCGACATTCGTATATGCTTCCATTAATGCTGAAGCTTATATGTCACCTTGGATTAAGAGACGATCTTGCAGCGTATTGGAAGCTTATCTCTCAGATGCAGGTACATGAGTATATACCCTCTACGGTGACAGAACTCCTGGCGTATCGCCCAAGATCGGGGCAGATGACGGTATATGGATTTCCGGTCACTGGCTCGTGGACCGCCCTCCAGCAATTGTATACTGAGCGCCTCGCTGGGGAAATCGCTGAGTATGTGGAGCACGACCCTGAGATTCTGCTATTGTTAGCCTTAGCCTACCCATGGAGGGCTCAGTGGCGGGAGATGGAGCGCTACATTATACCGAATACAGCTCAGTTTGAAACCGGCGTTGACATTAGGAGATGATTACCATACAAACCCTTTCCATTTTAAAGGTCAATGTGTTGGAAAGGGCGCATTTTGCCTTTGTCAGAATGGTTGACTCTTACGCACCCTCGCTGCTGACAATCTGATCGACCGGCTCTCTACTCGACATAGCGAGCCAGCTTCTCGAGAGTCGACCGCGTACCAGCCTCATTGTCCTCGGGTCGAATGCCCGACGGAATGTCCTTGAAGACGATAGAGACGGTTGTTCCGCCGTCTTCGGCCTCCAAGGTGACCACCATGATCATCTCTCCTGAGAAGGCCGGATCGACCGAGTCAAAAGTGATCGCTTCGACGATTCTTCGAGGCGGCGTCAATTCCACGAACCGTGCCGTATATCTATCTTCCCTTTCTCTCGTCTTGCCGCGGAAGGTTGTTTCGGAGGAAGGATAATACAGCGACATCTGATACCCTCCACCCACTCTGTAGTCGAAACGATGGACTTCGCCGGTCATGTCTGCAGGTGCAAGCCAGACCGCCAGGGCTGCGGGATCGGTAAAGGCTCGATAGAGCGCTTCAGGCGTCGCCTTGATAAATTTCTTGTTTCGCGTGCTGGCACGTGAGTGAGCATCTGCCATAGGCGTCTCCTTTCGCCATCTCGTCGGGAATGGTCCTCCGTCATCATACGGGCGTTTCCATCGGGTGTCAACCTGAAGTGGGCATTCAATCTGACCCACTCCCCGGCTTTGCAACAGCCCTGTTGATTATGGCTTCTGGGTTGACATCCAGGAAAACACATGACCAAGTTTCTTCTCGTAATAGAGCATTCTTCTGAAACGGATGAGCTATCCTTGGCTTTCAAAATGTACCATAAAAGGATAGAGAAACAAGTATTTAAGACTTTGATTTCAGAAATGAGTATATGAGACGTTGGACGTGTTTCTTACTCTCTACTCTTTGATAAAACCGCTCGCTTGTATCAAATAATGGCCGTTTTTCAAGACATTTCATTGTCTGAAGTTTGTTGCGTATAATTCAGACAGCCTGTTGAAAAAGGCAAGAAAAACTCATCAATTAACTCTGCTCGCGAAGATCTGAGCGTGAAAAATTGGATAGGCTCATCCATTCAGGAGTTTTTCAACACTCTGTCAGAGTTATATAAACAAACCTTGCCAGATGGTACGTGTGCAATGTGGACAGTGAACACAGGATCGCTCGCTTGGCAATGATGCCTCAGGAGAGGGTGGTGGTCCCTCTCTGCCTTGTACCAATGTGCTGTTTGGGGCTTGAACTGTCATTTTGTCCGCTAAACGGCACTGATTTCGGAAGTTCATGACATATCAAGAGTGTGCCACTCGAGTTGTATAAGGTCACATCTTGAGTTCCCATCTCTTCAGATAGAAACTTGTTCACTTCAATGATGGAATACTTGCTCACATTCCTCATGTGTATGTAGTAAGATGTGGCGCAAGAGCTCCTGCTCTCATATGCAGAGTACAGCCTACAAACACCAGGAGAAACGGAGGAGAGATGAAACGCTTGGTAGAATTTTCCCTGGAAAAAGGGGGCAGCATTGTCGTCGAAATCGACGAACCTGAAGTGGGTGGCACCGTCCGTGCTGGCCGGGAAGACAAGATCGAGAAGGCCAGGGAAACCTTTGAGGACGCCCTGAACAAAGTCCTGCCAGCAACCAAAACGGTCGTTGAGAAATTGCGAAACATGGCCAGCAAACCCGATGAGATCGAAGTCACCTTCGGCGTCAATTTGAGCACCATGGCTGGCGCAGTTATCGCTTCAGCCAGCGCAACGGCGAATTTCGGCGTGACGGTGCGCTGGACCGGAATGCACAAAGAAACCACGACTTGACCCATTAGGCGAGTCCATCGCGGAGCAGATCAGGTGGGCGAGTCCACGTATTCGTACGCCCCAATATCACATTTGTTGATGTCAGATCTGTTCTCGTTCACGTCTGGTCGCTTCATGCCGCGCTGATCGGCCTCTGGACAACTGGCAACCGGAATGTGGTCGATGGCCGGGCTGGTGGAGAGCAAGGCGATGGTCTGGGTGGGGCCGCCGTTATTTTGCAAGCCGTTGGGATCAAGCTTGGGGTCGGTATTCTGCAGGCTCCCCATGCCCGTGAAGCCGCAGTCCGTGCTGCTCTCTAGGTTGTAGCCCTGGTTGCTGAAGCCGTAGCCATTGCAGTTGCCCCCTGTGTTGTTGGCGACAATGCTTCCGCTGATCTTCGCCGTGCTGCCCAAGAAATTGTAGATGCCGCCGCTGATTTCGCCGCCGCCGCCAAAGCCGGGGCGAGCCGTGTTGCCAGAGACGGTGCTGTTGGTCAGGGTGAGGGTGCCGTCCAAGAAATTGTAGATGCCGCCGCCGATTTCGCCGCCGACGCCAGAGCCGGGGCGAGCCGTGTTGCCAGAGACGGTGCTATTGGTCAGGGTGAGGGTGCCATAATTGTAGATGCCACCGCCATCGCCGACGCGAATCGAGTTGCCAGTCGAGATGTTGCCTGAGATAGTACTGTTACTCAGCGTGAGCGTGCCTTCGTTGTAGATGAAGCCGTTGGCAGTTTCACTGTCCTTGAAGGTGAGACCAGACATGATAACAGTTATTCCCGATAACACATGAACAAAATAACCACTCTTGCCACTGCTGATCGAGAGAATATTTGCACTGGGGCCAAGAATCGTCAGGTTCCTCCCAATGTCCAGATTATTGCTCGACAGCATAATGGTTTTTCCACGCAGACTCGCGTCAAACCTGATCGTGCTTCCTGAGGGAGCTTCATCAACGGCATAGCGCAGCGATCCTGGATTGTTGTTATCCAGAGTATTGCTAACGAGGGTCGGATCGGGTGGCTTGGGCGGCTGGTGGGTGAGGATCCAACTTGTTCCCCCTATTGATGATGCTATAATGAGCAATACAGCGATCACGCTGAAAAGGAAGCGCATCCTTGAGGCAAAACTGGCATGGAGAAATGCAACCTCTTTGCCGCTCGGAGTGTTGCGCCTGGCCCATGCTTGGGCTTCTTTCAGTTGAGTACCACGATAGAGGCGATCTCCAGGCTTGTTGCGCTGCTCCCACTCGGTGGCATCCTCGCTGATGGTCTGTTGCAGACGAATGTCATCGCGTGCCTCACGCAGCCAGCCTGCAAGGCGCGGCCACTCGCGGATCAGCGCCTCGTGGCTGACTTCAATGGTCGTCGTTCCGGCGATCTCGTTGGTCGTTAGCAGGCGCACCGCGATGAAGGCATCAGCGACCTCTTGCAGCATACGCGTCTGCCTGGAATCTGCCAGGGAGAACTCCGACAGGGCCGCCCGACGGCGCGTGGTGTCCTGTTCAGAGGCCCCGGGGTCGATCAAGCGCATAAATAAGGCACGCGCCAGCTTGCGATGCTCGTCGGTGGGTAAGGCGGTATAGGTCTCTTCAGCCTGCCTGGTCAGCGCACCTTTGACGCCTCCCATCTCGCGGTAGGCAGAAAGGGACAACTGGGATCCGCTGCGCTGCTGGAAGAGTCGGTCGAGGGTGAACTGCAAGAGGGGCAAGGCTCCCACCTGTCCCTGCACCTCGAAGAGCAGGTCGCCCACCAGGTCGCCCTCGAAGGTCAGTCGCACGTCAGGCAACGCCGCCGGTTTCTCAATTGTCGCACGCAGCTCGTCTATTTTCATTGGGAAGACGAGTTGGTGATGACGATCGATCAACTGACCCAGTTCGGGGTAGTATATCGGACGATCAGAGAAGTCGGCACGCAGCGTGAGCAAGACGACGACCGGACCATGCGGCTCGGTGGTGGCGGTCACCAGCAGATCAAGAAAGTTACGTCGCTCATCCTCAGATTGGGTCTGGGTGAAGAGTTCCTCGAACTGGTCCACCAGCAGCACCACTTTTGTCCCTGGTCGTTTTGCGAGCTTCGTGGCAAGCAGGTGCAGACCGCGTGCTCCGTCGTCTTCCAGGTCTTCACGGATCGCTTTCAGGCTCTTGTCAGGCAAGTGCTCAGAAAGCGTAAGTGTGAGGGCTTCGATGGGACGTGCACCCGGCACGATGGGGTCCAGGTACACCCACTGCTCGCTTCCAGGTAGTCTCCCTTCCCGCAGATGAGGCAGCAGACCGGCCATCACGACACTTGATTTGCCCGATCCGCTCGGCCCAACCACCGCTAGCAGCCGTGCGTACGGCTGGTTCTTCTCTTCTGCGGCCAGCGCCTCCTCAAGAGTAGCCGCAAGTGTATTGATGAGCGTGTCACGTCCAAAGAAGTCATGAGAATTTTCACCCGTAAAGGCACGCAAACCCTTGTAGGGGTTGCGTGGCTCAAAGTCTAGCTCTGGAGTCTTCGGAGGTGTCGAGGAAGCCTTGTTGAGGAGCTCTACCAGTTCATGCATGGCCGTCTCATAGCGGCTCTCGCGGACATCGATGTATTGCGCGCCACCCCAGCCGAGCGGAACGGTGTCCATCCACTGCGTCCCTGCGATCCAGAGCGGGTAGACGGGACGCTGGTACATCTCGGCGATGCGCAGTTCGTCCTTGACGTAGCGGGAACCGCGTGCATTGGGCGAGGCGATGAGCAGCACAGCCCGTGCAGCGCGAATAGCCGTGCGCAAGGCTTCTTCCCAATCCAGCGTGCCCGGCTGGAGCCCTTCGCGGTCGATCCAGACATGGACGCCCTGGCTCAGCAGATCATTTTTCAGGCGCGTGACGCGTTCACTATCAGCGCGCGCATAGCAGAGAAGCACGAACGGGTGGATGAGCGACTCGAGGAGTGGCCAGCTCCTGGACAGCAAAGTGACCGGAATGGCGAAAGCCGTCTTGAGGTTCATGCGTTTTTCCGCAGCCACGACCATACCCACCACTGCGTCTACCTGAGGGTCCCAGACTGGCGTGCCGCTGAATCCCGGTTCCACGGCAAACCCTGTTTCTTTGACATCTTCGATCTGCACCCAGTTCGTGACCTGACGACCCAGTAGCCGTCCGGTTGCCCACACACCGGTATCCTGGCCCCTGGGAAAGCCGAACGCTCGAAAGGAGTGCTCCCAGAGATCCTCGACCTTGGCAAGCGGGGCTGCCTGCGCTCCGTGTGGAGGATCGTCCAGCAGTTCCAGTCCAGCGATATCGTCGCCCCCATCGGCTCGCGGAGGTCGCCACAGCACGACACGAGCGGCGAGGAGCTGCCCAGGTGCAACCAATGGGACATCGAGAGGCACCGGAGTCTGCGGTTTCTCTAGCGTGTCATCGACAAGACCAAGGGCTCCGGCTACGACGTGCGCGCAGGTGAGGATGTGCCGTTCACCCACCAGGAAGCCTGCGCCTACTACGTGGCCATCTGGAGTGTGGATCCGTACGAGTGAAGCCTCAAGTGACTCCTGCATGGGTGAGCACCTCCTGTTGTGCCTCGTTGCAGTAGAGCGCATGTGTCGTTCGGTATACTGGTACGCACGAGAAAGGTGAGTCTGCTGTTATTGTAGACTAACGCTGGACACGTGTCAAAATAGAGGTCCGATATGAGCTGCTCGAAGCGGGAAACCCAGCAGCAAAGGCGCTGTCGAGCGAGATGGAACTTTCTACAACAGTACCACATCCTGCCGAAGAACTGTGCCGCCTGGCGGTTCAAGCACAAGAGGTATATGAACAGGTGAAAAAAGAGCCGAAGTGCAAGCTCCGAGAATAAGTCGGTACCAGAGCAGATGGCGACAGCTATGCTCTCCTGAGACCTCATTGGCAAGCGAGCGATACCATGTTCATTGCTCACGTACCATCTGGCGTGGTTTGATTTGAGCAAGAGATTCTGGAGAAACTCTGCAAGAAAATTTGAAAATGACACGTCTACAAAGAAATAATGGAGAGTTCTGAGAAAAGAGGCGGGCGTCTCATGAAACCACCGTTTTATAAGACAGATAATGAGTGGTGCATGCAAAGCATTCTTCGTTGTAGTCCCGTACTTCATGTATTCTCACTCATCTGTCAGAGTAGGACAAGTACGTATCATCTCTCACAAAAACAGAAAGGGTTATGATGAACCATCCTAGTTTTGGTATGCTAGTATCTTGTCCAGTCCCCGGTTTGCTGAACGCTAAACAAGGACACTTAAGGGAGAAATCTCTCCCTTAAGTACATGTCTACCAAACCAGGTATTAGACACAAGTACAACGCCTCAAAGAAGAAGCCGAGGTGGAAGAGGAGTTGCGTTTGATTGTGGGACGCCTGGAAACCTTTACGGCTCAAGTCAGAGATGGGCTGCACCACGCCGATTTCTAGACGCGCCGGGACATCATTCGTGCTCTGGTCAAACGGGTGGAGGTCGATGAGCAGCAGATCCGCATCGTCTTTCGCATCAGTCCAATGTCTCTTCCATTTTCTTCAGAGGATGCCCCCCACAATTGGCAACATTGTGGGGGGCGTGTATTGGAAATGCATCTGGAATGTGTTGGAAGGGGAGATGGAACTGCTGTTGTGCAACGCCCAACATATGAAGGACGTTCCAGGGCGGAAAACCGATATCAAGTACGCCGGTGCGAACCGTTCAGCCTAAACTTGCAGAAGAAGCAAGGGGACGACTGGCAAGGTGAAACCCTTGACAACTGATGAGGTGATGTGAGGCGCAATTCCTCCCCCGCGAGGTGAACGCGGAAGAGCCATGCCCTACGGTAGCGACTGGACCGTGCGATTCGTTCCCTAGAAACGGGCGAAAGCCCGGGGATAGGGGTGGGGTGGCAACACCTTAACAACTTGATGTTCGATGTGAGGTGAGAGGGCAACCTCAATTCCTCACCCTTGAGGTAGACAAGGAAACGCATACCCCCTACGGCACAGGGTGGCTCCCTTACCCGTAGAGCGGGGGTAAACGCAGGTAATCCGAATTCGACGCGAGAACCCCTGCAAGCAGGCCGTCATGGGTAGCGCAAGCGAATGCACCGCGAACCATCGTCACGCTAAACAAGCCTACGCGGATTATCGGCTTGACCAAAATGGTACAGGGAACCCCTGCAAGCAGGCCGCCATGGGTAGCGCAAGCGAATGCACCGCGAACCATCGTCACGCTAAACAAGCCTACGCGGATTATGGGCTTGACCAAAACGGTACAGGATAGGGGTCGGCACCTTGGCCAGTGACCGATAGCTACTCCCACGAAACCCGGTGGAAAGTGCAACTCCTCCAGCGGCGCAAAACGAGCATCAGGAACGAAGTAACCCTGCCTGTGTTCTCCGATGCGGTCGATCATCGGAGCAGGTGCCAACCGCAAGCGCAGGAAAGGGTGGGATTGCCTAAAAAGCCAAGGCCTGGGGTAACGCCCAGGATACGCTGACGTAGGCACGGCAAGATGGACGATAGGGACGCAAGTAGGAAGCAGTACGACATGGACACGGTGACAACACCGATGGATGAGTGGAACCGGCTGCCATGGAAACCCATGCAGCGACAGGTATTCCGGCTTCAAAAGCGGATCTATCAAGCCTCGCAACGTGGTGACGTCAAGGCAGTCCACAAGCTCCAGCGACTGTTGATGCAGTCCTGGTCGGCGAGATGTCTTGCAGTACGCAGGGTGACCCAGGACAACCGGGGCAAGAAAACAGCCGGGGTGGATGGCGTCAAAGCGCTCAAACCGCCAGAGCGGCTGCTCATGGCCCGCCGGCTGCGCCTACCCCAGAAAGCGCGACCAACACGCCGGGTGTGGATACCCAAGCCCGGCACGCAGGACAAGCGGGGATTGGGGATACCTACCATGCAAGATCGAGCCGCGCAAGCGCTCGTAAAGCTCGCGCTGGAACCGGAATGGGAGGCCCGCTTTGAGCCAAACAGCTATGGGTTCCGACCAGGCCGCTCATGCCATGATGCCATCAGAGCCATCTTCGACGCCATCAAGTCCAAGCCGAAATATGTGCTGGATGCCGATATCGCCAAGTGCTTTGACCGCATCAACCACGACGCGTTGCTCATGAAGCTCCAGACCTTTCCCACGCTCAGACGGGCCGTGCGCGCATGGCTGCGTGCGGGCGTCATGGACGGGCAAGCGCTGTTTCCCACGACCGAGGGAACGCCGCAAGGAGGGGTGCTCTCGCCGCTCTTGGCCAACATCGCTCTGCACGGCTTCGAAACCGTCATCCGCGAGGCCTTCCCCGAGCGCAAACCAGGGACGAACGTGCACTGGAAGCCAAACGTGGTCAGGTACGCTGATGACTTCGTGGTCATGCACGAGGATGAAACGGTCATCCAACAGGTGCAGCAGTTGGCAACGGCGTGGTTAGCGGGCATGGGACTGGAATTGAAGCCAAGCAAAACGAAGATCACGCACACCCTCTCCGCGCACAACGGGAACGTCGGGTTCGATTTTCTCGGGTACACGGTGCGCCAATTCCCAGCAGGGAAGACGCACACGGGAAAAACGGGAGGAAAGGGAAGAGTATCGACGCCACTGGGCTTCAAGACCATCATCAAACCCAGTCACGAAGCGATACGGAGGCATTCGCTGGTACTGGCCGAGATCGTAGAACAGCACAAACCGGCCCCCCAGGCCGCCCTGATTGCCCGGCTCAATCCGGTGATCAGGGGCTGGACGACCTACTACGCGCCCGTCCAGTCCAAGGCTACCTTCTCCAAGATGGCAGCCCTGACCTTCCTCAAGCTCCGTCGTTGGGCCAAACGTCGTCACACCCACAAATCCTGGCACTGGATCGTCAGGAAATACTGGCGGCTGGAACAGGGCACCTGGGACTTTGCCACCAAAGGCGGAACGCGCTTGTACAAACACAATCGCACCCCGATCCGGCGGCATATCAAAGTCCGGGGCGCTAAAAGTCCGTTTGACGGCGATTGGGTGTACTGGGCAACAAGACTGGGAACACACCCCGAGCTCCCTCAGCACATCGCAAGACTGCTGAAGCGGCAACAGGGGAAGTGTGCCTGGTGTGGGCTCTACTTCCAAAGTGATGACGTGCGTGAGCAAGATCACCTCCTTCCCACCGTGCTAGGTGGTGAAGAGGGCACAGGCAACCGCCAACTGCTGCACGCACACTGCCACGATGTAAAAACGGCCAGGGACGGCTCCCTGACCGCCAGAGGTACCCGTGACAAGGGCCACTTGGACGAGGAGCCGGATGAAGCGAAAGCATCACGTCCGGTTTTGCAGACGAGCCGGAATGGGTGACCAACCGGCTTAGTTCAACTCAATCAGGAAAGCGGGATGAAAGCGTGACCTCACCAGGAGCCTACCCTGAGCCAGGTCACAGGTTGGTGACGATGATGAACAGTGTTTCTAACCAGAAGCATAAGTGAACGTGTGAAGGAACCGCCGTAATACGGGAACAAGCCGACGTAGGATGAGAGGCTTGACCAAAATGGTAACGGCACCGCCAGTGACAACTGGACTGAGAGGAAGGATCGTTGGCCTTTGCTCTGCTCATTCAGGAAGGTGCTCGGTGGACAGGCACGCATCTACAGTCACATAAAACAGAAGTTCGGAACGGGGAAACCGCAAGAGGACTCTCGCAAC
>WNFI01609954.1_pt1 | contig 15741 bp, 19 predicted proteins | sample 5400471 | NCBI WGS metagenome assembly WNFI01 (sample SAMN13153348, study PRJNA577476) | soil metagenome | isolation source: 100 cm saprolite on Douglas fir-dominated hillslope | place: USA:California | collected 2013-09-17 | reverse complement strand
CCGTGGCGCGGCCCGCCGCAAAGCCCCTATGGATTAGACAGTGCCTGATAGCCCCTTCGACTACCTGATGGGCGGCGAAGTCGACCCGGCGATGCAGTCGCGGGCGCTCGCGGCAGCTTTGCGCGGTCTCCGTGGACAACAAGCATTCGGCCAAATCGCCTCAATTGCTGGCGGTCCGACAGAGGGTAAGCCTTATCAGCAGATGGCCCAGGAGGCGACCACGCAGGGCGATCAGGTGCTGCGGCAGGGGATGCATGGCCAGGAGTTGATGGCCCGGCTCGCGGAGACGCGGGCGAACCGGGAGGCGACGCAGGCGTACCGGGAGGACAGTCTCAATCAGCAGAACGCGCTCAGGCGTCTTGCACTGGATCTCCAGTCAAGGAAACGAATCGCCAATCCGGAGACCGGAGGCACTTCTCCGGCATATGGGCCACAGGGACCAGCCCAAGGCCCGATAAACACAAACACACCGTCTCCTGGCCCGGTCGCCCCAGGCCCAACTCCGACCGATCCCTTACGAAACCTCCAGCAACCAGTCGCTGGAGATCCTGCCGCTGTCCCACCTCCACCAGGCGGAAGACAAGGCAAACAACTGCAGACTGCGGCCACGCAGATGAACAGAGACTTGGACGCGTTCGCTCGAGGTAGCGGCCTTCAACAGATTGGGATGACGCAGAACCGCGCCGCGAAGCTCAAGGCGCTGATTGTGGATCCGCAGACAGGCCAGCTGCGCGACCAAATTACTCCGCAGCAAATGTACGAAGTCACGTTGGCGCTCCAGCAGATGGTAGCCCAAGGACAGGCCTCGGAGCGCGAAGTCGAAGCGCTGTTGCCCAAGAGCCTTTGGGGCGATGCGGTGCGTATCGTTCAGTACTTCAGCGGCAAACCGATGGACGCCAATCAGAAAGGATGGGCGGCCAACATCCTTGAATCAGCCGGACGCGAGGCTGGCGTTTCGCAGGACTTCCTCAACGAGCAATTCCTGAAACGGATACCGGCGAACTACTCCATCATCAAGAAACTGCATCAGCCGACGCTGGACGCAATGCTCAAGAGCCACGGAATGGACCCTGCCGCGTTCGATGAAACTGGCAACGTTCGGCAAGGTGCCTCGCCGTTCATAAAAAACGCAGCAGGTGGAGGCGGCGCCAAAACCATCGTCAAGAAACAAGTCAACCGACAACTCGGCAAGACGCGCGTCACCTATTCGGACGGATCCGTAGAGGAAACAGATGGCATCCAGTGACGAGTGGGAAGACGTACCGCTGATGGGCGGATGGGAGGATGTCCCAATTTCCAAGCCGAAGGCCGCTCAGCGTGCCCCCTCCCCCGCCGAAACACTGGCCACCAACATCGGCGGCACCATGAGCTGGGGCGCGCTCAACCCATTACGTGCACTGGTCAGGTCCAGAGAGGGACAGCAGAGTCCCATTTTCAAATCCCCAGGCGTCACGCCCGAAGCAAAGAATCAGGCCGATATCCAGAGAGAGCAGCAGCGCCAAGGCATCGCCAGTCGCTTCCTTGCCGGCGGTCCGGTCCCACCGGAAGACCCGAAGCTTCTCCAGTCGCTGGATGAAATCAACCAGCGCCAAGCGCAAGGCGACAAAGACAATCCCACCGCCGCGTTCCTCGGAAAATGGGGGCCACTCGGCGCAGGCCTGCTCAAGGGCGGCACGCAATTCGCCCTCGGAAAGCTGGCCAAGGGAGTCGCGGAACGCAGCCCAGCCGCTGAAATTTTGATGAAGGCTGGAGCCAGCAAGCTCACCGTCGGACAGCAAGCGCCGGGCTCCGTGATGGCGCAGCTCGAGGAAGCTGGACAATCCAGTCCGATCGGCAGAGTCATCAGCGCGCAGAGACAGTCCGGAGCAGAGAGCTTCCAGAACGCTGTCGCCAATGCCGCTAAGCCCCCAGGGGCTCCCAGCATCAGCCAAGGGCCAATAACGGAACAAATGGAGCAACTCGCGAGTCACTTCAATCAGGCATACGAGCCGATCGCACAGACGCCCATCCCAGCCAAGCTAGAAGGAGTTCCTGTGCGCCAAGCTCTCTCAGAGCAATTCCAGAAGGCGGCAAACGACACAAACCTATTCGCAACTGATCCCAACCGTAATGCCGTTGGCAGTTTTCTCGAAAAACAATTGACAGCGCTGGATGCCTCCGCGCCACCGAAGACTTCCGGACAAACGTCGTTACAGTTCCAAATGGGCAGCCGCTCAAAGGGACGTCTTCGAGATCCGTTCGTAAGTGACGCTGGCCAAACAATTCCAGCCGACAAGCTCATTCAGCTGCGCTCCAACATCCGCACGGAAATCCGCAAGCAGGCAACTAACAAGAACCCGGAGGCCGTCGGACTCTTCGAGAAAGCCGAGGATGCCGTTACAGACGCCCTGAACAAGAACCTCCCGCCGCAATCAGCTCAAGCCCTGAGAGACTTGGATGGGCAGTATCGCAGCTTCAAAATTCTCGACGAAACAGTACGGCGTGCGGGCGATCGTCCAGGCGGTTTCACCCCGACAGAGTTGGGCAGTTCCATCCGCCAAGCTACGCCTCAGGGCTACTCACAGGGCTCGGGCGGCCCACTTCGCCAACTCGCAGCAGCAGGTCGCGAAACGCTCGACATGCGAAGCCCGCCAACAGGCGCGCGCCTGTTGAGCCTCGGCCCCGCTGCGCGCCACGTCGCGCCATTGTTGTCCGCCGTCGCCAACAGCCCAAGCTTGCAGCCATTTGTCTTTGGTGAGGCACCGTCACAGCAGACGATGCAGCGCGTCTCTGATGCTCTGCGCCGCATCAAACTGCTCCGCTCTCCACCGATGCGGGAGCTGCTGCAAGGACAGGACAATCGATGACCCCACTTCTCCTCCTTCTCCTCGCAGCAACGCCCAACTTCCTCAACGTGCCGGAGCCAGCGCCGCTGACGCTACTCGCTTCAAGAAACGGTGGCGGCACGTATACTCTCCCCGCAGGCAACCCCGTCGTCACCGGAACCACTATCACCGTGCAGTGGGCGAACTCCACGATGCCAGACATCGGGACTGAGCTCAGCGACTCCCTCTCCCGCTCCGGCAAGGGCGGAATGCTGTCACAACTAGCCCTCGTCAACGGCACCGTCCTCGTGCCGTCGCTCTCGTGGAGCAGTCAAACCAACACCGGCCTCTACCGCGCCACGACGAGCGACATCCGCTTCAGTCTCGCAGGGGCCGATGCGTTCAGGATTACGACAACGGCCAACTTTCTCTACGGGCCAGGGGCTTCGCCGAGTCTGACTGGGACGTATGTCGGCGTCGGCTTGGTGTCGGGCGCGGCGACTGCCAGCTCGTCTCAGGGTTGTACCAACTGCGGAATTATCGGCGTTGGCGGCGCGAGCGGCGGGCAGGGTATTTTCGGTCTGTCCGGGGCCTCCAGTGCCTCGGCGGCGATACAGGGGAACTCGCTAGGGACGGGCACGGCTGTTACCGGGCTGGCGCTGGGGACGAGCGGTGCTGGGGTGTCAGGTAGTGGCGCTGGAAGCAGCCCTGGCGGCAACTTCACTGGAGGCGGGACAAACGGAACTGGCGTCTCCGGAACAGGAGGTGCAACCAACGGAGTCGGCGTCACAGGCCAGGGTACTGGCACAGCTGCCGGTGGCAGCTTCACTGGGGGCGGGACAAACGGAACTGGCGTCCTTGGCACCGGCATCGGCAATGCCGCTGGAGGAGACTTTACATCGGCTTCTGGCCCGGCCGTAGTTACCAGGACTGGCGGACTCCAGATCGGCCCAACTGGAACGAGCATCAGCGCGAGCTACCGCGGGACGGTGAGCTGGTCGCCCGCAGCAATCGCTCAGGGTGCCGCTATTGGTAACAACCTCACTGTCACAGGTGCCGTAGTGGGCGCTGAATGCGCTCTCAGCGTCCCTTCGTGGAGCCCGATAAACGGACTTACCTTTAGCTGTTACGTCAGTGCCCCCAATCAATGTACGATTGAAATTACCAACTGCGGTATTTGTGCTTCCATTACTCCGCCGAATGGCACCTACGGCTGCCGAGTTTGGAACCCATGAACGGCTTATCCGATGGGCGCAGCCGCCGCCTGGAAACGCGCCACCGCTTCCCAGTATCCGTTCTCAACCCAGCCCGGATGAGCGCCGCTGTTGCTGATGCCGTGTTTGAATTGCCAGTCGTGAAGCAGCTCGTGCAACAACGCCCAGCCACTTCGCGTGAGCGTGACTTCATCCGGCCCTGTCTCATACCAACCGCCCCACACGCCACCATCGTGCAAGATGGACGACTCGTCGATGACCAACACCCTAGTCCCCGCGAAGGCGCGACTCTCAGCGGGAACCAAGCCTTTCTCGTCCATTATCCGCCGCGCCAGGCCGTAGAGCTGCTCAACCCGGAGACAGTCCACAGCGAACTCCAATTGCACGCGCTCCAGGCCAGCAATGAAACACGTCTGAATAACAGGCTTGGCCGCTCTGTCGTCGGCCCCACGCGGCGGATAGCCTCCGCAACCGAGGAAACACAATGAAACGAGCCCTATTGCTGTTTGGTTTGCTGTTGTCATGTCTGGCCCTGGCCTTCGTCAACGGACGCAACAGTCCTTACTACTCCGGCTCCATCCAGGGAAGCGTCACCCTCACCACCATCGCGGAAACCACCATCCTCACGGCCAGCGCCAGCAAGTTTCTCGATCTCGTCTCAATGTGCTGCACCAACGGCTCCGTCACCCTCACCAGGGTGGACATTCGCGACGCGACGGGCGGCACGGTGCGGCAGTCGAAATGGCTGGCCGCAAACGGTGGCGGGTATTGCCTCGCGCTGACCCAGCCCTGGGAGCAGACGGCACTCAACAACAACTGGACGGTGACGCTGTCCACCGCCGTCGTCGACGTACGATGCGACTTCCGAGCCACACAAAGGTAGCCCTATTCGCGCTGCTGCTGGGCCGAGTTGCATTCGGAGCCGTGCCAGGCATTGACGGGCTCGTCGCTAGCTCATCCAACCCCGAGGGGGTGAGCATCCCCGGAAACCAATTCAAATTCGCGATGCCCAATCCAATTGGCGCTGGCAACTGCATCGCGCTCTTCTTCACCTGGAAGCCGCGTGCCGGCGCCACCGTCGTCACCGTCGCGGATAACAACGCCAACACTTGGCCGAGCTCGCCCAATGTCAGCGCCTTCAACGGCGTCGGAAGTTACGAGTCGGACTTGTATCTGCTCCCGAACGCAAATTCGGGTTCCACCACCATCACGGTGACGTTCGGCACCGTCTCCAGCATCTCGAACATCGTCGGGAACGGTACCACCACCAGCGTCACAACGGCTGCGGCGCACAACCTCGTCACTGGTGACACTGCCATCATCGCTGGGGTGACGAATACCGCCTACAACAACTGGTTCACCAGCATCACCGTCACGGACAGCACCCACTTCAATTACGCCTCCACCGTCAACCAGGCGGCCTCCAGCGGCGGCAACGCGATGCTGGCGATGATTCCATTCCAGTACACAGCTTATTCGCTCTACAACATCGCCACGAGTCTCCCCCTCAACGGCAACAGCACCAACAACAACTCCCTGGCGCCCAACCTCTCCACTCCGCAGTTCACCCCTGGCAACAACAACGCGAACGGCGGGAATTTAATTATCACCTACTTCGGGCTCAGCACCATCGCGGGTGGCAACCCCTCCACCTGGACTCCTGGCGTCAACTTCACGCTCGGAGATGGGGATATCGCGTGGACAACCAACACCGGCTATCCGCACGCCTCGCAGTACTTCCTCCAAACCACGGCAGCGGCGCTGACTCCCACCATGACGGCGATCGGGGACACCGTCGATGGCTACAACGGTATCAGCATCGCGCTGAAGGCGGCCACAGCCGGGACACCGCCCGCGCCCGGCATTCGCATCGACCGGGTGCTGCACTTCACCAGCGGGGCGCCGCCCAACACCTGGGTGCTCCAGGTGCCAAGCCAGGGAAACTTGCTCGTTGCGTCCACCAACGAGAGCCCGGTAATTACAATTTCTTCCATCACCGACACCCAAAGCAACACCTGGGTGAAGGCGCAGTTCGACCCAAGCTCACCTCAAATCTGGTATGCGACCGGCCCAGCCCAATCGGCCAGCACCCTCAAAATTACCCTCAACATCACCGGAACGGCTCAGCCCGCCACCATTATTTTCCACGACATCAGCGGAGCCAAAGCGAACGCTTTCGATTCCGCCGCCACCTGTAACACCGGCCAGGGCGGCCCAGGCGCCTGCGGCACGGCCGTCGCCGCCGTCACCGGCACCACAAGCCAGGCGAACGTCCCAACCATCACTCCCTCGGTCGCGAATGGCCTCACCATCTCGCACTGGACAATAGGAATCGGCCCTGGGCTCACCATCTCGAGCCCGGCCGGCAACATCGACGACATGGTGCACTACACCAACCAGGGCGTCGGGGGCATCGACTTCATGGACAACGCGGACGCCTTCGGCCATTTCTACAATCCAGACTTAACGGCCGAAAACTGGACCTATACCTACGCGTTGCAACCGTCCGACTCTGCCGGCGGAGAAGCCGTCCATTTCCTCGCCGCGGCGGCAAGTTCCGCTAGCAGCTCCTCGAAAACGATGATGGGTGCGGGTAACTGATGGCTTGCGGACCGTCCAGCCCAACGCTGCAGTCCGTGCCACAGCTCGGCTGGAATTTGCCAAGGTTGGGGGACTTCCACTCGACGCGGCCCTTCCTGAATTTGATGAAGACGGCGCGCGGCTTCACGCGGCTCTCGGATGGCCTCTTCCCCAACGTCGACGCGAACGGCTGGTCCACGCAAGACTTTTCGACGGTGGTGATGACGGTCAGCACCACTGGGGACTTGGTAGGCGGCGTTTCCACTACCTACTACGTCCAGGTGGACACCGCCGACGCTGGCACTGTGGTTTCCTTTGGCACCGGCAATACCACCGGCCTCAACATGGTGTTCGACAGCTATGTCAATGGAACCCAGCAATGGCACTTCACGGTGCCGTCGGCGGACCCAACGGGGGCGCTCGTCCTTCAATTCAACGGCACCCGCACCCCGAGGGACTTCCGCAATATTCGCATCTGGAGAGGGGCCATTCCATCGGACCCCAACCCCATCAACAATGTCATCCGTTCCGAGTTTCTAACGCAGCTGCAGCTTGGCAATGGCCCTCTGCGACAGATTGAATGGGCCAACATCGACGGCGGCATGTGCCAACGGGACTGGACGCCCCATGGAGTGCCGCCCGCCAATTCCTTTGGGCGCGCCCGTCCGGAAGACCCTTGCTGGAACCACCCCTGGCCCGGCGACAGCTACGTCGCGAGCGGTGCGTGGCCATGGGCTAACCCGTCAATCATCGCAAACGGCGCCCCCCACGAGTACCACCTGCTGCTCTGCAACCTCACCAACCGGGACGCGTACGTCAACATCTCTCCGTTTGCCACGACGGACTACCTCACGAAGCTGTTCCAGCTCTATCTGAATGGCACCACGCTCCCGGACGGGACGGTCATTGCCGGGCTCAACCCTAACCTCAAGCTGATGTTTGCAATTGGCAACGAAAACTGGAACTCGACATTCACTCAGTACTTCGACTGCAACGCCCTCGGCATTTTTGAAATCGCGCGAAACACCCTCATCGGTCAGGCGCTCAACTTCGACAACAGCTACGTGCGGCGGGCGGTCAACACGGGCCTGACGCTGCAATTCACCTCCCTCGCTAATTTACAACAGATTGTTAGAACGCCAGGCACCGGCATCCCGTTCTCTGGGGCAGGCGGCCAAGGCATTGTAGTGGGAGACATCATCTCCTGCAGGGGCCCAGCCCACGACTGGAACAATTTCGAGCAAGCTACCGTTACCATCGTCACCCCCACTTCGCTGCAGCTCAACAACACCTATGGGCGAACGTGGAGCGTACCTAAGACGCTGTTGCCACCACAGCGCGGCGTGACGCTCCAGTCCACCGTTTCCCCTCTCGACACCAACTGCACCCTCTACGCGGTGAGCGGCGCCGTCGGTGGAAACACTGGCGCGCGCTACACCGCCTATCTACTCAAGCAAGCCATCGACATCGCCTCATCGGTGTGGGGCGCAAGCTATGCCCTGCGGTGCCGCCCCATTCTCGAGGTACAGGGCTACTCGATGTTCGGTGGTGCCATGGCTCCCGAGGCGCTGTTCCTGCTCAATACCAACTACCCTCCGAAGCGGGCCAAGGACTTACTTTACGGAGTCGCCGGCGCGCCCTACTCCACCGCTTGGCCAGTTTATTCCACCCGCGTCACCATCGGCAACGCGACTCGGGATGCAGGCTCCAACGTCACCATCCAGGCACCCAACCATCCGCTCGCCGTGGACATGGCGGTACGCGTCGGCTACGGAGACGCGCCCTGGGGCGGCGTAGCGAGCACAGCGGACCCCAACTTCGCGACGGGCTGGTACCGCGTCAATGCGGTGACGCAGAACAGCTTCACCGTCACCTGGCCGGGCCTCGCCAACGCCACCAACGCGGCAGAGTTTGTCATTGGCCAAGTCGGCAACGACACCAACCTCTGGGACGTGGAGTGGCAGGCCGCCATAGGCCAAGTCACCAAAAATGCCGCCACCACCGTCACCGTCAACTTCCCAGCCAACACATTGCCAGCGTCGCTGCTCGTCGGCATGAGCATCAATTGCCAGACGGTGGGCCACCGCACCTTCAACGGAGGCGGAAGTCAAGCGGCCTCGCCCTTCAATGACTTTCCCATTTTGACGCTGGTGAGAAACGTCGGCGGCTTTGACACCATCACGTATGATCAGCTCACCCAGTCCGGCGTCGATACTTCCACCTCCATCATGCAGTTTGGCCGCACCGCCAACCAGATACTCTCGGGGATGCAATTCACCGGCTACTCCGACTTCTACAACCAAAATTGGCAGGAGCTGATTAACACCGCGACCGGCGAAAATGCCGCTGCCTGTGCCTATGAATCAGGCCAGGACGCGTCAGGCCAGGCCGGTTTCTCTGGCGCCGCCAACGGTGCCAATAAACGCGTCGCCCTACAGGACGACGGTGCGAGCCCGGGGCCAATTTCAAACAGAACGCTCCGAAAAAGCTACTACGACAGACACTTTCAGGGCGCCGTGCGGCAGATGTGCGAATACACCTGTGGAGCCAGGCCCGCCAGTTTCGTCGGCTTCGCCAGTTGGTGGGAGCCGCGAGAAACATGGCCCACCAACACGGCCAAGGAGCAGGGCTATGCTGATGAAGTTTCCCAGGCAGGCGGCGTGGGCGGCCTCAGTGGCGGCATTGCTCCAGCAGGCAAGCCGCTGCCCGCATCCATCGACTGCCGCATAGCCCCGTGGGCGCTTAACAGTGGCACCAATAACGACGGCGGCGGCTACATCGAATACCCGTCCGCGATGAATTACCCAGCGGTGCCGGAAAACAGTTTCAGCAATTCCTTCCAGAACAACATCCAACTCAGCTACCTAGTCAATGCCGCGGTGGGCGGCGCGTACAAAGTCAAAGTCATTTGCGGCCGCGCGGCCAATGCCAACATCCAGAATTTCTACGTCATCATCAACGGGACGAAGTATGGACCCTTCAACATCCCAGTTGTCGTAGACCCAACCGGCCAGCTCGGCGGCTACGACTGCGGCGAGGTCCAAGTAACCGACTCACGAGGCAACCCCAACCTGCCCTTTATTCAGGGCACCAACGGCATCAAGCTGGACTGGGGCTTCCCTGGGGCGCCTGCCGCGCCCCCATTTACCCTCAACGGCATCCGCTTCTGCAACATCGAAGTCGGCAACCTGGCCGCTCGCGCTCCCTACTGGGCACAAGGAGCGGACTTGCGCACCATCGCCATGTCGGCCCGTAACGCCCTGGACGGTCGCGTCTGGCAATTGCGGCTGAACCGGGCCGGCATGGCTGCGGGCACGACTCGCGTCTACTGGGCGGCCACCCGGGGCGGAGTCACCAACGAATTCTTTTCGACGGTGACTGTCACGTGAGCCCGCCCTTCAACTGGCTCCAACTGGCCATTCAATGCGTCTCGATCATCGTGCCGGTGTTGGTGACGCTGTGGAGTTTCCATGGCCACAACGTGAGGACCCTCAACAATCACTCCATCATGCTCGCGACGTTGGAGGAGCGGCTCAAGCACATAGACGACTGTCTCGACCGTCTCCGAGCGGACTTACAGAAGGAACGGAGGCCATGAGCACGCCCTACGAGCGGCTCGAGCCGAAACTAGCCAAGCACGCGGTGGCCTTCACTATCGCCAAGCTCGTCTACCCCGGGCTGGACATCGAGTACCCCATCGCCATCTGCTGGCGTGAAAGTCGCGGCAACCACTTGGCCGTATCCCCTGACGGCGGATTCGGCTTAATGCAACTCACCAAGGGCTTCCACGACTCCTGGCTGGCCGCCATTGCCTCAGACGGAGTGCCACTCTGGCAAAAGCCGGTGGACAATTTTCTCGAGGGCGTGCGGCTATTCCTCAAAAACCTAGACATCGCCATCAATACCGGGTTCGCCTACGACGACGCGGTTGTCGTGGCCATTGCCGGGTATAACGCCAGCCTCTCTCGAGTCATCGGCCACGGGCACGACTTGACCGGCAACAGTCTCCTGCTCGCCGTCGACTCCATCACCACGCAGGAGCCAATCCCCTATGTGCAGGATGTTCTCGCCACCGCCGCCAACTTCCGCGCACTGATGGAGGCTGCATGAAGTGGCTTGAGCTGATTTCAGACAGGAACAAACTCTCCATTTCGCGGCTGATTCCGTTGCTCGGCGCGCTCTGCATATTCGGCCTACTGTGGCGCTATTCCTTCACGCACAGGGGCGACTTGCCGGAGCCGACCCTCTGGATTGCCATGGGCGGACTCTTTACCGCTCTCTGCATCAAGTACGGAATCAACAAAGCGACTGAAGTCATCGGGAACGGTAAATGAAGAGAAACGGCAGCAGGCCGGGCTTGAGTACCGGCTTAGCTTGGTGTCCAGGAGTAGCTACAGGCTCCCTATTCTCCACGCACAGCACTGCGGCTGGCCAGGTTGCCTCCGTGCGGGCTTTATTCGGGTTAGCCTCCCGCCCGTCCTTCCGGGCTGCTGCTGCCACAATCTTTCTACTCCTCCTGGCCCCCGCCTGCAAAACGGCCAGCAGCGTCACCGCGACGAGTAGCAGCAGCAGCGGCACTGTCATCGATGAGCACCGGAGCGAGACGGTTGCAGGTGAAGCACACGTAATAGTGACCGATCACCTCGCGACCGGTCGGATCGAACGTACAGTGACTGAAGAGATTGAGCCCGCAAGTGATGCAGGTTGGCCCCGGCCCTGGATTCGGCGGACCATTCACGAAATAATAGAGCCTGCTCACGAAGAAACCGTAACACAGTCAGAGTCCAGCTTTGACGCGGGCAGCTCCTTTGAATTCCACGAGGACGCGGGCACCTCATCATCGGCCACGGTCACGGAGCACAAGGAGAGCGCGCCTTCAACCGGATGCGGCTTCTCATTTGGACTTGGCCTCGGCACCGTCGGGATCGCGGCGGTGGTCGTCCTGGCCCTGCTGCGGAAGTTTAAGATTCTCTGAGCGGGCGCGGATGGCCGGTTCCTCCATTCGTTCGCGCAGAAGTACGTCGAGGTAGTTTGGATCACGCCCCGCATCCAGCGCTAGCTTGATTACGTCGATCGCTTCCTCGAAAGCCTCGGCGCGGACTTTAGCTTCGTGGTGTGGAAGCAATTTTAGTTCGTTGCCGGTCGTGTCATACGCTGATGCTGCTTCCAGCTCCTCCCGCAGCGCCTTCAGCTCCTGCGCCATGGCGGGGATGTCGAACATGAACAACTGCAAAGTCTCGGGACAGGCGCCATGGACTTTGATGTCCTCAAGGCCAACCTTCGCCCGCGCAGATACCTCGTCGATGTCCACGCGCGTCATTGGCGCTTACCCTTGCGCGGTCCGTTAAAAATGAAGCGTTGAACTTGTACGGCGTACCGTCTGGGAAGCTCTATCCAGTTCCATTCGTAGTCGTATCCATCACGATCAACACCAACCTGAATGAGTAAACCACCGCGCGGTAGCCAATCCATCATCAGTTCGCCGCGCTTTCTTGGCAGGCAGATTATAAACTCAGCTGTTTCCTGCTTTCGCCGCGGCGTCATTTGCCCTCGGCTTTGGCGATGGCGGCATGGAGCTGGGTCAACAATGACTCAAACTCAGTTTGCGATCGCATCCGGTTGCTATCAAGGTATTCCAACGACGCCTTGCACGCTTCCAGCAGCTCTCCATTGGTAGACCTTTGCTGGCGCACTTCATCAATCAGATCTTGCACCGCCTTGGACCCTGATAGCGGGCTCTCGCGGACTATCCCCTCCAGGTAGTTCAACTCTTCGTTGGTCGCGCTCAATCCTCCCCAGGAATCCGCTCTGTCTGTCCCTGCTCTGCTGCGTAAATAGATGCGGCCTCTTCCTCTGACATTCCGGGCGGAACGTCTATCACCCGGCCCTTCGGCTTGCTGCCATTCTTCGGCGGGGCCTGCTTCTGCTGCGGGCCGGTGGGACGGACGGCAACCTTGATAGTTTTGCGGCCCCGCTGAATGGTGGCGCTTGCCGGCTCTTTCAAGTCTGGCGAACCTCGGACTCGTATGGCCGTAATTTCGCCGTCGCCGAACGGGTCCTTGATGACGGCTGGGAAGAGGGTGACGCGCTTGCCGACCCAATTGTTCGTCTCCGGCCCCCACATCAGCTTCAAGGCTTCGGCGTTGGTCCGGCAAAGTACCATCTCCTTCTTGGTGTGCTCGAACGTCATCACGGCCTTGGGTTTGTCCTCAATGTCCTCGGCACGGACGGCGACAATGACAAGGTTAACATCTTTGCCGTCGAAGTCGGCTGACTTGATGAAGCGGCCCGGGAAAAGTTTTTCATAGTTCATGCGGCCTCCGATCCTATTTTCAGTCCGAGGCCTGTCGGATCGCTCTCCTGCTCAACGGCCCACGACGGAGCCGTCAATTCCACCACGCCATGAGCATAGGCTGGCCAGTGGTTCTTTTGTCGGCACTCCAAGAGGCGGAACAGCAGCGACTGATAGGTGTCACGCCCAGCCTGCAGCTGATATTCCGGGACGTGAAAGACAGTCACAGCCCACGGAGGTTCCGGCTCAGCCGCAACTATCACCACCTCAAGGCGCTTGCCGGTCACTGCTGCATAGGCGTCCCGGTAGAATGAGAGCTGCGTGTGGTACCCAAGCTGCCATGCCTGCCGATCGAACACCCCTGGTTTGGCGGACCGCGCTGTTTTCAAGTCAGTGATGAAGTCGCAGACAAAGTCCAACCTTGACTTGCAACGGATCGAAATTGCAGGCAGGCCATCCAACGCCGGGCGTCGGTAGGTCCAGATGATGCTCACCTCTGAGTGGCCACCCGTCAAGTACGGGGCCGCATCTTGATTGCTCCGCACCGCCTGCTGGATGTTGATAACCTGCTGGTACTCGTCCGGCTTCAACAGTTCCAGCCCCTGGTTGCGCGCCTTGAATGCTTCCCATTCTTTCCCCGCGCGACGGTCGCCATCCCATACCGCAACGGATGAGCGCCAGCGGTCCGGCTCGAACACGGCCAGGTGCCCCACCCTGCCGCGCTTGCGGGCCGCAGTGTCGTGGTTCCATTCAAGCAGCTGCTGCTGGTAGTGCGCTGGCGACGTGTCCATGTGCTTCAGCGTCGACCAATTCACCGCGACGATGTTGTCATACTCTTCCCTGCTCAAATCGAAATAGACGCCGTCAGGTCTGTCACTCATACCGTCACCTCGAATTCAAAGGGCTGGACTGTTTCACCCAAGTCGAACGCGCGCACAAAACGTCTGGCTTCACCTGGGAGGCTTAGGCACCGCCAAGCGGCGCCATCGCCATACGATAAATCGAGCCGCGTGACGCCAGGGTCAATAAATCCAGCGCGCAGCGCCGCCAGGGCTACGGGGCATCTGAGAGCATCCTGGCATTTGCCTTGTTTAATGTCTGTCTCAGTCACCTTAATTGTCTGTTTCATGGCTACCAACCTCCTTCGTCCTCATTCTTCGTCCAGTCGCGTCCCGCATCCGTCAGCGCCTTCTTGGCCCTGTCCAGCGTCGTTGGGTTGGCCTTGGGGTAGAATGCGGACCCCGACCTCTCGATGACGCGGACCAACATCGCCAGCGCATTTAGCGCCCTGTCCTCCCGCGCCTCAGCCAGAGTCTTCTGTTTATGGAGCAGCTCCAGTGTGTCCAACACCTGCTCTGCTGTGGCTTCCGTGCTCATGTCTCAGCTCCTCTCAAAAGAATGGCGCGGCCGACGGCAGAGGGAGGGTCCACCGTCACGCTGACAGGGGGGCAGCGTTGCCGCGCCGGGTTTCATGGCCATTCCAAAACAACGTCTGTCGGCTGCAGCGGATGCGTCGATTTCCACGAGTTGGTGTTTGTGATGATGCGCTCGTATCCGTTACACTCCATGTTGGACAAAAGAATGCGGTCGTCCTCTGTCGCGCGCGCTTTCACTTCCGCCAGCGTTTCGACTTTGCCGCCGAGGTAGTACAGCGGACTGGTTGCCGTGACGTGCGAGTCGAGGTCCTCGTCGCTACGTCCCCTGGTCTCGAACTGGAAGCCATATGGAGTCGCGCCGTGACGTTCCTTAATTTTCCGTGCCATCGCCTTGGCTAGGTCAACGTCCCATGCGTGGATCGGCTGCGTTGTTGTCTCGGCCACAAATGTCCCCGGGCTGTAGAAGGTAACGAAATGCTGTTTCATCCCGGCCTCACTTTGTTCCACGGCTCCTTGCAACTCCACTCCGTCCGCGTCTCTGCCGGTGCCATCTCCCGCGCATTCCCCGTCGCCGTCTCGAGCTGCGCCTCGAGCTCGTCGTGGCATTCGTTGCAAATGTAGGGCTCCTTGAGCAACTCAAGCGTCTTCGGTACCCAGTCGGGCTTCGGGAAGTCGCGACGGCAGATTTTGCAGGTTTGAGTTGTCATCGCCTGGCCTTCTTCCTGAGTTCGCATTGCAAACAAATGGTCCAAATGGGATTCGTACTTGTGCTCGGACCGTGTTCGCGCTCGTCCCAGACACGCAAGTCGGTTCGGCTGCCGCACAGCTCGCAGGCAGTTTTCATGGGGTCTTCGCCATTTGTCCCGCGCACACAAGCGTTTTCTCGCTTGCGACCATTGGGCGATAACACCTGTCGAACACGTCCTTTGGAGACCACGAAAGGTAGCCGTCGTCATACTTGACGGCGTAGCCTTCTTTGCCGTCTTTTACCTGCGGCCACGCCGTTACAATCTTGGTTCCGACATAGACTGCGTCCATTTGCTCCTCCTATGACAGACAAAACAGCGGGCCGGGCTTGATTCCGGCTCTGCGTAGGATTTAACCGATAACCCCGCAGCTTGAACCCGATCCGGTTTTTCGACGCATCTACGTCCCGGGATTGTGCGTGTCCTTCCAACTTCATTTCCACGCCGCCGCTGTACAAACTCAACTTGTGTCACCACGGTTTCTCCTGAGTTTCCCGCTCAGACATCCAGTAATGCTCGGATTCGAGATGAAGCTCCTTCAGACTCGCGAATCAACGAAAGTCGTCTTCGTTGCCGGGTCGTGACTCATCTTGGTAACCGGACGACGCCGTACTCGATAACCCATACGTCCTCCATTTCATGTTTCACTCTGACAACCCCCGCCGCCCTCCGTCACGCGTCCCCGAGCTGTCCGGCTGCCCCGCCAACCAACGCCCGCCCTCCCGGCCA
>WNFI01590186.1_pt1 | contig 15742 bp, 18 predicted proteins | sample 5400471 | NCBI WGS metagenome assembly WNFI01 (sample SAMN13153348, study PRJNA577476) | soil metagenome | isolation source: 100 cm saprolite on Douglas fir-dominated hillslope | place: USA:California | collected 2013-09-17 | reverse complement strand
GACGTATCCGGAGAGGTGCCACCAGGCGGCGAGGAGGATGGAGGGGAGAGGGGGGTGGGCGTTGGTGGTGGTGGTCTGGGGGATGAGGGTGCCGGTGCTGAAGAGGTCCCAGGCGGCGGGGATGTAGTAGCCGGCCTCGTCCCAGAAGTAGGGGAGGCGGAGGAGGGTGTAGTGGGAGAGGTAGATGGCTACGAAGAAGAGCGGGTAGAGCATCCAGAGCGGGATGTCGCCGCCTGGTTGATCGCCGCTTCTTCCGAGGAGTCGCACGCCTTTAGTGGACGGGGCCGTCTGGCTGGGGGAACTGCTGCTCGAGCGAGAGGGCGCCGAAGGTCTGCTCGTACTGGGCGAGGTTGTTGCCGAGGACGTTCCAGAGGGCCTTGGCCTGCTGGGGGCTGAGGGAGATGCCCTGGAAGTTCCGGACGGTGAGCTCGTCGGGGTTCTCCTGCGACATGGTGCCGAAGACCAGGAAGAAGTCCCAGACGCTCATGCGCACTTGGACACTGTTGGCGTAACCGTCGCGGTAGTTCTCGGTGGTAGTGAGCTTGAGGGTAGGCTGGTCTGCTTGCGGGTTCGGCTGGCTCATCGTCGAGTTACTTTCCGTTGCTATTCAGGAGAATTTTTGGTGCGAAAGGGGGGACTTGAACCCCCACGGATTGCTCCGCCAGATCCTAAGTCTGGTGCGTCTGCCAATTTCGCCACTTTCGCATTTACTCTATCTTGCTTATTTTACTAAGTTTATTATGAGATTCGCTATTCGACTGCTTCTTGATGTTACCGCTGGTCGCCGATTTAGTAACCAGTATGTTTGACGAGACGAGACGAGACGATCCACGGCTTCCCGATTGTGTCCCCGGCGCTAAGTGGGCGTATCGCATCGTCATCTGTATTGTACTGTGACCCATCGGGTAGGCGACAGTCCTTATATCTACTCCGGCCATGACAAGTCAGCTGGCGAACGTGTGACGGTTGCAGTGCCATGTGCAATTTAGGAGTCCTGCCTCCTCAACGGCTGGCTCAAACCAGTCTCGGGGCGAGCGGAGGGGGTTGTCCTCCGTATTCACGAATACGGGGGAGTCAGGGGTTCTATCCGAGGCGATAGATTTGAGGGCGGTCATCGCCACTTCGTTGAGAGGTACGTGCCGGGTCTTCCCCGGCTTTGTCTTGTGCAGAGTGACGATCCGCTGGCTTAGGTTTATGTCTGACCACCGCAGCCCGAACTGTTCGCTCGATCGGACCCCCGTATGAATCGAGAAGATGAAAGCAGGGAGGTAGTGCAGCCACTGTCCTTTGATTGCGGTAGTGAGCTACTTCTCTTCCGCGTCTGACAGGAAACGAATGCGGTCGTTGTGCTCGGCCTTGCGTTTGATCTTAGAGGCCGGATTGCTGTCCAGTTTCTCGTTGTCGACTGCGACGCGGAACACGAGTGAGAAGGCCGCAAAGTCTGCACCGATAATCGCCAGCTTAAGCGATAGCTCGTGGGTGGATCGCTCACCATTTTCCTCGCGAGAATGAGCTAGCGCATCTTCCGAGATGGTCTTGAAGGTGAGAGCCTTACCTCGTTTTGCGTGTGGCGGTTTTACTGTGAGGTGAAGCTGTACCAGGAACCGATTCTGAGGAGTGCGTCGGCCACCTTGATGAAAAGGAACCAGGCGACTGGGAGGATAGCTATCTGCTTACATCTAAGTGGCAATTTCTTGCACTCTTGGCGCAACTGTGAGAAAAGTTTTACCCATTCGCAGGGTGGATTGAGTTCTTAGCCGGCAGAAAGGCGAGTTTGCTGCGGTATTACGGTGTTTCTGGATTGGTCGTCTGATTGCTTTCCTCCTGGGCAGAACATCAGAGCACTGATGTCTGAATCCGCTCCGAGAAGGATGACATTCATGCAGATCCAGGACGCACTCATATTCGCGATAGCAGCAATGATTCTTCATGAGATGGCGCACGTGGCTGCTGCCCTGGCGCTGAAGGTGAAGGTTCATCAGGTAGGCATCAACTGGAGAGGGCCATACATCAGGCGGGCATCCGGGACGGCAAAACAAAATCTTGCGATAACACTCGCAGGTCCTAGTATCAATCTTTGGCTCGCATTGCTGTTTTACCGGACCAGCCCGAACTTTGCTTTGTGCAATCTGGTGATAGGCGTCACCAATCTACTGCCGATTCCCGCGTCGGATGGCTCGAGGGCCCTGCATCTGCTCAGCAAGTCGGGTGGCGTCTGGGGGATGTCGGGTGCGACGAGTTCGATGCCCGTCTCCATCAGCCCTGAGATGAAATAAACGTTTCGAGCCAGTTGGTCAATATGGTGGAGGGGATGGTGCTGGTGACGGGGGAATAGATCAGCAGGGTATCCGGTGGCAGTGTTGCAAGTTTGAAGTGCGGTCGTCCTTCCGACGACACCCACATATCAGAATCCTTCAGCCGCTGCGCCTCGCTCACGTCCAGGCCGCCGAACTTCGACTTCCAGCCATAAAACGTCGCCGTGCCGATCCGGTGCTCCCGGACAGATACGCTCTCTTCACGCCCGCCTCATGCTGCTTCAAAATTCCGATCATCTGCTCTTTACCGGCTCTTCTTCATACTCTGTCATCCCGTCCAATTTACGAGAAAACTCCAGTTCTAAGAGATCTCCGGGGGCACGTCACTGTCGCCGGCTCTCTCTAGAAGGACGCTACTGTCATCTTGATACTGGACCTTCCATTCACCGGTGTGTTGCAGGAAGTAGACGAGAGGGGTATCCCTTTGGAAAAAGACATATCGAATCCTGTATTTGTCCAGTACGAACAACGTATTTTTTAGCTTTGTAGCGTCGAGGTAGTCTTTGAATGTTCCGTTGTACTCGAAGATATCAACTCTGGAATCCACGAAGACGGAAATCTGGCGTGCATGCCAAATCAGGTATCCACCCCAAAGATAGTCGGTAAATACAGCCCCCTTCGGGTGGAAATCTCGAAGATAGGACATTGCATGATCAGGAAACTTCCGGTTTTGGGAGGACAGGATATGCGCCTCGTCCGGAGTATGCCGCACCACAGACGGCATCAGTGCGAGAAGTATGAGCGCATTGAGCGCGGGTCTGTTTTTGTGAGGTCGGTAGGGCGATAGGCCATAAATGCTCTTCGCCAACAAAGGCATCACGAGAATCGCGGCTAGAAACAGGAATCGCGAGTATGTAAAGGAAGCGTACACGCCGATAAAGAGAAGTGCCAATTCGTAAGGAGCCCATTTGCGCGGGCGAAGAACCTGGAGGAGACAAAGAGCTGCTATTGAGAACAGCAGTACCTTTCCTCGAACAGAGTGAAAATCCAGCGTGTACCATTCCTCCACGTTCGAGATATTCAGCTTCTGACGGAATGCAAGATCGAACGGGTAGTAGACGAGATGCCATCCGTAGGGGTTGATGAAAAGGGCACCGATGCTCAGGGTGGAGACGATCGCAAGCTTGCGCCGTTGCAGGGGAGACCACGCCGGTCCCTCAATGGACCCCACATTTATCCGAATGCAGCCACAAGCGACGAAGATTACAAGAATGACGATGCCAATGAGCCACGATCCGTGGGTGTTCACCCACACCAGAAACAGAAATGGGAGTCCCCACATTGCGCGGCGATTCTCATTGATTCGTTCCAGAATTATCAGCTCTATAATCAGGCAGATCCAGCCGAAGAGCAGAGTGCGCGGACCATACGATACAGTTGCGAGAATGCCCGCAATTGGAGAGACAATGAGAGCTGATTTGATGTCGCGAGATTTCCTGTAAGCGAGGTAGAAAACGCCCAAGAGGATAGACTCTATGGCGACTGTCGCCACAAGGAACAGGCCTTTCGCACCCAGTAGTCGCCAACCGAAATAGAAGGGAAGCTCTGCGAGCCATTCGTGGTTCATCCAGGGAGATCCGAGCGCGGTGAAGGAGTACACGTCGTATCTTATGAACGAATGGGTGGCAATCTGTAGCTGGGCGTTGCGAAGGTGCCACCAGATATCAGGATCCGCCATGGACTGCGGAATGAAGAAGTAAATCAGGGTGGCGAATATGGCCGCCATAAAAACGGGAAAACTGAGAGCTCTCTGATAGAGCGGAATAGATTGAGCCGCTTCGGGCGGAGAAGATATCGTTGTCGACATGACTTAGGTCACCTCTCAACTCTTAAATCTCTAAGAGGCAGATTCAGTATGTCGGTAAAATCGAGTGTAACCAAGTAGCCGAAAGTTGTAGATCGAGACAGAAGGAAAAGTTGATGTTGGCTTTTGCAAACATTGATCACGCAGGCAAACGATGGCGCGATTCCGACAGCTCTGGGCAGAGCCTGGTGGAAGTGGCGGTGATCGTTCCCATACTCTTTCTCCTAATCGCCTATGCAGTAGACTATGGCTATTTTTTCCTGGTTGCCGCGCAGTTGGCATCAGCATCTCGAGTCGCCGCTGAATATTCCATTCAAGGCTTCCAGGGTCCGGCGCAGACCCAATTGCCTGTGGCAGGTCCAATAAGCACAACAGCTTCAGTGGCGGCACTCGCCGTCGGCGATCTCGCCGGACTCCTGAATTCCTCGACCACGACTACGGTTCAGGTCTGCTCCAGGGTGCTGGGCATGAACGGCAGCCTGCCAAACTGCAGTAGCTACGGACCGTCAGGCACCTCGTACACGCCAGCCACCGATCCCGAAGCTCCTACCTTCGTTCTCCATCGGGTGGATGTGACCTACACTGTTAATCCTCCGGTTCCTCTAAGCTTCTTCTCATTCTCATTGATTCCGACACTGCAGTTCCACCGCCAGGTATCAATGCGAGCGGCGGATTAATGGATTTCCCGATCAACAGATTGCCGATCACCGCCGGGCGCAGGTGCATTCCGAAGTCCTTCTGGAGGTGCCAGGCTATGACCCGCCTTAGACAGGGTGAACACGGCGCCGTGGCAATTGAAACTGCCCTGTCTTTCATGCTGGTAATCACATTGGTCTTCGGGATAATCGAGTTCTCGATGATGATTTACACCTATGGCGTCATGGCTGAAGCTGCGCGACACGGTGTGCGTTACGCTTCGATTCATGGTACAGATAGTTCCACGTGTAGCGGACCAAGCACTGGCTGCGGCGACCCGACCGCGGCGAACGTCGTCAATGAAGTGAATACATTTGCGGCGAAACTTATCAATACGATGTCCGGTGCGGTGGTGCAGGTCTCCTATCCGGACGCAAGTGGTTCCACGGTTTCTTCACGTGTGACGGTTGTGATTACATATACTTACCAGCCTCTCTTTCGCTTCCCCGGATTGAACCAAACCTTCCAACTAAGCGCACAAGGGCGAATCCTGTACTAACCTATGCCTCTCCCTGAGTGCCAAGTCAAGATCGCTGTCGCACATGAGAGCTTGCCAGAGGGAGGCCAGGCGGCCATTTCAGTGGTGCTGATATTGGGCTTGTTTCTGGTGGGGATCCTTGCTCTCGCCGTGGACTTCACGAATATCTGGTTTCACCGCCAGGCAGCAGGAGCTGCCGCTGATGCAGCCTGCCAGGCGGGAGCGATGGACCTATTCGAAACACAGTCACCGGGGGTACCTGCAGTGAATCCTGCCGATGAGAGCGTGACGCCGCTGGCCGTGCCAAGAAGGCTCCGCTAACCAACCCGGTCCCGCTGTATCCATTGAAAGCGGCATATGCGCACATAGTGGCACTACCGTGATGCAGTAAGAACACCCGCTTTGGTGGGCCACGACTCAGGTGCCAGAGAGGGATCGCGAGGGAAGGGGATCGCCTTCTGGGCAGTCTGCTTATATCCTCTCCGGCGAATGCTCTCGCACGCATGAGCTATCTAAGCAGCGCGTGATTGAAAGCTCGATAAACACCCATCCTCATAAGGATCGTGACTTTGGTCACCCCAACTTAAGATTTTTATTAAGACCCCTCTTCTACCTCCGCTACTATCACTTCACGCCAAGCTCCTGCAGGGAACGGCGGATTGCGGCGTTCCCTGCAGGAACTAACTCAGAATGTACCCGGGAGAAAAATAGTGAACAATTTTATGAAGTTAGTCAAGAACCTGCTGAAGGATGAATCTGGTCAGGATCTAATCGAATACGCACTCATTGCGGGCCTCATCGGCGTCGCTGCAGTTGTTACCATGGGCACCCTCGGCACGAGTATCAAGAATGCATTTACCTCTGTCAGCAGCTCGATCACCAGCGCCCTTCCGTAGTCGCCTGCTCTGCCAGGCCTACAGATAAGGCGTTCAGCACGCGGTGGGGGGCAAGCTCAAACATCCCACCGCAACACCTCTCTTAGTGTAACTCCCGCCAAAGTTGTATAGCTACTATCGGCCTGTTACTGCACTATTATCTCTACGCAAACATCCCGGTATGTTGATGCCTATCTACAATCCCGAAACGATTTATGTCGCCGCCTCTTTGGTGGTCGGGGGTATCGCTGCCGTCCACGACATCAGGGATCGGCGTATTCCGAATCTACTTACCGGCCCCGCCATCATCATCGCGCTGTTGATCCATCTCTCGTTAGGAGGGTGGGCCGCGGTAGGCTCATCTGCTATAGCTGGTCTCATCGGAGGCTCGATCTTCGCACTGTTTTTCGTCGCGGGCGGCCTCGGAGCCGGCGATGTTAAGCTGATGACTGCGGTGGGTTGTTTTGTCGGCACATCCATGATAGCTGAGGTGATGATGGCAACGGTCATCATAGGCGCGCTATTCGGAGTGTTTGTCGCTGTATCTCGCGGCCAACTCGGCAAAACCGTTTCTAACACTATCTTGTTTGGCAACGAGAGGCTAATCCGTGAACTCCCGCCGTATCATTCATGCATTCATCATCGCTCTTCTTATAGCGAGCATGTGTACGTACTTCATTAATCGCAGCATAAGTAGGAGCGCTGGCAAACCCGTGCATGACTCCCTTAAGTATGTCGCGCCCGCGAAAGATATTTCGGTAGGGGAGTTGCTCAAAGCGGACGATGTCAAGGTAGTGGAATGGCCAACTACTAACGCCATTCATGGCGCTTTCGTGCACCCCGAGGACGTGATAGGTCGAGTCGTGCTTTATCCAATCGCTTCGGGCCAGCCGCTGACCGATAAATACTTGTCAGTTGCCGGTGCTGGCTCTGGTCTGGCAGGGAAGATACCTGACGGGATGCGCGCTATCGCGCTGCGTTCGGACGAGGTGGTAGGAGTTGCAGGTTTCCTTATACCCGGTTCCCGTCTTGACGTGTTGGTGACCTATCACACAGATAAGTCGCCCGAGCCTATGACGTCAACCGTTCTCCAGAATGCGGAGGTGATCGCCGCCGGTCATCAGGTGACTCCAGATCCAGAAGGCAAACCTGCTGCCGCAACGGTAGTTACCTTGTTATTAACCCCAGATGAGGCGGAACGGGCCGTGCTGGCGAGTACCCAGGGTACGATCCACTTTGTACTTAGGAACGCTTCGGACAAGGGACGAACACAAAGCTCACCCACAATGCTTTCACAGCTATCCGGCGCAGCATCTGTTGCGCGGACGACGGCCTCGCCCAGGGGCGCGCGCCACATCCCGCAGGCGAAATATCAAGTCGAGACGATTCTTGGAGACAAAGTATCAATCAGTACTGTAGACGGGGGCTCCAAGCTTTGACGATCCATCCCAGTGCGACCCCTTTGCGACCCGCGTCTCTACTGATAGCCATCGCTCTTGGACTTCCTGTGCATTGTCTATGCGCGGTTAGGCCGGCTGTGCCGGTTGCAAGGGACACCAAGAGTGGCATGAACGCGAGAACAAATCTCCACGTTCAGCCGGTCGGATCGAGCGATACCCTGACGATGGTCGTAGGGCACACGCTAGTGTTGACAACAGCAACACCATTAAGGCGCGTCTACATCGGCAATCCTGCAGTGCTGCAATCATTCACATCGTCATCAACTGAGGTTGTCATAACAGCCAAGGCACCCGGCGTCAGCAGTCTTGTGTTGTGGGACAGCGCTGGCAACCATTGCTTATATTCCATCTCATCCAACCTGAACGCGGACACGCTGCTTACGTCTATAGAAGCTGCTTTGCCTGGCACAGATATCCATGTCGAAACAAGAGAAGGCAGGGTCTTCCTCTCCGGTTCTGTGCCCAGCGACGCCATCGCCGACATGGTTGTAAAGATGGCCTCAACATATTCGAAGGATGTAGTCGACTCTTTGCGAGTCGTCGCGGTGCACGGGAAGCAGGTGCAGCTCAAACTGCGTATTGTCGAGGTAGACCGGACAAAGCTTGAGCAGTTTGGGGTCAATTTCTTTGTCGGTGGGAAGAACCCGGCATCAATCTCAACACAGCAGTTCAATACGTCGGTAAGTACCTCGTCGGCCAATGGCGGGTCTTCAGTAACCGTCAGCGATCCGTTGAATCTTTTTCTGTATAACACTTCGATCAATGTAGGTGTGACCGTCAAGGATCTTGAGCAAAGACAGATCCTTCAAGTGCTTGCAGAACCCACGCTCACAGCGATCAGTGGTCAATCGGCGCGCTTCCTCTCCGGCGGAGAGTTTCCCTTTCCGGTAGCCCAAGGCAGCTCAACGGCTGGGTCAGCCGCTCCCATCAGCATCTCCTTCCGACCTTACGGTGTCAAAGTGGACTTCACACCAACGGTGAGCACAGACGGCTCCATTCATCTCAAAGTAAGCCCGGAAGTAAGTACGCTCGACTTCGCTAACGCCGTCACGATTTCCGGCTTCACTATTCCGGCACTATCCACCCGGCGTGCTGAAACTGAAGTGGAACTGCGGAGTGGCCAAAGCTTTGTGGTCTCCGGATTACTGGACCACAGAACTACAGAGAGCCTATCCCGGGTTCCAGGCATTTCGAACATACCGATACTGGGGCAGCTATTTCGTTCCAAGAATTTCAACCATTCTGTGGTGGAGCTTGTAGTCATCGTCACGGCGACCGTTGTCGATCCGCTCAATAGCCCAGTACTACCTGTAGAACCGAAACTTGTTGTGCCGAACATGGACAGTGGGGCATTTGATTCGCAGGTTCAGCGGTCGCAGAAGCCAACATTAAAAAAGCAGCCGAAAGCTGGGAGTACCCTCCCATGAGCACACCGGTCCCCACGCCAGAGCAGATCAATCAGACGATCTTCAGTGTGTGTGCTGATGCGCAGGTTGTCAGTACCGCCATGGAGGTCTGTTCGACTCTCCCGGCCACGGTTTTCGCGGGCGGATTTCACGAGTACATCACAGCGGAGAACCGGCCGCAGTTTTCTCCTTTGTTGAAGTCGGCCCCGTCCTGTGTTGCACTGGTCGATTTCGACCGAGACCCTGAACTCGCGCTGAAGAGCGCCGAGAAGTTGAAACAGCTATTTCTCCGGAAGATCAGCATCATTGGCATCGGATCTCAGATCGAAAGCGGGCTTATGCTGCGCGCCATGCGATCTGGCTGTAATGAGTACCTCACCACGCCGATAAAGAGCGCGGAGCTCTCCGCTTCACTACTGCGGTTTCAGAATGACATCTTTGCAGATTCACCGGCGCTTAGGAATCGCGGCAGAGTCATCGTCTGCTTCGGAGCGAAAGGTGGTGTGGGGACGACCACGCTCACAGTGCATCTAGCGACACACCTGGCAAAGCGACATCGGCAGAAGATCTTGCTCATTGATCACAAGCATGAGTTGGGCCATGTGGCTCTTTACCTTGGACTGAAAGACGGCCGGTATCACTATGGTGAGCTCATTCGCAATGTGGATCGACTGGATCGTGATCTTTTGAATGGCTTTGTGATGCAACACACCAGTGGTGTGGAGGTGATTGCATCTCCGGACTCGTGTGCGCCTCTGCACAGCAGCACTCACGATGAGGTCCAGCGGGTTATGGACTTCCTCCGTAGCGAATACGATTACGTGCTGATTGATTCGTCCGTTGCTTATAGCGACTTGAAACACTCCGTCATTGAAGAGGCGGATCAGATCTACATCGTATCGACGCCGGATGTCGCAGCCCTGCGGGACCTGTCGCGACATCTAGAACACCTAGGTCTCAGTGACCCGGCGAGAAGCAAACTTAGAGTCATCATCAACAGATCCACCCGCGATGATGATTTGAGTCCAGAGCAGATCGAAACCGCTTTTGGCTATTCCGTGTCAGTAACGGTACCGAACAACTACACAGAGTTGCTCCACGCGATCAACCACGGGGAGCCGATATCCCCCCAGCGCCGCTCAGAATTCAACCGCCAGATAGCCAGTTGGTCATCTCAGATCGTAGATGGAAACCTGAAAAATCAGGAAGCGGTCAAGAAGAAGAGTTTCGCCTTCTGGCGATAGTCGAGGAAAGATGCATGTCTGAAGCTTCGCTTTACATGACCTTGCCATCCCGGCCGCCTATTGTGTCCGAAGTCAGGGTAAATCCCGCTCTTAGCGAAGGTGTGAGGAACACCCTCAAGACGACGGTTCATCATGAGTTGCTCAAGCGGCTCGACCTTGAGAAGGTTGCGGCCATACAGGCCCAGAATAGTATGAGTGAGGGCCGCCAACAGCTCTTCGGTGTCATATCTCAGCTTGTACGCGAGCAGAGTGTTCCATTGAGTGCGGCCGATCGGGACAGTCTCGCTGGCGAGGTACTCGATGAGGTATTTGGGTTGGGTCCACTTGAGCCTCTCCTCCAGGATCCCACGATCAGCGACATCATGGTGAATACCTACAACACCGTTTATGTGGAGCGGAGAGGAAAACTTGAAAAGACCGGTGTTGTCTTCAAGGACAACGCTCATCTCATGCACGTCATCGACAAAATAGTTTCAGCTGTGGGGCGGCGGATCGACGAGTCTTCGCCGATGGTAGACGCCCGCCTGCTGGACGGATCGCGCGTGAATATTATCATCCCCCCGCTAGCGATCGACGGCCCTCTGCTTTCAATTCGCCGCTTCGGGAGCAGCCCACTGACAGCAGATGATTTGGTGCGCTTCAGCGCAATGACGGCGCCGATGCTGGAAGTGCTGCAGAGTGCGGTGAAGGCAAGGCTGAATATCGTAGTCGCAGGCGGCACGGGAGCGGGCAAAACAACCTTGCTGAATGTTTTGTCCGGTTTCATCGCCCCCGGTGAACGTATCGTAACCATCGAAGACTCGGCGGAGTTACAGATCAAGCATGAGCATGTCGCCCGATTGGAATGTCGCCCTCCCAACGTGGAAGGAAAGGGCGCGATCCGGCAGCGCGAATTGGTCATCAACGCTCTGCGTATGCGTCCCGACCGGATCATACTGGGCGAGATCCGTGGAGAAGAGGCTTTGGACATGTTACAGGCGATGAACACTGGACATGATGGCTCCATTACCACGATCCATGCGAACACACCGCGCGATGCCATATCCCGCCTCGAGACCATGTCCATGATGGGAAGCGTATCTCTGCCGGAGAAAGCGATTCGCGCGCAGATTGCCTCGGCCGTCCACCTGATCCTTCAGGCATCACGAATGAGTGACGGTAGCAGACGTATCACCCATATCAGTGAGATTACCGGAACCAGCGGTGAGGTCGTAAGTATGCAAGACATCTTCTTATTTGAGAAGCAGGGTCTAGGTCCGAATGGAAAGGTGAAGGGCCGATTCATCGCTACTGGCATTGTTCCAAAGTTTGCAGAGAAGCTGAAATCTGCAGGCATTCCAATTTCACTCTCTGCATTCGAACACTGTGTGGAAGTTTAGGGCCGACGAATGACAATACTCCTCATCTTCGCAGGAATGACACTGCTCAGCTTCGCGGCGATAGCGGTTTTTATGCGCCCAACGTCGTCGCAAAAAGTGGCTAAGCAACGGCTTATCGAGATAAGCCATTCTCAGGTGGCGATTGCCGGTCAGAGTTCTGCTGAGGATCTAGTGACCGTCCCACACCAAAGTGAGTCAGGGAAGCTGGAGCAGATGTTCCACCGGTACCGCTTTGCGCGTCGCCTGAGCACTTCGATTGCGCATGCGGGGAAGACATATTCGGTCACGTCTTTAATCAGCATGAGTGTCGGTCTTGCGTTCGCGGGAGGTATTGTCGCTCATCTCTTCGTCTCTGCGCTTCCACTTGAAGCGGCGACGGTTCTTGTTGGCGGTGCCCTCCCCTACGCGAAGCTTAGGTTTCAACGATCACGTCGCATGAAGGCGTTGAATGATGCACTTCCAGCCACCATCGACCTGATGGCACGGGCCTTGAGAGCCGGGCACTCGATGAGTTCTGCAATTGAAGTAATTGCAGAACAATCTGCGGAACCGCTTGCTTCGGAGTTCCAGCAAGTTGCGCAACAACAAAAATTGGGCATGCCGTTTCGCGACGCGGTGCTTCAGCTCACGGAGCGCATTCCTTCCAAGGATCTTCACTTCGTGGTGACCGCTATCCTTGTTCAAAAAGAGACGGGAGGTGACCTGACAGAGATATTGGATCGAACGGTCGAAATTATACGAGAGCGACTCCGGATCGAAGGAGAGATCAAGACCTACACGGCTCAAGGCAGGCTGACTGGGTGGATACTGTCAGGGTTGCCCATTGTCATGCTGATAGTGATCAACATGGTTAATCCGGGGTACTCACAAGTATTATTTCAGGATCCTCTCGGACAGAAGCTCCTTTACGCAGCCGGAACGCTGATTATCATCGGTGGTCTCACCATTCGAGCAATCGTAACTATCGAGGTGTAGGCATTATGAATTTACTGCTGAATCTTGCGATAGCCTCGACTATATTTGCCGCCGTGGGACTGATCGCTCTCACAGTTTTCTCGAGAAAACCGCGCGCGGCCACCCAACGAGCGGCGCAGATAGCAAACCGAAACAGAGTAATCGAAGTCACGGATCGGAATAGGCAATTACGCCAGCAGATAGTGCTTGTGGTGAATGAAATTCGGGCCCGGCTCGGGATCTCCGCAACGGATAAGCTTAGAGATCGTTTGTCTGGCGCTGGTTTCATGACTGCCTCGGATATCGAGACCTATCTCGCTGCGCGTCTCCTGGCACCGGTGGCCGCGATCGCGATGGGTTCTTTCATCCCATTGCACCGTGTTTTCTGGATGATGAGCCTGGGTGGAATCGCATATCTTGCGCCTGACATTGTTCTGGGACGCCTAACGAAAAGACGCCGTAAAAAAATCCTCAAAGGTGTGCCGGACGCGATCGATCTTCTTGTGATCTGTGTAGATGCTGGCCTAGGCATGGACCAGGCGATGTTACGTGTGGCACAGGAACTCAGTGTCAGTCACCCAGAGATTAATGAAGAGTTTCTGCACATCAGCCGCGAACAACGTGCGGGAAAGCTTCGCATCGAGGCGTGGAAAAGCATGGCCGAGCGCACCAAGCTGCCAGAGATAGGAGACTTCGTGAATATGCTGATGCAAACGGAACGATTTGGCACGCCGATAGCACGGGCTCTCAGCAGCTATGCGGATGGCATCCGACTGAAAAGACGACAGACTGCCGAACAGAAGGCGGCGAAGACAACTGTAAAAATTATCTTCCCGTTGGTCCTATTTATATTTCCCACCATGTTCATCGTTTTACTGGGTCCCGCAGTGATCGGTATCATGCGCGGTATTTTAAATAGTACTCAGTAGCTATCTTCGTTTGTCGGGAGTCATCAGTCCTATCTTCGTTCTTGTACTCAGTTGTGAAGTACCCATGCATTCACACGTACGGTGAATGGACTCGGCTTTGTTGACGCCATGAGATTGGTTCCAGACCAGAGAAAGGAGAGACTATGGATTCAGCGATTGTAGTTCGTGTCATCGCTGCACTAATCGGTGTAGCTATAATTTCCGTTATTGTCTATCGCAGAAAAAGAGCCTAGGCAGGCCCGAGCGAATCCACGGATTGTCAATATTCTGCAGAGTGAATTCCGGACAGTAGCCTGAGAGTGCACCTTTCTCTCTTATGTTCTGGAGCGTAGAAGCAGATACCTAGCAATGTCGCACAACTGTTCTCGGGGTACCGATACCCCTTAACCAGAGCGGGGCGATCATCTGATGGTCGTCTCGCCAAAATAAATCTTCAGGGAGCGTTCTCCTCGTGGTTGAGAAAGCGAAATACATCTCCATTTTGAATAGAACCAAAGGGACTATCGTATGTGATGAGGGGCGGCTTGCTGATACCTTTAGCACTCGGCTGTTCGGGTTACTGGGAAAGCGTGAGCTGCGTCAAGGGGAAGGGCTATTGATCAAGCCGTCTTCAGGAGTCCACACATTTGGTATGTCTTTCCCCATTGATATCGTCGCCCTTGATAGGACGTTTAAGGTGGTAGGCGTCTGGCCCAAGGTCGGTCCTTGGCTGATTCGAGGAGTCGGACGCAAAACCCGGTGCGTACTGGAACTGCCACCGGGACAGGCAGAACAGGCCAATATCGGGATCGGGGACGAACTGGTGATTCAGCCCGGCTGATAGTTTCGATCTCGACGACCAGCCGCTGCCGCAGCCTGTGCCAAGGTCCTATTGTGCAGCGTGAAAAGAGCCAACTCCAGCCTGTCCGATGTCTCTGTTTTGCTGAAGATGGAACTCAAAAGATTCTTGATAACTTGCTCGCTGGTCTTCAGTTCAGTCGCGATCAGTTTATTCTTTTGGCCGCGGATGACGAACGACAAAACTATCAGTTCTTTCGGCGTTAGGCACTCTCTTAGCCGTTCCCCAAAGGCGTGACTTTCAACAAGGGCGGATGTTTCTTTCGACATCTGTTGCACATAGGTGTCTCCTCGAGATACGCGCCGGACACAACTGACGAACTCTTCGGCGTTTATCTTCCTGTAGACCACGCCGAACGTGACATGGTTCAGATAACTCTGCGGGATCTCCGAATTCTCGATAACAACAATGCCTCTGCTCCTCGCACCCTGGAGGGCGTGAGTCAGTGCATCTGGTTGCGGAAGTACGGAGGCGCTGAAAATTACCGTGGCACTTGGGAAGCTCTCCACCGACCGGCGAAGGCTTGCAAAAGTGTCAGCTTGCGCCACTATCCGGAACGTATCTTCAACCGCTAAGATTCGGGCCATACCAGTGCGATACATGGTATAGTCGTCCGCCAAGATGAGTTTCTGATGCATTTATACGTGACCGGGAAAGACATTTTAAGCAATTGGGCAGGGTATCCTTGAACAACAAAACTTTCCAATTGCTCGATAATTTACCCTACATCAAAGGACAAGCATAAGCACTAGCACTATTGGGGAATGGGTTTCACGGTCCCTGAGCATGAGTGGGGCTTCTCCCTTGAACGAGTGCTGAGTTTTAACCTCTTGGATCCATATTGGTGTGATAGTTGTGACCCACCGTTTTTTCCACTTCCGCGCTCCACAGGAATCTCGAACTCTCTGTCAATATCTCTCCCGTCCAACTGCGCGATCCTTACGCGACCCTTAGTTGCCGGAGCAGATGCGTCGGGCCGCCGAGCAGGGCGCCTTTCCACTCAACCATCTGACCATTGAGATCACCGAAAGCTCGCTCGTCGACAACCTTGAACTCGCGAGCTCCATGCAAGCGAGCTGAAGCGCATGGGCGTGAAGCTTGCGCTGGATGACTTTGGAACCGGCTACTCGAGCCTGCGCCACCTCCAGGCCCTTCCCTTTAATGAAATAAAAGTGGATCGCAGCTTCGTCAATTCGATGATCTATAACCGGGACAGCCGCAAGATCGTCGCCGCCGTCATTGGTCTCGGACAGAGTCTTGGCTTAATAACGGTCGCCGAAGGCATCGAGGATAGGACGCAGGCGGACATGTTGCAGTGGCTCGGCTGCGACCTAGGCCAGGGGTGGGTCTATGGACGTGCTATT
>WNFI01064807.1_pt2 | contig 15744 bp, 13 predicted proteins | sample 5400471 | NCBI WGS metagenome assembly WNFI01 (sample SAMN13153348, study PRJNA577476) | soil metagenome | isolation source: 100 cm saprolite on Douglas fir-dominated hillslope | place: USA:California | collected 2013-09-17 | reverse complement strand
CTCGAGCATTCCTCTCGCAGCGATCGACCGTATCGAAGTTCTTGCTGACGGTGCTTCAGCCATATACGGATCGGATGCCATTGGCGGCGTTGTAAACATCATTTTGAAGAGAGATTACGAGGGAGCGGAAACGCGCCTTCGATTGGCGACGGCTGGCGGCTACGCAAATGAAAAGCAGCTCGCACAAGCCATAGGCAAAAACTGGGATGGCGGAAATGCTCTACTGCTCTATCAATATCAAGACCGACAGCATCTGCCTGGATACGCCCGAAGCTTGTCGGGCGCGAATGGGGATTTCAGGGCCAGAGGTGGCGGTGATTTTCGAGAAGCGTATGGAAATCCGGCCACCATTCTCGATCCAAACACCTTTGGGCCGGCCTTTGCCGTTCCTCGCGGCCAAGACGGCTCTCGGCTAAGGGCTTCGGATCTCATACCAGGTGCCAATTACACTGATTCCGCGCATGAGCAGTGGGTGCTGCCAGACCAAACCACCCATAGCGCTTATGGTTCGGCGACGCACCGGCTTAGCAATCGATTGGAATTGTTTGGAGACGCTCGGTTCAGTCACCGAGACTTCAAGACCTGGTTTGGGGGTGATACACAAATATTCGAGGTTCCATCGTCGAATCCATTTTACGTAAACCCTTTTAGCGGTAGCGATCCGGTGGTGCTGCAATACGACTTCTTTCGGGACCTGGGTCCAATGATCCAGACCGGAACGACAAACACGTATGTAGGAACGGTGGGATTGAAGGGACAGATATCCGAGCAATGGTCCGCCACTGTGAACGCATCTTTCGCGCGTGAAAGCAACAGGTGGCGAGTCGACAACAAAGTCAATACGGATGCGTTGGCTGCTGCCCTTGCCGACAGCAACTCCGCGACTGCCTTCAATCCGTTCGGTGATGGCTCCCATACAAATCCGGCAACGCTTGCTTCGATTCGATCGTCATCTGCTCAAGTGGCCCGCGATACGCTGTCGTCAGTCGACTTCCTCGCTGATGGCCCCCTGGCCAGATTACCCGGGGGATCAGCCAAACTGGCCGTTGGTGCGTCTTACTTGAATGAGAAGTTGGACACGTCATCGGTCGACGACGTGCTGGGGAATACTGTTACGTCGGACCATCGAGGCAGCAAGGCAATTTTTGCGGAATTGGCGGTCCCGTTGGTTGGCGAGCACAACCGCATTGTTGGCTTGTACGGACTCGACGTGTCGATCGCCGGGCGATATGACCGATACAGCGACTTTGGAGACACGTTCAATCCGAAAGTCGGCCTGAGCTGGCTCCCAGTCAGCTCGCTAAAGCTGCGCGCTACTGGTGGCACATCATTCCGGGCGCCGCCGTTCTACGCACTCAGCTCTGGTCTCGCGCCACCGGCCTCGGCGTTTTTAGCGAACCGTATCGACCCTCTGTCCCCAACGGGAAGATCAAATATTCTGGCAATGCTCGGTGCGAATCCCGACCTCCAACCTGAGAAGGCCAAGGTTTGGTCAGCGGGGTTCGATCTCATGCCGTTGGGTGCGACAGGTCCAAAGGTCAGCGCAACCTACTTTGATGTGAAGTATCGAGAGAAAATTGCGACCCCGTTCTCGCTCGGCACGGTACTTGCCAATCAGCGCCAATACTGCGCTCTTTTGACAATCAATCCAACACAAGCAGAGATTGACGCCGTTTGTGCACGACCAGACTTCATTTCAAGCCGCGCTAACTGCAGCCGCCCGATTCGGCTGATTCTTGATGCCCGTTACAGGAATCTCTCGCAGGCCCGTGTTCAAGGCTTCGACTTTGAGCTAACGCACACCATTCAGGCGCGGCAGGCACGGTGGGTCGCTTCGCTCAACGGAACATACCTGCTGCGTGATCGTCAGGCGATCACTTCGTCGTCGCCACCCACGGACGTTTTGAACACGGTCGGGAATCCGATCCGTCTGCGTAACTACGCGGGATCCTACAAAGATACGGTCAGTCCGACACCCCGCAACGTGGCGTCGTACACCACCTTCGACATGGGCTTTGGGTACGCCATTCCGCGCGGACGTGGTGGTTGGCTCGACGACGCCAAGGTCTCCTTGAATGTGGTCAACGCATTCAACAAAAACCCGCCGTTCGTCAACTGGCAGTATGGATACGACGGATTCAATTCCACCCTCTTGGGGCGGCTTGCCAGCCTGAATTTCTCGAAGAGCTGGTAAATGTTGATGCTTCGATCATTTGCTGCCTGCCTTTCGGGCGGATCATTTCTCCTATTGTGCTTATGGCTCCCCGAAGCGGCGGCAGGGAACACTGTCACTAAACGACTGCTCACGCCCGCGGATGTGCTCGGAGAGGTAGTGATCGGTGATCCACGAACAATGGATTGGAACGAAAACGTCACCAGTCCCGTCGAGTTATCCCCAGATGGTGCCAAGGCCGCCGTCATTACGAGGAGAGGTGATGTGGCTCGCAACACGAACGTCGGGGAAGTAGCGATCTACCGCATTGCCGACTTGCTCGATGGCAAGAGAGCACGAGTCCGAGCGAGCTTCGAGTCGAAGTCCGATATGCAGCCAGTTGGCATGGCGAGCTGGTCCGCTGACAGCCGATTCGTGACTTTTGGCGCCACTCCTGACTTAGAGGCGGCTCAGGTCATGCGACTCGACACCATGACCGGAAAGACTCGCGCACTTACCAAGGTTAGCGGAGGAATCAAAGGCTTTGCGGCGAGCTCGGACGGGAGGTTTCTGGTCACGTTTGGTGAAGGAACGACCACATCACCATCCAATGATCCGACGTGCCGGCGCGAAGGTTGCGCCGTCACATCGACGAATATCTTTTACGCCGAGAGAGGCAACATCGGACGACGGTCATTGACCATCACACGTCATGAGGTCGATAGCGGCAAGGCGGCGCCGATAGCGGTACCGACGCGGGCTCGTGACGGAGCGGATTTTTGTTATCCGCGTCTCGAAGGGGGGCTTTCACCCAACGGGATGTTCGGAATTCTCCAATGCCGAATCATCGATGTACCGGCGAAGTGGCGAATGTACTCTGTCGATGAGCAGCTTGCCCAAAACATCGCAATTGGAGATCGGGTTGGCGTGCGCGAGTATTTTCTCCTGGACTTCCGCAACAGATCGCATCGTTCCCTGTTGCAAGCTCCAGTCATTGGCTACGGCCGAAGTCGCGTTGCGCCGATCTGGATCGACGGCGGCCGATCGGTGCTCCTAGTGGGCGTTCTTGCTGACTTGGATAAAGTCGATCCCCAAGAGAGACGGCTACGCGCCGCATCGTGGTTCATCTCGTCACTCGATGTAGAGACCGGAGAAATCACACGTGTATCCGAGGTCGATGCCGACATCTTTAGCATCGTCACGGCCCGCTGGAATGATGCTGATAACGCGCTCTTTATGGGTGCAGTAGACCGAAACGGCAAAGATCGTCATTTAGCATTTGATCGAACGAAAGCAGGCTGGATCCGCCGCCAAGGCGATCAGGCTGAACCACGGCAGGCAGTGCGCTTTGATTTCCGACAAGACTTGAATACGCGTCCAGTCGTTGTTGCAATTGACTCCACTAGCGGACGCGAGACCGTCGTTATGGATTCCAATCGATGGCTGGAAAACTACGATCTCGGCGTTACGGAACGGGTTACCTGGAAATCGAAAGACGGCTATGCGTGGAGCGGCCTCCTGACCTATCCGCCTCATTTCGACAACACCAAGAAGTATCCCCTGCTGTTGCAAACGCACGGAATGGGAGAAGAGAAATTCAGCCTTTACGGTGTCTCAAAGGCCTGGTCGTCCCAATCGACGGCCGCGAAAGGGATCCTTGTGCTAGAGGTTCGCGAGCAGGATCGCACGCAGGCAACTGCAGCAACACCTTCGGAGCTGCCTGCTGTGCAGCTTGGATATGAAAGCGCGATTGACGCGCTGGACGCAAAGGGAATGATCGATCGACGCAAGGTAGGTATTACGGGATGGAGTCGCTCTGGCCCATGGATGGGCTATGCGTTGACACATTCATCCTACGAATTCGCTGCGGGCTTCTTCTCAGACACCACAGACGAGGGCTGGTGGGCTTACATTGTGGGCGGCAACGAGGAAGATTTCGAAGCGACGCTAGGCGCGCGTCCCTTTGGCGCTGGTCTCGGCCGTTGGTTGGAGTCAGCACCGGGATTCAATCTGGACAGAGTACGCACACCGATCCTGATGATGGAACCATACCCCAGCTCAATGTGGGATTGGTGGCATGAGTTGAAAAGACTGGGTAAGCCAGTCGAGTACTGGATCCTGCCCGCTCTGACTCATGATCCAGTCAAGCTGAGTTATCGTGTCGCCATGAACTAGAAATTAGCCGACTGGTTTGATTTCTGGCTGAATGATCACGAAGACAGCAACCCGAAAAAGCTGGAACAATACGAGCGTTGGCGTGTGCTTCGTGACCAGCAGAGTGCGAATGCGGCATCCAGCCGGCGCCCGCTTCTCAAATGGTCAGCCGTTCCCGTCGAGTAGAGGTGCTCGCGTCGAAATGAAGAAACTCGTCTTCCTTGCAACGCTCCTCGCCTTCCCTGCGTTGTGCCAGCAGTTCGAATCTGATCCGTATCCGAAGGGTGAGCCACGACCAACTGGGTACCTCGCTGCGAACGAGGTCGACTATCGGTACCTTCTCGCCGTACCGCCTCCCCCTGCCTCAGTGACGGGGGATGAAGACCGGCGCGTTGTTGAAGCGTTGCAGGTTTCAGGAGGTCTCGGCCTTTCCAGAGTTTCCAGCTTCAGCGCATATGTGGTGCTGAGAAAGCGCCCGCTCCCGAATCGGACCCACAAGACCGCTCGTCGTACCCATCGGGTCATAGTTCTTACGGTTGGGCCGTTGCGATGATTCTCGCCAGGTTGAAGCCCGATCGTGCGGAGCAACTGATGGGCCGGGCGAATGAATACGCCGAGAGCCGTGCCGTATGCGGCATGCACTTTCCGTCGGATATCGAGGCAGGGCACGTGATCGCCGCAGCCGTGGTCTCGCGATTGGAAGGGAATCAGGAATTCATCGCCGACGTCGAAAAGGTCCGTAGAGCGCTTCTTGCGAACTGATCGCGTCGAGTGCGAGCGACGTCCGGAATTGAACCGCTCAAGAAGCGCTCATCGCGCGCCGCTATGAGGCGCTGAGCTGCCCGGAGATCGCCAAGCGGCCCGGCATTACGGTGAGCGCGGTCGAAGAGCGCCTCGCCCGACTGCGTACTGAGGCTCGCAACGCGGGATGAGCGTCGTTACGCGAGCTACCCGCGGACGACGAGCTGCTTCGGCCATCGCGGATTCTTCAACTGCACGACCTTTTAGGGCTGTTCAGGTTGGCGCAAGGAGCTGCGCCCGCACCCCGTAACGCTCATAAATCGGGAGGGCGCGTCGATCGCAGGTGAAGAGCTCGGCTCCGAAGCCCGCTGCCGTGGCGGCCACCAGCGCATCGTAGGCGGCGCCTCCGGCAACACCCTGATCGGGCAACTTCAGGATGAAGCTCCTGTAATCCGAGGGATTCAATCGCAGCAGCGGATCGGGAAAGCGCGCCGCGAGAAAATCGCGAACGACCGGGCCAGGCGCGCGATGAGGCGCCGGCAGGCGCGTGAGGACGGAGTAGGTTTCGAGCGCGCAATGCTCGATGAGGCGAAGCCCGCCGTCCAGCGCACGTCTAGCGGCTTCGTGGCTTTCGTGCCAGGACGCAAATGCCGCGACGACGAGACTGGTGTCGGCCGCCTTCAACGCCGCACACGTTCGAGCGTTTCGCGGACTTGCTCGGCAGTCAGCGGCGGGAGGTCCGCGTTCGGGACCGCAACCATTCCCTTGCCGCGCTTCTTCAATTGCATGGGAGTGGAAGCGATCTCGATCTCGATACGGCCGTCACCCGCCCGGATCTCAAGCGCCTGACCCGGTTTCAGGCCCAAAGCATCGCGCACCGCCTTCGGGACGATGATGCGACCCGCAGCATCAATGGTGGATTTCATGGGCAAAAGAATGCCATAAAAATGGCATACCCGCAACCAATGTACGCCCATAGGGCGTCGAGAATCGCGCTTGTTTCTCCTTCCTCGCAGTTTCACCTTTCCCTACCCTCGGCCGTCTAACATGCAGGGACCGCACGTCCCGACCATGCGACGGTGACCGAAAAAGCCCAACTTGTACCCTCAGATGACCCGGATGGCAGACCGAAAAAGCCCCGGCGTCGACCTCTCGGCAACGACACGAGAGGAGCGAGCGCGTCTCGTCGGCCGCCTCTTCCAGGAGCACAACCGCGCGCTGGTGAGCTTTCTGCGGGCCAAACTTCGCAACGACCAGGAGGCGCGCGAGGTTGCCCAAGAGGCGTACGTGAAGCTCCTGCAGCTCGAGTCGCCCGGGGTAGTGAGCTTCCTGCAGGCTTATCTGTTCAAGATCGCCTCCAACATCGCGATCGACCGCATTCGCCATCACATCGTGGGCGACCGACTCGCCCAGGAGGCCGCGCTCCTCTTCGACGAGGTCGACCAGACCGCGTCGCCCGAGCGGACGTTCCTCGCGCAGGACGAGCTGCGGCGGATCTCAGAGGCCATGAAGGACCTCCCCGAAAAATGCCGGCAGGCTTTCGCGCTCCATGTGCTTCTGGAGCGACCTCTGACCGAAGTCGCCGCGGGTAACAGGGGAGCGGTAAGCCTGTCCCGACCTTCCGGCTGTACTCGTTCCGTGGAATGGGTTCTTGCCAGGGAAAGGGGCGGATGGTGAGGAGCCGCTTCAGAGCTTCAGCATCGCTGGAAGCTCCTGCGTTAGTTCGACTGCGCGGCAGAGAACCTACCCATCCGGGTAGTGCCGCGACCATGCCTCGTCCCGTATTCTTCGAAAAAAAAGGGCCCGCTGGAATCGCGGGCCCGGAGGGGTGCCGTCGCCTTAGGCGTACTGGATGAGCTTCCAGCTCACGGCCTTTCCGTCGTAGGGAGGCATGCGGTTGCCCTTGGCGATCGGGGCGGTGGTCGACGGGGTTCCGACCACTTGCCAGACGCCACTCTCCGGGCAGGATTCGCCCGTCTTTGCGATCGTGCCCAACGGCACGCGTGTTGCGGTTGACATGATTTGATTCTCCTGAAAGTTAATCACACATGGCGAGGGCCCGGTCTGGCCCTCACTCTAGATGGGCGCGCGGGCCGCGACATTTGGACGCGCCCGGAAAAATAAAACCCGGAGCGTCCAGAATCGGGTCTGGCCGCGCCTATTCAGGTAGGGCGAACGATTGAGCTCAACACCAACAACCATCCACAGCCTGGCCGACGTCCGCAAGGAGATCGACGCTTTCACGCGGGAGGATCTCTATCGGTTCAACCGATTCGCCCGGTACCAGCTCTACCGGTTCCCTCAGCTCGACCCCGAAGACTTGGTAAATGAGACGGCCTTTCGCTTTTGGGACGGACGGCGGAGCTGGCCTCAGGGAGAGGATTTCAGGACGGTCTTCTACAATGCGCTGAGGAGCGTGGCCGACGAATTTCGAGACGCAGAACTGTCGAAGCCATATATGGTCGAGGCAGATCTGCCGGAAAACACGGACGGCACGCCGGGGTCGGTCGACGACCGCGCGATTGATGCGCGAACGCCGGAACGGGCACTTGAAGCGCAGCAGTTGATCGATGAAGCCTTCAATGCGTTCCGGGACGATCAGGACGTCGGGGCGATCTTGATGGGACGGATGGAAAAGCAGTCTGCGGAAGAGGTCCAGGCGACCTTCGCGATGACCGCCGACGAGTATCACGCGGCTCGCAAGCGCCTCGAGCGCTGGCTACGCCGCAAGACCGATTGACGGAGGTTATATGGGACGCAAACGTGGCGATTTCGAAGCTGTTCGGCCGCTGCTGGATCTTGGCAGTGAAGAGGTAGCGTCGTGGTCGGACGAGGAGGCACGCGCTCGCGCGGCCGAAGAAGGATTTGATCTTGAGGCGAACGCCAATGCTTTTCGGACAGCAATCGAGAACAAGGGGCGTAGCGAAGGCTCCGCACGCTTGAAGAATGCCCGTGCAGCTCTGGATGCGAGACAGCAGAGCCAAGGTTATGGGCCGACAAGAAAGCTGACGGGTGAAGAACTTCGCAAACGCCGCGACGAGATATTGGCCTCGGAAGACGTTCCCAAGGATTCGCGTCTCATGCTTGCATTCCGCGAGGGGCGCGAGATCGATGAGGAGGACCTACGCTCGTTGATCGAAGATTATGAGGAATTGCTTCAGGGACGAAAGGACGGCGAGGATAGCGCGTGAGCCTGACCTTTGCAGAGCAGCTTCTTCAGGGCTATGGAATCACACAGCCCGAGGACATCGACGTCGAGGCGATCGCTTTCGATCAAGGCGCCATCGTCAAGTATCGACCCATGTCCACGTGCGAAGCCCGGATCATCGGCCATGGCGACAGCGCAGTCATTTCGATCAATAACAGGAGCCTGCCTGAGCGCCAGCGATTCTCGCTAGGGCACGAACTCGGGCATTGGACCCAAGACAAGGGAATGGTTTCCCTCAGCTGCGTAAGGAGCGACATTGGGCCCCAGCGCGCGGGCATCGGCAATCCCGAGAGCCAAGCGAATGCCTTTGCGACCCAACTCCTGATGCCGGACTACATTTTCAAGCCGATCAGCGCTCAGCTACCGCTGACATTCGAAACGGTCCGGCAGCTTGGCAAGCGCTTTGGTACGAGTTTGACCGCTACGGCGATCAAGCTCGTCAAGACGGCGCATTTCCCCGGGATGGTGGCTTGCTACAAGGACGGGCGCCTTCATTGGGCGGTACCGGGCCCCGATGTGCCTCGTGCGCTGCAGCCCGTGCGCGCACTCGACGAAGACTCACGAGCGTACGAGCTGTGGAAGGGTGGCCAATCCGTCTCGGCAAAGCCCCAGTTACAAAGTGCCGACACGTGGATCGATTGCCTGTCGGCCGAAGACTATTCGCTCATCGAGGACTCGATCCTAGTGTCCCCCGGTGTAACGGTGAGCCTGCTGTGGTGGAAGGACGAAGCCCAGATTCGCGAGGGGGAGAGAGGCGACAGCGCCAAACTCTAGCGCAAGACGATACGGTCGGCCTCGACAGTAGACTCGACGTCAAAGCGCTCGCGTAGCAGGAACCGAACGCTGTCCGTATCTCCCACCCGAAACCGCCCGCTGATCGGCAGCGATCGCAACGACTCACTCTTAATCACCAGCGGCTTGTCCGTATAGCGGTTCACATCTTCGATTACATCCTCGAGCGCGACGGCGTCGAACTTGATCATTCCGGTGCGCCAGATGGTGAGGCGCTCTGGGTTCACCTCCGCAACGATGACCTGGTTGTCGTGGGTGTTCATCACCAGGCGATTGCCCGGCCGCAGCTCCACACGCGGCACGCTCGCCGTCGGCGCGACGGTGGAGTCGGGGATCACGTTCACCTTGCCTTCGCGCACCACGACCTCGAGCTCGCCGCGCACCTGTCGCACGTTGAACTGTGTGCCGACGACGCGCACCTCGCTATTGCCGGCGCGGACGATGAAGGGGCGCGCAGGGTTCTTCGCCACGTCGAAGAACGCCTCGCCGCCCTGCATCTCGACGCGCCGCTCAGACTCGGTGAACGCTGACGAGATGGTCGTGCGGCCGTTGAGCGTTACGACCGAGCCGTCGGGGAGCGTCACGGTGCGCTGCTCGCCGGCGGCCGTGGCGATCCGGTTGCTGCTCAACGTGCCATGGAAGAACAGCGCTCCGCCGAGAATAACGATGGTGGCGAGTCCCGCCGCCAAGGCCATCCACGGCCTGGACACCGGACTGCGCGGGAGTGACGAGATAGTCGGGATTGACGGAATCGCCTCTGCCTTCGCCACCAATTGAGCGAACATGTCCGAATGACTCGCCAGCTGGCTGGGCATCGCCCAGAGCGTCTCGCAGCGCGCGTAGGCGGCGCGATTGTCCGGAGAGCACTCGAGCCAACGGGCAAACGCGACCCGATCCTCCTCGGTGCAATCGTGGGCGTTCAGGCGCGCCATCCACTCTGCGGCAGTGGTGGGCGGCGAGGCGGGATGTCTCGGGATGGAGCTCGCGTCTGTCATAGGTAGTTCTTGAGCTTGCGCTCGAGTGTGGTCAGCGCCTGGACGATGTGGCGCTCGACGGTGCGGGTCGATAGGCCGAGATGTTGCGCCACTTGCGGGTAGGTCATGCCCTTCACGTGATGAAGCAGGAAGACGTTGCGCGTGACCTCGGGAAGGCGGCCCACACTCTCTACGAATAGCGCCATGGCATCCCGCCAATGCTGCCGCTCCTCGATGCCCGCAGCCGTGGCGGGCACCTCGTCGACATCGACGTCGGCAATCCGATCCGTCACGTGGTAGGTACGATGGCGCTCGAAGTCGGTCGCCATCGAAGCCGTGGCGGAGTTCAGGTACGCGGTGGCTCCGTGGCGTAGATTACCCTCGCGCTCCTGGCGCCAGAGCTTGAGGAAGACCTCCTGGGCCGCGTCGTCCGCGTCGTCGCTGTTGCGAAGACGGAAGCTAAGCGATCGGCGCACGCGCTTGGCGTGTCTCTGGAAGAGATCGACGACCAAGCCCGAAAAGGGTTGGGGCGCGAATAAATATGACGGGTTTGTGAATTCCGGGCGTATAGCGTGTGACCCGCCGATTCGGCGGGCGATGGCAGGACAAGCGATACGATAACCAAGGGGAGATTGACGGATATGTCCCGGTGCCACGATGGATTTACGAATGGGCTTGCGAGGGTAAGTGCCGCGATTGCGATGGTGACGGTGTGGTTAGTGATGCCGATGGCAGACGTCATAGCCCAGGGTTCACAAGGCGGGAAAGTCGTGGAGTACGACATTCCGGCTCAGTCGCTCGAGACAGCACTGCAAGTAGTTGCCGACAGGCTCAGCCTGCAGATTCTCTATTCGCCTGGGGACCTTAAGGGCGTCTCGACTCGCGGGCTCAAAGGAGCCTACTCGACGAAGGAAGCGATCGATCGGTTGATTGAAGGAACGGGATTGACCGCGTCCTTCAATGGACAGAATGCGGTGGCGATTAGACCCAGGGGGGATGAAAAGAAGACTGGTGCGCAAGGGGGGGCGTCAAATGCGCGCCCTACTGTGGTGGCGCAAGCCCAGGAGCAGAGCGAAAGCGCAACCACTCTTGAACGGACGACGTCTGAAGCGGGCGACGAAGAAGGGCGTAATGCCACCGAGCGTGATCAGAAATCCGGTCCCTTGAGGATGGAAAAAATCGAAGTGACGGGAACTCATATTTCAAGTGTGGTACCGATCGCGCCCATCATGACGATCAGCAGGGATGAAATTGAACATTCGGGATATCAATCCGTTGGAGAGGTAATGCGCGCGCTCCCTCAGAACGCTGGCGGAGGGCAGAACATTGGCAATATCGGTGCTCAAGGCAGCGGAAACACGCTTTCCGTCTCGCTTGGATCGACCGCGAATCTGCGGGGTTTGGGAAGTGACGCTTCTCTGTCGCTGATAAATGGGCACCGCCTGGCATATGACGGTAATTCCAATGGCACTGATATTTCGATCATTCCGCTTGCCGCCGTTGAGAGGATTGAAGTCCTTACTGACGGAGCGTCAGCCGTATATGGCTCGGACGCTGTAGCTGGAGTAGTAAATTTCATACTTCGCCGCGACTTTGAGGGCGCTGAAACCCAAGTAACGCTGGGCAACTCGAGTAACGGAGGCGGCGCCACGCGACGCCTGTCTCAGCTATTTGGGAGGGCATGGCAAAGCGGCAATTTGGTGCTTGCCTATGAGCACACCAAGGAGACCGCCGTCTCTGCCGATCAGCGCTCATTTACTTCAACGCTCAATCCAAGAACGTTGCTGCCCGACGCGAGAAAGGACAGTTTGTTCGCGACATTCAATCAGGAGCTTAACGCGCGTACTTCGGCCTTTCTCGAAGGCGTATACACGGACAGGAATGCCCACAGCCGAGCGAACAGCAGGGGCATTCTCTCTTCGACCGACTACGACGTTTCGCAATATGGTGCCACTGGAGGCCTGAAGAGCGACCTTCCCGGCGCGTGGCATTTAGCGCTGACTGGCAACATATCCAGGTCCGATGACAAATCATTGTTGACTTACGACGCGGGCGCTCCGGCTCAACAGGCGAATACCTTTCAAAATAAATTGGAATCCATCGAGGCCGCTGCAGACGGGCCGCTCGCATCCTTGCCGACGGGAATCGTAAATGCGGCGTTTGGCGCTGGCGGCCGACATGAAGACTTCTTGCTTGTGAGCACGAATCCGGTTAACACGGACGCGGGCCGAAGAGTCAAATATCTGTATGGAGAGGTGCGGATCCCCGTCATCTCGAGCCGCGCCTCACACACCGGACCCAATATTCTGGAAGTTAGCTTGGCCGGCAGACACGAAGACTATAGCGACTTTGGAACGACCACTAACCCGAAAGTTGGATTGCTATACGCTCCAACGACCGAAATAAGAATGCGAACTTCCTGGGGCACGTCGTTCCGTGCCCCGGCTCTGTTTCAGAAATACTCACCAGGGCAACTTTATCTTTTCAAACTGCCGGATCCGACGTCTTCGACCGGCAGTACAAACACACTGTTCACGATCGGGCCAAATCCAAATCTCGGCGCAGAGAAATCGAAATCGTGGACGGCCGGAATCGATTTCAATCCTTCAGCTCACAGAGATTTGTCGGTAGGAATCACTTATTTCAGGATTAACTATCGCGACCGCATTAGCCTGCCGGCAACAAACCCGTTTGCCGGACTAGTGGATCCCACGCTCGCGGCCTTCGTTACGCGAAATCCTTCGCCCGCGCTGCAAGCCCAGCTCCTTGCTCAGGCGCAATTGTTCAACAATTTTTCGGGCGCGCCGTACAACCCTGCGCTCGTTGGCGCGTATTTCAACGGAATCTATCAAAACCTAAGTCAGCAATTGGCACAAGGTGTAGATGCTCTCATTACGCGGACGTGGTCTTCGCCTCAGGGGAAATTCGAGGCCACGTTGAACGCGACATACTTGGATCTTCGACAGCAGATTCTTTCCAGCCTTCCCCGGCAAACGATTAGCGGGACGGTGTTCAACCCGCCACGAACGCGGATGCGTTCCGGTCTAGCGTGGACGAAGACTGCGCTATCCGCGTCGGTGGCTATGAACTACGTCGGATCGGAGAGAGATCCATTTGCCGTGCCGGCGCAGCGTATTTCCTCTTGGACCACTTTCGATGCGCAGGCAGGTTATCGGTTTCAGAAGGGAACGCATTTGGAAGGCGTACAAATCGGCGTGTTTATCAGAAACGTTTTTGATAAAGATCCTCCATTTGTTCGCAGCGCGACAACGACAGTTCCTGGGCTGAACTATGACACTGCGAATACGTCTCCGATCGGCCGCTTTTTTGGTCTCACAGTCAAGAAACAATGGTGATGCCCTGCGATACGCGGACTTTGGTGGCTGCTATTGGGGCGAGCGCAATGAGTCTAGGTTTGTCCGCACAACCCGCGAATCAATCTGGCGATCAAGGGGCGCGACGCGGATTCACAGTAGCGGACTCCATACAGATGACCGCGGTTGTCGTGCCAGATCGATACTTACAGCGCGACATATCGCAAGACGTCCCTACATCGCCGGACGGTGCGAGATTTGCCATTGTCACAAAAAAAGGGGATCTGAAGCGCGGTTGCAATGACTACTCGCTATTGGTCTTTGAGATAGAGAATGTGCGCGCGAGCATCCCGACGAAGTGGCTTCCTACAGCAACCAAGATTGCCGGGTTCTGCAGTTACTCAAATCGCCCAGGAATCACGGACGTAAGATGGTTGAGCGATAGTCAGGCCGTCACCTTTATCGGCGAGAATTCCTCGGAGTCGGCGCAAGTATTCCAGATCGATGTCCGCACTCGTGCCATCGGCCAGCTCACGAGGCATACCACTTCGATTCTTCACTATGACTTTCAGGGCGGCAGCAAGATTGCATACCTGGCTGAACAGCCAAGAGATTGGGAAAGTCGTCGAGCCCACGGATATGTGGTGGGAACCGCATCGTTCGGAGATGTGGTTGGAAAGGGGTATGTCGAGCAATACCAACTCGCGAACTATTTTGTCGGTGACATCGAAACTGGCCAAGTTACGCCTGTTCCTGGCGAGCCGTTAAGTCTTTGGGGCGATCCCCGCTACTTTTGGGGACCATGGCTGTCTCCTTCGGGACGTCGGGCACTAGTGGTTCGGCAAGTGAACAGTCCCCCGACGAGCTGGTGGACGGACTACGTGCCGATCGCCACCAATTCTTACCTTCAGGAGGCGCGCTCAGAGGACACGGGAGACTTTATTGAGGGCAAGAGCCCGCACTTCAGCCAATTCTTCGTTGTTGATACGGCATCCGGCAGGTCAAGTCCGCTCATAAACGCACCGTCCGGAAGAAGTTTCGGAGGGACAATGTTGGCCGCTCATTGGCTTGCCGATGACAGGACAGTCGTCGTGTCCAATACGTTCTTGCCGCTCGATAGAACCGAAGGCGCCGAAAGGGAAAGACGAAAGGCCTTTCCTGCAGTAGTTGAGGTTAACGTCCAGACACATGCGATTCGACGTCTTATGGATCTGGAGAGTACCGGTGCATTTGAAGGCAATTTTCGAGGTTCGGTTCTGAGGAACGAATCGGAGCTGAGGGTCTTCTTGCGAGCAAGACTGGCCGGCGGACGACAGGCCGATGTGATCGGAGCGGCAACGAGTGAAGTGCAGCGTGTTTTCCGCAAAGGATCTGAGTCCTGGGAGGAAGCGACTAACGCTGGGGAAGCCACACCGTTCATCAAGGTCTCCGTAAGGGAAGGCCTCAACGAGCCAGCCGAGCTCTGGGCGGTCGATACAAGTAGTGGTTCGAGCAAGGCAATCTCTGACCTGAATCCGCAGCTAAAAGAACTTACTTTGGGAACTGCAGAACCTAGAACATGGCGCGATGCGCTGGGACGTAAATGGGGCGGCGTCCTGATATGGCCAGTAAACTACGAGCGAGGAAGGCGATATCCCGTCGTTCTGCTGTCCGGTGGCGGAGACGTATCAGGTGAATTCTTGGTGGATGGGCCTCATGGCGTTACCAGTGGCTACGCAGCCCGCGCGCTTGCGAATCGCGGCATAGCGGTACTCCAAGTATCGCGGTCGCCAATCGATGATGCTGAACACCCGGCAGGCGTCTATCGAGCTGAACTCGATAGTCGAATTGATTGCTTTCGATCAGCGATTCGATCTCTCGCGGAAGAGGGGATCATTGATCCCGGGCGCGTAGGAATTCATGGCTTCAGTCGAACAGGTTACTACGTGCAGAATGCACTGGTATTTTCGGATATCAAGTTTGCCGCTGCATCCGTGGCTGATCCGAGCGAAGTATCGGTATATACCGCAATGAACTTCTTTGGCCTTCCCTTTCCGGGAATGCTTGAACTCGAAAAGATGATAGGGGTGCCGTTATGGGGGCCGCATAACGCGAAAATATGGAGTGAACGTGACCCCCTGTTTCACCTTGATCAGATGAGCGCTCCGCTCCTAATAGAAACTCACGCTTACCCATACGTATGGTGGGATACCTATGCGCTATTGCGGCGCCACGGATTTCCGGTCGAAATGATTTCGCTTCCGGATGGAGAACATTCCTTGGTCAAACCTTGGGAACGTCTCACATCCCAAGGAACGACGGTGGACTGGTACGATTTTTGGCTGAACGAGCATGAAGATGATGATCCCGCAAAGAGTGAGCAATATGCTCGTTGGCGCCAATTGAGAGTGAAGCGCAATGCTGTCATTG
>WNFI01172884.1_pt1 | contig 15745 bp, 16 predicted proteins | sample 5400471 | NCBI WGS metagenome assembly WNFI01 (sample SAMN13153348, study PRJNA577476) | soil metagenome | isolation source: 100 cm saprolite on Douglas fir-dominated hillslope | place: USA:California | collected 2013-09-17 | reverse complement strand
GGGTAGTGTTCCTGTATCAGGGCGATTTCCTCATTTGTCCAGAGTGGTGCGCGTCCTTTGAGCCGCCATAACAGGGCTTTGTCCACTCCCCATAACGGAGTACGCCAGGTGATGTTAAGAAGCAGAAAATGGGAAGACAAATTATCAATGGTTATCCGTTTGGTGGTTGCCTGTGCTAAAAGCTGCATGTCTTCAAACACTTTTTCCAGTGCTTCTTCCTGTGAAAGCTTTGCTAACAATTCGTGGTAAGACAGCAACACACCGTATTCCTGCTTTTTCGTCTCCGGCTTGGGAGGGTGTAAGAGTGCTTCTTTATCTGCTGCCAGTTCTGCGTAAATGATATTCAAAGCATCCCGTGTTACCTTGGGTATGTCGGTCTCTGTTGTGAGAGACAACAGCGTTGCTTGCATGCGTTTGTCAATCCGTGCGATATCTTTTTGCACACTAACCTGCTTTGCTTCTGCCTCTTGCTTGATTGTGTTGACAAGGCTTCTGAATGCAGCAAAGTCTTCGGTGTTGTGCATGTGTGATAGCAGGGCGGCGTGAAATGCTTCGTCAACATGCTGCGTGATCACAGCACACATATCCTCGTTTTCCTCGTTATGGGTATTTTTCCAGGCGATGATGTAGTACCAGTCCTGGAAGCGATGCCCTGTATACACTGATTTCTTCGGGTTGCTTGTTTGGATGATATCTTTCAGAAGCGCGGGGGCTTCTTCATGCCAGTTGCGATAGTAGCGCGGGCGGGCTCGCTCGCGCTCCCGTTCTTCACCCTCTGGCGTGACATCAGACAGGCGGTGAAAGGCAAACCAGAAAACATCCTCTGAAACAATTGCTTCATGGTTATTTTTAATAATCTCACCCTTGTAAGTCCACCAGCCAATGTAGACCACATTGGTTAACAGGTACGTAAGGGTGCTGATGGAAGCCGCCCCGTTCCATGTAGCTTTTGAAAATGCGGCGGATAACCCGTGCGTGTGGCTCGTAGATAATGAGTTTCTTGTACGTCCGGTTTGGCAAGCCGTCTACTTTCTCCCGCCTGTCAACAATAAAGCCAATGGGAATACCACGCCCGTCATACAGTCCCATGCGGGCAAATTGCGCCCGTTTTGCGTGCAGACGGTCTCTCACATAATCACGCAAAAAGTCTGCTGCCTGCTCGCACTTCCACCGGAATTGCTTTCTGTGGTAGGGGTTTCTGAAATCATAGGTCATATGCGGCGTGATAACCAGACAATTGTGCTCCTGGCAGATGAGAATGAATTTATTGACCTCAATTTGGGTTTCATCCCGAAACAGCCTGTCTTCCAGAAACACAATCACTGCTTTGATCTCGTCATTTTCAATCCGCTCAACAAGCGCGGACAGTCCCTCGCGCTGGTCAATCCTCAGTCTGCCCGATGCGCTTTTTATTGTGCCGTCGTCGCGCTTGTTCTCAATGTAGAGGATAATCTGTTCTTCACGCACTCCCAGACACGTTGCGAGGATAATTAAATCCTCAATCTGCATATCTCCTGCGCCCGTGTTATTTTTCACCTGGTTGAGTGTGGACTGTCTGCCGTATATACCGACCTTTGCGTTCTCTGGAATAGTGGGTGTTTCCCAGGGGTTGTACTGCTCCGGTTTCTCCGGTTTCTGGTAGCGTTTCATTGGTGTTCTCCTGTAAGGCAATAGCCATGTGCAATAGAATGCGACAAATGGTTTCGATTTCAGACGGGGTAAATCCTGATGGTGTGGATACACACGAAGTATTAGAAGTGCCGCCACAATGCGGCAGGCTTTGGTCAGGGTCGCTCATGGCGGATGATGACATAATAAAAAGTCTCCTTTTCTTGCGAAAAGCGAGACCTTATCTGTTGCCTGTATCTCTTGAAGCCATAGTGAACTATGGGGTATAATACAGGCATACAGGCTAAGGTGACGCTTAGCCATAGACCGTAGTATTGGCTCTCTCAAAAGCAATACTGCGGTCGCCATATTTTTATTGATGTTTGCGCCTGGTGTTGACGACACTGGCGCAATGGAATATGTAGAAATAATTATACATGGAAAACGCTGCAATTTTCCATTGTACAAATGTCCTAATTGGTGTCCTCTCATTTGTGATCGTCTCCTTTTTGTTTGGCTGTTGTTCAGACTCCTGAAAATTGCTGTATACTTCTTTACTGCCTGCTTCGTGTTAGTTATGGGTCTCCAGCACATGCTACTCATTCTTGTATCGCACGGTCAGACCCGAAATAGCGGATATCACTCTGGTCACCCGATATTCGCTGTTTTTTATGCCTGCAAAACTATTTCACCCGTGGTATCCGGTACTCCTTATACACAACCGTTGCTATTAGTGCTGTTGTGAGGCGGACACTCGGTTTCTTTGGATCAATGGCGGAAATTGCAATAACCTGGACAGAGAACCGTGTCAGCAAAACGCCTGTTGTGAGATGAAGCGTGTGGCGTGAATATGCTTCCAGGGAAGTGCGGGAATACGCAATGGCAGCACAGGTTTCTGAAACAGAGTTGCTGCAAGTGGTATTACTGCGTTGTCAATATCCTGCTGTCTGACTAGGGAATAGTCTCGTGCATTGCGCCCGCCTGTAAACGGGCTGGTGTTGATTGCTTTGACTGACTCGGCGCAACAAATGGTGTTGATCGCATAGGCGGGAATATTGCCCTGGATGCCAGCATTAAGAGCATGGGCTAAGACTGTTGTTTCTCCATATCCATAGCTCGGCGGGTTTCCTGCTGGTATGGTTACTGTCTGGTCTGTCACAACCTGGATACCATTGGGCGTAACAAAGAGTATGTTCTGTGGAATAATTTGTTGAGTAAATGCACCGTTGTAAAACGTGATGGTGCCGTGTGCGTAGGTTGCATCACTGTGTCCTCTGCCAGTTGCCACAACGGTTTGTGACGCTGTTTCAGTGAGCCAGGGAATGATACGTGCCGGTATGTCGCCTGGGATGGTAAATGATGCTATTTGCATAATCTGCTGTGTTGGCGGCGTGTTCGGGACAAACACAATCCCTGTTATGAGGAAAAGACTACAGAGGATGACAACAATAAGTAGCAGCATGGGCGGTTGTATTGTTCGTGGCTGGCCGCTCGCTATCGCCTGCTTGTATGCTTCGTCTGTGAGAATAACAATACCACCAGGAACAGGATTGACATGAAAGGTCTCTATTGGCTCTGCGTCTTGTGGCTTCGTGTCTTCTTCGTGATCTTCTCCATCAATGCTTGCGAGCATGCAGGTAATTTCTTCGTCAAATGTTTGCATTGTCTCCCTCACGGTATTTTCAAGGTACACAAATTTGTGTACCTTACTTTTTCACATGAAGAGAAGCGGCATAAATGCCGCTCCCCTATCAGACTACAATTTCGACACAAATTGTGTGCCGTTGTTGAGTAAGAAGATGGTGTACTGGTTGCCAGGGTCGCCTAGGGTGATAAGCATGTCAACCTTGCCATCGGCGTTGATGTCTCTGAACGAAAGAGTGGCAGGTGTATTTTCTGCGCCATCTTGCAATGTAGTGATTGGATAGATGCGTGATTTACTCGCATCATTGCCTGGAATTTCAATCACGAAGATTTGCCCATGAAGATTTATGGCAATGAAATGGCTCATGGGAATTTGTGTTGTTCCATGCCCAACATTGGCGTCTGTCTGGAATGTGCGGGGGGTTCCAAATGTCCAGTCGTCTTGTTTACTTTGCCACCATGCGCCTAATGCGCTCAATGCTATCCAGCCAACAATCATAATGAAAATGGCAATGCCAACAAATACCAGCGGGTGAAAGTGTCTCTGAGGTTTCGGCTCCGGCGCATCGTCAAAATATTGGTGTCGTGGTTGGTGTTGGCGTTGTCTCACAGGTAGTTGGTCGGGATGGACAATAAATCGCCTGTTGCCCTGCTGAAACACAAAGCTATCCTGGGTTGCCTGGTATCGCCTGGTACTGGTTGGCTGTCTGGTCGTGTAGTACGCCTCGTCTTCTTCTATATCATAATCTTGCGTTATGACACGGCTCTGGTGCGTGCCAAGGCCGCTTCGCTGCTCTTTTAGTGGCATAATCTTTTGCCTCTCTTTCATTGACAGGCGCGGTCTCGGTTTGTATACTTTGAATAGACCTTTAGCCTGTCCTGACAGCACAAACGCAGCATGACGCTACACTTGTGCTGCCGCTGTACGAACTACAGAAAACCGGATGGGTAGCTGTGGTGTTGGTACTGTTGACAGGTGGAATGCACACAGTACCAACAATGCGATAAAAGGTCTCTGGAAGCGTTCAGATGGCAGTCTGGACGCTTCTTGCGTGCATAGGCGCTACTCCTTTCTCAACGCTACGCAACAAATATGAAACAACGGAAGATAGGGGTATTAGTAAATTTTTAAGTCCTCTACGTCTTCTACTCTCAAGTCCATGCCTAACGCCTGTCCTAACGCCTCAACAATTGCGACGGCTTTCACATCCTGCACTGGTAGTCCCTGTTCTGCCCGTTTGACTGTTTTTCCGCTGACATCGGCAAGTTTTCCTAGTGCTTCGTACGATAGCCGCGCTCGTAACCTCAATTGCTTGAGCGTTGCCATGCAACCATCCCTGTTTCAAAGTATGCAGAATATTCATAGTATTCCACACAATACAAAGTATACGGACTATGGGGTTGCAAGTCAATCAAAATCAGGGGAATTTTTACGTGATTGAAAGTAGGCAAGCGATTTTCTAAGGTTGTACTGCTTATATATTTGTTTTCGTCGTGCAAAAACAGCATTAAGTACCTGGCTGCGTTTCTCGCGGGTTTCTTTTACACTGTCAGCAGGTGAAGAGTATGGAGCGGGTTTGAGAATGGTGCTGCCGTATTCAGTCATATTGAGGGGAGTATATAGCTGGAACAAGGTGAGCGCAAGTATGAAAACGCCTGCATATCACCAGCAAGGCAAACAAAAGCATTCCTGCTCCCATCTCGCTGCTTCTATCCAGGCGTAGGTAAACAACTCGCAAGACTACAAAAATCACTTCCACCTACTCGCTCCTGCACCACGCTCATAAATAGGTTTCTGATTTTGCAGCAAACGAGGGGAATATTCACAAGAAGAACGGGCAGATTTCCACACACTCGCTTCGTGACCATGCTTCCCTGCCAGCCTCTACGGAACAAGTAACAATGAGGATAGCGGGTAAATATATGAATTGTGTGAGAAAAAGAAAATGGCCGCTCCGATGAACGTGCGGCCATAGTAATTATTCTGGTTTTGTTTATTGCAGGAGCTTCAATGCTTGCCTACACATATTTCGTATGTAGTTAAGCTCATATTTTTTAGGCTTACCATACAAGCCATACTTTAACGCGTAAGTCATACACTCTGCAAAAAGCTCTGCTGCTTGGTAGCCCTTTGACAGATTTCTGGTCTCTGGAACAGTTAATTCGCTCCATACCCGATTAAGGTAGCCTGGTGATGTTGGGTCTAGTTCCGCTTTTGTGAAGAACTCGCCAGGACTGATTAGTGCATTCTCTAAATCGGCTTCCATCTGTTCTGCACGGATGAGCAAAGAAAGAAATTGCCTCACTGCTGGACGGTCAAGTATTTCTTGCTCTAGCAAGATACGGTGGTCGGCTGCTTTATTCAGAATTTCAACCTCACTAATGGGTTCGGTAACGGTCAAAGGTTCCTGCATGATGGTATCCCCTGCCTTTCTACCTCCCTGCAACTTGTTAAGCCAAGTTACAGGAGGTTATACAAACACTGCCTGTAACTAGGCTGCGTGATTATATATATTGTTGAGCTTAATGTCAACTATAGGATTGCTTGCAGAGGTTTTTACGCAGATAGTTAACTGAGGCGACCAAAATGCGGTGAATACAAACGAAGGAAATATGAAATGGCACTTACGTGCTCCAAATAGGGTATAGAACTGCCGGAAAACACAAAATTCTGCGGAGCCAGCCCCCGGCCTGTCAGGAAGTTTGACAAATCACCCCTTGCTTGATAAAATTGCTCAGGTTTTGTCAAAACTTCTGCCCCGATAGCGGGGTTTTTTGTTTTTTGGCAATTAATGTTAATCCGCAGTAGCGGAATAGTTATCAAAAGGAGAAAGAGGATGATTTGTGAAGAATGTTGGGGCAGGGGTAAGGTCGATTGCGAGGCAGACGGATGCGATGACGGAATGGTCAACTGTGAGCTTTGCCAACATAACGAAACTATAGGTAAAGTTGAATGTGAGGCGTGTGGAGGCGAAGGCTTTGATGGTGTTGACCTTTGCGGTTTATGCGGCGGCTCAGGACAGCAAGATTGTCCTGATTGCGAGGGAAGTGGCGAGCAGGAATGCGATGAATGCAATGGAGAAGGTGAAGTTGGGTGTCAAGTATGCGGGGGTCATGGATACCTCCCCGACTAAACTTTTTTACCAGGGTGTGGCTTGTTCATACCCTGGTTATTTTATATAATCAAATTCATTCAATAATAATTTTTTCGATCAAAAATATGGATAATACTACAAATGAACAAAAAATCCCGTTGGAGGAAAAAGAGAGACGCTGGAATGCTATTAATAAAAAGATTGATAGCATAACCGATAAGCTCGGAAAACCAATTGACGAGGAAATAAAAGAGCTTATTGTAGGATTGAATATATTGGGATTTAGGACAACTATGTCATGCTTCGGTCACATAAGGGAGAATAAAACATTTGGTATCAAAGATTATGCCCTAACCCCCTATGTTTTTATTAAACCTGCTATTGATAGTGAGCTAGAAAAAGAGCATGAGGACTTACGTCAAAAAGTATCTAAAGCTAAACAAATAGGCAATAAAGAGAGTTATAGGGAAGCATATAAAGAATGGCAATCTTTTAGAAATAAAATGTCTACGCCTTATTATACCTGCATTAAACAACTGGTAGACCTATTTGCTGAATTTTATAATAACAGGCACGTTTCCTATGATGCTCAGGTAGTAGTATCGGGTTCTCTTTTTCGGATCACTATCAGGAACACAGGAGAGAACTATTTGTATCTAATGAACGCGGATACTAAGGAAAAGAAGCTCAAAGAATACCAGGATGAGTTTATCGCCTTTGGAAAATTTTTGAAAATAAAATACTTCTCTAAATAACCCTCTGCCCTTCAGAAGATTTCCTTTTTCAAGTGAGTAGTACGAAGCCAACTAATGCTAGTTGGCTCTGTGGCTGCTTATTTGACAGCAACAGAATATATTGTTGAAAAAAAGGGAAACAACAATGGAAGAACCATTAAGCCGGAAGCAGGTAAAGAAGTTACTTAGAAGGGCAGGCAGTCCTGACAAATTAAGTTTAAATCAGGAAAATATGAGGGGAATAAACCTCTCTATGTTAAATCTGAGTGGAGCCAGCCTGACCGAAGCCAACTTGAATGAAGCCAACCTGAGTGACGCTGACCTGAGTGATGCTTACTTAAGCAATGCCGACCTGAGTGACGCCGACTTAAGTGACGCTACCCTGTGTGGAGCCGATTTGAGAGGAGCCGATCTGAGAGGAGCTAATCTATATGGAGCCGACTTAAGTGAAGCTGACCTGAGTTATGCTGATTTAAGTTACTCCGACTTGGGTGAAGCTACCCTGTATAGGACCGACCTGAGTTATGCTGACCTGACTGAGGCTGACTTGTATGAAGCCGACTTTACTGAGGCTAACCTGAGCGGAGCAATTATGCCCAGTGGAGAAAAACACCCTTAGAGCATAAAGATATACAGCTTACTTCTTTCTTAATGAGGTAAGCTGTTTTTTTGTCTTCCCCGCATCGTACAATTGACCTGTAACCAGGCCGCGTGATTATAAATATTGTTGAGCCTAATGTCAACTATAGGATTGTTTGCAGAGGTTTTTACGCAGATGATAGAATGTGGCGATAATGTAGCCAGTGAGAATAAATGAAAGAGGTAGGCAATGGCTCTTACCTGTTCCAACTGTAGTAAAGAACTTCCCGATGATGCAAAATTCTGCTCAGAATGCGGTACGCCTGTAGCAGCGCGGGAGAAAAAGCCGGACTATTGCGCTAACTGTTTTGCTGAACTGCCGGAAGGAGTAAAATTCTGCCTGCAATGCGGGAAGCCTGCTATTGTTGTTGGTGCATACCAATCCCCGCCCAAAAAAGATCGATCAATATTGGATGAACTTATAGCAACTTCACCAGAAAAAATAAATTATCGGGTATATGAAATAGCTCATAAAGCATGGGAAACACACCGCCGAGAATACGAGGAGCCGGAGCTAAACATGAACGAGGTTGTGGATTTTGAAAAGAACAAAGCGGAAATTGTTCAACGTACATGGCAATGGGTAGAGTATGAAACAAGCAGAATGGAGAGAGTGCGCTTCTTTCAAGAGTTATTGCTTAGCGGGATACGTGGAGCACCAGAACATGCGTGGACTGATGAAACAAGGTGGTTTCGTACCAATAAGCCAAACCATCATAAAGCACTCTTTTTTGAAACATTTATAGAACGCTACCTCGATGAACTTAGACAACAACAAGCACTTACCTATGACGACCCGCCTCGACCAACGCCGTTATTTCTTGACTACCTGCGAAAAGTGCGAGGCTATACAGAAGAAGATATACAAGAGTATGAGCTTGAATTGCCTAATATGGGAGAGATAAAAAGATGGCCGCAAAAAGATGATGAACTCTTTCCCCCGCCGCAGCCTGTAGAGGTAGAGGCAGCAGGCGGAATTGTGCATTTTACCACAGATGATGCAGTGGTTATTGTGTACCTGGACTGTATTTACAAAGGCCGCGAGATTGAGCTAAAAAGTGTGCGTGATGAAGAGCTGTATATAGAATGGCGAAAAGCGGCTGTCATTGAACGCACCACTGGTAACACTACCATTTGCGCTGCTATCTTTAGCCCTATTCCTTTTGTAACGGATGAGATGAAGTACTGGGAAAAGGTCGTAAATCAGGTTAAGGTAGAAGTGAACGCGTCATGGTCAGCAAGTGACGAAATATCAGCAGATGAAGAACGAAAATTAAGTGGTGAGGATAAAATCATGCGGTTTAGCAACCGTGAGGAACTCATACTGTTCAAAGGCAATGTAACACAGATTGACTGGCGCGGAAGGAGAGGAAAAATAGAGAGGATGTATAACAGATGACAGATGATCTGCCCCCGATTAAACCTATTTCTCTTCACTACAAGATCGGCACAACTGCTCAACGCATGAAGCTAACAACAAGAACATCTACTATCACTCTTCTTGGTGAAGATACCACAACAGGCGAGCGGATTGTTGTTGATGACGAAATGCGTGAACGTGGGATGTATGTAGTAGGTGTCCAGGGAACAGGCAAGAGCAGTTATTTAGAGGCAATTATCCATCAAGATATTTGTAAAGGTTATTCCGTTATTGTCATTGACCCGCATGGTGATTTAGTCGATCATGTGATAGATCAGCTACCAGAAAAGCGGGTAAAAGATACGTATCTCCTGGATATTGAAAACTTTAAATATCCCTTCGGTTTAAACCTTTTCAGTGTTCCTGGGAATATAAGCATGATAGGGCAAACACTTGCAGTTGAGCGCATCATGCATGTCTTTGACCGTGTGTTCCCTGCATCGGCTCGGATGCTTCTTGATAAATATCTGGAAAATATCGCGCTGGTGTTTTTGGAAAATCCAGGCCATACAATGGTAGATATTCCCCGCTTTTTAAGCGATGAGCAATTCCGGCAGTCTTTGACAAAAAATTTGAAAAATGCCTATATCAAAGACTTTTGGGAGGAATTTAATAACCTTACACCTGGCCGACGTCGGGAAGAAGTAACAGCACTAACTAATCGTCTTAACAGTTTCTTGAACATGCCAATAATGAGAAACATCGTGGGACAGAAAACCACAACCATTGATTTTCGACAAGCTATCCAGCGTGGTGAAATTCTGCTTATTCGCTTGCCTATCAAGCAATTTACAACAATTGCACCTCTGATCGGGACTATGCTTGTTGCCCAAATTCATGCAGCAACCTTTTCCTTTGCCAATAAACCGCGTTCACAACGTCCTGGCTTCTCCTTGTTTGTTGACGAATTTCAAAATTTCTCAACCCTTGATTATGCAGAGCTTTTCACTGAGGCTAGGAAATATAAGGCACGTCAAACTGTAGCCCATCAACATACGGAACAATTAACACTTAAAGAATTGAAAGAAGCAACCACTACAGCATATACGATTGTAGCCTTCAAAACAACAGAACACGATGCGCGGACATTTGCCTCAACCTTTAGCGATCTTGAGTTATACCCTGGTGTCCAGCATATTCCCCGCCTTCGACTCTCGCAATTAGAAAAGCATAAAAATAAAGCAGTAACGGATTTTTGGTGGCGGTATATCAAACAATGGGAACAAGCAGAAAACAAAAGCGCACGTACAGAATGGCCTGAATGGAACTTAGGATTTGGCATCGTTGAATACCATCCCAACCAGGTCAGAGCAGCATTAAATCTTTTGGGAGATCTCTTTTATCATGCCATGCTGGAAAAGCAGCTAGATCAGGAATTATCACAAACTCTTATCAATATCGTTTTGAGCTGGTTTAATGAAGAAGAAACAGAACAGTTTATTAAGCACCTTTCACTGGCACTTGAGGCATTAATGCAAGAACCAATCGGTGAAAGAAAAGAAACAACAATCCAGGATGTAGCTAACAAACTCCACCACTTACCCAACTATACCGCGCTTGTTCATGTTGGCACTGAAACCCACCTTATGAAACCGCCGCCTATTCCACCAAATACGGTTACAGGCGATGCGTTATGGCAGCGAAAGCGAACCATTCAAGTCCAAACGTGGAAAAAGTATTGTAGAAAACGAAGTGAGGTAGAGCAGGAACTCGCACAACGATCACAACAATATACAAAGCAGGTGGCACAAAAACAGGAACAAAATCATTTGATAGATACGGACGAGCAAAGCGAGCGGCCACGGTTTGAAGATATCGAGGAGAGTTAATGCTTGAGTTTATGGTTGTGATTTGCTAGGGTATTGCTATGCCACGAACAAGAAAAATTGCAGAGGCAAATGAGAGTAAGAAAGATGCTTTCGTCCCAAAGCCACACCATGACAGAATACTCATGGCAATGTATCAACACCACTTTATGACAGTGGAGCAGGTGACTCGGCTCTTGTATAGCAGTGGAAGTATTTCAAAAGTACGCTCGCTACTTGCTGCATTAGCGGCGCCTAAAGAGATAAACGGAAAGAAGATTGAAGGCTATTTAGTATCCTTTCATGAACCACGTCCCACGCCTGTAGGCTCAACGCCAAAGATATACACGCTGTCTTTGCGGGGATTTAATCACCTGAAAAAATTAGGGGTTTCTCAACTGCTTCGCTTCCGTGAGCCGGATAGTGACGAGCTGGAAAAAAATTATCTCTTTCTCAAGCACAATTTAGCAGTAACCGATTTCTTGATTGCTGCAAAGCTGGTAGAAAAAGTATCACCACGCATAGAACTCTATGAATTCCTGCATGAGCGGGCATTAAAACAGCAACCACCTTTGATTGCAACTGTTGAGAAGCGGACACCTGATGGTGAGCCAATGCTTAGCGGTGATGGCAAAGTGGCGATGCAAACGATACGGCTCTATTTGGATGGGTTTATGGATTTTCGCGTGAGCCTGGAAGATCGGGATAAACCAGTACGGTTTTGTTTACTTCTTGAGCTAGACCGGAAAACAGAAAGTGAGCTGGATATCAGGCGGAAAATACGCGGGTTACTGACTGCTGTCAAAAGTGGGGAATGTTTGAAGCGGTTCGGCACAAGAAACCCAACTGTTGCGTTTGCGAATGCCGTTGGTGGTCAGGCACGGCGGGAACAATTAAAAGGATGGGCAGAAGCAGAACTGAAGAAAACCAAAGAGCCGAGGTATTGGACTGAGATGTTTGTGTTTGCTGATCTGCCAACTGAGGGAACAATTGATGTGGAAGAGCTGTTTTTGTCTCCTGTATGGTATTTACCGTTTCAGGATAAACCAAGTGTGTTAATTCGGGTCGGGCATGACAAACAGATTGCGGTTAATACATAGCTGGTGGGTCCGCGCCGCGCGGAAAGATAGATGAAGACTTCTGACTAGATGAATGAATGAACGAAGGAGTGAGCGGCTTAGCGAACGAGTGAGAGAACGAAGAGGAATAGGAGGAAGGAGTCAACGGCAAAATAGGTTGCTATGTCTGGCTAAATTGAGTGTCGGCGGTATGCCGATTTTTTTATGGCGCGGTTTTTTAAGCAGGTGAAAATGGATACAAAAGACAGGTGAATAGTGCAAATGTTCGATCATAATTTGTCTGTTCACTAAGTTGGTGGGGATTGCCACAATGGGCGCAGGGTTCCCGTTGTGGCAATGGCGGGGGTAAATGTGTAAATGAAGTAAGTGGGGGCAGCCAGGGGCGATAAAACAGCCTGGGAGGCTGTTTTAAGTACTCCGGTCTAGGAGTACGGTCGATCCTGGCTGCCCCCACGAGATTACCAATACAAGCTAATTGAGAATTGAGTAAATGAACATGTGTTCGTTTTTAGAATAGCTGTTCCAGTAGCTACTGGCTAAGTACTCTATTAGCCACTACCCTCCCCTACCTTATAAAAGGCTTCGTCGTTCATGGATACTTTAAAGAACACAAATTATTTTTATTTACGCTAACGCGATTGCGCGAAAAGGAAAACGCGCAATCGAATTTTCCAATTTTGTTTTTTACTTCTGAACTTTCAAACACAAGGGAGCTTAATATATGGATGTTACAGAAATAATGTTAAGTAAGTACCCATAAACGGCGAAACTGTTTTTTTCGGTTTTCTCTCCGCAGTCTCTTCGGTTCATCTCTCCATTGTTACCTGGTATCTCTTGACAATGGGCGGTCACGTTAGAACCTTGCGTTAGCACCTACACCGTGATTGACCTGCTCACATATGAGCGTAGTCCGTACCTAGTTCCGGCGGCCTTTCTTTTAAGAGCTACCTTATTGCTCGCGCTAGCCGGAGGTCCCCCTGTGGTCGCGCTGCCTCAGTTGGCAATGTTACAAGATATATGTATTTCGATAGGGATTGATGTAGTTGGCATAAAACACAAAAAACCTCTTCGGTCTTGACAACTCGTAAGAGGTTTGATACGCTTCAATTGATTGGATTAAAGCGGTTTTGAGTGACTCCCCTCTTGTCTTGTGAGTTGCTAGAAACCGTTTTTTTTGTGCTTAAATTTAAGCACATCTATATCATAGTTATCATTACGTTTGGATTACTGTCAAGGGCTAAATTGCTAGCGTGATGTCTTGCTTGCTAGCATGCTAGCTATCATGCATTCAATGCTGCTAGCACTTTTGCGAGGACGCTATTTTCTCCGTTTGCTTTATAATCCGCAATCAAAAAATTAACGGCAATTCTGCCCAGCTCCTGTGCAGAGGTTTCAATATCCTGACCCTTGTAAGCATATTCAATAGCACCAAGTTGTTTTTTCTCATCTTTGGTTACACGAACATAAAGTACCTCTTCTTTCGCTGGTGTTTTAACGATCTTCCTGATATCTTCAATGATCTCATGGGATAATGCTAGCGTGCTAGCAAGCTTGCTAGCACGCATGCTTTCATGTTTACTTGATAGATTGCTGGGTTTATTCTGTTTCGGTTGCGCTTCAAATGCATCAGTGACAACGGGAGCGTCCTGGTTCTCAGGTTCTTTTCTGCTGGGGAAGAACGGAGAGTTGCCTCGTAGCTCGCTTGTCACATTTGCTATGTTGAGTTTCTTTTTCATAGATTAAACAATTCTCGGATGAGTTTACTATACGCAAGAGCCGCTTTTGCATTTGGGTTAAAGCTGAAAATATCCTGCTTATTAAAATGTGCGTCCCGTACATCCGTATTGCGGGGGATAATGGTTTGTAAGACGTTGCTCATATAGGTCTGGCGAAGAATTTGGAGTGAGGTACTGCTATTGATCGTAGCATCACTCATAGCAAACAGATAGCCAAGTAAGCCTAAGTGGGGATTAAAAAACTCTTTTACCTCCTCAATGGTTTTGCTGATCTGCACAATAGAATCAAGTTCAAAATAGCCAGGAGCAACCACAACAATCGCCTTGTCTGATGCGGTAAAGGCATTGATGGTCAGCCAGGATAAAGTAGGGGGGCAATCAATGAAAATATAATCATATTGTCCTCGTACCAAATCCAGCGCATTTTTCAGCCGCGCTTCTCTATGGTCAATAGCAGTTGTTAGCTCTACATCTGTACCAGAAAGTAAAATATGAGACGGCGCGATATCCAAATAGCTGACACGGGTTGGATGTACAACAAGCGGTCTGCGTTTTAGAATGGAATTATACACCGTATCTTCTTTCGTGATGGATTGGTAGTTATGGAGGAGAACTTTAGAGGAATTAGCCTGGCTGTCAACATCAACCAGCAGGACTTTTTTACCTTTACGGGCAAGGCCAGCAGCAAGCGAAATACTGGTGGTGGTTTTACCAGTACCACCCTTTTGTGATGCAATCGATACAATCATAGCTCAGTCAATTTGCTCAAAGCCAAATCTGGGTATTTCAGCAAATTTTTGAAGTGAAATTAGTATGGCAGAGAAGTAAAATTATTGTCAAGTAGCATATTTTATAACTGCTGTTGCAAACACGCCTTAAATCGCATCCTAGTGAGTCAGAGGGGCATTTGAAAAGGTATTCAGAGTGAAGAAAAATACCTGGCAGGTGATCGGCAGGGAAGAGGCGGTGTACATGGTACACGAAGTGGGGAAGTGACGAAAAAAACACTGGTTTCAAAACCAGGCGTTGTAGCACTTAATGATACGATGAAAAAGAGATAAGTTTTGAGACTGCCAAGCTTGCGGTTCTCCTCATACAGCTTCTCGCCGTAATGGGCATCTCACAACCGAACGGATTTGAGAAGCGCAACCGTTTCAAAAAGGGGAGAGGGAAAAATGAGAAATAGAAAAATAATCTATAATTAACGACCAGTAAAGTCAGCAAGTCCAATTGTTTTCTCGCCTAACTCACAATATAATTCAATTGTTTTCGCGGTCATTGTAGAGTGGTTAAATGTCGTGCTATCTTGACTTGTTAATTTGACCCAAGGAATAAGGGCATATGATTGATGTGCGGAAATATTGTTTTTGATAATTTAAGTGGGTACCACTTGCCTCATTTTTGATACTTTACCAGGGACCCAGGTGATATAATTTTGATACCATAAATGGGACCCACTTGCGTCTTTTTCTGCTATCATTAGAAAAGAGTTTATCACTGTGGAAGACCGCGAAGCCATACGCAAAGCCTACTATCTCGAACACAAGAGTATCAGGCAGATCGCACGGGAACAGCACCATTCCCGTAGAACCATCAGAAAAGCCCTGAAAGACATCCTCCCGCAACCATATCAACGTACCAGACCCAAACCCGCTCCTGTCTTTGGGTCATTTCAAGATCGCGTAGATGCGTTGTTAGTAGAAAATGAGACGTTTCCCAAGAAGCAGCGATATACTGCGCACAAAATCTACGAACTGCTTGTTGCAGAAGGCTATCAAGGCAGTGAGTCGCGGGTACGAAGATACATTACACAATGGAAGAAAGAGCACCACAACCCTGATTTTTTTCTTCCCCTGGATTATGAACCAGGCCAGGAAGCGCAATGTGATTGGGTGCGCCGTGTCGGTGCATATGAAATTCCCGTGTAACACGGGAGAGGAAGGGGGTAAGAACCTCTAGGACATCCAACCGACCTAGAGCGGAAA
>WNFI01543106.1_pt1 | contig 15749 bp, 19 predicted proteins | sample 5400471 | NCBI WGS metagenome assembly WNFI01 (sample SAMN13153348, study PRJNA577476) | soil metagenome | isolation source: 100 cm saprolite on Douglas fir-dominated hillslope | place: USA:California | collected 2013-09-17 | reverse complement strand
CCCCCGATATAACCGCCAATTTTTCCAATTCCTGTTGCGGAGCGCCCGGGGCGAAGCGGACGAAAGCTGGTCTGTCCGTCGCCTTGCGCTGGCTTTGATGGAGCGGCACCTTTCGGCACTCAACGCGAGCGCTTTACCAAAATTTGATAAAGCCATCGTCAGTCTCGGCCTGAAAAAACCTGGCGACAAGTCAGTCGCAGCGGAACTCGTTGGCCGCCCAGCCAAAATGCCTATGGCTGAATTTGTTCTGCAATTGTTGCGAAAAATGAATCGCCGCAGCAGCGCTGAATTGCGCAAAGCACGCTTTGATGTGGAACTCGCGGATCTCCTCCATCGCTCAACTCAGGAATGCAAGCTGATCCTGGCTCCCTGTGCGTTCAGCCCGCAAGAGATCTTTGAGAGGATTCTCATGCAGGTGAAGGTCTCGGAAGGTGTGCTCTCATCGCTTTTCGCGCCGGTTCAAAAAAGATTTGTGGGCGCACCTTGCCTGTCCACTTGTGAACGTCGAATCCTGCGCCACTTGCAGTGCAGTGGCCACGTCTATTGGGTAAATGATTCAACCAGCTCTCGCATCAATTCCCTGGTGGAATACCCTCTGGGTACTGCCGTACTGGTCCTTAAGCTCCCAGGGAGCCACTTGGAAATTGAATTAAAAAGAGCCGGGAAACGCGAGCGGCCTCTGCAGGTGCTCTATGAAGAAAAGGGCGATGCTGTGCCGATCTCTCACCGCTTGCAGGGCGGCGGCACGGGTTGGATGCTGAGATCGGAATCCAAAAATGAAAGCAGGTTTTGCTCCCTGTTTCGCGCCATCCATCAGCAAGAGCCACCTTTGGCCAGGACGTTATTCATCACCAACATTCGACGGGTTCCCTGCAAGTATGGCACTGCCGATCTGATCACCTGGTTTACGGACGCGCAGACCTTCGGTCCGGGTTACCAGGAGATGCGCCTGGCCATAAAGCGCTGTCTGGAATCCTTCGGCAGCCTTGTACCCGAAGGCCTCGTAGCGCAGACGGTTGCTCTTCTGCGACACTCTCAGCCCCGGCAATCTGTTCTGGTGGGCACCAGTTCATTTCGCTTAGACCGGCTCAGCGAATATCTTTCACCGCTCGGTGCGAGGCGCTACTTCGGCGATGGACTGGGAGTCAAGTGGACCCCCACCGAAGCTCGCCAATTTGCAGACGATCTTCTAGAAGAGGTTCTCGGAACTTACGTTCAGCCCAACGCCCATTATCGCTCTCATAAACAGTATTTAGAGGCTGCTTTCACCATTCCTGAAAATCGAGCTGCCGCTAACGCGAACTACATGTTTTGCATGGAGCAGATCGGCCTTGTCTGGGGAACAATGCTGGCCATCGGCTCCCATTCAACAGGCGAGTCTTTCGTGCCCCGAAATGTAGGGTTAAAGGCCGCGTGGCAAGACGGTAGTTGGAAGGTAATGATCATTTTCATGGACCACGACTGCCTGGAATCTCCGAAGCCATCGCAACTCGAGTACCACGCCGAAGACGTAATGGCTGCAACCATTCACGATGAAACCCATATTTTCGGTCACGCGCTCCCCCATCGGACCAATATTGGCGCGGTTACTTGCCTGCAAGAAATCTATCGTGTCCCAAAGTCTTTAGCGCGTAAAGGTATACAGCAGCTTCGGAGCGTGATGTTGCGCTCCTTTGGTGAGGCGCGCGCGTGTGCGGCCAATGGGTTGTTGCCTTCCGCTTACCTCGCGCATTTGCTCGATTTTGAAGAAGTCGTAAGAATGTCAATCAATCCCAATCCTGCCATAGATTGGATAGCGCAGGCATTATCAGCGCTGGTTGACAAGGGATACTCCTGGAAACAATCCCGGGAGTACCAGGAAACCGCGAAGAAGCACGCCAGGTTCTTTCGCGAGCACGCCTCTCTTTATCAAATTCCTATTCAGCCACAGCCCGGGCATTTATCTTGATTTCTTTGAGGGCTTCCCCTTTGGCCTGTTTCCTTTCGGACTCTTTCCTGTTGAGCTTTTTCTCCTCACGCTTTTTGCTTTCAGGCTCGTTCCTTTCAGGGGTCGTTCCTTGAGAGCACTTTTCTTTAACTTCCCAACGTTGGTTGAATGTGGCTCCAGGGCCTGCGTCAGGGCTTGGAGGAGATCATGAGCCACGGCGCGATCCAGGTGGAGCACGATCGGACCGGTCAACTTTCCACCCGCAACAGAAAGTTTGACTCTACCCATTTTGGAATCCTCCTTGCTATTTCTCAATGTGCTTTTGTACAGAAAGATGTTGTGCTCTGCAAGCAGTTTCGATTCCGTTCCCGGCCAGGGTCGCAGCAAGCTGCAGCACCTCCTGGAACCAGTCATCCAGACGATAATTCTGGACTATCCCGGCGATCTGAAATCGGGATGCAAACATCTGTGCGCGCTTCAACCGGATCGTTTCGAGGTGGGTCGCGATGTCTTTGGGACTATCGGCCAGGAATACAAACTCCGGCGCCTTGCTTGCCAGGCATGGCGCCCACCCCACTGGTGTAGAGACTACCGGCACTCCGGTAGCCAGGGCCTCAAACAGGGGAAGCGGTCCCGCTTCTGTAGAGCTGGTGATTACAACGCAATCCAATCGCTGATACAGCGCAGGATAGTCGGCGATTGAAATCTGGGTGCGTTCGAAATACTCACACGATACGCCGCCGCCGCGCAGACGCTGGCACAGCGGGTCAAGCTCCTTGCCAATCAAGACAGCAACCACGTCGGATTTGCCGGGAGCAAAATATTGCAGCGCCTCAGCAAACCAGGCCGTGCGCTTACGGGCGTGTTCGCGGCCAATCCATCCCACGCGGAATGTGTCGCCGCGATGGTTTCCGCGCACGGTGAATGCGCGCAGCGCGCCCAGAGGACGCTCCAGCACTAAAGACTTACTTAAATCGATACCGGCATCCTGGAGAATTTGTCGCTGCCGCGGATGGCAGAGAACCACACCTCGGGCCTGCAGCGCCCGCCGGCGCGCTTGTCCGGGGCCGTACATGCCATCGTGATCATACAGGTCATGAATGCAGACCACTGTCCGCGAGAAATCGGGTGAGTTCGCAGCTTCGCCGGTGCGGATGAATATCCAGGCATCGGCATTAGGAACGGGGGTCTCGCTTGGCGCCACCCCAATGTTTTCTACATGCGCGCGCTGGAATCCTTTGCGAAGATCTCCAAACAGCCAGTCATCACTGCCTGTCACGCATACGTTGATTTGGAGAGGAGGGTTGAAATCCACAATTAGTTCCTCAGTGACAGAGAGTTCTATTTCCGTTACCGCCCGCACGGCTTGTACAGATGTCCTGCAAGACGGCTGTAAACCGTTCGATGTAACGATCCAGAGAATATTCCTGCCGCACTACCTGGCGCATAAGCTCGCCCTTGCGCCGCAACGAATCTTTGTCCTTCAGAGCAGCAGTGAGACGGCCCAGAATCTCCAGGTCGCTCATATCTTCCTCAAGCTGCACATAGTGCTCCTTCCAGATGGGCCGGCCTTGAGCAGCCATCTTCCCCGCCACCACCGATCCAGCGCCACTAATCTCGAAGTATTTGGCCACAAGGTAGTCGCCAACGGACGGAGTAGCGATCGAAATTTCTGATTGGTTGATGATTCGAGCCAGCCCTTCAGAGCAGCGCTCCTCATCGAACACAGGAGCTCCTGGATGCTCGATGATTCGGACCTTGAGATGCGAACTTGCCAGCAGTCGTCGCAGGCGGTTGCGAAATGGATACCTTTCCGGTTTCGTATTCCCGTACAAGAGCACGTCGTAAATCTTGGGCAGCCCCCGCTCTTTGTATCGCTCAGTATCAATGTGATGCGGGATCACATACGTCTTCCGAACCGATGGCAACCGTTTGCGGAGCTGCGCCAGGTCATCGCAATCGTACGTCGAGATCAAGTACTGATATTTATTGCCCAGAATCTCTGCGAGACTGCGGTCTGGCCTGGGCCACAGGTCTTCCAGTATCACGCAACAGGTGTTGATTTTATGAAACCACGCAGGCGGAACCCTCCAATCAGGAGGATCGGTGCGAAGTGGAAATACGGCGAATACTCCAACCAGCAGAATGGCGTACAGACTGGGATCCAGGTTGGAAGAGATGCCGCCAAGGTCGACCGTGGTGAAAGAGTCGGATTCAAGTAACTTTCGTATGCGCTCATATTTGTAGCGGTAATTGCGGTCCATCCGCGTCAGGAACCGTTTCTGATCTTCCACAAAGAGGACAGGAGACATGGATCGGACGGCCCTGCCATTCGATAGCGAGATGCCCATGAACTAACCTCCGGTGGAGAGCCGTAAGACACGCGAAGGAGATTGAAAAACCCTCGCCGCATCCAGTCCCCCACACTCATACTCGCGCAGGGACGCTGGATTTTGTAAAGCGCCGCGAGAAAGTATCGCAAATCCAGGTAATGGACTGAAAGCTGCGCGGCGCGGATAAAAACGTGTATCCACTTTTTCTCCGCTGGTCTTCAATACCTTCTCCGTCTCTTCGATTGTCAACTGGACCGGCTCCTCGCCGGGCCTTACGATGTCGTGTTGCAGGCACTTCAGAAGGCTGGCTCTCAGCTCCCACTGTGGGACATAGACATCCGCAGCGCACAGGAGAACATAGTTGCACGTGGACTGAAAGGATTTCAGCGCTGTTCGAACCAGTTCAATTGGATCTGCCAAAGCTTCCGCCGAAACCGGCCACAGCCTGCAGTTCTGGGGCAAACGCGCATCGTCGAAACCGCTCGCATCGCCTCCTTGCGAAACAGCGACAACCTCAGGAAAAAGCCTGCAGATTCCCCGAGATGTGAACTCAATTACTGCTGTTTCGAGTGGCCCATGTCCGGAGGGGGGCAGCAACAGAGCGCAGGTTTCTGCTGCCAGGCTCTTGATACTGTCGCTTTCCGTTACCAACCCCTCGCGCAGCCACCAATGATTGACTTCTGCTCCGAGTATATCGGAATAGTCCCGCGAAACCCATGCCAGATGCGGCCGGAAACAGTAGAAGTTAAATTGCTTTTGTAGTGTTTTTGCGGTTTCGTCTATCGGCTCATGAGCGCGATTATTGATCGAGAGGAAGGCGTCAAACACCGTCTTTCGCAGTGCATAGGCATAGGTCGAGTTGGTTTGCACCAGCCTGACGACGTTCGCGCCCGCGGCTGCCGGTTCTAATCGGTGGATGCCGCCAAAGTATATTGCATCCCAGTCGCCGGGGACCTGCGCCATGAATCCAGGGAAGAGGGTTTGCAATTCCGGATGAAGTTCCACGTCGTCTTCGAAGATTAACAGGGACTCGTCTTTCCTCTCCCTTGCTTCGCGCACGGCCTGCAAGTGACTCACGATACAACCGTATGCTCCAGGCGAGTAGCGCCAGTCCGGCGGGGTCTGGATCATAGCTCCGTCCACGGCGTTCCAACGTGCAACTTCGATCTGATGTTGCTGGAATTGCGCCTGCGCCTTGGCCCAGCGGTCCGGGCGTCGCGCAAGATTGATGCAGATCTTGTGTGGAAAGCAAGTGTCCAACGCGAACGACCGGCGCGCGCAGTCGGCGGCTTCAGCAGAAGCCATGTGGGAATCAGCCAGCGCCATTTTCCGCACCGTCCAAATAACGTGACTTCAGCCGCTCATACAGGCACGATGGATCGTAACTGGCATCCTTGGGGCGGTTGTCCCGCCGCCACATTTCATTCCAAAGGTGGACCGCCCTTGTCTCCCTGCTGAACTGCCACTCCAGGTCCGGCATGAGAGCCTGGTTCCACTGATTGAATGGAATGGGACAGAAAACCTGGGGCGCCTGGATAAAGTGGTTGAGCGAAAAGGCGCCAAGAGCGCGTGCGATCAGTTTTGGCCCAGTATCGCCCCATTTCAAGGTGCGGCTGTCTGCGCGGTCACAATGCTCCCAGCAATACCGCATCAGTTCAGTGATGGGGGGCGTTCGGATGATCCCGGCGCTCGCACAAGAGCCCGCTTCCCGTTTCGGTCCCCCAGCTGTGCTCTCGCTGGAGAATACGTACGGTTCGGAGAAACTGAACTCCCTCAAACATACAGTATCCGTATCAACCCACCATCCTCCTCGCTCCAGCAGCAGCTTATAGCGGAACATATTGGCAAAGCCGGCGCACGAATTGTGCTTGCTGTAGAAAAAAATACGGGACGAGGGCACAATCTCATTGGCATCACATAGTTTCGTGGGGGGCGGTACTCCGTCAACCTGATCGTACACATAAAGGTGAAACTCATGCCCGTGCTTTAGAAATGACTGAATGCACAGTTTCTCCATGGATGACAGCTTAGGACCAATCCACAAACTCTGAACCACGTCAGCCATGCATGATTCCTTCCGAAGTGAATGTTTTCCAATGTAAAACCGGAACCAAGATTTGTGAGCAATTTGTAAAGATTATCGTTGACATCGACTTCCCGCTGGCGTTACCGTTTCGGGCGAGCCAATTGTAAGTCAAAAACACTTTGGTCCTCAGTTATTCTTTTTGGTGCCATGTTAGAAAATCCCATAGAACGCAATACATGGGCACCCTATCCAACACATGTGGTCCCAGGGCTGGCGAAGACGGGAAGCCCTGGTGTGCCAGACGCGTGTATCTTCCAGCCAGAGGCACGGTCCTGTATTTTTTTGGAAAAGAGACCGCAAAGAGTACTAGCGCATGCCGAGCGCACTGCCGATTGGATCCCAAGGGTGGGAGAAGGCAGGAGCAACGGTAATCGGCTCCACGTCGCCAAGCTTTGGCTCATAGAGGTGTTTTCTTTCGTGCATTCGAAGAATTTGAGAGGAGGATGTGCATGGCAGCTCAAAACATTGCGATTAAATCATCGGGCAAAAAAGGTTCGGCCGGTTTCGTGCCGGCGTCGTTAAACGCCAGCCCGGGAGACACCGTTGCTTGGACTAACAACGACATTATCCAACACTGGCCCACGCCAAACACGGGCCCCGCCTGGTTCAACCAACCTATTAACCCTAACATCACAAGTGTGCCGGTTTCCGTGCCTCAAACCACCAGTTACTTTTGCAAGCTCCATCCAACTGAGAAAGGTTCCATCCAGGTAGGGGGCGCGCCCCAGATTGTAAAGCTCACGATTGTGGCAGGATCGCTTCCAAGCAAAACCATCAACGCGAACGACTCGGTTTTCTGGTTCAATGACACAAATGACAATTACGAGCTCAATTACAATCCGGGCACCGGGGACGTCCCTTGGGGGAAGCCGCCTTATCCGCTGCCACCCCATCAACCCTCCTCACAAGTCGTATTTCCTAAGTCCGGGATATTTCCTTATCAGTGCAAACTTCACCCAGGCCAAAAGGGCACTATTACCGTGCTGTAGAACATAGGAAAGGAAAGAAGAGGCGATACCATGGCAACCAAAAAAAAGACGAAAAGAGCGAAAAGTCAAGAAAATCCGACAAGTTACGATCGGCGGCGCTTCCTCAATCAGGCCCTGGCAGCCTCTGCAGGAATTGCCGTGTCAGGCTGGCTGCCCCACGTCAAAGCGGCCCCCCTGCTGCCTATGGCTGCGTGTTCCCCCAGTCCCTTGGCCCCGAACGAGCTTCTCAATCCCGGCGAGATCACCAGCATCGGCACGACACTTCGGTCTGTGTTGGTAGTGCAAGATGAGAAAAGAACGGTCCCCGGTATTCCCGGAAAGTCTTTCGTGCTCAGGGCCTATGAAGGCTATAGCGGCAATCGCATCGATCCCACCAAGCGCGTAACTAAACCGGGTGTTTACGGACCGGGCCCAACTTTTCGGGCAAAGGTCGGGGATACCATTCAGATCGCATTGCTCAATCACATCAATCCACAGGTGTTTCCGGAAACTCCAAATGGCGCATGCGATAAAAGCATGAACGCGCAAGGACAGGAGATTTACCCCGACAGCCCGCAGAACTATAACCCTCCTCCCACCCCGCCCATTTCGGGACCGGACAAATTTCCGGATTGTTTCCGCGGTTCGAACACCACGAACATGCACTTTCATGGTACTCACGTAAGTCCCAACGCTTTTTCCGATAACGTGCTGATCGAAATCGCTCCTGACCTGAAGTCAACGCCGCTGGAGTGTGATCAGCTGTTTCATACGGTTGCCTGCAAAGACTACCCCAACCCTCACGCCTGGCAACATCAGGACCTTGCTACAACCAAGGCGCTCAAAGATTTGTTCGCAGCAAATCAGGCGCGTCTGACTGCGCTGGCGCCCGAAAAATACGATCCCGGTCTCCGTAAGCGGGAAGCCGAACAGAACAAAATGCTGATTGCAAATGGTGAGTTTCCGCAGTACTGGTCCGGCTGTTTTCCTTATTGCATCAGGCCGCCAAAAAGTGCTCCACCGTTAACCATGGCGCAGGCTCAAGGAACACACTGGTATCACGCCCACAAACACGGTTCCACTTCCATCCAGGTCTTTAACGGCATGGCCGGTGCGCTGATTCTGGAAGGCGACGACTACGATACGCCTCTCAAGAATGTCATGCCGGGTGTCGAGCAAAAGGTACTGGTGATCCAGGAGTTCACTGAACAACCCAATATGGAACGGGTTGGCTACTTTGGTAGCACCAATGGAGGCGCACGCTTCACTCCTGTCTTGCTTGTCAATGGCCAAGCCAACCCCACCATCACCATGCAAACCAATGAGGTCCAGTGGTGGCGAATCATCAATGCTACCGTGCACCGCGGAAAAGGAGCTTACATTTGCAACTTTAACCAGGTAGGTAACCAAGGCGCCGCTATCACCTTCCGCCAGATTGCGCAGGATGGAGTTCAGTTTAATCAGGAAAACTATGCGCCACAGATTTCGAGGCCTCCTGTCAATTTCGTGCTGGGACCCGCCAATCGTGTTGACATCCTGGTTAAAGCGCCCAGTACTCCGGGCACCGCAACCCTGACCGGTACTGGCGATACCGTTGTCACCATAAACGTGGTTTCTGGATCAGGGTGCAACACTACCTGGCCCGACGCGACTAACTTCCCGAAGCAGCCAGCCTTCCTGGGGGACATTACCTCGGTCTCTGAAAGCCGCTATTTGAAATATCAAATGGCAGGCAGAGGCACGACTCCCATGATTAACGATAAGACCTTCGAGGAAAGCAGGATAGATGAAAGCATGCTTCATCCTTGAGGTGTTTGACCCTACCGGGTCCCTTAGCAGCGTACTGTCGTTCAACAGCGCGCAGTTCGGTAATTGGGGTAAGGTGCAGTTCCCCTCTCCGGGGCTTTTCGTCTTGCCAGCACCCTGGGTCTGGTGGGACACCTTCCCGCTCCCCCTGGCTAAGGACGCTAACACCCCCGGCTATATCAAGTTCCACACCTGGTTCACCGATTTCGCCGGCAAGTTTGTGGACCACTGCCACATCCTCGCTCACGAAGACCGTGGCATGATGCAACTTATCGAGGTGGTGGACAACAAGACCATCTACCAGCACCGTTAATCCCACCCGAGGTCGGGAGTAACGTTCAGCCCAGCGCTTTGCGCTGGGCTGATTCTAAGGACGCCCACGACAACCGGAATCATCGCACCCCATATTGCTAGTCTATGAAATTAAGGTCAGGCTTGCGACAAGTGAAAACCCAGGAACCAGAACGAGCGAAACTACGATCGCAATGCGCAGGTGAAATTGATAGTAGGTTGGCGCGCTCTGGTAACGCAACCAAGACTGCTCCTCCTGGATGAACCGTTTTCTGCGCTCGATGACGAACTGAAGCATGGCATCTTCGCGGATTTGAAGCGCTGGCTCAGAGAAAACGCCATCCCCGTGCTTTTCGTCACCCACGATCGCGAGGAAGCCCGCGCACTTGGCGACTGGGTGTTGCTTTTGAAAGGCGGAAGGATCGCCGCTGACTGCGCTCTGCAGGAGACAAACAGCACTGCGTCGGTTATGGAAGACACGGACCATCATGCAAGACATATATCGATTTAGGTTCGCGGTGGCGAGCATAGCAACTTATCGTCGCGTCTCCTTCGGCTCTGGCTGTCTACGAATGGAGGGTACAATACGGGGAACTTGGAACCGAGGTTGGCCACGTTGCAAAAGCTGCCACCCAAGAACGCTGCTGTCAGCACAATGGGCTGGCGCGAACGCCTGCGCGCCCTGGGGTCGATTCCTGCATTTTTCCAGCTGGTTTGGGAAACTCACCGTGCCTATACCATGGCCACGATCGGACTACGGATCCTGCGCGCCGGCGCTCCCGTTGCAGGCTTGTGGGTGGCCAAATTGATTATCGATGGAGTGGTTTCGGCGCGCATGGGGCGGCCCAACATCTCCCGGCTTTGGTCATTGGTCGTCCTGGAGTTGCTGATTATTTCCATCGGCGAAGTTCTTGATAAGGCTTCCGCTGCAGTCGAGGGGTTATTTGGCGACCTTTGCTCCCATCACATCAGCGAAAAAATCATTAGCCATGCTGCTCAGCTCGATCTACGCCATTTCGAAGATCCTACTTTCTACGATCAACTGGAGCGAGCTCAACGACAGACGACAGGACGCATAGGCCTGCTCACACAATTGCTGTCTGTAGCTCAGGACTTCGTTACCCTGGCGTCCTTGGCCGCAGTGATCTTCATTTATGGGCCGTGGCTGATGGCCCTGCTGTTGGTTGCGGTGCTTCCCGGGTTTTTCGGTGAGACTTATTTTAGCTCGCTTGAGTACTCGCTTCTTCATCGTATGACGCCGGAACGCCGGCAACTTGATTACTTTCGATTCCTTAGTGCCAGTGACCGGACCGCCAAAGAAATACAGATGTTCGGTTTAGCCGGCTGGCTCGTTGGCCGTTATCGCATGCTGGCCGAACGGCTGCACGACGCAAACAAACGCCTTGTGATCCGCAAGGGCTTCGCCGCGACGGCGCTTTCTCTACTGGGGATCCTGGGCTATTACGCGGCGTACGTCATCATCTTGCGGTGGGGGTTCTACGGGTTGATCACCGTCGGTACACTCACGTTTCTGGCGGCGTCCTTTCTGCGCAGCCGCAGCGTCACTGAGCGGATGCTGCTCAGCGCCGGCAATATCTACGAGCAGTGCCTGTACATTCAGGACTTGCTGAATTTCTTTCAGATGCAGCCGACGATTGCGTCTCGCTCCGATGCCTGTGCGGTCCCGGCCGCCATCCGCCAAGGACTGGTCTTCGAAGACGTCGGCTTCCAGTACCCGGGAGGCGATTCCTGGGCCGTTCGCCACGTTAATCTGCGTATCACGCCGGGAGAAAAGGTCGCTTTGGTAGGCGAGAATGGCGCCGGCAAAACAACCATCACCAAGCTCCTCACGCGGCTATACGATCCCAGCGAAGGGCGAATCCTGCTCGACGGAGTAGATTTGCGCCAGTACGATCTTGCCTCGGTGCGCCGCGCCTTCGGCGTCATATTCCAGGATTTTGTCCACTACGATCTGCTGCTCGATGAAAACATCGGAGTCGGTGAAATCACTGAGGTTCGCGAATACCTGGATCGGCGCCTCACGGGATCCGACGGCGACAATTTCTCCAGCCATTCGGCCATCGAGACGGCAGCGGCAAAATCTCAGGCGGACTCGCTTATCAAAGACCTTCCTTATGGATATCGACAAATGCTGGGTCGCCGTTTTGAAAAAGGAATCGATCTCTCCGGAGGCGAGTGGCAAAAGATCGCACTGGCCCGTGCCTACATTCGCAAATCGCAGATGATCATTCTCGACGAGCCCACGGCGGCCCTCGATGCACGTTCCGAATACGAAACATTCAAGCGTTATTCAGAACTGGCTTCCGGACAGATGGTATTGCTGATCTCACACCGATTCTCCACCGTGCGCATGGCTGACCACATTGTGGTGATGGAAAAAGGCGTCGTCCGCGAAGAAGGTACCCACGATGAATTGCTGGCCCGACGCGGGATTTATGCCGAGCTGTTCCAGCTCCAGGCGGAAGGGTATCGGTGAGGCTCCCATGACTTCGACGTTCGATCTCAATGCGGCCCAATTTGAGCGCCACCGTGCCTTTCCCCAAGGTGTACCCGAGGCGATTCGCCAGGCCATCTGGGAATCCACTGCAGCGCGCCCTTCAGATTGGCTACTGGATCTGGGAGCGGGCAGCGGGCGAATCGGCAGAGCGTTTGTCGAAGCCGGGGATTCGTACCTAGGGGTTGATTTCTCTTTGGCGATGCTGCGCGAGTTCCGCGCCAGAGATTCCGCCGCCTATCTGTTCCAGGCGGATGGCGGGTTTCTGCCCTTCCGCGATCACTCGTTCGGCCTGGTGTTGCTGATGCAGGTCCTGAGCGGCGCCCATAACTGGCAAAAGTTGCTCGGTGAAACGAAGCGGGTGACATCGCCCGGAGGCTGGGTTGTCGTGGGACAGACAGCGACGCCCGCAGACGGCGTCGATGTGCGAATGAAAAAACAGCTGATGCAGATTCTGAAACAGATGGGCGCGGCCTCACATGAGTCGAAGAGATCGCGCGAGGAATCACTGCAGTGGCTGCGCACCGCATGCAGCCGCGAAACGCAGGTGACGGCGGTATCGTGGACCTCGCAGCGTACGCCTCGCGAATTCATGCAGCGGCACCGCAGCGGAGCGCGGTTTTCTTCTCTACCGGGTATGGTTCAGGACGAAGCTTTGCAGAAGTTGAGCGTCTGGGCGAACACAACGTACGGTTCGCTGAACGACGTCTTTTCCGAGAAGCACAGCTTCGATCTGCACCTCTTCAGAATTGGGGTGAGTTAGAAGCCGGTAAGTCCGCACCAGGTTGAAAGGAATCGCCTTTTTTTCGCGCCGATTATATTTGCTCCGGCTGGCAGCGAACAAGGGCGGGGAGTGGAACGAGTATGACCAACATGGAAAGCAATCCTCTACTTACCTCTCTAGGCAAACAGCTCGTATCCAGGTCTCTCAGCGACACTGCTGTGATGCGAGCCACCGAATCTACCGAGAATTACCACATTTTGCCCTGGGTAAACGTAGTAAAGATCGGCGGCCAAAGCATCATGGATCGTGGCCGTGCCGCTGTGTACCCTCTGGTGGAAGAGATCGTCTCCAACTTGACAACGCACAAGATGATCCTGGGCACAGGCGCGGGAACGCGCGCGCGTCACATCTATAGCCTGGCCATCGATTTCGGCTTGCCTACTGGCGTCCTGACGGTGCTGGGCACTGCGGTCGCCTGGCAGAATGCGCAAATGCTGCACTATCTGTTGGCCCGGTATGGAATTCCCTTCATCGAGCCGGAGGGATTCAATACCATGCCTCATTATTTAATGGAACGCGGCGCCATAATCTGCCAGGGCATGCCGCCCTACAAGCTGTGGGAACCGAATCCGGCGAAGGGACGGATACCGCCGCAGCGCACCGACACGGGATGCTTTCTGATTGCCGAGGTCTTCGCCGCGCGCAAAATGATCTACGTAAAAGATGAAGACGGCCTATACACCGCCGATCCCAAGAAAGATCCCTCAGCTCGATTTATTCCCCGCATCAGCGTGCAAGAACTTCTGGCGATGGATTTAGACGATCTCATCGTCGAGCGCGCGGTGCTGGAATTCCTGGCGCGGGGTCGCAACTTGAAGGAAATCCAATTCGTGAACGGGCTCAAGAAGGGCCAGCTCACAGCAGCCTTGAATGGCGAACCCGTGGGCACCGTGATTTATCGAAACGGAGAGTCGAAATGAACACGACAATAGCAGGTGCCCAGCATGTGGAATCAAAACTGATGCGCGAGTCCCTGGTCGACAAGAATGTACTCGCCCGTACTGAGTCGCAAGTTCTGCCGATTCTGCCCGATGTTAACGTTGTCCAAATCGGCGGCCGCTCCATCATCGACCGCGGCTACTCCGCATTGAAACCTATCCTGGACGAAATCGTGGCTAACCAGGCGCAACACCGCATGGTGATCGGCGTAGGCTCTGGCGTGCGTCTCCCGGCCATGTTAGCGGCAGCCCGAGGAGCCGTTTTCAATGGAATTCCTCCGTATGGCCTCTGGGAGCATCCACCCGCCGTCGGCAAGCTCCCGCCGCACGGAAGCGATGCTGGTTCTTACCTGGTCGCAGAAGTCTTTGGCGCTCGCAGCCTGATCTTGCTGAAAGACGTGGACGGCATCTACACCGAAGATCCAAAAACCAATCCACGAGCCGAATTAATTCGGGAAACCAGCGTCGAAGAATTGATACGTAGACAGATTCCCACACTGCCTGTCGAACCATCGGTCCTGGATCTGATGACTTGCGCCCGGCTGGCCAAAAAGATTCGGATCGTGAACGGACTGGTTCGCGACAATCTCACGCGGGTGTGAGCAGGCGAGGAAGTAGGTACCTTGGTGTACGTTTGAGCCAAACCACACGGGCCGAAGCCCCGATATTGCAACGACCATTCGGCTGCACATTTTTGTGAGCCAAAGATGGCTAGGCAAGGCTGCTCATCACTCTATGAGCCAAGAGCTATATTTTTCAATCTGCCATAAAGCATTACGGCGATGAGCTTTGACGCCGCCATCGGTTGCAATCGTGTTCAAGGCCCCGATGGTAGCCAACATTCGCAGATCAGGTTTGGTCAATTGCGACGCTCGCACGGTCAGATCGGAAATGGAGGCAAAGCGTCGCGCATTGCGGTTGGCGACCACCGATTCGGCCATCGTTTGCCGGAACCCGCGAACGTAGCGCAAACCCAGGCGCAGCACAATGTCTTCGCCTTCGTGTTCGAGAGTGCAATTCCAGTCCGAGCAGATAGTCCTCAGTCCGCGCTTCGCGTTTAGTCCTTGAAAAGGAAGGGCGCGGCACGCCCCCTTTCTTTTGCGTGAGGGACTGTCACCGGAGGCCGAGACGTCGGGCTCGCGGAGTCCAGGCGGAGTCGTAAATCCCGGTTCGGGGCAGCAGGCCCGGCCTCGCCCGCTTTCCTGGCAGAAACGCACTGTATATATAAGGATGTTCTACTAATTTTGCTGCTTTGTAGCAAAAGGCCACTGTGGGGCTCGTCGGGGATCCGATCGAAACCTATAAATTTGATTCTCTTGCCGACCGGATCAACTTTGCCGAAATATTTCGCAGCCAATGCGTGATTGATGTCGGCGACCTGTGTGGCCGAATCAACGTCATTTCTCGTGAGCATCCTGCCTTGCCGCAACTGTAGCCCCCAATGTTCGGAAATAGTCTTCGCTGCCAATCGCTCCCAGATCTCCGCTTCCCAGTTAGGCATGCTCAATCCCCGTGACGCGGCTCACAGCTTCCACAAAGCTTTTCCAGCTTCTCCGCTGCTGTTCCAGGATATTCTTTCCCTCCTTCGTGATGCTGTAGTATCTCCGCCGGCGCTGCCCAGGTTTCTCCACCCAGCGCCCCTGAATCCAGCCGCGATCCTCTAAACGATAGAGCAAAGGGTAAAGCGAGGCCACGTGAAACCGTAGTTCGCCTTGAGAGCGCGCCTCGATAAGCTTGCTGACGTCGTAACCGTGGCGTGCCTGGTCCTCAATCAGTGACAGAACCATCAACTCGGCACTGCCTTTCTTCCATTCCTGGTTACTATGCTTGTCTGCCATATGTATCATACCAATATATACGGTTTGAAACTGGAGTCGTCAAGGCCGCCGAAGAGTCCTGCCCTTGACGCCCCGGGCCAGGGAAGCGCTTCTTATATTAAGGATAGAACCTTTCGACACCGGTTAGGAAGCGGAGCTGCGGCAATTGCCCGTCTGATAGGTAAGCTCTGTGAACACGCGGATTCGCCGTTCGGTGCTGTCCCGCTGCTCACCGATTGGCTCATGGTCTCCTCAATCCGGAAGCGCAGCTTGGGTTGCAGCAA
>WNFI01701685.1_pt1 | contig 15751 bp, 15 predicted proteins | sample 5400471 | NCBI WGS metagenome assembly WNFI01 (sample SAMN13153348, study PRJNA577476) | soil metagenome | isolation source: 100 cm saprolite on Douglas fir-dominated hillslope | place: USA:California | collected 2013-09-17 | reverse complement strand
CTGGTCGTAGCCGTAGCGCATCATCACGGGCAGCGAGATCAGGCCCATGGCGATCACCGAGGCGGCGACCGTGCCGGTGATGGCGCCGAGGATCGCGCCGACGACGATCACCGCGTACCCCAGGCCGCCGCGCACCGGGCCGAAGAGCTGGCCGAGGCCGTCGAGCAGGTCCTCGGCGAGTCCGCAGCGCTCGAGGATCGCGCCCATCAAAGTGAAGAACGGAATGGCGAGCAGGGTGTCGTTCGACAGGATGCCGAATATCCGCTCCGGCAGCGCCTGCATGAAGATGAACTGGAAAAATCCCTGCTCGATGGCGATGAAGCCGAAGAACAGGCCTACCGCCGCCAGGGAGAACGAGACCGGATAGCCGAGCAGCATGAACACGACCAGGCCCCCGAACATCAGCGGCGCCATCAGGTCATGCGGTATCAAGCAGCGGCCCTCATTTGAACTGCGCGCGGTCGTCCAACCTCACTGCAAGGGTCTTTCGTAATGCAAATCAGCTTTCATGTGACCGGTGAGCATCGCGACGCGCTTGATGAGCTCCGAGATGCCCTGCAGGCTGAGAAGCGCGAAGCCGATGGGCAGGAAGATCTTCATCGGCCAGCGGATCAGGCCGCCGGCGTTGGTCGATACCTCGCCTTGCGCCCACGAGTGGTAGAACACCGGCCACGACAGGTAGGCAAGAATCAGCGTGGCGGGCAGCAGGAACAGGATGCCGCCGAAGATGTCGATGCCGATCTGGGTGCGGGTCGAGACGTTGCTGTACACGATGTCGACGCGCACGTGCATGACGCGCGACAGCGCCAGCAGCGATTTCATTTCAGAAAATTGGAATTTATTTTTTCCGCATGCCGAGCGCGCGCTCTTGCACCGCCGCATGCAGCTGCGGCTTGTAGCCTAGCGCAAAGAACAGCTCCGCGCAGAGAAATACTGGCGCGACGAAGATCTGGAACAGGTTGTCGGCGAGCGCGGGCTTGCGGCCTTCGAAGACGTGGCCGACGAGCTGCAGGATCCAGCCGCCGACGAACAGCACGCCGAACCAGATCCATCCCTGCATCGCGCCCTGCTCGGCGATGATCTGCCCCAGCCAGAGCAAACCTGCGTTGAAGACCAGCATGCCGAGGCCCAGCGCCACGTCCAGCATGAAGTAATAAATCAGCACCGCGCCGGCGAAAATCATCGCCGCGGTCAGGGTGATGCCGCCGACCTCGACGCGCAGCCAGGCGAGCGGTATGAACAGCGAGAGGACGATGACCGGCACGCCGACGAAGTGCGTCGCCTTGTTGCGCGCGTCCTGGTGATACGCGGCGTAGAACGACATCTGGTCTTCCAGCGACTTCATGACTCCTCCCCGAAAGCCACTATAATTCAGCATTTTAACCACAGTCCATGGTCGTCACGCACGGCACACTGACTGGCGCCGCGGCGCTGCCAGGAAAGGACGACGGCCGGGCAGTGACGATAGGAAACTTCGATGGCGTGCACCTCGGGCACCGCGCGCTGCTCGACCGGCTTACCGCCAAGGCGCGCGAATTGAAGATCGGCTCCTGTGTGCTCACCTTCGAGCCGCATCCAAGGGAATTCTTCGTCGGCGATGCGGCGCCGCCGCGCCTGACGCGCTTGCGGGACAAGCTCGAGCTCATGGCCGCGGCGGGAATCGGCCGCGTCCACATCGCGCGCTTCAATGCACGCTTTGCCGCGCTTTCGGCGGCGGAATTCATCGAGCGGGTGCTGGTGCGCGGGCTCGGCGCGCGCTGGCTCGGGGTCGGGCGCGATTTCCGCTTCGGCAAGGGGCGCGCCGGCGACTATGCCGCGCTGGAGGAGGCCGCGGCGCGATACGACTTCAAGCTCGAGTCCGTTGCCGACGTTGCGGTCGAGGGCGAGCGCGTTTCCAGCTCGGCGGTGCGCGCGGCGCTCCAGGCGGGCGACCTGCGGCGGGCCGAGCGCCTGCTTGGCCACACGTACACGATCAGCGGGCGCGTGGCGCACGGCACGAAGCTCGGCCGCGACCTGGGTTTTCCCACGGCTAATATTCCTCTGCGCCGTCCGCCCCCGCTCGAGGGAATTTATGTTGTTGAAGTAGAAAACTTCGGCCCGGGGGTCGCGAGCATAGGCAGGCGCCCGACGGTCAATCCGGTAGCCACGCCCCTGCTCGAGGTCCACATTTTCAATCTCGACGAAGACCTGTATGGCAGGCATCTGCGGGTCTGCTTCCTCGAGAAGCTGCGCGACGAGGAAAAATACGCGGATCTGCAGCAGCTGAAGGAAGCGATCGCCCGCGACGTGCGCCGGGCGAAGGAATATTTCGCCAGCCATGGCTGATTACAAAGACACGCTCAACCTTCCCGAGACGCCTTTCCCCATGCGCGGCGATCTCGCGAAACGCGAGCCCGATCGGGTCAGGCAGTGGCAGGACAGAGGCGTCTACCGCCGGCTGCGGCAGCTCGCCAAGGGGCGGCCGCGCTTCGTGCTGCACGACGGGCCGCCGTACGCCAACGGCGACATCCACATCGGCACCGCGGTCAACAAGATCCTCAAGGACATCGTCGTGAAATCGAAGTCCCTCGCGGGCTTCGACGCGCCCTATGTACCGGGCTGGGATTGCCACGGCATGCCGATCGAAGTGCAGATCGAGAAGGAGCACGGCAAGAACCTGCCCGCCGCGGAGACGCAGCGGCTTTGCCGCGCCTTCGCCACCGAGCAGATCGCGCGCCAGAAGGCCGACTTCCGACGTCTCGGCGTGATCGGTGATTGGGACAACCCGTACCTGACTATGGCCCCGGGCAATGAGGCCGATGAGATCCGTCTGCTCGGCCTGCTGCTGCAAAAGGGATATATCTATCGCGGTCTCAAGCCGGTGAACTGGTGCTTCGACTGCGGCTCGGCGCTCGCGGAGGCGGAGGTCGAGTACGAAGACAGAAAGGACCCGGCGATCGATGTCGGGTTTGCGCTGATCGAGGAGGACAGGCAGAAGCTTGCAAGAGCGTTTGCACTCGACGAACTGCCGAGGGGACCGATTTACGCGGTGATCTGGACGACAACTCCGTGGACGCTTCCGGGGAATCAGGCCCTGAATGTTCATCCTGATTACTTGTATTCGCTTGTCGAAACCGAGCGCGGGAACCTGATTCTTGCTAACGACCTGAAGGAAGCATGTCTTGCTCGATTCAAGGTATCCAGAAAAGATAAGGCAAGCTCGTTTGACCACAGCTGTCATGGACGTGAACTGGAAAAGCTTCGCTTCAAACACCCGTTTTACGATCGCGTCGCACCGGTCTACCTTGGTGAGTACGTCACGCTCGACTCCGGTACCGGCATCGTTCACTCGGCGCCCGCGTACGGCGTCGAGGATTTCGAGTCGTCTCGCCGCTACGGCATGAAGGACGACGAGATGTTGACGCCGGTGATGGGCGACGGGAAGTTCGCGTCGTCGCTGCCGCTCTTCGGCGGACTGTCGATCTGGGACGCCAACCCGAAGATCGTCAAGGCGATAGAAGAGAGGGGCGCATTGTTCGCCGTGGACTGGAAGTACACCCACAGCTACATGCATTGCTGGCGGCACAAGACTCCGGTCATCCTGCGCGCGACCACCCAATGGTTCGCTTCCATGGACAAGAAAGTAAACGGAGAATCGCTGCGCGAGACCGCTCTACGCGGGATCGAGCAAACTCAGTTCTTTCCCTCGTGGGGGCAGGCCAGGTTGCACGGCATGGTTGCCAATCGTCCGGACTGGACGTTGTCGCGGCAGCGGCAGTGGGGTGTACCGATGCCGTTTTTCTTGCACCGTGAAACCGGTGCGTTGCATCCGCGTACGCCGGAGCTGCTGGAGCAGGTGGCTAAGCGGGTGGAGAAGGGCGGCATCGAAGCGTGGCAGGCCATCACGGTCGAAGAATTCCTCGGAGCTGAGAGTTCCGTATATGAAAAGAGCCGGGACACGCTCGACGTGTGGTTCGATTCCGGCAGCACCCACTTCACGGTGCTGCGCAATTCGCATCGGGATGAATCCAGTTACCCCGCGGACATGTATCTCGAAGGCTCCGATCAGCACCGCGGCTGGTTTCATCTAGCGCTGCTGACCGGATGCATGCTGGATGGCCGACCACCCTACAAGAGTCTGCTGACCCACGGCTTCGTCATCGACCTCGAAGGCCGCAAGATGTCGAAGTCCAAGGGCAACACGATGGCGCCGCAGGAGATCTCGAGCACGCTCGGCGCCGAGATCCTGCGGCTGTGGGTCGCAAGCACCGACTACTCGGGCGAGCTCTTCATCTCGGACGAGATCCTCAAGCGGGTGGTCGAAAGCTATCGGCGGATCCGCAATACGCTGCGCTTCCTGCTCGCCAACACCTCGGACTTCGATCCGGCGAAGCATGTCCTGCCGCTCGACCGGATGGTCGAGATCGACCGCTATGCGCTGGCGATGACGGCGCAAATGCAGGAGCAGGCGGCGGCCGACTACGCCCGCTACCAGTTCCACCTCGTGGCGCAGAGGCTGCTGAGCTTCTGCTCGGAGGACCTTGGCGCCTTCTACCTCGACATCCTCAAGGACCGGCTCTACACCTGCGGCGCGAATTCGCCGGCGCGCCGCTCGGCGCAAACCGCGCTCTGGCATATCACCCACAGCCTGGTGCGGCTGATGGCGCCGGTGCTTTCCTTTACGGCGGAGGAGGTGTGGCAGGTATTTGCGGGGAAGGCCGAAGACAGCGTGTTCTTTCAGACCCTGCACGACGTGCCGGTACCCTCCGACGCCGCTGCGCTGCTATCGAGGTGGTCGCGCCTCCGCGAGTTGCGCGACCCGGTCCGGAAGAACATCGAAGAGCTCCGCGCCGCAGGCAAGATCGGCTCGTCGCTGCAAACGGAGGCCGACCTGCATGCGGGCGGCGCGGATTACGATACGCTCGCCAGCCTGGGGGACGAGCTCAAGTACATGCTCCTGACGTCGGCGGCACGCGTTCATCGCGCAGGCGAATTTCAGGTAAAGGTCGCGGCAAGCGCGCATTCCAAGTGCGAACGCTGCTGGCATTATCGCGCCGACGTCAACAGCGACGGGCTCTGCGGGCGCTGCGTGAGCAATCTGAACGGCCCCGGCGAGTCGCGAAAGCATGCGTAAGTCGCTTCACTGGTTCGGCCTCGCCGCCGCGGTGGTGGTCGCCGACCAGCTCGTGAAATGGGCCATGCTCGCGCGCTTCGCACCCGGCGAGCGGCTCGAAGTGACCGCTTTCTTCAACCTGGTGCTGGTGTTCAACAAGGGCGCCGCGTTCAGCTTTCTTGCCCGCGAGGCCGGATGGCAGACGCCGCTGCTGGTGGGGTTGGCGTTCGCCGCCGCGGCCATAGTCAGCGTTTTGATCTACCGGAACCCTCGGAAAAACTGGCTGTGCGCGGGGCTCGCTTCGATCCTCGGCGGCGCGCTCGGCAATGTCGTCGACCGCCTGCGCTTCGGCCACGTGGTCGACTTCATCGACCTGCACGCGCTCGGCTGGCACTGGCCGGCGTTCAACGTCGCCGACTCGGCGATCACGCTAGGCGCGGTGCTCCTGATCCTGGAAGGATTGTTTTCCGATGAAAAGCGAGCTGGCGCTTCTCCTTAAGGCGCTCGCGTTCGCCGCCCGCAAACACCGCGACCAGCGACGCAAGGACGCTGCGGCATCGCCCTATATCAACCATCCCATCGCGCTTGCGAACGTGCTGGTGAAGGAGGGCGGCGTCGACGACACCGCGGTGCTCTGCGCCGCGCTGCTGCACGACACGCTCGAGGACACGGCGACCACGCGAAAAGAGCTGCAGCGTTCATTCGGCACGAAGATCGCCGCGATCGTTGCCGAAGTAACCGACGACAAGCGGCTGCCGAAAGCGAGGCGAAAGTCGCTGCAGGTGAAGCACGCCGCGAGGATCAGCCGCGAGGCAAAGCTCGTGAAGCTTGCCGACAAGATCTGCAACATTCGCGATGTCGCCCGGCGTCCGCCTACCGGCTGGGACAAGCGGCGCCAACGGGAGTACTTCGATTGGGCGAAGCGGGTGATCGATCGCATGCGGGGGGTTCACCCGCGGCTCGAAAGGGCTTTCGACGCCGCCTATTCGAAAAGGCCTGGAGGATGATTTTTCTGAGAGAATCTTTTTTCCTGTGGACGTCCTGCTAGCCAACCCCCGCGGCTTCTGCGCCGGCGTCGAGCGCGCCATCGAGATCGTCGAGCGCGCGCTCGAGCAGTTCGGCGCGCCGATCTACGTGCGCCACGAGATCGTGCACAACAAGTACGTGGTGGAGGACCTGCGCGCCAAGGGCGCGGTGTTCGTCGAGGAGCTGGACGAGGTGCCTGCCGGCGCGACGGTGATCTTCAGCGCCCACGGCGTCTCCAAGGCAGTGCAGGCCGACGCCGAGCGGCGCGGCCTCAAGGTGTTCGACGCCACCTGCCCGCTGGTGACCAAGGTGCACGTCGAGGTGGCAAAGATGCTGAAGGCGGGCTACGAGATCGTGATGGTCGGCCACCGCGGCCACCCCGAAGCCGAGGGCACGGTGGGCCAGGCCGAGCGCGGCATCCATCTGGTCGAGACGGTGGAGGACGTCCGGGCGCTGAAGGCGCTATCGCCCGACAAGCTCGCCTACGTGACCCAGACCACGCTCTCGGTGGACGACGCGGCGGTGATGGTGAAAGCCCTCAAGACGCGCTTTCCCGGCATTCGCGGCCCGAAGCGCGACGACATCTGCTACGCGACGCAGAACCGCCAGGACGCGGTCAAGTTCATGGCGCCGCAGTGCGACGTGGTGATCGTGGTGGGCTCGCCGAACAGCTCGAACTCGAACCGCCTGCGCGAGGTCGCGCAGAACATCGGCGCGCAGGCGTACATGGTCAACAGCGCCGCCGACCTTCGGCCCGAATGGATCGCCGGCAAGCGGCGCATCGGCGTCACCGCGGGCGCCTCGGCGCCCGAGGTGTTGGTGAGCGAGCTCATCGAGCGGCTGAAAGCGCTGGGCGCCGAGAGCGTGCGGCCGCTCGAGGGCATCACCGAGAGCGTGGTCTTCACGCTGCCGCGCGAGCTCGCGCGGCACAAGCAGCCCTGACGAAAACAAAAGGGCCGGGATGATCCCGGCCCTTTGTGGAGCATCCCTGGCGCTCCGCTACTGGTCGCCTTTCTTGTACCAGTAGAGCCGCGAGCGCTTCTGGGCGATGTTTGGTTTTTGCCTTGTAGGCTCGATGATGGATCCGCTGCCGGTCTCCCGGTTGATGCAGCCGATGCAGACCGTCACGTCTTTTCCGTCGACGCTTGGCGTGCCGAACGAGGGCGACGGCGGCAGGCCGCCGTTGGCGAAGATGCCGGAGCGGGTGCCGTTGCAGATTCCCGAGAGGATACCGACCGCGCCCGAGGCGTTCAGCAAGTTGACCGCATAGCCGCGCGCCGTGCCGAGATCCTGGGCGCACGCGCCGGGGGGCGTCGGAACCGGGTGATTGGTGCTGAAGAACACCAGGCCGCCGAAGATGGCGGAGGAGGTGACCCCCTGCTCCCCGGTGGCGCTGTTGAGATCGAAGAGCCAGCCCTTCTTGCCGAGCGATTCGGCCGATGCGTCGCTGCAGGTCGTATTGGTGGTGAAGTTCGCCATCGAGGATGAATCCAGGTCGACGGGCGTGCCGGTGACCGCGCTGGTCGAAGGATTAGTGGTGACCGCGAACGTGTCGATCAGCATGTAGGCCCGGTTCACCACCGGCGTGGTGAACGGATAATTCACGATCAGCGGCCGCTCGCGATCGCCGCTGGCCAAGGTGACGAACATCTTGCCGGTCGCAGGCAGCACCGCGGGCGAGAACAGGAACTTGCGGTTCGCGCCGGTGGTGTGGGCCACCTCGTTGATCGTCCAGTCGGCGGCCACGCGGGTCGTCGCCACGTTGGTGGGGTCGACGAAGTCGACGCGGTAGATATAGCCGGCGGTGGTGGCGACGTAGGCGTGGTCCGCGAAGCCGTCGAAATCGCGGTCGACGAGCGTGACGTCCGCGGCGACGCTGCCCTTTGTGGTGAATGACTTGAGCAGCGCGCCGGTAGCGGCATTGACGACGAAGACCGCGTTGCCGCGCTGAGTCGTCGGATCGCAGGCCGTGTTGGGGGCGGCATCCTGGTCCTCGCAGGTGTCGTAGCCGCCGCCGAAGATGATCTTCAAGACCGGCGTCGACGAGGAGGTAACGTCGAATCCATACACCATCCGCCCGCCGCGGCGCATGGAGGGGTAGATCCAGACCTTCGAGTTGTCGGCGTTCTGGAACAGCCCGGCCGTGCCGTCGAAGAAATAATCCTTGGCAATGGCCCCTGCCGGGACCGGGTCCTGGTTCGGATACAGGATGGGCGGCGAGTTGTCCGTGAGCCGCTTGAGCTTGGCATGGTGCTCGGGAGCGATGAACGACCATATCTCGGTGCCGGTGCTGCCGTTCAAGGCGCGGAAGCTGCCGTCGTTGGCCCCGTAGTAAAGCACCACGAGCCCGCTGCCGTAGTTCACCGGCAGCGGACGGGAGTGCGCGACGTCGCCATGAATGGAGGGCCGTATGTCAGCGGCGTTCGCGTTGGTGTTCTGGTCGAAGAGGTCCTGGCCGCGCGTGTAGGCGATGATATTGTCGCGCTCGAGATCGGTCATCGTCGCGTTGCCCAGTTGCGTCTTCGTCACGTTCGTCGTGTTGAAAGTGACGAGCTCGACGGCTTTCTGCGCGGCGGTGGAGCCGGCGCAGGTTGCAGGCGAAGCGCAGCAATTGGTCGAGTCCACGCACGTGTACATCGTCCGGTTGACCGACGGCAGGGGGCTTTGGACGCCCGGGGTCGTGGGCGGGTTATTGCCCCGGCGCAGTACCTCGGCGGCGGCGCCTTTCTCGACTTGGGGGCCGTCGGGCGAGTCGGAGAACAGGCTGGTTCCCGAGCTCGTGCACTGGCCGGCACTGCCGTTCTGGAACAGCCAGTAGGTGCTGCTGTCCACGGTCCAGAAGCTCTTGGCGCAGGGCGTCACGAAGCCGGTCTGGCTCGCTATCGCGTTGATCGGCGGCGAGCTGTTGTCCGCGAGGCCGGTCACGTTGTTGAAGAATCCGACCTGATACTTCTTGAGGTTGCCGTACCAGCGCGGGTTGGCGCTGCCGTCGGGGCGGAACATGCCGATGAACACCTGGTTCTCGTTCTGCGCGCGGTTGGCGGAGCTGATCGGCAGGCTCGCCGAGGCGAACACCGTGTTGACCGACTGGATCTCGATCATGATCTGGCGCAGCGCGTTGACGATCGCGTCCTCGTTGGTCGCCTGGAAGTACTTGCCGCCGCCGTACTTGGCCATGTTGAAGAGCAGCGCGGTCTCGTTCGGGTCCTGGTGGTCCTTGAACACGTCGATGGCAAACGTGGTGACGCTCTGCTGGCCGGCGAGGTCGACCACGTCGGTGGTGTAGAGGAAGCGCGCCCACTCGTCGGCGTAGTTGGCCGCCACGCATCCGCTTGTGCCGGGCTGGCAGAAAGTCTGAAGCGGCGTCACCGTGGTGACCGCCTTGATCCCCTGCTGGGTCTGGTTCGAGAGGCAGGTGTTGGTTCCCTGCATCGTCTGGTTTTTCAGGTTCGGGCTGGCGCAGGTGGTGCCGTCGAGCGTCTGCATCGTCTGGTTTTTCAGGCTCGCGCTGGTGCAGCTGCCCAGGTAGGTCTGCGCGCTTAACTTGGAGCCGCCGCAGCCGACTCCGCCGGAGCAGGCGTAGGTGTTGTACGCCGTGCCGAAGAGCCCCTGGGCGCGGCTCACGCAGTTGGCGGGCGTTTCGCAGTTCAAATCGATGCCGAGATTCACCCCCGAGGGGTTGGTGCCGCCTGTGCATTGCCAGCTGGTATGCCCCGGAAACAGGCCCTGCGCCTTGGTGGCGCACGCCGCCGCGGTTTCGCAGGTGGAATCGGTGCCTTGGCTGATGACCGTCGCCGCGGTCGTGTTGCCGCCGGTGCAGGAATAGCTTGCGAATCCGCCAAAGCCGCTCGCGCGGGTCGCGCAGGCCGAGTTGGTCTCGCAGAAGGTATCGGTTCCCAGGGTGCTCGTCGTGCCGACCGTCGTGCCGCCGGTGCAGGAAAAACTGTCGTAGAGGCCCACGAAATTCGCGGCCGCATCCGCGGCGCAGGCGGCGGCGGTGGTGCAGGGCGCGTAAGTGCCGAGGTTGTCCACCACGGTGCTGGTGATGTTCGTGAAGTTGGGGACCGCAAGCTGCGCCGGAAGGAGCGGCGACGTGCCCGCATTGACGTTCTGGATCAGGGTGCCGCCCGTATCCTGCGAAGGAAAGCCGTTGCCGATGAAAACGATGTAGTTCTTGGCGCAGGGACTGGCGATCGGAGATGCTTTGTAGCTCAGCGTGTCCGCGCTGTACGCCGTCAGATCCATGCGGGAGAAAGCGGCACCGCCCATGTACCGCTGCTGGCCGAACGCTGTGGAGCTTGTCGGCGTATGGACCTGCTGGGGGTTGTCGAGGTTTGCGTAGGCCGGGCTCGTCCAGCCGCCGAAATACTTGTAGGCATCGAACAGGGCGCCGCTGTAAGTCGTGCTCGCGCTGTTGGTCTGCTCGATCCCGGTGCCCGAGAAGTTCTGCAGAATGCAGTTCGGCGTGCCGTTGAGGGAATTGGTCCCGGAACAGCCGCTCGCAGCGCCGATCAGCTCGACGAAGCCGTCGATGTTGGCCTGGTTCATCGGACGCATCGCGTAGCGCAGGAAGCCGCCGTCGGGCGAGCCCGAGTGCATCATCATCAGCCCCAGGTTGACCTTCGGGTTCGCTCCGTCTAGCTCGCCGAGGATCTTCTTGATCGCGCGCAGCTCCGACTGCCCCTGCTTGAAAACACCGCTCTCGCCCGACGGCGTCGGCCAGTGCTGGGCGTTCGAGTTCCAGTTGGCGCTGTTGTCCAGGACGATGAGGATGTTCGGATTGGTCGCCGTCGCATTGGCGGCGTTGACGAACAGGTCGATGTCCTCGGCGTTCGCCGGCATGGGGGGCTTCAGCGCGAGCGCGACCGCGAGCGCCGTGCCTGTGAAGCGCCGGATGAATTGTCTTGTCAGTTTGACTTTCATGATGCTTCCCCTATCAGAGGCACGAGGTGCTGGCGTCGTCCGTGCTGATGCGCACGCCGACGCCCTGCACAAGAGTGACTGCGGCGCCGGAATTGGCGCCGGTGGTTTGAGCGGTGATTTCCCAGACGGAGTTAGCGCAGAGCGAATCCCCTGTAACCGCGCCCGCCACGCCGAACTGTTGCTGCTGCCCGGCGCTGCAGCCGAGGTCCTCGGTATTGGTCAGAGTGAGCTCCGCGTTCTTGAGGGGCTTGACCGTCACGCAGTTCGGCGCCGGATTCAGGACCGTGGTGTAGTCCGGTGTCGCATTCCCGGAGACGTTCATGCACAGCGTATTTGCCGTGCCGCAAGGAACCGGCAGCGCGTTCGCCGGCGTCGAGATGAACTGCGTCTGGCTGATGGTGGTCTCGATCGCCTCCTGGGCGGCGGTGAGCGCCTCGTTTTTCGCCTGCATGTTGCCGACGATTTTCAGGTTGGTCGTCGCCGTATTCATTGCGCTCACGACGAACAGCATCAGCACCACCAGCATGATCATCGCAACGAGGAGTGTCGCGCCTTGCTGGCGCCGCGGATTCGCCGTCATGGGGTGTCCCTGCGGTTGGCGGGATTGGAAACGCGCACCAGCGCGGTATAGACGTGGCGCCGGTACTTCTGGTCCGCGGTCGCGGGCGTATACGCAAGGCCGCCGAGCTGGTAGCTCTTGACGTCGCTGTAACCGGCGGTCGAATCGAGGTTGCGCGCCAGAACGTACAGCTTGACGGTGACCACGTTGAACCAGTTCGTTGCACGGCATGTAGCGCTGCAACCGGAGGGGTAGTCGTTGGGATTGGCCACATAAACATCCGGCGCGCCGTCGCCGTCGGTATCGAGGCCGTACTCGACGTTGAACTGTTCGATTCCTTCCACCAACCGGCTCATCGTCCAGCCTGCGCCGGTGAACTCGAGACGGTTGAGCGTGGGGGTGGTCGATCCGGCGCCGTTGTCGGTGCTGACGTAGTAGATGTTCACGTAGTACTGGCGCTTGTCGGCTGCGGTCGTGCAGTCTTTTTTCGTCAAATTGAAGGTCGCCGTGCCTTGCAGGCCGAGCACGTGAGAGGTGGTCTCGGTGGCGCAGAGGGACACCTGGATATAGGGCTTGCCGCTCACCGCGGCATCGCACCCCGCGACACCGGCCAGGCAGGTGCGCGCGCGCCGCACCACGAGGATGTCGGTGCCGGGCTGGAAGCTCAGGCTCGACGGCAGGCAGCTGGCCGGCGGCGCCAGAACGTCGCTCGTGTTGTTGTCGTAGCCCTGCAGGTGGAGCGGAATCGCGCTGTTCCAGTCGGCGGCGGTCGTCGAGCAGGGATCCACCAGCGCGGCGGGGGGATTGGTAATCGCGGGCGTGCAGGTGGGACAGAGCGAGCCGATGCTCAGCTCGCCGTAGAATCCGGCAAGGCGCAGATCGTCCGAGAGAAGATCGATCGCGTAACGGCCGTTCTCGATCTGGCGGCTGGTGCGCTCGATCTCCGCGCGCGAGCTGCTCGCGTTGACGAACACGAGCGACACCGCGGTGAGGATGATCAGCCCGATGGTGATCGACACCATAAGCTCGATGAGCGACATTCCTGCCATGCTGCGCGGCAGCCGGAAGGTGCCGGAACGGGCTGGCTTGCGAGCGATCACGGCGTCACGCACGCCCCGGTGCCGGGGTCGTTTTGCAGGCAGCCGATCATGACGAACGCGATCATGGCGCGCCTGGTCGCGTCGTCAGTGAAGGAGCCAAACCCGCAGCTCGTCGAAAGCGGCGCCCGCGTCGGATCGAGGCCCTGCCAGACGAGCGAAACCTTGGCTTCGCGCGGCATGGTCGCAGCGGTGAGCTCGATGCAGCCGCGCGCGCCGATCATGGCGCCGACCTTGTTGCCTCCGGAGGTCTCCGCGGCGCCGAGGAGCGCGCTGCTCCACTCGCAGGCATCCGTCAGCGCCTGCTTCATCGCCGGCAAGGCCGCGGCGATCGCCGCCGCGCTGCAATCGAGCGTGGTGCCGGTGCCGAGAGTCGAGCCTAGGGTGGTGGTGTCGTAGTTCGCGGCGTTCTTGCGGTTCGCGCCTATGCGATCGACCATGTCCTGCAGCAGCACGATTGCCTGGGCCCGCTGGTACGATTCCATCTCTGCGACCTGGAGACGCGCCTGCATGCCCGCGGCGCCCAGCAGGCCGAGCGTGACGATGATGAGCGTCACGAGAACTTCCATCATGGTGACGCCGCGGCTCAGGGCGGGAGAAGCGCGGCGCCGGAACGGTTTCAACATACGGTCGCCTTGGTCAGCGGCCGGCCGCTGAGATCCACGGTGATGCAGCGCGACGTGACGCCGGCAGTGGCGCCGGGGGCGGTCAATTCGATGCCGCTTGCGAGCGCCGCGGAGAGCCGGCCGGTGCCGGTGTAGGTGATGCTGGCCGGGCCGGTGATAGTGACACCCGGCGTCGGGTCCTGGCTTCGCAGAACGATGGCTCCGGCCGTGACTTGCCAGCCGTTCGCCCAGTTGCTCGAGACCGGCGTGATCGTGACCGAAGTATTGCGCGTCAGCGCTTCGCTGCGCGCCACCACGAGGCTGGAGAAAACGTCGAAGCTGGCGCTCTTCACCCGCTGGTTTTTCACCAGCTGGATGAAGTTGGGCGCGGCGATCGTGACGAGGATGGCCATGATCCCGATTACGCCCATCAGCTCGATGATCGTGAAGCCGTGCGCGGCGCCGTGCGGGTTCCTGAACATCACCATCCTGCTACGGCGTTGCGGGTCTTGGCGCCGGTATTCGTCAAAGTGAGGGCGCCGTCGGGAACCTGTTTCGTGCCGGCGACTGGCGTGGCCGTGATCAAGAAGCTCGGCGGCGTGGTGGGCGTGCTGGTGCCGTCGCTGGCGGTGATGGCAATCGTGTAGTAGGTGGAGACTTGTATCGGCGTGGTCACGTTCATGGTGGTGAGCGCGCCGCTGCCGATCGCGTAGCTGCGCGCGTCGAGCAGGTATGACGCCTCTTTGCTGCTGATGTCGATCATGAACTGCTGCGCCTCGGCGCGATGCGCCTTCCTGATCTGGCCGTCGTAGGCTGGCAGCGCGACGGCGGCGAGGATCGCGACGATCGCCACGACGATCATCACTTCAACTATGGTGAAGCCGCGCTGGGACGCTTTCATTTCTTGTCTCCCCTTGGTAAGAATAGTTTCCCCGGCCCCTCGATTGCCAGCCGCACGCGACGAATGGTCGGATTCGCCGCACCGGCGGCGGGCCCCTTCCGGCGGAGTGTACGGCATATAATGCGCCCCTGGCTGGTGTAGCTCAGTTGGTAGAGCAACTGATTCGTAATCAGTAGGTCGCCCGTTCGAGTCGGGCCACCAGCACCAAAAAAAGCCCGACTCCTGCTCGCCTTATGCCCGCCTCCATCCTGATCGTCGACGACGATGAAAGCATCCGCGAGCTGCTCCGGCTCCACCTCAGCGCGGCCGGCTATGACGTGCACGTCGCCCCGGACGCGATCGTGGCGGGCCACCTGGTGCTGCGCAACGCGCCGGACCTGATCATCACCGACATCAGCATGCCGTACATGAACGGCTTCGAGTTCGTCGAGGCGCTGAAGGCGGACAAGTCGCTGCCCTACATACCGGTGATTTTCCTGACCTCGATCGAAGAGGGCGATCACCGCGGCAAGGAGCTCGGCGCCGTGGGCTACATCACCAAGCCGGTGCGAGCGGACCGCCTGCTGGCGATGGTGGCGCAGCACGTCCCTGGCGGCGCCCACCCGATCGGGTGAAGTCCCGCGCTTACTGACAGTTCTTCAGCTCGCTGCCGTCGATCTGGCGGGCGATTTCCTTCAGGCGGCCCTCCAGGGCGGCGTCGACGCCTTTCACCTGCAGCCAGATTTTCGGCACCACGGTCTCGCGCGGACCGATCTGAGCGCTGCGCACGCCCTGCGCGCGCAAGGCGAGGAGCCGCGCCCGCGCCGCCTCCTCGGTGCGGAACACGCCGAGCGAGACCGCCCAGTGGAACTGCCCTTCGTCCACCACCACGAAATAATCTTCGACGCCCAGAGCCTTCAGCTCCGCGGTTTTTTTCGTCGCCGCTTGCCGGTTGCCCTGCGGCGGAATGAAGACCCACCAGCCCGCAGTCTCCTCGGTGCGGCGCTGGCCGAGGCGGCCGGCCAGCGCGAGCGGCTCGAGCGCCTTCTCGGCCTTCGGCGCATCGGCGAGCGTGAAGCTGCCCCATTCCATGCACGTCACGGCAACGGCAACAGGCGTTGCCGCTACCGGGGTCGCGGGAGCCGGTTTCGGCAGGGCGGCGGGAAGCTCGCCCGGCGCCAGGATCTTCAGCTTGCCGGGGTCGATCTGGCGGCTGAGCGGCGCCGGATCGACGGTCGCTTCCGGCGGCGCAATGAGGCGCGCCCAGGCGAAAAACACGACGTTGGCGAGCACGAGAAAGAGGAACAGCGCCCTCATCGCACCGCCTTCAGCGGAGGGGCTTCTTTCGCCATCTTGAGCTCGGTCAGCGCGATGCGCGCCAGGCCGTCGAGCACCAGGTTCTCGACGTAGCGCCGCGGCGCTGACAGCTGGTCCATCAGCGACAGTCCGGCGCCGCCCGAGACTACGCAAAGCGGGCTGCTTTCGAGCTCGCGGAATGCGCGGTACATGCGCTCGATCGCGCCCGCCTGGGCATGGCGGCAGCCGGTTTCGATCGCGTCCACCGTGTTG
>WNFI01558868.1_pt1 | contig 15751 bp, 14 predicted proteins | sample 5400471 | NCBI WGS metagenome assembly WNFI01 (sample SAMN13153348, study PRJNA577476) | soil metagenome | isolation source: 100 cm saprolite on Douglas fir-dominated hillslope | place: USA:California | collected 2013-09-17 | reverse complement strand
AGGGGAACGTCACGCGGCCGAGGACCGAGCCGATGTTGATGATCAGGCCATCACGCTTCTGGCGCATGGAGGGGAGCACGGCGCGGGTGACGCGAAGGAGCCCGATGACATTCGTGTCGAAGATGACCTTCGCCTGCTCCGCGGTGAAGGCTTCGGTGACGCCGGCCGACATGATGCCGGCGTTGTTGACCAGCACATCGATCTTGCCGGCCTCCACCAGCACCTTCTTGACGCCCGCTTCAACAGACGCGTCGTCGCTAACGTCCAGTTCCACGGTCTTGATGCCGAGCTTCCGCAGGGCCTCGGCGGCCTCTCGGTTCTTGCCCTGCGCACCACGCATCGAGGCATACACAGTGTGGCCAGCGCGGAACAGGGTTTCCGCCGTGTCACGGCCAAAGCCGCTGCTCGCGCCGGTGATCAGGATTGTTTTGGACATACTCGGTCTCCTTGAAAGGTCATTCGACACCGCGTTCCGGAACGCCAACTCGGGACAGCTTTGGGCAACGAGCTATGGCTCTCATTCGACCTCTTCCATGCCATTGAAGGCGGGGATGCGAAAATCGCTGAGTCCCAGCGCTTCACCTTCCTGGTGGTGGTCGTAGTGATATTCGACGACGACTCGAGACTGCTTCCATCGCCGTCGGACGGACCAACTGACTCGAACGGCTCGTCCTGTTACGCCCACGAGTTCGACCGACCATTGAGAATGCTGCTCGTCAACTGAATCGCTGGCGATCGCCCTCTCACTGACCGAAACCGACAGCCCGCCAATTTCGGCGATAATGTGAACCGGCACAAGAAAGCCCACCAGAAGAGATTTCAAGCGAGCTCTTCCAATCAACGGCTCTGGCGACGAGTCACTGCGTAGTTCAACATCGTCGGCGTAAAACTGGTCGACGATCGCCAGGAATTCTTCGTAGCTCGCGCTGATGTCAGCACTGACGATGGCGGTGTTTAGTTCGCGCTCGGCTCGAGCTGCGCTGTCGGCGCTCGACCTCGGGTCCAGAAGAGTGTTGTGCGAGTTCGTCATGGGTTGCCCTTTCATTGATTCCAGCTTCCGCCGAGGTCATGTATCTATATTTATTACGCTCATCATGTATAATGTCAAGCGGATTCAGAAAGGGGAGCCTCTGTGAGAGTGACGCGCGAGCAGGCGGCGGCTCACCGCGAGAAGATTTTAGACGTGGCCGATACGCTTTTACGTGAGCGGGGCTTCGATGGGATCTTAAGTCGTCGATAGCAGAGTATGCGGTACAGCGCCGAACACAAAGAACGGACCCGCGGGCGAATCGTTCGCGCAGCGGCCCGACGATTCCGGAGTAGGGGGAGCGAGGCCGCTGTCGGCGAGTTGATGCGCGACCTGCGCCTCACGCACGGTGGGTTCTATCGCCATTTCAAGAGCAAAGAGGATCTGTTCGCGGAGGCCTTCGAGCAGAGTCTGAAGGAGCTTTGGGATCGTCTCACGAAGGCGATTGAACAGGCGGCTCGCGGCGGTGAGCTCAAGGCCCTGATCGATGCGTACCTCGACGTTGATCACCTCAATGACGTCGCCGGCGGCTGTCCGGTCGCCGCGCTGGCGTCTGAGGTCGCCCGCCGACCGCCTGGCGCGCGTAGGCCGTTCTTGCGGGTACTCAGAGCGCACATCGCGCGGATGGAGCAGTACATCCCAGCCGAAAACGCGGAGCGACGGCACGCGAAGGCGATTTCGCTCTCTACGGGCATGGCCGGCACGTTGACGGTGGCGCGGGCCTTCACGGAGGAGCAGGATCGGCGCGCCATTCTGGACGGCGCGAAGAAATTCTATCTCGCGGCGGCGCAGCGGTAGGTCCTCTTTGGAGCTGAGCCGACACTCGGTCTGCCTCGGAGTAGAGAGGTTGCTTAGCATCACGGACCTCCCGAGTCGTCAGGCCGTCGGATTCGCCGGCACACGGCTCCGCGACAGATGCGTCCGATACGCCCTTCTATGAAGGACCTGATTCAATCGCTGCGTGGCGGCAAGTTGTTGCATCCGTGAGGACTGCGGCTCAGATCAGTAATTCCGAGTGTTCAGGCCGCACGGATGAGCCAGGGTCGAAAATCGTCCAGTGCGGCGAGCCAATTTCCAAACACCGCGTCATCAATGGGTTACGGCGCCGGCCAATTTCACTTTAGAACTTCCACAGGCAGTAGGGCCGGGATGAGGCATTCTCGGTCTTGACAATCTTGTTTGATTCGGCGCGCCGCGCGAACTCCGGCCAGAAGAACAGCGCATTCAAGAGTATCGAGGATGTGCGAGAGGCGAACGACGTTACAGCCGAAGTGTGTCGATAAGAGCCGAAAGCGCGGCGGGCTGCTGCCGCCGACTCGGGTAGTAGAGAAAGAAGCCGGGGAACGGCGGGCACCAATCTTCCAGCACTCGAACAAGTGCCCCGCTCGCGACGTGGTGCGTCGTGCGATCGTCCGACACGAACGCCAAGCCGACACCATCGATCGCCGCGCGAACCATGAGTTCCACATCGTCCACGACCAGCGGCCCGTTCACGGCGACCGTCAACGACTGTTTGCCTTTGTCGAACTCCCACCGGTAGACGCCGTCGGATCCATGTCGAAAGTTGATGCAGCGATGGTTGAGCAAATCGCGCGGAGACTTCGGCTTGGGGTGCGACTCGAAATATGAGGGGGAGCCGACAATGGCCGGCCGAGGATCCGGCGACACCCGCACGGCCACCATGTCCCGTTCGATGAACTCCCCGAAATGAATGCCCGCGTCGAAACCCGCGGCAACGAGGTCGACGCGGCTCTCATCGGTGGTGACGTCGAGCAGGACGTCCGGATAGTCGCGGGCAAATTGTCCGAGCTTTGGTGCGAGGACGGCTGTCGCTGCAAGTGGCGACACCAGCAAGCGCACGCGTCCGGCCGGCCTGTCACGAAGCGCGGAAAGGTGGTCCAGCGCCCCCCGAATATCGCCGAGCGCCGGCCGCAGATGAGCCAGCAGCTCTTCGCCGGCTTCCGTCGGTGCGACGCTCCGGGTCGTCCGGGCGAGCAGTCGGACGCCGATTTGCTCTTCCAGGCCACGAATTGCGTGGCTGAGCGCGGACTGGGTCACCCCAATCCGTTTCGCGGCTCGAGTAAAGCTGCGTTCCTCGGCCACCGCCAAGAAGGCGGACAACACGCTGAGCTCGTCGCGCACCATTTGTGAATCCTACTCATAAACCCTAGTTGATTTATCCGGCTACTCAGAACCCCTGTGGCCCGGTACCGTGGTGCTGGAGGCGAGATGGACATCACACGCAGTGGCTCACAACCGTCCGGCAGAGGGCCAGCCGATTGGTTCACAGGCACGGTGCGAATCGACCCGCTGTTCGACGCGCCAGTCCCAGCACGAGTGGCCGGCGCGAGCGTCACGTTCGAGCCCGGCGCACGCACGGCGTGGCATACACATCCGCTGGGTCAGACACTGATCGTCGCGGCGGGTGGCGGACTCGTCCAGCGGTGGGGCGGACCGGTCGAGGAGATTCGGCCGGGAGACGTGATCTGGTTCGCGCCTGGTGAAAAGCACTGGCACGGCGCCTCGCCGACGACGGCGATGACGCACGTCGCCATCCAGGAAAAGCTCGATGGCAAAGCCGTGGACTGGATGGAGCACGTCACCGACGAGCAGTACCGGGATCGATCGAACGCGAGATAAGGAGAAGCCATGCCGCATGTCATCGTCAAACTCTGGCCAGGGAAATCCGAACACCAAAAGGCCAGACTCGCCGAGAAGATTGTCGAAGACGTCACGAAGGTGCTGAACTACGGCGAAGAGTCGGTATCGGTGGCCTTCGAAGAAGTCGACTCACAGGATTGGGCGGAGAAGGTCTACCAGCCAGACATCGTTCGCAACTCGGACCGGCTATACAAGAAGCCCGGTTACACGATGTAACCACACGGAGTTCATAGGAGATCACCCATGCAAGGAGCTGTTCTCTACGGTCCGCGCGATGTGCGTTTCGAGGAGCGCGCCGCGCCAAGAATCATTGCGCCGACAGATGCCGTCATCAAGATATCCGCCACATGCGTATGTGGGTCCGACCTGTGGCCCTACCGTGGCATCAATCCGACCACCGAGCCGACGCCGATGGGGCATGAGTACTGTGGCATCGTCGAGGAGGTCGGGCGCGCGGTCACATCGATCAAGCCAGGCCAGTTCGTCATCGGGTCGTTCTTCGCGTCCGACAACACGTGTCCGCATTGCCATGCGGGGTATCAGACCTCCTGCCAGCACAAGGAGTTCGTCGGTGGTGCGCAGGCGCCGTCGCTCCGCGTCCCACTCGCGGATGGCACGCTGGTGGCTACTCGGGAAATCCCCTCGCCCGACTTGATCCCGAGCCTGTTGGCGCTCTCGGATGTGATGGGCACTGGGTGGTTCGCTGCCGATGCAGCGAATGTGAAGCCAGGAGCCACGGTCGCCGTTGTAGGCGACGGCGCGGTCGGTCTGCTCGGTGTGCTCTCCGCGAAGCAGATGGGCGCGGCGCGGATCATCGCCATGAGCCGTCACCCGTCACGGCAGAAGCTTGCTCGTGAGTTCGGCGCCACGGACATCGTGACCGAACGCGGCGACGAAGGCGTGGCCCGCACCAAGGACCTGACGCGCGGCGTCGGTGCCGACGCAGTGCTGGAGTGCGTCGGCACGCAGGAATCGATGATGCAGGCGATCCATTCGACTCGTCCGGGCGGATCAGTGGGATATGTCGGCGTCCCACACGGCGTCGAGCTGGATGGCGAGCAACTGTTCTACGCGCACGTTCGTCTTCATGGCGGACCTGCGCCTGTGCGGCGCTTCCTACCCAATCTGATCGACCTCGTGATCAACGGGAAGATCAATCCCGGCAAGGTCTTCGATCTGACGCTGCCTCTCGAAGGTGCATTGACTGCGGTTGAAGCAGCAGGCCGCCCGCTTTCCTGACCTCAGTTTCGAGAGCGTCTTTTCTATCCGGATCGCGCGCGTGTCACGGTTTCTGGTTGAGCCTATCCAGCGGATCCAATCCCAGCGCGCCAACGGCGTGATGTCCATCCACAACCCGCGTGTCTGTGGATCAGACGCAAACGCTTCCGCCAAATCCTGGGGTACCTTGGGCTCCGGCCACAGTGCCAGCGGCTCGAGCGCAACGGACACAGCGTCACCCACCGCTGCTCTCGCAGCCTTGAGCATGCTGTTGCTGATCCTGAACCAGTGGCTTCCTGTTCCATCAGGCTCAAGCGGTGCCTGAAACGCGTGGCCGTTAAACGTGCCTTCAACCATGCTCATCCCTCGCGAGGGAAGCTTGCGGCTGGCGGCATCCGGCAGTCTGAGAATCGTTTGCGAGCCGATTGCTATTAATTTGGCTTGGAATCTGATTCTCGGCATAAACCGTCAGACGTTCGGCTGAGTCATTCCTCCGTCGGCGTGGCCGACCGACGGACGGCCCTTCGGCATTAGCCACGCTCGCGGCAGCTTCTGACAGTACGACTGTACGGCCGAAGCGGAAGGTCTTGAGAAGTCGCAAGGGTTTCCCAACAGCCGCGTTCCCCTCGATCCGGCCGGGGGTGGTGGGCGCACCTGGTGGGCGCACTTCGAGTTTACCCGCATAAACATTGAGCCGATTATCCTCCGCAAGAAGATCGACGAGATCCTTGATGACACGCCTATCTTAGGGGTTCGGGATCGCCAATTGGGACAAGGGGCCGAGCGATGGTGCGCTCGACGAGACGCCGAGAGATCGTCGATCGCCGCGGTCCGAATGAAATATCTGGCAAAAAATATCTTGACAAACACTCGTCTATATCTACAATGTAGACAATGGCTGAAGTTCTTGGAACATTTGAACAGGCCGTTCTCTTGGCGGTAGTCCGACTCGGAAAGGACGCCTACGGACGGGCAATCCTGAAGGAGGCTCAGTCGCGACTTCACCGCGCTCTCGCAGCGGGTGCCGTTTACGCAACGTTAGACCGGCTGGAACAGAAGGGTCTGATTTCGTCTCGGCTCGGATCGGGAACCGCGGTCCGAGCCGGCCGTCCTCGCCGGTATTACTCCCTTGAGCACGCGGGCGTTCGCGCGCTCAACGAATCGAAGGCAGCCGTCGATAACATCTGGGATGGGTTGCGGTGGCCTTTGAAAGGCGGAACATGAGCATGCATACACGTGTCAGAGACGAACCTCCACGGTGGGTCGAATACCTCCTGCGGGTTTTCCTTAAATCACGCGATCGAGAGACCATCGTCGGCGATTTGCTCGAGGAATATCGAGAGGTGGCCCTTCCGACGCGTGGCCGGTTTCGCGCGCAACTCTGGTACGTAACACAGGCGCTGAGTCTTGTCGATGGCGTGAAGCTCGGGATGATGCTCGGCGCCGGGTTCGGGGCCTGGAATCTGGTCTACACCGGCCTGGCTCCTTTCGCGGAAGACACTCCTGTCGCGTTGGTGAGCTTTTACGGTCCCATGTTCACGATTTGGAGTGTCGCCGGTTTTGGCGCCTACCGACGCACGGGCAAACTGAGCGACGCCATCAAAGTTGGCGCGACGGTCGGGTTGGTGACCTTCGTTGTCTTCGACCTTGCGATCCTCGTGAGAGCGAACCTGTTTCTTGATGCGATCAGCCAGCGCTCAGACTGGCGGGGTCTGCTCGCGAACTATCAAGTCAGCCGGTTCGAGAGTCTGAGAGTGTACGTCAACTACATGTACGTCACAGGTATCCCCTTGACATTTCTGATTGGCGCCCTGATTGGGGCCGGTAGTGGGTTGCTTGGAGGTTTCATGGGAAGTGTTGGCCGGCAGCATATACGTCCGCTGCCAAGCCACGGACAGCCTTGAGCCGCAGATCAGGAGGACATATGTTTTCCGCACCGACACCCGTGCTCTCCGCCGCTGTGCTCCTGGCTTGCGCCGTTGCAGTCCCGATATCCAATGCGCAGAATACCGGCGGCGCGGCAAAACCGCCGGCATCCGGCGCGCTGCAGCGAATTGATCTTGCGGAGCGCTTAGGCGCCGGGAAGCTGAGGCCAGTGAATCGCGATATCACCAAGCTTCAGGGAAGCCGCGACGGTGTCCATGTGTCCGAACAGGCGGGTCCCGGCCTGGTTTGGATCGAAGGGAGTGATTTTGCCGAAGGAACAATCGAGGTAGACGTCCGCGGCCGTGACGTCCTGCAGCGAAGCTTCCTGGGCATTGCATTTCATCGCAAGGATGACACCACGTACGACGCCGTGTATCTACGCCCCTTCAATTTTCGGGCTGCCGACCCTGACCGACACCAGCACGCCCTGCAGTACATGGCGTCCCCGGACTACGACTGGCCGCGCCTTCGAAAAGAATTCCCAGAGGAGTTCGAGAATCCAGTTGATCCATCGGTCGCGCCCACCGACTGGGTGCCTCTCCGAGTTGTCGTGAAAGGTCGAACGATCCAGGTGTATGTCGGACTCGTCAAGTCACCGACGCTCGAGGTCCGGAAGCTCGGACAACACGATCGAGGCTTGATTGGGCTGTGGACGGGGAACAACAGCGACGGCGACTTCGCGAACCTCCGCATCACTCCGATGAAGTGAGCGGCCCGGTGGCCCAAGATGCCAAAGGACTGGCCGTCTCGCGCCTGCTGATGTCCCTATCGGCCGCCATCGAGACAGCCGATCGCGTCCCATCGGGTCACTATACGGGCAACGAATTAGTTGCGTTAACGCACTAACCGGAAACCTTGATGACCACGGACCTCCGATTTGCGATTCGGACGCTGTTCAGGCGGCCCATCGCGCTGGCGATGATGGTGATCTCCATCGGCGTGGGCGTCGGGGTCAACGTTGCGGCGCATTCGGTGCTGCGACGGCTTCTCGTCGAGCCGCCGGTCACCGCGGATGATCCCGAACGGCTCATCACGATCTCGCCGTCGGTCTCGTATCCGCAATACGAGGAGCTGAAAGCAAGAGAGACGCGATCGGCGTTGGCGGCCTCCCAGGCTGCGACGCTGATTTGGCATGATCAGTCTGCCACCACCACCGTGGGTGCGCAGGTCGTGAGCTGGAACTACTTCGAAGTACTCCGGACGCGGCCGCTGATGGGTCGCACCTTCGTAGACGGCGAGCACGATCCACTGCGAGTCGTCGTGACCTATGCGTTTTGGGAGCGCTCGCTGCATCGCGATGCGGGAGTGCTCGGCCGAACGCTCACCATCAATGGCTGGCCGTTCGCGATTGTCGCAGTGCTCCCGCGCGCGTTCTATTCGACCGTGGGCCCGATGGCGGCGCCTCTGCTGTATGTGCCCATCAGTCCGCAGATCAATACCGGCCTCAAGGATCGCGCGGCACCGCAGTTTGACCTTTTCGGTCGACTCCACGACGCGGCGACTCCAGAACAAGCAGCAAGCGCGTTCCGAATCGCGGTCGACGAGATTGAAGCCGGCTCACGGGAATCTAGCCTCGCGCAACGACTGCGGATCGATCGTGGGCTCGTGGGACCGCTCCGCGCGGCCATTGACGGTCTTCCTCAGCGAGGCGTCGTCTTCGCAATCCTGGCGGCCGGTTATGCCGTCATCGGACTCGTCCTTGTCATTGCCTGTGCCAACGTCGGAGGCATGCTCGCGGCTCGCGCCGATGAACGGCGACGTGAGGTGGCAATCCGACTTGCTATCGGTGCCACTCGGGGACGTCTGGCCCGCCTGTTTCTCGCGGAGAGTGTGGTGATCAGTGTGTTGGGATCGCTTGCCGGCTTGGTGCTCTGGGCCGGTTTCGCCTCGGCGGCGGCCCAAGTCTCAGCGCGCGCCGGCGCGGGTGTCGTCGTCGCCACCGGGCCGACTCCAATGCTATACCCGCTGCTTCTGTGCACGGTCGCCACGCTGATTTGTGCGCTGATGCCGTTGCGAACGGCCAAACATGTGACGCCAGTCCAGGGTCTGCGGCCATCGAATGGTGTGTTCGGATTCCGTCGGGTGAACGTGGCCGCCGTCGCTGGCACAGTACAAGTGGCGATCTGTTTCACGTTCGTCGCAAGTGCGGCCCTTCTGCTCAATGGGTGGACACACTTGCGTCGCGTGGAACCCGGCTTCGACGTGAACCGCACGGCAATTCTTCGGACACAGTTTTCAACGAACGCGGCGCGCGGCGTGTCCCTGCAGCTAAAAAACGCGCTGGCGGACTTGCCTTTCGTGGAACACGTCAGCTATGGAGACGTTCCGCTCGGCGTCCTCCCCAGAACGGTGCGCGTGCAGGTTGGCCCGCGTGGGGAGGCCGGCATTGTCGGTGTGGAGCGTTTTCGCGTCGGTCCGGGGTATCTGACGACGTTGGCCATCACAATCGTACGCGGTCGCGACCTGGCAGAGCATGATGTTCCCGTCAACGCGACATCGGAACGGTCGGTCGTTGTCAACCAGACACTTGCCAGCCAGTTTCTGGATCCCGTCGAGCCAATTGGGCAAACGCTGACACTGAAGCCGGAGGAGTCGGGACAAGATGTGGCGCTTCGGGTGGTTGGTGTCGCCGCCGATGTTCGCATGCGAACGCTCGCCGATGACCAACTACCTGTGGTCTATGTTCCGCAGCCGATTGGTACGCGAGTCGAGACGTTCGTGTTCCGAACGCGAGAGCCCTCGGCGGCCGTCGTTCGGGCGGTCGAACAGGCGATCGTCCCACGGTTTCCCGGCGCGTTAATCACCGCGACGTCGACAACTGACCTGGTAACGACGAGCCTGTTACCCATGGAAATTGGCGCGGCTGTGGTCGGCGCCCTTGCGCTGTTCGGTCTAATGATCGCGATGTGCGGCGTGTACGCAATCGTGAGCCACTCGGTGATTCGGCGCAGATTTGAGGTGGGTGTGCGGATGGCGATCGGTGCGACGCACGGGAGTGTCGTTGTGCTGTTGCTACGCGAGATTATCATGATAGCCGCGATCGGTTGTCTCGTGGGCGGCACCGTGTCAGTGGGAGCGCTCACGTTTGTTGGACGGATGGTCGGCTTCGGGGCGTGGCCTGTCGCTGAATCCGTGGCTGCTGCTCTCACCACCATATGTTTCAGTAGTCTCGCCGCTGCCTGGCCAGCATGGAAGGCTGCACGAGTAGAACCGATCGTCGTCCTTCGTGCGAATTAGCCGTCCGGTTGTTTGGCTTTGAATCCCCGCCATCGGCCGCGCCATGTGGTGTCGACGATTCGTCGACGCGCGTGAATCCGATCGCGGCGCTCCGGTATGAGTGACGAATCGTTGCCTATGTTGCAGGCCGGTTGAGGCGAGCCTCAAGAGATCGAATCAAGTTCTTGCCGTCGTCAGTGACCTCTTTCTTCGCCAGAGGCGAGCCAACGAGGAATCGAACCTCCCGGTAGCCCTCCCGTCTCAAGGCCTCACTGGTGGGCGCACGTGGTGGGCGCACTTCGAGTTCACCCGCATAAACATTGAGCCGATTATCCTCCGCAAGAAGATCGAGGATGCGCGCGAGGTGCGACTGTTCAGCTCCGTTTCACTTGGTCTCGCGCGTGTGCCGATGCTCGCCAACCTTCAGGTTAGTCTGACATCGCCCTTGAAGATCTTGAACACTAAAGCAATGTCCAATGCGGCCACCCATGACGGGAACATGTCATGGGCCGGCTGATACGGCACATGCGACAAGCCAACCCGTCCGAGCAGCCACAAGAGCAGGAAGATGACCGTCGACCGCAGTCGAATCTCCCCGCGTACGAAGCCGACTACGAGCAGAACCCAAAAACACCAGAAGGCGATAAACGCCGCGATTGCGGGCGAGCCGATCATCTGCTGAACCTAAATGGGGGAGCGCAGAGCAACTGCCGTCCAATGGCTCAGGAACTCCCAGTGATGTCGTCGATCGAATCTATTCGTATCGTAGAGCGACGAGTGGATCGACCCGCGCGGCTTTAAGGGCGGGACCGCAGCACGCGGCTAGCGTTGTCGCCCCCAACACTCCAGAAACCGCTGCAAACGTCGCGGGATCGGTGGGCGCGACTTCGTAGACGAGACTCGTCATCACGCGCGTCATCATCAGCGCCGCTGCGACCCCGAGCGCAAGGCCGACAACGGCGATGGCCATTCCTTCTCTCAGGACCATGCCTAATATGTCGCCGCGATCTGCGCCGAGCGCCAGGCGGACACCAACCTCGCGCGTGCGTAGCGCTACCGCGTACGCCATGACTCCATAGATGCCGATGAGCGCAAGCACCAGCGACGCCGCCGCGAAGCTGCCGAGCAGAAACACCGTGAACCGGCGCGGTGCGATCGAATCAGTCAACACGGCTTCGACGGTTCTGACATCGGAGACCGGCTGCGATTTGTCGACGCCCACGACGAGCGCGCGGATCGTCGGCGCCGCCGCACGTGGAGAGCCGGTGATGCGCGCGACGATTACGATCGTGAACGGCGAGCCATGCCGATAGTCTGCGAAGATCTCCGGTTCAGGGTCCGTGTCGAGTTTCGTGTATTTCAGGTCGGCAACCACGCCCACGATCGGCGCGAATGTCGCCCCGGCAGCAGCCGTCGCGCCAGGGGGGCCGTCTATCTGAATGCGCTTGCCGATCGGATCCTCGCCAGGGAAGTCACGGCGCGCCAGCCTCTCGTTGATCACAAACGCGGCCGTTGGTTCGGTATCAGTCAGCCAGCGCCCGCTGACCAGGCGCATGCCGATCGCTCGCGCATAACCCTCGGACACCGAACTGTGAAGGACGGTCGGTCTGTCCTGCAGGGGCAGCGCCGGCGTCCCTTCGACAATCAGCCGCCACCGACCACCGGCGTTCGTCGTCATGCCGGCCGCCACGAGGCCCGCGACTGGCTGGAGCCGACGGAGCACTTCGCCAATATATTCCCGGCGCCGCGTGTCGCTCGCGTGCGAGCCATGAGTGTCGTATTGCACGGTCATCGTCAGTGTGTGTTCAGGAGCGAAGCCGGGTGGATACGCCGTGAGACGCCAGAGGCTCTTCACGAGCAGGCCCGCACCGCAGAGCACTACGACGGTCAGCGCAAGTTCGATGGTCACGAGCCACGTGCGCGCCCGCACGCCACGAACGGTCGCCGAGACCGTGCGCGTGCCGTCTTTCAGGACGTCAAACGGGTTCGTGTTCCAGAGAGAAAGGGCTGGTCCCACGCCGAAGAGCACCGCCGTTAACACAGATACCGCGAGCGCGAAGCCGAGCACGCGTCCGTCGAGCGTGGCGTCGGTGAGGCGTGGGACGGCCTGAGGAATGAGACCCAGCATCACGCGCAGGCATCCCCACGCGACGAGTAGGCCCGCGAGTCCGCCGGCCACGGCGAGGAGGAGGCTTTCTACCAGCAGCTGACGCAGCATGCGTCCGCGGCCGGCACCCACTGCCGTTCGAATCGCGAGTTCCTTCTGCCGTGCGCTCGCGCGCGCAAGGAGCAGGCTCGCAATGTTCGCGCATCCGACCAGGAGCACCAGTACAACGGCGGCGAGAAGTAGCATGAGACTCGTGCGCGCGTCGCCAACCAGCTTCTCGGTCACCGGCACGACGCGCAGCGTCGGAGGAGAATAGCCAGGAGTCGCCCGTTCAACACGGGCGTGAATGGTTTCGAGTTCGGCACGGGCCGTTTCGATTGATACGCCAGGCTTGAGCTGCCCGACCACACGAAACAATTGGATCACCCCGTTAGGCAGCGGCCGAACGACGACCGCGTGGTAGACCTCGATTTCTCGCGGGACCAATCTGGCGACCCAGGGCGGCTGAGGCAGGTCGACGTGAAACAGCGGCGGCAGCACCCCGGCGATCACGGCAGAACGTCCACCGACGACGATGGTCTTGCCGACGACATCCGGACTCGCTCCGAGCCACCGCTCGAAGAACGCGTGCGACAACAGCACCTCTGATTGGCCCGTCGTTGGCACGTGCCCGAGTACCGGCCACGCGTCGGCCAGCCCCCAGAAATCGTCCGACACCGTGGCGATTCGGGCCGGGGCAGTAATGTCGCCGGCAGTGACGCGACCGTCGAACTCGTCGTAGGCAACCAGATGATCGAGCGATGTCGCGGCGCGCCAGGCCAGGAACTCCTGCGATCCGACGTGATCGTCCTTGGTGTCGTTGACTGTTGCCAGCCAGAGGGTTCGGTCCGGATGCGGAAACGAGAGCGGTCTCAGCAGCACGGCGTTGACGACGCTGAAAACCGCCGTGTTCATTCCGATGCCAAGCGCGAGGGTGACAATCACGACGGCGCTGAAGCTGCGACTGCGGCGCATCATCCGGAACGCATACCGAAGGTCCTGCGACAATTGATCGAGCCAGACAGGGATGGTGACGGCACGCGCGTCTTCTTTGACAAGCGTGACGTTCCCGAACTTTCGGCGAGCCGCATCACGCGCGGCCTCCGGCGTCATCCCGCGCTCGATGTGCTCTTGCGTATCGCGTTCGAGGTGATCGCGGATCTCGTCGTCCAGGCTGTCGAGAGGGTCGCCAGGGCTCATGCCGGCCTCAGCACGCGCGCGATGGCCCGCGCGAGCGTCTTCCACTTGTTGGTTTCGACGGCGAGCTGCCGGCGCCCCTTCGGCGTCAGCCGGTAGTACTTCGCGCGGCGGTTGTTCTCCGACGTCCCGTGATCAAAGGCGATCCAGTCCCCTCTTGAGCAGTCGGTGGAGTGCGGGATACAAGGAACCCTGTTCAACCTGCAGCACGTCGTCCGACGACTGCTCGATCGCCTTCGTGATGGCGTGACCGTGGGTTGGGCCAAGGAGCAGCGTTCGCAGGATCAACAGGTCGAGCGTTCCCTGGAGCAGCTCGACCCGTTGCTCTTTAATAGACATCCTAGGTGAGTGTAGGTAGCGTGCCCGCGAATGTCAATTTCGAGGGCCTACCAGTCGTCTCGCGATACGCACGCATAAACATTGATGTCATAACGCCGTCGACCTCGCATCGATCCGCGTAGACTGGGCGGCGTCCACATTCGCCGCGCTCGGGTTGAAGGAGGCCGAGATGAGGCTGATTGGTTGCGATTTACACGCGAGCCAGCAATCGATTGCGATGTTGGATCGCGAGACCGGCGCGGTGATCGAGAAGACGTTGAGGCACGAAGGCGAGACAGTCCGGACGTTCTACGCCTCGATTCCGCGGCCGGTCGTGGTCGGGATCGAAGCGACGGGCTCGATGGGCTGGTTTCTGCGGTTGATGGAGGAGCTCGCGATCGAGTGTCGCGTGGGACATCCCACGGCGATTCGGAAGGCGGAGACGCGCCGGCAGAAACACGATCGGCGTGATGCGGCGCTGTTGCTGCAGTTGCTGGCGGAGGATCGGTTTCCGGCGATCTGGATGCCGTCCATGGAGTACCGGGATCTCCGGTCCTTACTCCTGCACCGCCATCAGTGGGTCCGCATGCGGACGCGTGTGCAGAACGCGCTGCACGCGATCGTGCTGGCCCACGGCGTGCGGCGTGGCCACGCGCTATGGAGTCGCGACGGCCAGGCCCTTCTGGCGTCGTTGCCGCTGCCGCCGTATACGGCGGATCGCCGCAGCGAGCTCCAGGCCTTGTATCAGCACTTCGAGGAGCACATCGATCGACTCGACGAGCAGGTCAAGCACGTCGCCGGCGAGCGTCCTCGAGCCACGTTGCTCATGACCCATCCGGGCGTTGGCCCCGTCACGGCGCTGGCGACCGAGGTCTTCGTCGGCGATCCGACTCGATTCCTCGACGGGAAGGCGCTCGCGAGCTACGTCGGCATGATCCCTCGGGAGTACTCGAGCGGCAGACGGCAGCGACTGGGCGCGCTCAGCAAGCAGGGCAACCCGTTCCTGCGATTTCTCTGGTGCGAAGCCGCCGCGCATGCGGTGCGGCGCGATCCGGACCTGCAACGTTTCTATCGACGGAAGGTCGTGCAGAAGGGCTTCGCGAAAGCCCGCGTTGCGGCGGCGCGGAAGCTGGGCATTCGCCTCTGGATCATGTTGCGCGATCAGATTGACTATCAAGAGTTCTGCCGTCGTGGACTGGCGCGGCAGTCGTAGGGGCGGTGTCCGTGCGGGAATGCCCGTGTCAGCTCTGGTCCTCGTTCGCGAGTGACCGCAACATTGATTGGGCGACCCGCCTCCCTCAGATGGAGGGAGTTCGCACGAGTCATCATGGTCCACCGTGACCGAAGAGATGTTTGGTGCAGGACACCGTCGTGATGCAGTGACACGGATTGAGCGCTGCGAGTGGGACATCGAGGGAATCCGGCGTTCGTGGCGACGGCCGCCTCCGCCAGCTCTTTGGCTTGTGAGAGCCGGCTCCGGCGGCCTGAACGGAGAAGGTGTGTCTTGACTTTGCCGACGTCGTTAGAGATGAGCTGACTATGCTCCCCTAGATGTCGAGGATTTGTGAGAGGCGCGCGTCCACGTCGATCGCAGGTCTGAACAACATCGATGTTCACGATGTGGTGTGCGAAGAACGGAAGTGTCTAGGGGAGCTCCTGCAGGATTAGGCAATCCTTTTACTGAATCCTGCTACCACAATCGCGCGCGGAGCCTCATGATCGAGGCATGGGATTCGCCGAACTCGCACGGCTGATTAAGAAGCACGCGCACGCGGACGGCACGACACCAACCGCGATCCCCTTCCTCTCGCTCCTCCGTGCCTCGAGGCCGACGCCCCTCCGATCGGGCATCTTGGAACCATCGATCTGCCTCGTCGTGGAGGGGGACAAGCGCCTCCTCGTCGGGCGCGAGGCCCATCGCTACGGCGCAGGCAGCTACTGCATGTCTGCGCTTGAGTTTCCGACGGCCGGCAAGGTCGTCACGGCGCCCTATCACGCGATCCGAATCGTCCTCGACGTGCGCGAGATCGTACGGATCATCC
>WNFI01337780.1_pt1 | contig 15753 bp, 16 predicted proteins | sample 5400471 | NCBI WGS metagenome assembly WNFI01 (sample SAMN13153348, study PRJNA577476) | soil metagenome | isolation source: 100 cm saprolite on Douglas fir-dominated hillslope | place: USA:California | collected 2013-09-17 | reverse complement strand
CGGAGCTGAAATTGTACGACCTTTTTTGGAAGGACGACATCGTGACCGCGGGCTCAAAGGCTTTCACCACATCTCACATCATCGGGACTTCGAAGAATTTTGCACTGGGAATTGCTTTGGCCTGCACTGTCGGCAGCGCATCGCAATTTGCGATGGCGCAAAAAGCGCCGGAGGCGACGAGCATGCCGGACTTTGCGCCCGCCATGATCGACCATATGCAAAAAATGCGTCGGTACAGGGACGCCGATCACGGCGCGCAACCGACCCCGCGAGTCATTGACCGCTTTAGAGTGGATCTGGATCCAAATGGTGCGATTGCGTCATTCCAGCCCAACGGCGCCACGATCACTTCGAACAATGCGTTCTTCAAGGATATGGGAACGAACGGCCGAACCTGCTTCACCTGTCATCAGCCGCAGAGCGGCTGGACGATAACGCCGGGTGGCGTCGCCGAACGGTTCGAGAGAAGCCGCGGTACGGATCCGATCTTCCGGCTTGTCGACGGCGCAACTTGCCCAAGCGACGATGTCTCAACGCTTCGCGCAAAGCGGCGCGCTTATAAATTGGTCATAGACAAGGGTTTGATCCGCATTGGCCTTTCAATTCCGGCCACGGCGGAATTCAAGGTCGAGGTCAAGGAGGGCAACGACCCATACGGCTGCAACACCAATCCTGCGACCGGCCTGGCGGTAGGCATTGTCTCAACCTATCGGCGGCCATTGCCATCAACCAATTTAAGTTTCTTGAGCACAGTCATGTGGGACGGCCGAGAGTCGACTCCGACGAATGGCCTGGATGCTGATCTTAAAAGTCAGGCCCGCGATGCCACTCTCGGCCATGCACAGGCCGCCGCTTCACCCACAGACGCACAGTTGGCTGAGATCGTCGCCTTCCAAAAGGACATTTTCACTGCCCAGATTTTCGATAAGAAAGCAAAGTTCCTCAACCACGACCACGCCAAAGGCGGACCTATCGCACTCTCGTTGCAAGAGTTTTATATCGGCATCAATGATCCGCTCGGGCTTAATCCCAAGGGAATACAGTTCACCTCACAGATCTTCGACCTGTATCGCCCTTGGCTCAGTGCCGGAGCGCGCCACGACCATGACGACGACCGCCAATCAATGGGGGGCCATGAGGAGTTATTCAAAACCATCAACGCGAACGACGATTGGCGCCACAATGATCATGGCCGCGACATGGTAAGTGAGCATCGCCGGTCCGTCGCGCGTGGTGAGGAGGTCTTCAACAATACCAAGATCAACATCACCGGCGTTGCCGGCCTCAATGATGACCTTAATACCCCGAGCATTCCGGGATTCTGCGGCACCTGCCACGACTCGCCGAATATCGGTCATCATTCGGTCAAGGCTCCGTTGGACATTGGCGTCCCCGATGCTGGCGACAAGAAGCCGCCAGTGCTCGACATCGCCGGTTTGCCGGTGTTCACGATCACCTGCCAGCTCAAGGACGGTCCGCTCGCCGGCAAGGTTTACACCGTCACCGACCCTGGCCGCGCCATGATCACCGGCAAATGCAAGGATATCGGCCGGTTCAAAGGTCCGATCCTGCGCGGGCTCGCATCGCGCGCGCCGTATTTCCACAATGGGTCGGCTGCCAGCTTGCTCGACGTCGTCGATTTCTACGACCAGCGGTTCAGCGTCGGTCTCACTCGCCAGCAGAAAGCCGATCTCGTCAATTTCCTGAATACGCTCTGACGCCATCAGACGACGTAACAGGGCGGCTTCCACAAAAAAGGCCGGGCTTTCGCCCGGCCTTAATTTATTGAGAGAGAGAGATTGTGCCTGGACGCAAAGCCGCGCGTCCGGCCGGGACGGCAAGTCAATATCCGCCACGCGGCTGCGGGCAGTAGAGAAAGCGTTGGCGAACGCTGCGCGCTGCCGGTGGCCGATCCGAATGGAATCGACGCAGCGGTCGCGGCGATGCGAGGGGCCTAGCCCGCTTTCCGCAGCGCCGGCGCGACCTCACTTTTCGGCAGCCAGCGGCTCCACGGCTCAGGCGCGATCAAGTCTTTACTGATCCATACCGGCCACAGCACATTGTGATCGTCGAACCGCCCGATCACGCCGGGCTTGTGCAGATGCTGGGTTTCGGCGTCAACCCGCACGTCGAAGCCAGAGGGAGCGCGCACGCTACGGCCCGCAAGCGCGAGCCGCACGGCCTGGGGATCGGTCGTTCCCGCGTCACTCACTGCCTGTGTCCATAGCTGGAAGCCGATCCAGCTCGCTTCCATGGCATCGTTGGTCATCGCTGCCGGATCACCGGTAAACTGCCGCCATTCGTCGATGAAGGCGTGGTTTTCCGGCGTGTCGAGTGTGTACAGATAGTTCCACGCCACCATATGGCCGATGAGCTTGCGTTCAGCGAGCGCCGGCAATTCCGCTTCACCGAGCGACAGGCTCATGACCGGCAGAATGTCCGCATCGAGCCCCTGCCGCGCACGCTCGCGGAAGAAATGCACGTTCGCATCCCCGCTCAGCGTGGCGATGATGGCGCCGTCGCGGCCGGCGAATTTGCGGATGTTTTGAACCCTCTCGCTCCAGACCCTTTCGCCGAACGGCGTATAAAGCTCATCCACCGCATCGTCGCTAATGCCACGCGAGGCGAGATAATTGCGGATGATCGCGTTGGTTGTGCGCGGATAGATGTAATCGGTGCCAACCAGCACGAATCGCCGGCGTCCCAGCCCCAACAGATGATCAACCGCCGGCAGCGCCTGCTGCTGTGGCGTTGCGCCCGTGTAGCAGACGTGCGGCGACTGTTCCTCGCCTTCATATTGGCTCGGGTAAAACAGCAGGCCGTTGTATTTCTCCAACACTGGCAACACACGTTTGCGCGAGGCCGAGGTCCAGCATCCGAAAATTGCAGCGACCTGGTGGTCGCGCAACAGCGCCTCGGCCTGTTCGGCATAGGCTTCCGTGTCCGAACGCGGATCCATGATTGCTGCTTCGACCGGACGGCCAAGCAAGCCGCCGTTCTTGTTCAGCTTCTCGATTATCATGACGAGCAGCTGCTGGAGCGGCCGCTCGCTGGTCGTGAGCGTGCCAGACAGCGAATGCAGAATGCCGATCTTGATCGAGCCGTGGTCGAGGTCGGAGAAATAGCGAGTCACCTGCGAGGTCAGTGACCGCGCACGCTCGATCAGATCGTCAGCGGTCGCGAGCACGGCATCGCCCGCAGTGGCAACGTCAGCCACCACCGATTTGATCCCGGGCAACGCCTCGCTCACTGCCGAAGCAACCTTCACAGCCTCCGTGCCGATCAAATCGAGCTGCGCGATCTGCTGCTCCATCAGCATCGTGATGGTCTCGTTCACCTGACCCATGGCGGCAACGCTGCGATCGACGGCACCGATGGCATCGGCGGTTTCCTTCACCGCGTCCTGGATCCCGTGAATCTGCGAGCTCACTTCTTTCGTGGCGAGCTCGGTGCGGCGCGACAATTCCTTCACCTCGGCCGCCACCACAGCGAAGCCGCGGCCGGATTCGCCGGCGCGCGCGGCCTCTATGGTCGCGTTCAACGCCAGCAGCGACGTCTGCCCGGCGATCGCCTGGATCAGCTTTATCACCTGCTCGATGCGGCCGGCGGCGGGTCCGAGATTGCGCATGGTCTCGTCGGCGCGTGCAAGCTCAGTCGTCGTGCGTTTTGATGCGGCCCGCGCCTCGTCGATTTGGCGGCCGGAATTAATCGTCAGCGCCTGCACGTCACGCGCTGCGGCCGCAACGCCCGCGACATCCTCGGCGGCCTGCGCCGCGGCGTTGGAGGATTCCATCACCTGCTGCGCCATCTGCCGATTGGATTGCGCCAGTTCCGCCGCAGTACCGCGAATGCGCTCGCCGGCGTTTGTGAAAGCGTTCACCACCTTGTCGATGGCATGGCGAAAATTGCCGGTGAAGAACAGGCGGCCCGCGTGATGCAGTCGTGCTTCCGTCTAACGGTCGCCACCGGCTATCTTGCTGATCGAGGCGATGATGCGGGCGAGCCGATGTTCAGCGAAGCAGCCAACCGCGAAGGCGCCGGTTAAGGCGACGGCCAAGGCCGCTGGCGAACCCGGCCACAGATACAGGCAGGCGATTGCGCCGACACTGACGACGAAAGTCGGTGCCGCAATCCACAGCGCCGGTCGCGGAAATCTGGGGCGGCTGGTCAACGGCATTGCGCGCTCGCAGGAAATTACCTCCAGCTAAAATCGCCGGAATATGGTTTCGAAACTCTTTCGCAACTGCGAAAAGCTTCGCATCAATTGGCGGCAATCGCGCACATTATTTAGGCGACTGGCGCTTTGCGCGCGAAATCGGCGTGTCGTCGCCCAAAATGAAATGGCTGGGCAACCGGCCCAGCCATCTCAATAATTGGAGTCGGCTTCCGCTTAGGTATTCATCGACTCGAAGAACTCGGCGTTGTTCTTGGTATTGCGCAGCTTGTCGAGCAGGAAGTCGATAGCGTCCATCGTGCCCATCGGGTTGAGGATGCGGCGCAGGACGTACATCTTCTTGAGCACGGCCGGCTCGGTGAGCAGCTCTTCCTTGCGTGTGCCGGAGCGGGTGATGTCGATTGCCGGGAAGGTGCGCTTGTCGGCCACCTTGCGGTCGAGAATAAGCTCCGAGTTACCGGTGCCTTTGAACTCTTCGAAAATCACTTCATCCATTCGGCTGCCGGTGTCGATCAGCGCGGTGGCGATGATGGTGAGTGAGCCGCCTTCCTCGATGTTGCGCGCGGCGCCGAAGAAGCGTTTCGGCCGCTGCAGGGCGTTGGCGTCGACACCGCCGGTCAATACCTTGCCTGAAGAGGGCACGACGGTGTTGTAGGCGCGGCCGAGGCGGGTGATCGAGTCGAGCAGGATCACCACGTCACGTTGGTGCTCGACCAGGCGCTTGGCCTTTTCGATCACCATTTCCGCGACTTGCACGTGGCGCGAGGCTGGCTCGTCGAAGGTCGAGGAGATCACCTCGCCCTTGACCGAACGCTGCATGTCGGTGACTTCCTCCGGCCTTTCATCGATCAAGAGCACAATGAGGTATGTTTCGGGGTGATTGGCGGTGATCGAGTGGGCGATATTCTGCAGCAACACGGTTTTGCCGGTGCGCGGTGGCGACACGATCAGCGCGCGCTGGCCTTTGCCGATTGGCGCGACGATATCGATGACGCGGGCGGAAAGGTCCTTCTTGGTCGGGTCCTCGAATTCCATCTTGAGCCGCTCATCTGGATAGAGCGGTGTCAGATTGTCGAAGTTGACCTTGTGGCGCGCCTTTTCGGGATCCTCGAAATTGATTGTGTTGACCTTGAGCAGCGCGAAGTAGCGCTCACCCTCTTTCGGGGAGCGGATGTGGCCTTCGACCGTGTCGCCGGTCCGCAGGCCGAAGCGGCGGATCTGACTGGGCGAGACATAGATGTCATCGGGGCCGGACAGATAGTTCGATTCAGGCGAGCGCAAAAAGCCGAAGCCGTCTGAGAGCACTTCGACGACGCCTTCGCCGATGATATCGACTTCCTGGGTCGCGAGTTGTTGTCGCGAGTTGTTTGAGGATAGCGAACATCAGCTCCTGCTTGCGCATGGTGCTGGCGTTTTCGACCTGGTGCTCTTCAGCGAAAGCGACGAGTTCGGCAGGGGTCTTGGACTTAAGGTCCTGAAGTTTCATTTCCCGCATTGGGGGTTTACGTCCTTGGGAGAGTTAGCGGCGAAGCTTAGAAAACAAAAAGACTTCCGCCGTGTGACTTAGGAGAGAGAGATCGCAGGTCTGGGGTAACGAGGGAGTTGGGAAAAAACGGCCCGGGACCCGATGCTGCGACCGGCCCAAACTGTGGGAGCCGGAACGCGACAGCATCCGCCTGCGTTCGGTGGGATGTCATTAAGATAAGTTGAGCCGGCGTTTCGCGCAAGAGGCGAAGCACCACCTGTGCAATTGCGGGGATGAATCAGAACGGCTTAACGGTCGCGAGTACCACGATGACGACCAAGAGGACTGTTGGTATCTCATTGATAATACGATAGAATCGTTGGCTGCGCTGATTTCGATCGGTATTAAATTGTTTAACCAGTCCCGCAAAGAAACCGTGCAGACCGGTCATCGCGAGCACCAGTACGAGCTTGGCATGCAGCCAGCCGGACTGAACAAATGCGTCCTTTCCCATCAGCCAAATGAGTGACAGGCCGAGCAACCAGGTCGCGATCATCGCCGGGTTGATAATGAGCTTGAGCAGCCGGCGCTCCATCGTCTTGAAGGTTTCCGATAACTCTGAACCGGGCTTGGCCGCAGCGTGATAGACAAACAGCCGTGGCAGATAGAGCATCCCAGCCATCCAGGCGATGACGGCGATGATGTGCAAAGCCTTTAGCCAGAGGTACAGCATCAGAAGGATCCGCGTACGCGCTTGAGCATTCGCTCGACATGAGCGATCGGCGTTTCGGGCAGAATGCCGTGCCCAAGATTGAAGATCAGCGGACCATCGCCGAGTTCCTTTATGACATCATCGACCTCCCGGTCGAGCGCTGCACCGCCAGCCAACAGCGCCAGCGGATCGACGTTGCCTTGGACCGGCACCCGCGATTGCAGTGCGTCGCGAGCAATCGCCCGTTCGAACGTCCAATCAATGCCGATCGCGCTCACGCCAGTCATTTCCACATATGGCAACGCCATCGCACCCGCCCCGCGCGGAAAACCAATAATCTTTGCGTTGGGAAATTGCCGCCGAACACTCTCAACGATTTTTTGTGTTGGCGCGATACACCACCGCTCGAATTGGTCGGGGCCTAGAACACCAGCCCAAGTATCGAAGATTTGCAAAACTTCGGCGCCAGCTTTCAATTGGCCGACCAGATATTCAATAGAAGCCTGCACAAGCCGGTCAATCAGTTGTGCGAAATTATCGGGATCGCGATTAGCGAATAGGCGAGCCGGTGCTTGATCCGGAGTTGCCTCGCCCGCCACCATATAGGTCGCAACAGTCCACGGAGCGCCGCAGAAGCCGATGAGCGCCGTTCTGTCATCCAAGCTCGCCCTTACGCGGCGTACCGTTTCGTAAATGGGTCCCAGCACGTTCTGGTCAACGTCCACTTGCAACGTTGCGATGCTGCCAACTCTGGATTAAAACAAAGATCGAGGAAACCTCCGGCCTTTTCACGCGTCGATCGGTATTCCGGCAGATAGCGGCCCGCTTGCCGCATCAGCCACACGGGTGGGATCGTTTCGCGTTTGCCTTCCAGCACACGCAACAGCTTTTTCCCCATAGTTCTGCCAATCACGGCTTTATCCATTAAGAATCTTCTTAGAATCTGTTGTAGTAGTTAGAGCGTTGATTGGACTCATGCCTATCGATCAACACTCTGTCCACCGGATGACGGCGATCGATCCAGAATCGCATGTAATTCCACACTTTGTCGTCCGCTCTGCTAATGGCCTGTTTATAAGGCTTTTACGATACTTTCCCCGTCTGTCCCCAGGCGAGTATCCACATCACGACGACACAAAGACATCGGCATGCGAACGTCGTCCCGGCGTCAGTGATGTGGATGGAAATTGGACTCATCATCAATAGTGGCTTGCTTGTCGGGCTGAGCCATGGCCTCCTCCCCTGATATCCACATGCTGTCCGGCCGCTATACAGATGCCTGAGACCGGTTATTTCCATCTGCACCTGGTATCCGATGCCACCGGTGAAACTTTGATCACCGTCGCGCGCGCGGCCGCAGCGCAATACGCGAACGTGTCGCCAGTCGAGCATCTTTACCCAATGGTACGGTCGAAAAAGCAGCTCGACCATGCGCTGGCGGAAATTTCCGATTCGCCCGGGCTCGTGCTCTACACTTTGCTCGAAGAAGACCTCATTCAGTCTTTAGAGAAAAAGTGCCGAGAGCTCGGCTTGCCTTGCATGTCCGTGTTGGGACCGGTGCTACGGTTATTCCAGTCCTATCTCGGCGCCGAAACCATCCACCGTGCTGGCGCCCAGCACGTTCTCAATGCCGAATATTTCCAGCGCATCGATGCGCTCAATTTCAGCATGCTGCACGACGACGGGCAGCATGTTGAGGGACTCGAAGATGCCGACGTGGTGCTGGTTGGGGTCTCTCGTACTTCGAAGACGCCGACCTCGATTTATCTTGCCAACCGGGGCGTCAAAACTGGAAATGTGCCGCTCGTGCCTGGCGTGCCAGTAGCGCCCGCCGTGGAAAATCTGAGCCGCCCACTGGTGGTTGGACTTTATGCCAGCCCCGAACGTATCGTGCAGATCCGCGAAAACCGGCTGCTTGGCCTGAAGACTCATCGCGACGACGATCAATACATCGACAAAACCGCGGTGGCCGAGGAAGTTTCCTTTTCGCGCCGGCTGTGCGCCAAACACAATTGGCCAACGATTGACGTGACCCGCCGCTCGATCGAGGAAACGGCGTCCGCTGTCATGCGGCTTTTGAGTGAGCGGCGCCGGCATCCGGTGGCATAACCCATGGTGCTCTGGCTTGCCCCCCAGCCGCTGGTACTCGCATCCAGGAGCGACATTCGTGGCAAGATTCTCGCTGCGGCTGGCCTGCGGTTCGAGATAAGACCTTCAAAGGTTGATGAACGTGCGGTCGAATCCAAATCCAGCCTCAACGATGCGGCCGCCGTAGCCCGCCATCTAGCGCGTGCCAAGGCGGATGCCGTGGCAGCCTCCCGGCCAGGGCGGATGGTGCTGGGAGCAGACCAGACATTGGCGCGCGGTACAAAGCGCTTCAGTAAGCCGGCAAACCGTGCTGACGCCGCCGAGCAATTGCGCACATTGCGGGGCAGGACGCACGAGCTGCACTCTGCGCTTGCCTTGGTGCGCGACGGTACGGTGCTGTTTGCTTGTGTCGATACCGCACGACTCACAATGCGCAATTTTTCGGATCGTTTCCTGAATGATTACCTCGACATGGCGGGAGCCGCCGCGCTGAACAGTGTCGGTGGATACCAGCTTGAGGGGATCGGCATTCATCTGTTTGAGCAAGTCGATGGAGACTATTTCACCATTCTCGGGCTGCCACTTTTGCCGTTGCTTGTCTTTCTGCGCGAGAACGGATTTGTGGACGGGTGAGTGAGGTCTGAATGTTCATCCTCGGTCTCACCGGGTCGCTCGGTATGGGCAAATCCGCCACGGCGAAGATGTTCGCCGATGCGGGTGTGCCGGTCCACGATGCCGATGCCGTGGTCCATCGCCTGTACGAAGGCGAGGCTACGCCTTTGATTGAAGCGGCGTTTCCGGGCACGACCGCTGGCGGGAAAGTCGATCGCGACAAGCTCGCGCGGCGGGTGCTGGGCGATTCTGCTGCAATTAAAAGGCTTGAATCAATCGTGCACCCGCTGGTGGCCGCCGCTCGCGAAAAATTTCTCAGTGAAGCCGAGCGCAAGGGCGCCAAGGCTGCGGTCCTTGATATCCCACTACTTTTCGAAACCGGAGGCGAAAAACGCTGCGACGCAGTGGTCGTGGTTTCGGCGCCGGCCGCCGTGCAGCATGCGCGCGTGTTCGAGCGCGCCGGCATGACCGAACAGAAATTTGCCGCGATTCTCGCCAAACAGATGCCGGACGCGGATAAGCGCGCGCGGGCAGATTTCGTAGTGGATACGTCGCGGGGTTTTGACGCTGCCCGTGCCCAGGTGCGTGATATTCTTGGTCGCATTGATACAATGCCGAAACGGCAAAAATGATTCTGCCAGTCAGAAAATAATTATGCGCGAAATCGTACTGGACACGGAAACGACAGGCCTCGACCCGGGCCAGGGGCACCGCTTGGTTGAGCTCGGCTGTATCGAATTGCTCAATCGGATACCGACAGGGGCGACTTTCCACGCCTATTTAAACCCCGAGCGCGACGTCCCCACCGAGGCTTTCGCGATCCATGGCCTATCCACCGAATTTCTGAAATCACACAAGCGCTTTATCGAGGTTGCCGACGAGTTCCTTGCCTTTATCGGCGACGCACCGCTGGTGATCCACAATGCCAGCTTCGATCATTCTTTCCTTTGTGCGGAGCTCAAGCGTGCCGAGCGCGTGTTGATTGCGCGCGAACGTCTGGTCGACACGCTGTTACTGGCGCGCCGCAAACATCCGGCGGGGCCCAATCGCCTTGATGATCTGTGTGTCCGCTACGGCATCGACAACTCGCGCCGCACCAAGCACGGCGCACTGCTCGATGCCGAAATTCTGGCCGAAGTCTATCTCGAGTTGATCGGCGCGCGTCAGGCGCAACTCGGTCTTGCCGAAAGCGCCAAGCCGCGCGCGACCCTAGCCGACGGTGTCATCGTTGTGCGCGCGCGACCACAACAGTTAGCACAGCGGCTGAGTGAAGCCGAATTAGCTGTTTGCTATTGGCGCCGCCGCGGGCTGCATCTGCGCCATTTTCTGACGATAAAGACTGACGAAATCCACCGGATCGAGCAGAAGCGGCGGGAAACCGCCATTGCGCACGGCGGTAGCGATAATCTAGCGCGCAAACGGAAACAGCAACCGCGGACATTCGATTAGCACGACCGGATTCAGGCTCTCTTGCGGAACGTTACGAATGCGGAAAACGCCCCCGTATTCCAGTTCGAAGCGGAACAGCAATGTGCTTCCGGTTTCTGCTTTGCCTTCGACTTTGATCACCACCTCGATGTCCGTATCGGACAGAGGTGTGGCGCCGACATTGATTTGGATACCGATCTGCGGCTGTTCCTGACGATTGTTGAGCGATTGCGGCGCGTTCGGATTCTCGAACGAAAAATCTTTGGTGTACTGGGCCACCACGGTGAGTTGCGGCTGGTCCTGTGCCGCGGATTGGGCCGGGCCACCATTCGTCGTCGTCATGAACACTCCTTAACGCCACACACGGCTTGCGCGGCGGTTGGCTAACATAGGGTCCGGATGGGAACAAGGATGCCATCATTTTGCGTACGCATCAGCTTTGTCCAGAAACGCTCGCGCCCTCAGATCGGGTCCGATGGCAGAATTTTTGAAATTATGCGCCGGTCACCGGTCGCGTTCGTCTTTATGCCGGTCGGGCAGTGTGGGGTCCGGTATTTGGTGCCACTGTTCGGGGGCAAGGTCGACCACGCCGTCATTGCGCGCATTCGCTGCATTCACGGAGAATGTGCGCCTCCAGAAGCTCGCCGTCAGCACAACCAGGCCCACGGCATCAGTGATAAATCCCGGAATTAATAGAAGAATTCCGGCCAGCAAAATAAGGCCACCAGACCCATCCGCCTGGAGAGCCGTGAAGCTGCCCTGGCTCATGGCGACACGCACGCGTGCAACATGATTGCCACCGGCGTGCCGGAGTATCAGCGCGCCGGCGAGCGAACTTGCGAGGATCAGGGCCAATGCCCACCCAAAGCCGACCGCAGCCGCCACCGCGATGAACGCCGCCAGTTCCAGAAAAGGCAGCATCAATAGCCCCGACAACACCCATTTTGCCACATTCATCGGCGTCTCTCTGGTTTGGCGATGTTGGCCTAGGCGTCCTGATCGTCTAAGGTCTGGTCGAGAGACTAGAATTGCGCCGGGCTTCTGGCGCGAGTTCCGGCCCTTAGGATTGGTGCGGCCACCGGCTGATGCAAGAGCGGTGGAGGCCGGTCGCTCCGCCGTTAGCCGGCGAGGGCCGAAACACTGATCCGGCCAATGCGCCGTTACGGTAGCCGAAAGCATGCGAGACGTGTTCGATATCTACACCATCATTTTCTTAGCGCTCGCAGTGTTCATCTTCCTGCGGTTGCGCAGCGTGCTGGGTCAGCGCACGGGGCGGGAACGGCCGCCTTACGATCCTTATTCGGCGCGTGAACCAGTGCGCCCGGCGCCGGAAAAAGTTGTGGCCCTGCCTAATCGTACTCCAGAATCGGTTGCGCCGAAGCCGGCGGAGCCAGCGGAAGCTTCTCCCGAACGTTGGAAGGGGATCGCCGAAGCAGGGTCTGCAATCGCGGCTGGGCTTGATGCGGTCGCGAGTGCCGATGCCAATTTCGACGGCCAGCACTTCCTCACAGGCGCGCGCGCGGCTTACGAAATGATCGTCAATGCCTATGCTGAAGGCGATCGCCGCACTTTGAAGAATCTGCTTGCTCGCGAGGTCTATGACGGATTTGAAAGCGCCATCAACGAGCGCGAAAAACGCGGCGAGACAATCGAAAGCCGCTTCGTGTCGATCGATCACGCAGAAATCACGGCTGCCGAATTGCGTGGCCGCAATGCGCAAGTGACCGTGCGCTTCCAATCCAAACTCGTGTCGGTAACGCGCAACAAGGACGGCAATGTGATCGACGGCAATGCCGAAAAGGTGACCGACATCACCGACGTCTGGACCTTCGCGCGCGACATATCATCGCGCGATCCGAACTGGAAATTGCTCGCCACCGAAGCCGGGCAATGATCGCATGCCGGTGATCAATCTTCGATCTCCCGTCAAATTCATTTTTGGATGCTTGCTGATTGCCGCCGCGAATGCGCCTGCATCGGTAGATGCCATGAGCCTTCGAAATGCGCAGGTCGAAGCGCTTTCTTTTGCCACGCTCGACGGCTGGAAGGACGACGATCAGGCCGCCGCGTTCTCTGCGTTCATGAAAAGCTGTGGCGCAATTCTCAATGCCAGCAAAACGACGCGTTCAGCACGGCCGTTCCTCGGCGGGCTGTATAACGTATGCGGGCGCGCCGCGTCCGCCGGCCAGCTCGATCGGGACCATGCGCGGGCCTTCTTCGAGGATAATTTCAAACCGGTACGGGTCATGCCGGCTGGCCAGACCGAAGGCTTTTTTACCGGCTACTACGAAACCGAGGTGGATGGCTCGCGCTTCCCCAGCGACGAATACACGATCCCGATTTATGCTGCGCCGGCCGAGACGGTGAGAAAACATCAGAGCAAGGTTTTTGCCGATCTCGATCGCACCAGGATCGAAGATGGCGCACTCGCGGGCAAGAGTCTGGAGATTTGCTACATCAAGAATCCGGTCGACGCGTTCTTCGCCCAGATTCAGGGTTCAACGCGCGTGAAGCTCGATAACGGCAAGCTACTGCGCCTCAACTATGTCGCCAGCAATGGTCAGCCTTATACGCCGGTCGGAAAATTTCTGATCGATCGCGGCATTGTCTCCAAGGAAGAAATGTCGATGGACAAGATCCGCGACTTCATGGAGGCCAATCCGGAAGAGGGTAAAGAGCTGCGCCACAAGAACCGTTCGTTCGTGTTCTTCCAGGAAACACCATTGGGCGCGCAAGACGAATGCGTCGGCGCGCAAGGCGTGCCGCTCACGCCCGGACGCTCACTTGCAGTCGACAAGCGCGCCCACGTTTATGGCACACCGATCTGGATCGACGCCGATCTGCCGATCGAAAGTGAAAAACCCGAAACCAAGTTCCGCCATCTTTTGTTTGCGCAAGATACCGGCTCTGCGATCGTCGGTCCGGCGCGCGCCGACATTTATTTCGGACACGGCGAGGAGATCAGCCACATCGCAGGCCGCATCAAGCAGCATGGGCAATTCGTCATGCTGGTGCCGCAGAGTGTGGCTGTGACGGGCACCCCTGTGGCGTCTACTTGGGACGTTCCGCTGCCCAGGCCGCGACCGGCGTTGATCGTTACAGCAGCCGCGCGAACGACCACCGCGACTCTGCCGCGCGGGCCGGCGCCGTTGCCCAAACCACGCCCCTAATACGATGAATTCCGGCGACGGCAAGCGGCGTCGCGTTCTTTCTCCGGAAGAACGGGTGCTGTGGACGACCGTGACCAATTCGGTTGCACCGCTGCGCGAACCCTCGGCGACTGACGAAGATGATCCGACCGAGATGGCGGTACCGTCGCGGCCGGCACCGGCACCGGCTCCCGCGAAGTCCGCGCGAAATGCGCCCGCACGGCCGGTGCCAATGGCCTTGCCATCCCTTGCGCCCCTTGCACCCCTTGCACCCCTGGGCCGCCGAATGAAACAACGGGTCGCGCGCGGCAAGGAAGCGATCGATGGCCGCCTCGATTTGCATGGCCTAACGCAAAGCGAAGCGCACGCGGCGCTGTTACGCTTCCTGCGCGCCGCAAGCGCACGCGGCGCGCGCCTCGTGCTGGTCATCACAGGGAAAGGCGCACGGGCGAGCGACGGCGAGCGCGGCGTGCTCAAGCGGCATGTGCCGCAATGGCTCGGCCTTCCCGAGTTTCGCGCCTTTGTGGTTCCTCGTCGAGCACCCGTTCCATCACCGTCTGCAAGCGTCGGGCGCCGATGTTCTCGATCGATGAATTCACCGCCACCGCAATGTCGGCGATGGCGTCGATCGCATCTTCGGTGAATTCGAGTGTGACGCCTTCGGTGCCCATCAGCGCCACATATTGCTTGATCAGCGAGGCTTCCGGCTCGGTCAGGATACGCCGCAAATCATCGCGCGTGAGTGCCTTGAGCTCGACGCGGATCGGCAAACGGCCCTGCAACTCAGGCAGCAGATCCGACGGCTTTGAAATATGAAATGCACCTGAGGCAACAAACAGAATGTGGTCGGTTTTCACCGGCCCATGTTTGGTGTTGACGGTCGTGCCCTCGATCAGCGGCAACAGATCGCGCTGCACGCCCTCGCGCGACACGTCGGCGCCGCGTAGGCCGTCGCGCCCGGCGATCTTGTCGATTTCGTCGAGAAAAACGATCCCGTTCTGCTCAACTGCTCTGATCGATTCCTGCACGAGCTGCTCATTGTCGAGCAGCTTGTCGGATTCTTCATTGATGAGGATATTGTGCGATTCTTCGACCGTGACTCGCCGGGTCTTGGTTCGGCCACCGCCGAGTTTGCCGAAAATGTCTCCGATATTGATCGCGCCCATCTGTGCGCCGGGCATGCCGGGGATTTCGAATATCGGCATGCCGCCGCCGCCAGCCTGCACCTCGATCTCGATCTCCTTATCGTTAAGTTCGCCATCTCGTAATTTTTTGCGAAAGCTTTCGCGCGTCGTCGGGCTTGCACCGGGTCCCACGAGAGCGTTGAGCACGCGCTCTTCGGCTGACTGTTCGGCGCGCGCCTGCACATCCTTGCGTTTTTTCTCGCGAACCAGGGCAATGCCGATCTCGACCAGGTCGCGCACGATCTGTTCGACGTCGCGGCCGACATAGCCGACTTCGGTAAACTTGGTCGCTTCGACTTTGAGAAAGGGCGCGCCGGCAAGCTTGGCCAGACGCCGGGATATCTCGGTTTTGCCGACGCCGGTGGGGCCAATCATCAGGATGTTTTTCGGCAGCACTTCCTCGCGCAATTTGTCGTCGAGCTGCAATCGGCGCCAGCGGTTGCGAAGTGCGATCGCGACCGCGCGCTTGGCGTCCCCTTGGCCGACGATGAAGCGGTCGAGTTCTGAAACGATTTCACGGGGGGAGAAGTCGGTCATGAATTCCTGCTTCCTCATCATTCCGGGACGGCGCCAAACGCTGGACCCGGAATCCAGATACGATTCTGTGCCTGGCTCTGGGGTTCGGGTTGGCGCCTTCGGCGCGCCCCGGAATGACAGCTATCCTTTCAAACTTTCAATCGTCACGTTGCGGTTGGTGTAGACGCAATCTCAGCGGCGATATCGAGCGACTTGCGTACAATGGTCTCCGCATCGAGCGAACCGTCGAGCAGCGCACGCGCTGAGGCGAGCGCATAGTTGCCGCCCGAGCCGATGCCTATGACGCCGTTTTCAGGCTCGAGCACGTCGCCGGTGCCGGTGAGCACCAGCGAGACGTTGGCGTCGGCGACGATCATCATCGCTTCGAGGCGGCGCAGATAACGATCGGTGCGCCAGTCCTTGGC
>WNFI01044431.1_pt1 | contig 15754 bp, 12 predicted proteins | sample 5400471 | NCBI WGS metagenome assembly WNFI01 (sample SAMN13153348, study PRJNA577476) | soil metagenome | isolation source: 100 cm saprolite on Douglas fir-dominated hillslope | place: USA:California | collected 2013-09-17 | reverse complement strand
AGGTGTGCCGTCCCGGTATCGCTTAACTTTGCGATAGCCTCTCAATAACCCTAAAGGGGCGTGACAATACAGGTGAAGCACGGCTTGATCGAAGGCACGCAAGGAACGGTATCGCAGCCGATCGAAGGCGCGTTCAAGCCAGGATGCTGTTGGCAGGCTCCGCGAGTCCAGAACCGGAACCGCCGGCCAGGTTCCACCATATTCTTCGCGCTAGAACCCAATGTAGCGCTCGATTTTGCTTTTGAGAGCCGGGGACAAAACCTCTTCTTTTTCGCGCGACGAATCGATCCTGGCGCCTTTCACCATCGCATGATGTTCGGCGGAGTAAATTGCGGAACGGTCCGCGTTAGTCAAAGAAGCCATCTTCGAATCGAACGCGATCCCCAGAAACCTGCAAACTCGCATCATCGCCGCACCAGGATCCTTAACCATCTCTTCGTATTGAATCTGGTGGAGAGCAACGCCGCGGGACGTCAGCATGTCGCATTGCTTTTTTAATTCGCGGCATCCCAGGATGGCGCGCAACGGCATGCCGGTCTTCCGGAACCAGGATGATTTCTTTCCCGCGCGGACGATACTGCGGACAATGTCCCGAGGATCCCTCCAGATGACGATGAATCGCGCTTTGGGAAACTTTTCGGCCAGCTCCGTCATGGAATCGTAGTAATTAGGAGACTTGCAGCCCCAAATCGCCAGGCCCGCATATTGCTTATAAATCGCCTCTGTCGCCGACTGCATGTCCGTGACATTGTCGGGCATCGTGTCGACGTCAATATTGTGGCGGCGGGGCGCACCATTCCAGAAATCCCAGCGTTCCACCCAATCCAGTTTGGGTTTGCCATTCTTGAATAAGGGCCACAGCAGCGGCAAATCGCCTTCATACAACAGCGCAATCTGCGGGTTCTGATTTAACAGCGCATACAACAGCGACGTCCCGGAGCGCCAAATACCGACGACGAACAGCGGACCCGAATTTGACTCGTGCGTCATAACCTGTTTCAAACCGTTTCCTTCTAAATCTGCTCTCGCTACGGCTGCTTCGCCCCCGAATTGACGGCATCGATCATGTTCACGAGCGGGACGTGGTTCGCTTGAGCAAATTCCACCATGGCCTTCTGATACGGGTGCTCCGGCGAGGTTTCTTCTTTCGATCCCAGCAGGAGCAAAATCAGCCGTACATTTCGCGCGTCAGCGGCCGCCTTGGCTTCTTCCAGGCCTCGTGTGAAATGAGAGACATCGAGATCCGGCCGCTCTTTCGCCGTATTCCAGGTCCCCTGCATCAACAACTCACGGAGGCGGTAATATACGAGTCCTCGCAGCAGGTCCTCGATCAGGAAGTTGTAGATCGCGCTGCGGCGCGCTATCGATTTGAGCTCCACTCGCCGCAGGAATTTCTGCCGCTCCGCACCCTGGAGTTCCGGCAGGCGCTCGAAACCGGTGTTGAAGCTGTAGGCCCGCTGTAGGTGGAATCGTCACCCACCCCCCAGCCCATCGTGACTGAGTCCCCAAATGCAAAGATGCGGTAAACGCCGGGATGGGCGAGCGCCAACAACTGGCGATAGCGAAATCCCTGCTCGCTGATGGTGATCGGCTGATGGTTGGTCTCGGTGACCTTATGCGAACCAGCTCTTGGCACCCACAGCAACCGCTGGTCGGGCCGATAGATTACGTAAGAGCCATACCCAAAGGGACGCAATCCGACCTCAAACAGCAGAAAGATCGCCAGCAGCCATAGCACGGCCTTCCCTAGCCGCTTCAGCACTCCCTGCGGGGGGGCGACGGGCTCTGCTGGCGTCAACGTATCAGGCGCAAACACAGGCATTCATGACCCTTTCATAAATGTCGATTAGCATTTCGTAATTGCGCGCAGCCGTGTACCGTGTTTCGAACTCACGGCGCGCAGCGCATCCCATTGCGTCGGTCTCCGGCGCATGATTCCATGCCCACTGGACTTTGGCGGCAAGGTCATCCGCATCCCCGGAGTTGAAATGCACTCCGGTCAAACCAAAAACCTTCGTACCATTCGCTCGGGAACAGGAGAAAGCGCGCATTTCTCATCGCATCCAGCGTGTCCTGCCGTGACAAGCGACCGCGATAAAGGATGTTACTGAGCCCCTGGCGAGCGATTTCCGACTCCATCTGCTGGCGGAACGGACCATCGCCGGCGATGACCAGCGGCACAGGTTCGGTGAGCCGCTGCCAGGCCGACAGCATGGTGGGAATCCCCTTCAGATCGGCCAGGCGTCCGACAAACAAGGCATACTCGCCACGCGTCGTGCGCCTGCCCGGATCTTTCAGCATGAAATTCGGCTTAACGGTAACCTTCTCAGCAGGCAAGCCGCCGGCGATCATCTTTTCGCGGGCAAATTCAGTCAGCGTAACGTAGCAATCCACCATTTCCGTCCAGGTGTTCCGGCTGCGATGGGTCTGAATCATCGCCGCGAGAGCGGCCGTGCCCAGGCGAGAGTCGCGGTAGCAGCCGTAGCGCACTCCCCGCCAGGGACTGCCATCCAGGCATTCCTCACAGACGTGACCGTCCCGGTAAAACGTGGCCGCCGGACAAACGAGGCGATAGTTGTGGAGTGTCTGCACCACCGGAACCTGAGCTTCCCGGCAGGCATAGTAGAGCGAGGGAGAAATGGCGGGGAAGAAGTTGTGGACATGAACCACGTCCGGCTTCTCCTCCCGTAGTATTTCCTGAAATTGTGTGTGACTGCGCTTGGACCATATCGAGTTCAAGGCAACATCGAACTTCTGCCTCAGCCCTTGCGGATTGCTCGCCGGCTCGGCAATCATTCTCACCGTGCACCCATGATCGGTCAGCAGTTGCGCTTCGGCTTCGAAGACTTCGTCTTCTCCGCCGCGCTGCTGGTATCGATTATGGACGGCAACAATTTTCAGTGACATGCGCAGTTTCCCAAATTCACACTTACTGCCCAACTCCTACCGGCTCGAGGTAGACCTCCATAGAACGGCGAGGTTGCGGGGCCACAATTCCAGCTTTCATCCGGCGCCGCAACATCTCTGCATACCCGAGCACCACGAAAAACAGCAGTGGAGCATGCCAGATCAGCTCCACATTAAAAAACGAATGCAGCGTCAGAAGTCCCATCACGCCGAGGCCTTCGATCGCGTATTGCTGCTCATTCTTGGAAAATAAAGGGTTGCGCAAAGCGCGAATCAAAAACCACCAGGTTCCCACCAATGCGATGAGCACCGGCAACACTCCCCAGATTCCCGTGCCAACGATAATTTCCATCAAGTCGCTATGGATTGCGCCATTGTTCAGGCGCAGTTTGGCGAGCACGGCAAATTTTCCGCCTGCGTAAGCGCCCAGCCCGGTGAACGGATGCTGGAGAAACTGCTGCCAGGCGAATGCCCACCATTCCATCCGTCCGGTCAGCGAAGTGAGTTCCCTCTCGCTCTGGTCGCGTTGCAGGTAGGTCCACACCGCCGGCCCCAGACTGGTGAAAACCAGAGCCAGAGTTCCGCCCAGAGTAAGCAACCCGGCGGTTACCCATCGCCGCATGAAAAACAGGACAACCATCATGCCGAGGAGGAGGCCGCCAATCGTATTACGGGTCTGGGAAAAGAAAAGCGAAACGGCGCCAAAAATGAACAGGACGCTATACCAGGATCGATCTTTGTTCCGGCCTGAGATTGTGAGAAGGCGGCAAAACCCCACCAGCGCCAGCAAGGCGCCCGTTTCGCCTACGGCATTGTAGGGAACAATCGGAAACACTCCCTCCAGACGGCCGTTCACCCAGGCATCGGAAGGCCAGACCATGGCGCTCAACCAGGCCGAAACCAATTCTGCGCCATACAGAAGCCACGTCCAGTCCAGCAACGTCGTATAGGATTCAACCGAATCGACGCTGGCCAGAATCGCAGCCAGCAACCCTACGTCAAAAAGAAACTCGATGGATTTATATGCGGTCCACGCCGCATAAACCGACCACATGGTCGTGGCTATGCAGATCAAAGAAAAAATCGCCATCCACTTGGGCAGCCCGGTGAATAAATCACGCAGCCAGTTGGGCTTTCTCAGAACCAGCCGCACCACCAGGACGAGCATGACAATGCCCTCTGGGCCAACACGCAACATAGCCCAGGCATCGAGCGGTGCGGATGCTACTTCGCTGGCATTCCGGGCAAAACGAAAAACCAGCGCGCTGCACGCGATCAAAGCCCACATCCAATGCCACCAAACCAACTGTTTCCCTAATACCATCAGCTTGCGGAGACCCTGAACCGTGCCCACAATTGTGAGCGCACCGGCCGGGACCGCGAGCAGCAGAATCAACGCCACGCCGGGGGCACCCAATTGCGGCACGCGGTCTGCAAGCGAGACAACGGCGATGCTGCTTAAAACACCGAAAACCACAAAGGCGAAAAGCAGCCATCCCCTTCGCTGTAACGATGGAGTGGCTGCCGCGCTTCCGTAACTTTCGGTGTTGTTCATGGATACCGACGCCTTTCAGGTTGAAAGAGGTATTCAACACTACGGGCACTCCGGTAGCCTCGCCGAAACGCTTGATCAGGTTGTAGTACCGGGGGCTCTGGTCTTTGAAGACCGTCTGCAAGCGCCCGGTTCCGTCCACGTGCGTAATGGCCGGCAGAACGTCGCGCTTGTTCTCTTTCACCGGCACTACATACAACATGTAGCGCGCCGGGGAATGCTTCGCTGCGTTGGGCAGGTCGAAGTACTCTTCCGCATGCTCCGCTAGGATTGAAGGAGCAAACGGACGATAAGGTTCGCGGAACTTGATCTTCGAGTTCACGATCTCTTTCATCAGCGGGTTGCGTGGATCGGCCAGGATGCTGCGGCTTCCCAGAGCGCGTGGGCCCCACTCGAATCTGTCTTGCGACCAGCCCACCACCTTCGCGCTGGTCAGGCGATGCACCACGGCATCCAGCAGTTTGTCTTCGTTGTCGTAGCGCTGGTAGGGAATGTTGTTTTGCGTGAGGAAATCCGCAATCTCGTGATCGGAGTTGGAGCGCCCCCAATAGGCGTGCTGCATGGTGAAATTGCGCGGCTTCCCCATGAGCGAGTTCCATGCCCATAAAGCCGCTCCCAGAGCGCCGCCGCCGTCTCCGGCGGCCGGTTGCACGTACAACTCCTCAAACGGGGTTTCCTGCAGAATGCGCGTATTGGCTACGCTGTTCAAACCGACGCCGCCGGCGATGCACAACCGCTTCATCCCAGTCACGCGGTGAACATTGTTAGCCATGCCCACCAGCAACTCTTCAGTTACTTTCTGAATGCTGGCGGCAATGTCAGCATAATGCTGATTCAGTTTGCACAATTCCTTGTAGTTCGAGGGCGGAGTTCCGAAATAAGATGGGAAGCCAGTGGCGTCGGTGAAAAACTGCAGATTGGTGGGACGAGGATCGCCAAAAAGCTGCGCGAATTTGCTGCTATAGGTTTTCTCCGTCGAGTAATGGAAGGAGAAATAATCCATGTCCAGAGAGAACGAGCCGTCCTGATTCTGCTGCACCACCTTCCACACTTTGTCTACGTAGCGGGGCACTCCGTAAGGAGCCATGCCCATGACCTTGTACTCGCCCTCATTGACTTCGAATCCCAGGAACGCAGTGAAGGCGCTGTAGAGCAATCCCAGAGAGTGCGGGAATTCCATTTGCTTTAACAGCTTGATGTCGGTGCCACGGCCCACGCCGTAGGTCCCCGTCACCCATTCGCCCACTCCGTCAACGGTGAGGATGGCCGCCTCATCGAACGGCGAGCACAGGAATGCGCTTGCCGCATGCGACAAATGGTGCTCGGAAAACAGGACTTTGTCCTTGGATATCCCCAGTTCCGATTGCAGCGTCGTTGCCACCCACAGCTTGTCGATCATCCAACTGATCATCGACTCGCGAAAAACCTTCCACGACTGCGGGTAGGTTTGGAGGACGCTCATCAGAATGCGGTCCAGTTTGCGGAACGGTTTCTCAAAGAAGACCACGAAGTCGAGGTCTTCGCCGCGCAATCCAGCCGAATCCAGACAAAACTGGATGGCTTTGCGCGGATAGCCATAGTCGTGCTTGATCCGCGAGAAACGTTCTTCTTCCGCGGCGGCCACCAACACGCCGTCGCGCAGCAGGACTGCCGCCGCATCATGGTAATAACAGGAGATTCCTAGGATGTTCATTGGGTTCTTATTGCTTTCTTGCCCACTGCAAATCCGTGGGCTCGGTTGGATGATCCAGCCATTCCGTGGGACGCCGCTTGATCCTCAAGGGATCAGAAAACATACGGGCGGCCAACCCAAACGGCATAACCAGCACGCCGTAGAAAATTGTGAGTATCACTCGCGCCTGGAAGTTACCGATCTTGTGAGCGATCGCCTTCCAGGCGGTCCATGCGCGTTTCAGCACTGACAGCATTGAGTTCTCCTTAGAACAGCGTGTAAATGAATGGAGCGATGGCCGAGCTTTGCGCCAGTACGATCAGTGCGCCGATTAAAAACAGGCAGACCATCATGGGCACCAGCCACCATCGTTTCCGGCTCCAGAAAAATGTCATCAACTCACCCGCAACCCCCAGGTTGCGCGCGGCATCCCGAATCATCTTCATTGCTTTCTCCCCGTGATTTGTTTTGCAGAAATCATTTTGCTGCCACTCGTCCTTTAGTGGATCGCGGCTATTGCCCGGTTACTTCCCGCCGCCGATGGCAATAACTGGTGCTGCTCAAGTTTCTGAACGATTGCCTCCGAACTCACTCTGTGTCCCAGCGCTGAGAAGTGCGGATCGCAGGCGAACGAGAAATAGGGCCATTGCAAACCGTGCTGATCCCGATAAGATCGCAAGTACGGAGCGATGAAATCGAATGGAATCCGGTTCCGGTCGGCGATATTCTTTATTCGCTCTTCCGGTTTGAATGGATTGAACTCGCCCGGCACTTGCCCCACTTGTTTGATCATGCGCGCTCGCCATTGGGGATCGATGTCGGCAAAATCCGGCCAGGCCAGCAATACAAATTTCGAGCCATCTTGCTCGACGGTGTCGCGCATCAGGGTCATCACTTTTTCCGTCGTCAGCCAGGCTTGATTCCACTCGCCGTCGAGCGGATCTCCGTAGGTGCCAAAGTAGACCGGAACGCCATTCCATTTGCTGGGCGAAAAATCGACGGTTAGCCACATCCGTTCCAGGTAATAGGCGAGCACGGAGTGGCGCTCCAGATAGGAGCGGACACTGCCAAAGCTCAGGGGTTCGACGGGGCGGAATGAAAGCTTTCCGTCCGGTCCCAGGTCGTAGTAGGGCGAGTACCAGGTGTGAATTCCGTACGATTTTGGCTGGAGACTCGAGGAATTGTTCATCACGTCATTCCACGAAAACATCACCAGGACCAGATCAGGGTGAAACTGACGCACCTTCTCTTTGTACATAACCAGTTCCTGCGTCGTTCCAATTCCCTCGACTGCGAAGTTCAGCACCGAGACGTTCTTGTAACCCTTTGCGGCCAACAATTGCTCCATTTGCCGGTTCACCACTTCTGCCGGCTTCACCTGCGCTGCCTCCACCGCGGAGTCTCCCAGCATCGCAATGCGAAATTCACCGGGCCCCTTCTCCAGCGTGCGGTCACGGTCCCGCATGCCCCACCGGTTGGTCACCACCTCACCGGCGAAGCAGCCGCGATGATGCACCACCTTCACATCGGGAATCAGCGAAAGTCCTACCTCGGGATCATACTGGCGAAATGGCGCGCTCTTATAAGACCCCAGGGGCAACACCCGCAGCAAAAATTCGCCCATGATTGCGAACGAAAACACCATCACCAGCGCGTAAAGGCATCCGAACAAAATCTTCTTCGGCCACGGCAAGCGCTGGGGCTTAATTGCTTTGTCCTGGATGTAAGTGGTAGCCATGTCCTCAGAGCCTGGAGTCTTGTTCGACCAAAATAGCGGGTCAACGACCACACTATGCTGCCTGATCCATTTCTATTTGGAACGTGAACGCGCTAGACCGTTCGTCTGGTTAGGGGGAGAATCTGTATTAGGGGGACCTGCGCCTTTCATTTGAATATGCCATTCAAATCGTACCCGGTCAAGGAGACCTTTGACTCTAGGCAAAACTACTGCTTGAAGCACAACCGCATTATTATCAGCTTGTTACCTGCCTTCCTTCAAGGCTTGCAGCACCCCGTAATAGGCGGGCTTTTTATTGTAGTTATTGTCAAACAATAGCGGATTGGCATCGGTGAGGTCGTCGCGCTCTCGCAACCAGGAGTATTTGTCGGTGACTCCAAAAATCGTGATGGAGGTGCAATTTGGATCCCGTACGCAGGTTCGCACAACGTTGTAATAAACCTGTTTCTGGTTCGCATAGGCATCGGGGAACGCGTCCCGCGGACCTTGGTAAACGTCGAGTTCAGTTATGTGTACCTGGACTCCGAGTTTTTTCGCACCATCCAGAAAATATTTGAATTCCTCGATGTAGTCCGGATGCAAGAGTTGAGCCTGAAGGTGCATTTCGGTTCCGGCTACGTCAATTGGAACGCCCTGCGACTTCAACTTCTTTATCAAGGCGAGGAAGTTATCGACTCGGGGCCGATCCAGTCCCGCCTGTCCAAACGTGTCATTCAATACCAGTTGGGTGTTCGGAGACGCTTCCTTGGCATAACGGAAAGCCTTGGCGATCACTTCTTCGTCGCCCAGAATCTTCGACCAGCAGCGATTGTGGCCCGGCGCTGTCGGTTCGTTCACCACGTCCCAGGCGAAGTAATTGTCGGAGCCGTGCTGCAGCAGCGTCTGGATGTATTTCTTCATGGCCTGGTCCAGCGAATTGGCAGACCAGCCGCCACAATCAAAACCGTTGAAACGGAGCCACGGGGCCGCCTCTGCATTGCGATAGATCAGCGTCGTCCCAAACAATTTCATGTTGTGCTGTTTGGCGAAGGCGATATCGCGATCCATAGTGCCGAAATCAAACCGGTCCTGTTGCGGCTCGGTGAAGCGCATGGGAATGATCGAAACCGCCCGGTTAAACTCTTTGCCGACGGTTTCCCGAAACCGCGTGTCCTGGTTCCAATACCGTCCCTGAATGGCGCTGCCAATCCCGATGCCGAGCTTGTCCGCATATTGGCGCAGGGTTTCGTTTTCTTCCGGCGCGCCGGGTGCAGCGGAATATCCTGGAGCGAGCAGCGGCCCGATCGCAAGCAATGCCCAAAGCAGTCGGCTTCTCATGACAGTTCGGTCCTAGTTACATCCTGGAAACTTGAACGCCAATCGTTCACGGGATCGATTGACATGCTGCTATAGTCGCCCCAATTATTGCTTCCGGTTTGGATTCCGGTGCCGGCGATAATAGTGGCCTCCGCTTCCAGTTTGCCGAGCGCATCGCTCGGCACGCGTCCGGCGAAACGAAGTCCCGGGTTTACGCTCTGGCCAGATACGCTATAGCCGACCGCGATGTCTCCGAACTTGTCCATCGCTATGCTGCCCAGCCAACGATACGTCGTCGTGTCCGGGACAAAATTGCCCGTCTGGTACACGACCGGCGGGCTACCGCCCGGGTTTTGAATCTCATACCAACGAATTCCCACGGTTCCTGATCCTGTCGCATAGGAATGGGTTGCGACGATTGATTCATGGCTCCCGAAATTGCGATAAGCCAGGCGGTACATCAAGCGGTCCCCAAGAGAGTCCAATAGCTGCGTGGTTCCCGGTTGCGGGATGCAAACCCCTCCTCTGCAAGCCTGCTGGAAATTAGCCACTTTGATGCTGGTGGGACCGGTGATATTTGTATTCGCCGGGTGCAGCCAGTCGACGTGAAACTTCCACAGGTTCAGCGCCCCGGCGCCGAGCGCCAGCAAATAGTTTGGCGCACCAGAAGGAGGTGGCGTGGCTCCATCGAGATCGGAGGGCAGCAAGCTGAAAGCATTGCTGCTCAAACTTGCGCACTGCGCGGTTGCGGCTGTGCCGGCAAGCATGGCGCTGCGATTTAATGCACAAGCCAGGCCGCCGATCCATGCGAATGTGGTGGGATTCTGCTGGTTGATCGTGATGTAATAAGCGTCCGGCCAAACTCCAAGTTTTGGGTAATCGGGATAGTTGCCGGTCAGCACGAACGCATAGCGGTGCCAGCTTCCGGTAGCATCCGAGGTGGCCGATACCGCGACGCACTGGTAAAAGGGTCCGCCAGGTTGAACAGCGCGCTGCGACATGATCCAGCGTCCCGCCGCTTTGTCATATTGGGCGATAATGTCGCCGCCATTGCTGGTTTGGCACAGCCCCCCGAAACCGCTAAAAAGGGTGCTCCCCTGCGCGGGACCAAAAATCTTTGCTCCCGTACTCTTGCTGTAGACCGCGTACTGGGTATTAACCCACTGGACGAATTGGGTTGCGCCCACCGCGCCGTTGGTGTCTGGAGAGGACCAGCCGGTGTGCGAAATGCCGTCGAAATTGCGCACCGTGGTCAGCGTCGCGAGCCCCGCAGTGGGACTCAACTCCGCGCCTATAGGCGAAGCAGCCGCAGAATTCTCCGCGCCCTGGCGATTGGCCATGTCGTGATAAGCTGCCGGGAACATATCGCGCAACGCCAGCGAAGTGTCGTGATGGTACTCATAAACCACCTCGACAGGCTGCACCGCGCTTTGCGCGGACGCATACCCCGCGGACACTATACCGCTGCAGAGTATGGCCGCGATCAATGTCGCCACCTTTATCGCATTCGACTTCATCATTAATATCCTCGTAATTCATGTCCTCGTGATGCTGTGGGAAATCTTTACTGGTGCGAAATAGGAAGAAATGAGGGCTAGGCAGGATCGGTCTGAGGCTCCGCATTCACCGGCTCTATTCCTGCCGACACTTTCCGGCGCAAGAGGTAGAGTGTAATGAGGAAGGCGGCGACGTTCGCCAACACAATACTCCAGACCACTCCGACAAGTCCGTAAGAGCGTGTCAGTGGAATACCGATCACCAGCGAAAGTACGCTGGCGGCGATGCGTGCATAGAAAATCGATGCCGGAGATTCCATGGCGCGTAGAACAGTGGCTGGTCCAAACGCCGCGCTGGAAAGCAACGTCTCAAGTCCGACCAAGGGAATCAAATATGCGACTTCCAGATACTTGCCGCCATACAGCAAATGGAATGCTGGAACCCTCAGCGGAATGACTACCGCCCAGTAAAGGATCGCCCCCCCGGTATAAAGGGCCGTCAATCTGTGGTTGAGGCGCGATGCGCCTGCGACTCCTTCTCGTAGCTGTACTCTCGCCGCCCACGGAAGCAGCAAGCTGGAAAGAGCGGTGTAGGTTTGCTCCAGCGGCAAGGCCAGATTCATCAGTGCTCGCAGCTCCCCAGCTTGCGCCATCCCGGAAAAAGCGCTAAGCAAAGGGTAGTACATGTAAAAAGGAATCCAGGTTGCGAAGGAACTGGCAAGGGCCCACCGCCCATAGTCCCAGTGCCGGCGACACGCCTCGCCGAACTTTGGTCCGGCTTCGATGCCCGGAAGAATGCGGCGCAGGTGCCACAGCAGATATCCAGCGGTTCCCAGCGCGGCCGCTCCCATCAGTACATAGGCACTGAAGGCGGAGAGACGTTGGCGGTGATGAATCAAGAAAAGGCCCGCCACCAGGAGCAAGCAATAAACGCCGGCCCCCGAAGTCGCTCGCGCGGGAGACAATTGCGTGTAGTAAGCGCGGCGCGCCAGCCAGAACAACAGGATGCAGGGAGAGGCCAACGTGACCCCGAGCAGCGCACCCGGCAAACCATTGGGTTCGGATCGGAGGAAGGCCACGCCCGCCGCGCTGCCCAGCAGCAGGAACGTGATTACGGTCATCGCGAGGTGTATCCACAACACCGACCGGAAATAGCCGCGCATCGACTTCTGGTAGGATGAGCCGCTAAACACCGCCATGGGCTCAAACAACAAAGATTGGGAGACGAACGAAAGCAGCAGAAAAATAGCGAACGCCAGCGCATAGGCGCCATATTCTTCCGGCGCCAGCCAGCGCGCCAGCAGAATCCCAACCAGAAAATTGGATCCGGAAATAAGTCCCTGGTCCAGGACAGCCAAGCCGCCCTTCGTCGCCATGGGTACGGCTTTCCCTAGAAAGGATTTTCTGGGCAAGGGTGACCTTCCCACAGAATCCAGCGAGTTCTCGTTGTCGGTATTTTCGGCTAGGGCAGTGCCCATATTTTGTTCACGTAGATCAGACATGGATTGAATTGTGATTTAAATTATGAATTTTGTAGGAATCGACTAGCGCGGGCAGAGGTCTTTCTCTTTCTCAACTGGTTCGGTCTGCACGCTCTGAATGCGGGCTTTCAGTTGTTCCACCAGTATCTGGACCTGCGGTTTGGCCAGGATGCTGACGTGTCCACCGGGAATTTCGCATACTTCCACTCCGCCCTTGGCAAGTCCCTTCCAGCCGGCATAGGGATCGCGTGCGCCTCGAAGGGATTTCTCGCTCGCCCGGAATAGCACCATCGGCCCGGCATAGGGACGCATTTGGTACTGCATCCCCGCCTGAGTGATGCCGGCGCGAACGTTTCGCAGAGCCGGCGGCAGAAACAGCCGGTTCAGCCTTTTTCCCAAGTTTTGAGCATAACTCCGGAGCTTCCGGCTGATGTAATCGAACTGATCTCGTTTAGGCAGCTGCCACAGTTTCACCAGGAGCGAGGAAGTGGTTTCGTATTTTCCCGGAAAGGTATCGAACATGAACAACAGGCCGACCGATTCTCCTTGTGCGGTCAACTGTTGCGCCATCTCGTAAGCCACTGTGCCGCCAAACGACAAGCCTCCGATGAAGTACGGGCCTCGTGGCTGAATCGTACGAATCTCGTCCAAGTAGTGTGCCGCCATGTCTTCCACGCGCGTAAAACATGGCTGCTTCCCATCCAGGCCCTGGGCCTGCAATCCGTGCACGGGCTGGTCGGGCGCCAGCAACTGCGCCAGTTCGCGATAGATGATTACCGTTCCACCTGCGCCGTGGATGCAGAAAATAGGAGTCTTCGTGCCATTGGGCTGGATCGGTACCAGGGACGACCACGAGGGCGACCAACCTTTCGTACGCAGCATGTTCGCCAACTCTTCCACCGTGGGCGCCTGCAACAACGTGGCGATGGGCAGGCGTTTACCAAACATCTGCTCGATGCGATGCATTAGTCTCACTGCCAGCAGCGAGTGCCCGCCCAAGTCAAAGAAGTTCTGCCGTACTCCGATCGGCTGCTTGCCCAAAACCCCTTCCCAGAGCTTTACCAGTTGCGACTCCAGCGCGTCCTTCGGTGCAACCATCGTCTCTTCTGAAACCAGATCCTCGGGCCGCGGGGAAGGTAAGGCCCGGCGATCCACCTTGCCGTTGGGGGTGAGGGGCATGGACGCGAGCATGACGAAGGCGGAAGGCACCATGTATTCCGGTAGCTTTTCTTTCAAGAAAACGCGGAGCTTGCCGGCGTTCATAGACTCTTCAACTGAAACAATATAGGCAATCAGCGTCTTGCCTTCATGGCCATCCTCGCGCGCAACCACCACGGTCTCGGCAATTTCTGGGTGCTGGTTTAATGCTGTTTCAATCTCGCCGAGTTCCACGCGGAAGCCGCGGATCTTGACCTGGTCGTCGCCGCGGCCCAGGAATTCAATATCTCCGTTGGGCAAATACTTCGCGAGATCGCCGGTGTTGTAAAGACGCGCCTCCGGCGGCTGCCGGAAAGGGTCTTTGATGAATTTCTGCGCCGTCAATTCTGGACGATTCAGATATCCTCGCGCCACACCCACGCCCCCAATGTGCAATTCGCCGCGGATCCCTACTGGCACCGGTTGCAGGTGCGAATCCAGAAGATGGATCTGTACGTTTCGGATCGGCCGCCCAATAGGCAGGCTGGCTGGAAGCTCTTTCCCCGCCGGTTCGTAGGCGGTGGCAATGACGCTCGCTTCCGTCGGCCCGTAAGTGTTAACCCAGCGTACTCGCTGGCCGGCAATCTTCTTCCACGCAGCCAGCGCGCTCGCCGAGGCCTTTTCTCCGCCCACGATCACCAGTCGCAGCTTCGACGGCAGGCTCTTTCTCAGCTCCGATGCCTCGTGCACGAGTTCATGCCAGTATGCAGTCGGCAGATCGAGGACGGTAACACCCCGCTCTCGGATCCAACTCAGAAAGTCGGCGATGGCCAGCGGCATCTCTTTGGTTTTCAGGACTAGCGTCGCTCCGCTCATCAGCGCCGGGAATATTTCTTCGATCGCAATATCAAAACTGATCGAAGAAAACTGCAGCACGCGATCCGAAGAGTGGAGTCCGTAGAGTTCGATGGAAGCGGTGTTATGGTTCACCAGTCCGCCATGAGTGAGCAGAACCCCACGTGGCTTGCCGGTCGAGCCCGAAGTGTAAATCACGTACGCCAGGCTGCCTGGGCTCGCAACATTCTCAATATTGTGCTGCCGCTCGCGCCCAATTTCGTCCCAATCCGCGGTAATGTTAATAACGCTGCAGGGTTTACCAGACAATTCGGCGATCGTCCCGTTTTCTGCGATTACGAGCGGAGTCTGCGAGTCTTCCAACATGTACTGCAAGCGCTCGCGGGGATACTTGGGATCGAGCGGAACACAAGCGCCGCCAACCTTGAGTACAGCCAGCAGTGCAATGATCAATTCCGGGGAACTCTCGAGAGCAATTCCCACCGGCACTTCCGGTCCTACGCCGCGTTGTCGCAGGTAGCGCGCCAGTTGATTGGCGCGTCCATTGAGGTCGCGATACGTGAGTTTCTTCTTTTCCTGGATTACAGCTACGCTTTCCGGAGCGCGCGCTGCCTGGGCTTCAATCAGTTGGTGGATGCACCTCTCGCGGGGATAATCGGTCTCCGTGCCATTCCATTTCACGATCTGCTTGTTCTCGGCTTCGGTGAGCAGTCGAAGGTGCGATACCTTTTGCTCCGCATTGGCCACGATCTCCTGCAGCAGAACCTGCCAGTGTCCCGCGATGCGCGCCACCGTGGCCGCATCGAACAGGTCGGTGTTGTACACCAGACGCCCCTGGATTTCCGGCGATCGATCATCCAATTCCAAGTCCAGGTCGAATTTAGCTGCGCCGGTATCCACCGTCATCTGGCTCACATCCCAGCCCGGCTCTAACTTAGTCATCGTCGGCGCGAGCGAGATCAACACCTGAAGCATTGGATTGCGGCTGAAATCACGTTCCGGATGTAGTTCGTTCACCAGCGTGGCAAAGGGCACGTCATCATTGGACAAAGCGCCCAGCGTCAGGCCCTTGGTTCGCCGCATCAGTTCACGGAACGTCGGATCTCCCGCAAGGTTCACCCGTAACGCGAGAGGGTTTTGGAAACAGCCCAAGAGTCCGTCTAATTCTGAACGTTTCCGTCCCGCGCTCACCGTGCCCACGATAAGCTCGCTCTGTCCCGTGTAGCGGTGCAGAAGAGTCGCAAACGAGGCCAGCAGCGTCATGAACAGCGTTGCGCCTTCATGGCGGCTGAGCGTTCGCAACCCATCGCTCAAGGCACTGGAAAGTCGCACGGGCTGTTGCGCGCCGCGGTTGCTCTGCACGGCAGGGCGCGGGTGGTCTGTGGGTAATTGCAATACTGGCAGATTGCCACTCAGGTGTTCGCGCCAGTGGCTCATCTGCCGGGAGAACTCTTTCCCTTGCAGCCACTGTTGCTGCCAGGCGGCGTAGTCGGCATATTGAATCGGCAGGTCGTGCAATGGCGAAGGCTCACCTTTTGAGAAGGCTCCGTACAGGGCTACCAGTTCCGGCAACAGCACGCGGTAGATCGAGAGTCCGTCGAAAATAATGTGATGCAAACT
>WNFI01233034.1_pt2 | contig 15755 bp, 15 predicted proteins | sample 5400471 | NCBI WGS metagenome assembly WNFI01 (sample SAMN13153348, study PRJNA577476) | soil metagenome | isolation source: 100 cm saprolite on Douglas fir-dominated hillslope | place: USA:California | collected 2013-09-17 | reverse complement strand
GACAGCGCGGTGCCGCAGCGTGCGCACCACGGCATCGAGCGATGGCCCTTGTAGAGCCAGCCGCGTTCCTGGCAGATCTTCAGGACGTTCCAGATGTGCGAGATGTTGTTGTCGTCGTACGTGAAGTACGAGTTCTCCCAGTCCATCCACTGACCGAGCCGGATGGACTGCCGCGTGATCGCGGCGGCAGAGCGATCGACCCGCGCGCGGCACGCATCGGAGAAGCGATCGATGCCGTATGACTCGATGTCGCGCTTGCTGTTCAGGTTGAGCTCGCGTTCGACCTGCACCTCGACCCAGAGACCCTGACAGTCGAAACCGTTCTGGTAGCGCTGATCGTGGCCAAGCATCGCGTGATATCGCTGGAACAGGTCCTTGTACGTGCGCGACCACCCGTGATGGATGCCCATGGCCTCGACGTTCGCGGTGATCGGGCCGTCGAAGAAGGAGAAGTGCTCGCGTCCGGCGTTCTTGTCGCGGAGCGCGTCGAAGCTCTTCTCGCGCTCCCAGAGCTCGAGCACCTGATGATCGAGCTCGGGCAGATCGACACTCGAGCCCACCGCCGCGAATCTCGTCTTCTCGCTGACCACGATCCCTCCAGAAATACAGCGACCGTCCCACATGGGACGGTCGGTCGGACCGCGGTACCACCCAACTTCGACGCACGCCGTGCGTCGCGCTCGATCCCGCCTCTAACGGTGCGGCTCCGTCCGCGTCTAGTGGCTCCGTTGTGGAGCGTTCTTGCGGAGGCTCGGGGTCGATGGCCCCTCAGACGCCCTCTACGAGCAGTCTATCGGACGCGATCGCGTGTGGTCGGCCGTACGATCGAGACGGTGCACGTCGGACCGTTCTCGCACCTTCCCCGCCCGCTGACCGCGCCGATGCGCGACGAGCTCGCGGTCCTGTCGAAGCGCTTGGGCACACCGATCACGCGCGACGTCGCGCTGGACGACATCGCCTTCGATCCGGTGGGCAACCCGTCGCGGTTCGCCGAGGTGTGCATGGTCGTGCGCCGGCCGGCCGGGACGGTGCTCCTTTCGATCAAGACCTTCTATCCGCGCGGCGCGTTCCGCCTCCCGACGGGCGGGATCGACCGCGACGAGCCGATCCTCGAGGCGCTCATCCGCGAGACGAACGAAGAGACCGGACTGCTCCCGGAGCCGCGGCGGTTCCTCGCCGCGCTCACGTACACGGACGGGGCGGGCGGATCGCCGGTGTTCCATACCTTCGCGTTCCTCCTCGACGACGCCACCGGCGATCCGGTGACGCCGCTCGACGAGCACGAGCAGATCGAGTCGTACGTCGAGGCCGCGATCGACGAGCTGCCGCGCATCGCCGACCGGCTCGACCACATCCCCGCGGATGGGGCACCGGGGATCCCGAACTGGGACGCGTGGGGCCGGTTCCGCGCGCACGCGCACCGCGCGGTGTACGAGGCGCTGAGCAGCTGATGCGGGCGGCGGTCCTGCTGCTCGACGGCGACACGATCGCCCTGATCGAGCGCCTGCGCGGCGGTCTTCGCTACTACTTGTTCCCGGGCGGTGGGGTCGAGGCCGGTGAGACACCGGAAGACGCCGCTGCCCGTGAGACCAACGAAGAGCTCGGACTCGAGATCGAGATCGTGCGGCTGATCGCACGCGCGAGATTCTCCGGTGTCGAGCAGCGCTACTACCTCGCCCGCGCCACCGGCGGCCGCTGGGGCACCGGCCACGGCGAAGAGATGACGGGCACGCATCGCCCTGAACGCGGGTCCTACCGTGCGGTCCGCTGGCCGGTGGCCCGGCTGACCGAGATCGATCTCCGACCAGCCGCGCTCGGTCTCCTGGTCCGGCAGGCCATCGCCTCGGGCTGGCCCGCCGAGGTCACGGACGTCAGCTGATCAGAAGCGGTCGAAGCGGAAGAAGCGCACCGCGAGCACGAAGCCGATGACCGTCCAGACGGCGAGCCCGAGGAGCTGCGTCCGCACGTCCCACAGCGTCGCGCCCTGCACCGAGATCTCGCGCAACGCGTCGTTGAGGAAGGTGAGCGGCAGGAGATTCGTGATCGGCCGGATGACCTCGGGTGAGGCCTCCTTCGAGAAGAACACGCCGGAGAAGAAGAACTGGGGCAGCGTGATGAGCTGCGCGATCGCGGGGACCTGATTCTCGGTCTCGGCCCAGCCGGCCAGCGCGAACCCGATCGTCAGGAACAGGACCGCACCGAACAGCGAGACGAGCAGCAGCGGCAGGATCCCGCCGAGCGGGTGGACGTCGAAGAGGAACACCGCGACGGCGAGCATGATCAGGACCTGGACGGTCGCCATGATCAGGCGAGTGACGACCTGCGCCACGAGGAACGTCGCGGGCTTCAACGGCGTCGCCATGATCCGGCGCAGCACGCCACGGCGCTTGTCGACGACGAGCGCGAAGGCCACCGAGAAGATCGCGAGCTGCATGACGTTGACGCCGAGGATGCCGGGGACGAGGAAGTCCACGTACCGCAGCCGCACGCCCTGCACGTCCTCGACCTTGAGATCCACCACCGGCGCGGTCTGATTCACCGCGTACGAGAGCCGCGTCACGACCTCATTGACGATCGATTCACCCACCGAGGTCTGCTGCGGCCGTGACGCGTTCCCGTAGATCGTCAACGTCGGTGCCCGCTGCCCGGCGCGCGTCGGCGCGATGACGAAGTCCTTGGGGACCACGAGCAGCATGTCGAGCTCGGTCCGCTTCAGCTTCGCGAGCGCCGTGTCCGACGGCTCGCGCGTGATGAGCAGCGTGTCGATCTTCTCGAGCGCGGCGACGAACTGCTGGCTCGCCGGGTTGTTCGCCTGGTCGTCGATCGCGAGCGAGACCTTGCCGAATGCGCCGAGATTCAATGAGCCGAAGATCAGCAGGAGCATGAGCGGGACCACGAGCGAGAAGAAGATGGCCGTGCGGTCGCGCACGTACGCGCGGAAGTACATGAGCGTCAGCTTCAGTGCCTGCATCAGTCCTCCCGCAGCTCGTGACCGGTGAGATCGAGGAACACGTCCTCGAGGTTGGCCTGCTGCTGGATGACGGGCTTGGTGAAGCCGCGGCCGAGCAGCGCCGTGATGAGCGCGCGCGGCGGGTCCATCGCGATGATCTGACCGTGGTCCATCACCGCCACGCGGTCGCACAGGACCTCGGCCTCGTCCATGTAATGGGTCGTCAGGAAGACCGTGGTGCCCGACTGGCGGATCTCGCGGACGAGGTCCCAGAGGTTGCGGCGGGCCTGGGGGTCGAGGCCGGTGGTCGGCTCGTCCAGGAAGAGGACCCGGGGCCGGTTCACCAGCGCCGTGGCGATCGAGAGCCGTTGCCGCTGCCCGCCGGAGAGCTTCTCCTGGCGCTGGCTTGCCTTGTCGGCGAGGTCGACCTGCGTGAGGAGCGCCATCGCGTCCACCTCGACGCGGTAGCAGAGCGCGAACAGCTCGACGGTCTCCTTCGCGGTGAAGTTCTCGGGGAAGGCACTCTGCTGCAGCTGGACCCCGACGCGCTCCTTCGCCTTCTGCGGCTCCGGACGGCTTCGATGTCGCCGTAGCGCTTGCGGAGGTCGCTCACGGTGACGATGGCGGTCACTGCGGACCAGTATCAGTGCGCGACGAACGACCGCAATGCAAGGTCGTACACATAGAGCGCGACGGGGAACAGCACCACCGCGACCACCACGATGCGCACGATGACCGGATGCGGACGCCGCAGCCGCGTATAGGTGAGCACGAGGGCCACCGCGATCAGCCCGAGCAGCGGGACCTGCACATACCAATGGAGGGGATCCTGCGCGGGGTCGGCGAGCAGCGTGTAGACGATCGCCCCGGCCAGGCATCCGCTGGCGAGCCCGATCACGGCGTAGACGCCGGCGTTCCGGGCGGGATCCCGGACGGCGAGCGCGAGTCCGAGACCGAAGGCCAGGAGCATGGCCGACAACATGCGCTGGTAGGCGCCGTGGTACGGGGTGAACAGGAACGCCTGGGGAACGATGACCGAAAGGACGACCGGCGCGAGGAACGCGACGGCGCAGACGATGCCGACGGCGCGGGCGCCGCGCAGGGTCGCGGTGGCGACGGGCGTGACGCGCTCCACGCGCTATACGCTAGAGGTCCCATGCGGACTCCGCGCGAGCCGTGGCCGTGCGCCCGCTGCTCGACGCTCAACCTATCGACCGCACGTTCATGCCGTCGCTGCGGGACCGCGCGCGGGATCCTGCTCGAGCGGGACTCGGCCGGGTCTCCGGGCCTCGCCGCGATCTGCAGCGGCCTGCTTCCGGGCCTCGGGCAGGTCTATCAGGAGCGCTGGGTCCGCGGGATCATGTTCCTGCTCCTCCCGATCCTCGCCGTCGCGCTCGGCGGCGCGTTCGTCGCGACGTTCGACCCGCTCACCTCGCTCGTCGTGCGGCAGGCCGTCATCTTCACGCTCGCGATCGTCGGCGGCCTGCTCCTCTATCACCTGATCGTCGTCGCCGATGCGTTCGCCGGCGGCTTCCGGCACGGCGGCACGCTCCGCGGGAAGCACGCCGCCGACTACTTCGCGCTCGGGATCGTGACCCTCGCGCTCATCGCCGGCTACGGCAGCATCTATCGGGGCGGCAACGCCTGGGCCGGGCTCGCATCGAAGGTGTTCGCGCCGGTCGCGGGGACGGCGGCGCGCCAGGCCGCCGCACCGTGGCAGGCCCCGGCGTGGGATGGCCGCGAGCGGCTCAACGTGCTCGTCCTCGGCGTCGACTCGCGCGGCCGGCCCGGCGACACGCAGAACACCGACACGATGATCGTGCTGTCGCTCGACCCGATGAACCGTACGGCGTCGATGCTGTCGGTCCCGCGCGACACATTGACCGCGATCCCCGGCCACAACCAGGACAAGGTGAACGCGGCCTACGCGCTGGGCGGGCCACAGCTCGCGCAGCAGACGGTCGAGAACCTCCTCGGCATCCGGATCAACAGCTACGCGCTCATCAACTTCGACGCGTTCACGAAGATCGTCGACTCGGTCGGTGGCGCGCTCGTCGACGTGAAGCGGCCGATCCGCGATGAGTCGTACCCGACGGCGGACTATGGCGTCGAGCGGCTGAACATCCTGCCCGGCCCGCAGCTCATGCCGGGCGACCGGGCCCTCAAGTACGCGCGCTCGCGGCACGACAGCAACGATTTCTCGCGCGCCAAGCGCCAGCAGGACGTCATCAGCGCATTACGCGCGCGCTTCTCGACCCAGGGCATGCTCGGGCGCGTCCCCTCGATCGTCGGGGACGTCGGCACGGCGGTCGAGACGAGCTTCGATCCGGCCAACGTCCTGCCGCTCGCGGGCATCGGCGGCGGGATCCCGTCCGGTGAGATCAAGAGCGAGGTCCTGCTGCCCTGCAGCATCGACGTCCCGCACTGCGAGCTCACCGAGGAGAACGGCGCCCTGGGCTACTACCTGATCCCGGACAAGGCGAAGATCGCGAACCTCGTGGCCGAGCTCTTCTACGACCCGCGCGTCCGGCAGGAGGGCGCCCGCCTCGAGATCCGCGGTACGAGCGCGAAGAGCGGCGCGGCGCAGGACGTCGCCGACCGGCTGGCGGCGCGCGCCTTCGGGGTCGGCCGGGTGACCTCCGGCGCGTCCGGCCGGTCGGAGATCCTGGTCAAGAACGGCGCGAAGCGCTACACCGCTGACCAGCTGTCGAAGCAGCTCGGCGGGATCCCGATCCGCGACGCCGCCGCCGACCAGACCGACGCCGACATCGTGGTCGTGGTCGGATCCGACTTCAAAGGACTTGCGACCGACCTGCAGCGCTAGGAGGTGGGGCGATGCCGATCAAGAGAGGCCTGAAGGGCCTCAAGAAGCTCGCGCAGATCGTTGACACGAGCGCGAAGGACGCCAGCCGCGCGCGCAAGGTGTCGCGCAGCCCGAAGCTGCAGCGCGAGATCGCGGACGACCGGCGGAAAGGCCTGTCGAAGAACTTCGGGACCGTCCGCCAGGCGCTCGCAGACCGCGAGCGGATCGCGAAGAAGAAGGCGAAGAAGGCCCGCTAGCTCGGATAGACGGGCGTCACCCACTCCTTATAGCGGTCGCCCTTGCCGTGGACCGCGTCGAAGTAGACGCGGCTCAGCTTCTGGGTGATCGGGCCGATCGTCCCCTCGCCCACCTTCCGGTGGTCCACCGACGTGACCGGCGCGAGCTGCGCGCCCGTGCCGCAGAGGAACAGCTCGTCGGCGATGTAGAGCTCGGTGCGGTCGATGCTCCGGACCTCGAGCGGCACCTTCAGGTCCCCGGCGATGCGGATGACGCTCGCCCGGACGATGCCCTCGAGGATGTTGTCGCTGACCGGCGGCGTGATGAGCGTGCCGTTGCGGACCATGAACAGGTTCTCGGCGCTGCCCTCGGACACGTGCCCGTCGTTCGTGAGCACGATCGCCTCGTCGTAGCCGGCCTCCTGGGCCTCGGTCTTCGCGAACGCCGCGTTCACGTACGAGCCGGTGATCTTGCTGCGCGCCGGGATGGCGTTGTCATCGACGCGCCGCCAGCTCGACACGCCGCAGCTGATGCCGCGATCGATGTCGATGTACGTGCCGAACGGCACCGCGAACACGGTGAACGCCGACTCGAGATCGTGGAGCCGGACGCCGATGACCTCGCTGCTCTTGTAGACGAGCGGCCGCAGGTAGCAGTCCTCGCGGTAGCCGCACTTGCGGAGCAGCTCGATCGTGATCTCGACCAGGCGCTCCGGGGAGTACGGGAGATCGAGCCGCATGATCTTGCAGGACTTGTGGATCCGGCGGTAGTGCTCGATGAGGTGCAGTCCATAGAGCTGCTCGTGGTCGGCGTTCCAGTACGCGCGCACACCCTCGAAGACGCCGGTGCCGTAGTTGAAGGCGTGGGTCAGGACGCTGACCTTGGCGTCCTTCAGTGGGACGAACTCGCCATTGAAGAAGGCCCACGCGGTGTCGGGCGCCGCGCCTCGGCGCAGCTGGGTCTCTGGGCGGGTCAGCTCCTTCACCATCGGTCCATCCATTCTGACACCCAGCTCTTCTTTTCTCAGAACGCCCGTACTTTCAGTGTCTTGCGCCTGCTGGGCCCCCCGGCCTACGATGCCGCCGGTCTGACCGGGTGGTGGTCTGACCGGGGGCAAGCGGCCTCGCGTAATAGCGGGAGGTCAGGAATGCGGAAGCGGTTCGGTCATGCCATCGCGCTCGCGATGACGGCGGCGTTCGTGGCGGCGGCCTGCGGGGGTGCCGGCGGCGGTGCCGCCACCAGTGCGCCGGCCGCGGCGAGCGGATCGGCGAAAGTGGCGCTCATCGCGCCGACCAAGCCCGTCGAATTCATCATCAGCACCGCGCCGGGCGGTGGCTCGGACATCTACGCGCGCAAGATGCAATCGATCATCGACTCGCTCAAGCTCTCGCCCGTGCCGGTCACGCCCGTGAACAAAGAGGGCGGGTCCGGTGCGGTGGCGTTCCAGTACGTATTCGACAAGAAGGGCGACGCGAGCGAGATCATGATCACGCTCAACTCGTTCTTCACGACCCTCATCGTGCAGAAGCTGCCGTACAAGGCGACGGACTTCACGCCGATCGCGAACCTGGCGCTCGACCCGTTCTACCTCTGGGTGAACGAGGACAGCCCATGGAAGAACGCCCAGGACTTCGTGACCGCCGCGAAGGCGGACTCCCTGGTCGTGAGCGGCACCGGCTCCAAGCAGGAGGACGAGGCGCTCTTCGACCGGATCCAGACCGTCGCCGGCACCAAGGCGTTCAAGTTCGTCCCGAACTCCTCGGGCGCGACGGTCGCCGCCGCGCTCGCCGGCCACCAGGGCGGTGTCGTCGCGACGGTGAACAACCCGAGCGAGGGCAAGGGCCTCTACACGGGCTCGCCGCGGAAGCTGCGGCCCCTCTGCACGTTCGAGCCATCGAGCCCGACGGCCGGGACGTTCTCCGGGCTCGCCACCTGCAAGTCGCAGGGGCTCGCGATCGACGACTATTTCATCGTGCGCTCGATCATGGCGGCCCCCGGGCTCTCGGCCGGGCAGCAGGCCTGGTGGGCCGACGTGTTCAAAAAGGTCTACGACTCGGATGACTGGAAGAAGTTCATGACCGACAACGAGCTGAAGCCCGACTACCGCGCCGGCGCCGACTTCCAGAAGCTCATCGCCGACTATCAGAAGCTCCACGAGGACATCGCCAAGCAGTTCAACTGGATCCAGTAGCGCATTTGAGGCCGTATCAGGTCGCGACGGCGGCAGCCTTCGCTGTGCTGGCCGCCGTCGCGATGATCGACTCGCGGGCCGGCGCGCTCGTCGACCGCACCGGCACGCAGCCCGGAGGCATCGGCGCCGGGTTCTATCCGTTCTGGTCCGCGACCCTTGTCTTCCTCTGCGCGTGCTACGTCGGATACCGGGCCTGGGTCACGCCGATGCCGGGCACGGCCGCGTTCGAGAACCGCGCGGCGGTGTTCGCCGCCCTCAAGCTGATCGTCCCGATGGTCGTCGCGACCATCGCGATCACCTGGCTCGGGTTCTATATCGTGACCGGGCTCTACATGGGGCTGTTCGCGCGGTGGATCGGCCGCTACCGATGGATCTGGGTGATCGTCATCACGGTCGTCGTGCCCGCCGCGATCTACGCGACGTTCGAGGTCGGGTTCCGCGTCACGCTGCCGAAGAGCTTCTTCTACGACCTGGAGATCCTGCCATTCTGATGCGCATCCACCGCGGAGGGGTCTGGACATAGAGTTCTTCAACGTCCTCGGCGACCTCGCGGGTGGCTTCGGGACGGCCCTGCAGCCGTTCAACATCCTCATGCTGTTCATCGGTGTCGTGCTGGGCCTCGTCGTCGGGGTCCTCCCCGGCCTCGGCGGCACGAGCGCGGTCGCGATCCTCCTGCCGATCACGGTCATCATCGCGCGCACCAGCCCGACGAGCGCCGTCATCCTCCTCGCGGGCGTGTATTGGGGCGCGCTGTTCGGCGGCGTCGTCACGTCGATCCTGTTCAACATCCCGGGCGAGCCATGGTCGGTCGTGCTGCTGTTCGACGGCTTCCCGCTGGCGAAGAAGAAGGGCAAGCCCGGGGTCGCGCTCGCGTCCTCCTTCTTCGCGTCGTTCGTCGGCGCGTTCCTCGCGACCGTCCTGTTCACGTTCTTCGCCCGGGCCCTCGCGGACTTCGCGCTGTCGTTCGGCCCGCCGGAGCTCTTCGCCGTGTTCGTGATGTCCTTCGCGACCCTCATCGGACTGGGCGCGGAATCGCCCGCGAAAGCCGTGCTCATGATCGGCTTCGGCCTGCTGCTCGCGGCCATCGGCTTCGACACCATCACCGGCCAGCCGCGGCTCACGTTCGGTCAGGTCGGCCTGCTGTCGGGGATCGGCTTCGTACCGGTGACGATCGGCCTGTTCGGGATCGGCGAGATCATCGCGTCGGCGGAGGAGCAGGGCATCGGCTTCGTCGAGCGGCTCTCCGCGCGGGTCGGGTTCGGCGACATCCTCGAGACGCTCCGCGAGCTGCGCAAGCGGATCTGGCTCGTGATCATCACCGGCATCATCGGGTTCTGGTTCGGGACGCTGCCGGGCCACGGCGCGACCGCCGGGTCGTTCCTCGGCTACGGCCTCGCGCGCTCGTACTCGAAGAACAAGGAGAACTTCGGGAAGGGCGAGATCTCCGGGATCATGGCCCCGCAGTCGGCGGCCGACTCCGCCGCGGTCGGATCGCTCGTGCCGATGATCGCGCTCGGTGTGCCCGGCTCACCGACCTCCGCGGTCATCATGGCCGGCCTGTTCATCTGGGGACTGACGCCGGGACCGCTCCTGTTCGTCGAGCATCACGATTTCGTCTGGGGCCTCATCGCGAGCATCTACGTGGGCCATCTCATGACGTTCATCATCTGCCTCGCGGCCGTCCCGCTGCTCGCGTCGATCATGCGGATCCCCTACGCGATCCTGACGCCGTTCATCGTGCTCATCTCGATCATCGGCGCATATTCCCTGAACAACAGCATGCTCGACGTCTTCATCACGATCGTGTTCGGCCTCATCGGCTACTGGCTGCGCAAGACGAAGTACCCGCTCGCGCCGCTCGTCGTCGCCGTCGTCCTGGGGGACTCGACGGAGCGCACGTTCCGTCAGAGCCTCATCGCGAGCGGCGGCAGCCCGGGGATCTTCGTGAGCAGCCCGCTCAGCGCGACGCTCGTCACGCTCGCGATCATCCTGTTGCTCGTGCCGGTCATCCGCGCGGTGCGCTCGCGCGGCCGCGGGAAGGGCGACGCGATCGACAAAGAGACCGTCGCCACGGCGATCGACTGAGCATGAGTCCCATCGACGCGCTCCTCCTTGTGGTGGCGTTCGCCCTGATCCTGGTCGGGGCGGAGCTGTTCACGAACGGTGTCGAGTGGCTCGGCCATCTGCTCGGCATGACCGAGGGCGCGACCGGCAGCATCCTGGCCGCCATCGGGACCGCCACGCCCGAGACCCTCGTCCCGATCGTGGCCATCCTGTTCACGAACAGCGTCGACGCCGACGATATCGGCGTGGGCGCGATCCTCGGCGCGCCGTTCATGCTCGGCACGCTGGTCATGCTCCTCATCGGCGTCACCGCGTTCGCGCTGCGCGGACGGCGCGGCCGCGTCACCCTCAGGGTCGACCGGGCCCACGCCTCGCGCGACCTCGGGTTCTTCCTCGTCATGTATTCCGCGGCGCTCGCGATCGCGCTCATCCCGCCGCTCCGCGAGCTGAAGGGCATCCTCGGGTGGCTCTTCCTCCCGACGTACTTCTTCTATCTCTTCCTCGTCCTCCGGACGCCCGCGTCGAGCGAGACCGATCTCGAGGAGCAGGTCGAGGCGCAGGAGGCCTTCGACGCGCTCAGCTTCGCCGCATACCTGCGGCGGGTCGGCGGGCGCTGGGACCCCCACACCCCACCGGGCTGGCTCATCGTCGGTCAGACCCTGATCGCGTTCGGCGGGATCCTGCTCGGGGCGAAGATCTTCGCGGCGTGGATCGACGCGTTCTCCCACGCCCAGGGGTTCAACGCCCTGCTCGTCGCGCTCCTGCTCGCGCCGCTGGCGACGGAGCTGCCCGAGGCCGCGAACAGCCTGATCTGGACGAGGGACAGCAAGGATGTGATCGCGCTCGGGAACGTCGCCGGGGCGATGGTGTTCCAGTCGACCGTCCCGGTGACCGTCGGCGTCCTGCTCACCCCGTGGGTGCTCGGGCCGTTCGGCACGGTGGCCGCGGTATTCGCGCTCGCGTCCGGGGCCCTCATCTTCGCCCAGCTGCGGTTCCGGACCCGCGGGGACGCCCTGCCGCTCTCCTCCCTCATCGTCGGCGGCAGCCTGTATGTGATCTTCATCCTGTATGTCGTGCGGACCGTGATCTCCGGCTAGCGACCCCCGGCAGGACGGCCTACCATCGCCAGCGTTCGCGCTCCAAGCGCGAAACCTTGAGGGAGGATCTTCGCGCAAATGAAACGACTCCTCGCGTTCTCCGTGCTCGCGGCCACGATCGTGGCTTCGTGCGCCACCACCGGCACTCCCGGCCCGTCCGCGAGCGGGAGCGCCGCGACCGGCGCGCACCCGAAGGTCGGTCTCGTCACCGACGTCGGCGGCCTGAATGACAAGAGCTTCAACTCGCTCGCCGACAAGGGCCGCAAGGACGCCGCCGCCCAGCTCTTCGTCGACACGTCGGTCACCGAGTCGAAGCAGCAGGCCGACTACGTCCCGAACCTCACCAAGTACGCCCAGGACAAGTACGACCTCGTCATCGGCGTCGGCTTCCTGATGCAGAACGCGGTGTGGAAGGTCGCCAAGCAGTTCCCGAACGTCAAGTTCGCGATCATCGACGGCGCGCCGCAGGACGACGCCGGTGCGACGCAGAACCTGCCGAACGTCGCCAACCTGTTCTTCAAGGAGCAGGAGGCCGGCTACCTCGTCGGCGTCATCGCGGCGACCATGGCGAAGAACAAGGTCGGCGCCGCGACGCACAACACCGTGTGCTCGATGGGCGGCCTGCCGATCCCGCCGGTCGATCGCTTCATCGCGGGCTACCAGGACGCGGTCAAGACCATCAGCCCGGACACGAAGATCCTGAACGGCTACAGCCAGGACTTCGTCGACCAGCAGAAGGGCAAGGAGGTCGGCCTGAAGCACATCGCTGCGGGCTGCGACATCCTCTTCCAGGTCGCGGGCGGCAGTGGCCTCGGCTACATCGACGCGGCCAAGAATGCGAAGGTCTACGCCATCGGCGTCGACGCCGACCAGTCGGCCGTCGCCCCGGGCACGGTCATCACAAGCGCGCTCAAGAAGGTGGACGTGGCCGTATTCCAGACGATCCGCTCCATCCGCCTCGGCACCTTCAAGGCCGGCGACAACAGCTTCAACGCCACGAACGACGGCGTTGGCTACGGCACCCTCGACAAGGTCGTTCCGGCGGACGCGAAGGCCGCCGCCGACAAGGCGCTCGCGGACATCAAGTCCGGGAAGATCACTCCGAAGGACACCGTCCAGGTCAAGTGACCTGGTGACCCAGCTGCAACAACCAGCGACGACGGGGCCGGGCTCTGAGAGCCCGGCCCCGTCGGTCCGTCAGCTCACCTTTCAATGGGCCGGAGGCCCGGCCATCCCGCTGCTCTCGGTCGCCATCGCGCTCGTCCTCGGCGCGATCTTCGTCCTCCTCTCGGGCAAGGACCCCATCGCGGCGTACAGCGCGCTCATCCAGGGCGCCTTCGGCACCCCGTACGACATCACCGAGACGATCGTGTCCGCGATCCCCCTCGTGCTCACCGGCCTCTCGGTCGCCATCGCGTTCCGCACGGGCCTCTTCAACATCGGCGCGCAGGGCCAGCTCCTCGTCGGCGCGGTGTGCGCCGGTTGGGCCGGCTCGCAATTCGCCGGGCTCCCGGGCTTGCTGCTCATGCCGATCGTGATCCTGTTCGGTATCGGCGGCGGCGCGTTCTACGGCGGCATCGTCGGACTGCTGAAGGCGGTCCGCGGCGTGAACGAGGTGATCACGACGATCATGCTCAATTACACGATCGTCGCGGTCATGCACTGGCTCCTGCAGGCCGGACCGATGACGGCGCAGAACGCGCTCGGCACGCCGGCCTCCACGCCCATCGGCGCCGGCGCGCGGCTGCCGGTGATCGTCCCGAACGAGCTCGTCCTCTTCAGCCGCCTGCACGCCGGCGTCCTGCTCGCCGCGGCGGCGGTGGTGCTCTTCTGGTTCCTGCTGTGGCGCACGCCGCTCGGCTATCAGCTGCGCGCCGTCGGGCTCGGCTCGCGCGCCGCGGCGCAGGCCGGGATCGACCCGGCGCGGCACATGGTCCTGGTCATGGCGATCGCCGGAGGCTTCGCCGGGCTCGGCGGGATGATCGAGGTGAGCGGCCTGTTCGGGCGCGTGTACGACGGCTTCGCCTCGAGCTACGGATTCGACGCGATCGCGGTCGCCCTGCTCGGCAAGAACTCCCCGGTCGGCGTCGTGCTCGCGGCGCTGCTGTTCGGCGCCTTCGTGCACGGTGGGGCGTACATGCAGTCGCACGCCGCGATCTCGTCGAATCTCGTCGCGATCATCCAGTCCTTCGTCCTGTTCGTCATCGCCGCGGAGGCCCTGGTGCGCTCGCTCACCCGGCGCCGCCGCCGCACGCCGAAGCCCGTCGAGGCGATCGCGTGACCGCCGAGATGTTCCTGGGCGCGGCCGTGCTCGCGGCGATGCTGCGGCTGGCGGCCCCGATCGCGCTCGCGGCCCTCGGCGGCGTGGTCACCGAGCGCAGCGGCGTCACGAACATCGCGCTCGAGGCGTCGATGCTCGTCGGCGCGTTCTTCGGGATCGTCGCGGCCGACCGCACCCGGAACATCTGGATCGCCATCGGGGTGGCGGTCCTCGCGGGGCTGCTCGTCGCCCTCCTGCACGCCTACGCCTCGATCACGCTGCGCAGCGATCAGATCGTCTCCGGGATGGCACTGAACATCCTCGCCCTCGGCCTGACGACGTACCTCGATTACCAGCTGTACGGCACCACCGGCACGCCGCCCGACCTCCCGGGCCTGCCGGACGTGCACCTTGGTTTCCTCTCGGGCCTGCCGTACCTGGGCGAGGCGATCGGCGGCCAGAACAGCATGGTCTGGGTCATGGCGCTGCTCGTCGTCGTGCTCCAGCTGTTCCTGTTCCGAACGGTCCCGGGCCTTCGGCTGCGCGCCGTCGGCGAGCATCCCCGCGCGGCCGAGACCGTCGGCATCGACGTCCGGCGGATCCGCTACGTCGCGGTCCTCGCGAGCGGCGCGCTCGCCGCGCTCGGCGGCGCGTACCTGTCGCTCGGCGTCGCCCACTCCTTCACCGACGGCATGACCGGCGGTCGTGGCTTCATCGGCCTCGCGGCGATGATCTTCGGGCGCTGGACGCCGGTCGGCGCGCTCGCGGCCAGTCTCATCTTCGGCTACGGCAACGCGCTCTCGACCTCGCTCCAGGGCGCGACGATCGGCGACGTGCGGGTGCCGGTGCAGCTGCTCGGGACGCTCCCCTACATCCTCACGATCCTCGCCGTCGCCGGCTTCGTGGGCCGCTCTCGCCCACCGGCCGCGGACGGGCAGCCGTACGAGATAGAGGGACACGCATGAGCGAGGAGCGGGCTTTGCCGCGACGAGCGAATTCCACCAGCCTTGAGCGGTCTCGGGGCGAAGCCCCGAGATTGGCAGGGGCACGAGTGACCGTGACAGACGCCACCGCCCCGTTCGTCGAGATGCGCGGCATCGTGAAGCGCTTCGGCGACTTCACCGCGCTGCACGGCGTCGACCTCGTCGTCGACAAGCACGAGATCCATGCGCTCCTCGGTGAGAACGGCGCCGGAAAGTCGACGCTCATGAACATCCTCTACGGCCTGTACCGCCCCGACGCCGGCACGATCACGCTGCAGGGCCAGGACGCGAGCATCCGTTCGCCGCGCGACGCGATCGCGCGCGGGATCGGCATGATCCACCAGCACTTCATGCTCATCCCGCCGCTCACCGTCGCGGAGAACGTCGTCCTCGGCGACGAGCGCTCCGGGCCGGTCCTCAGCCAGCGTCAGCTCGCGACACGCGTCCGCGAGCTCGAGGAGCGTTTCCGCATCTCGGTGGATCCCGACGCGAAGGTGCAGGACCTGCCGCTCGGGCTGCAGCAGCGCGTCGAGATCCTGAAGGTCCTTTACCGCGGCAGCGAGCTGCTCATCTTCGACGAGCCGACGGCCGTCCTGACGCCGCAGGAGGTCGACGAGCTCTTCGCGATCGTGCGGACGCTCCGCGACGAGGGCAAGGTCGTGATCTTCATCACCCACAAGCTCCGCGAGGTCTTCGCCGTCACCGATCGCATCACGGTGCTGCGCGCCGGCGGCAACGCGGGCGAGCTCGTCACGAAACAGACCTCGCCGGCCGAGATCGCGCGCCTGATGGTCGGCCGCGAGCTGAAGCCGGTGCCGGCGCGGACGCCGGTGCCGTCGACCGGTCCGGTCCTCGAGATCCGCGGGCTCCAGGCGAAGAGCGACCGTGGCGCGGCGGCGCTGCAGGGCATCGACCTCACCGTGAGCGCCGGTGAGGTCCTCGGCGTCGCGGGCGTCGGTGGCAACGGCCAGTCCGAGCTCGCGGAGTGCATCCTCGGCCTTCGCGAGCCGACCGCGGGCACGATCGCGATCGGCGGCGCGGACGTCGCGCACGACGATCCGAAGCGCACCCGGCGGCGCGGCGTCGCGTACGTGCCCGAGGACCGCCGGGCCGAGGGACTCGTGCTCGCGTTCACGGTCGCGGACAACTTCATCCTGGGCAAGCAGGACC
>WNFI01461055.1_pt1 | contig 15759 bp, 15 predicted proteins | sample 5400471 | NCBI WGS metagenome assembly WNFI01 (sample SAMN13153348, study PRJNA577476) | soil metagenome | isolation source: 100 cm saprolite on Douglas fir-dominated hillslope | place: USA:California | collected 2013-09-17 | reverse complement strand
GCACCGGCATCGAGACACTGCTGCATATTTTCCGGCGTGATGCCGCCCAATGCGAACACTGGCATTTGTACTGCGTGCGCGGCTTCATGGAGCAGGCCAAGCCCCAGCGGCGGGCCGTAGGCGGCTTTGGACGATGTGAAGAATACGGGGCCGAAGACGGCGAAATCGGCGCCCTCAGGTTCCGCCCGCCGGACTTCCTCCACCGAGTGGCACGAAACACCGATGAGAAAGCTCGCGGGCACGATTTGCCTCAGTCGTGATGGAGCGATCGAGCCCGCCGGCAGATGCACGCCGTCTGCGCCACAGGCCAGCGCGATATCGGCGCGATCGTTCACCAGGATTTTTGTGCCATGGGGACTGGGAAGCTGGAGCACGCGCCGGACGAGATGAGCCAGTTCGCGCGCTGTCAGATCTTTTTCACGGATTTGGATGCGCTCGATGCCTGCCGTGAGTTGACGCGCGATATTCGCGAGCAGGGCGTCCACGCCGCCCAGCGCCTTGCGGTCGGTGATGTAGTAGCGCAGCACTACAGTGGCGTGTAGTAACGCTCGCCGGCGCAGGCTTTGCAGAGTACGCGGCCATCGCGCACGATTTCGCGCTTGAAGTTAATCCCCTCACCGCACTCGGCGCAGATCTGGCGCGTGCCCTTGTAGCCGGGAAACTCCTCCGGGCCAAGCGCCACCTTCACCCATTGCATCGAAAAAAGATCTTCGTCCGGCAATTCGCGGTAGGCGCGCATCTGCTGCTGGTTCTTGTCGGCGATGTCGGGGTGAAGCGCCTTGGCACGCTCTTTCGACGTTTCCCGGGCGACTACGCGCACGGCGCGATCCTCTTTCAGATCGCAGAACGTCGCGGCAACTTTGCCGAAGTCGCGGAATTTGAGGGCGCGCTTTCCCAAACGGCAGCCGGTCACGATAGGGATGGCGTCGGTGGCACAGCGGTCGATCTCGACGAACGTCACCAGGCGCTTGCGATCGCGGCCCGTGGGATCGTCGATCGCGAGCAGCTTCATGCCGTAGAGCGCCATGCGCAGGCCCAGGATCTGGCCGGCGCACATGTGGCCGTGGGCTTGTTCGGCAAGCGCGACATAGTCCTCGAAGGGCTGCATGAAAATCGGCGTTGCGGCAACAGGCGGGAGCTCGGCAAAAATGCCTGCGCCACTTTTCTACAACACTCTAAGCGAGCCGGGCGGGAACTCGACCAGCCAATCCTTATTATCCTTCTGCCGCTCGAATTCGTGGCGAGGCAGCTCGACAGCAATATCCCCGGAAAATTCCAGGCGCACGGATTGCGGTTTTTCCGCCACGCGCAGCAGCTTGGCCGACACCTGATTCGGCTCCGGGCGCGACCCGTTGTGCTTTACCGCGCGCAAGTCCTCGGCGCGGATGCAAAGCCATACGCGATCGCCCAGTAAGTGGCCCGGATAGTACGTCCCGGTCAGTTCCTGATCTTGAAAACGCAGGCGGCTGGTATTGCGTCCCGGATCGAGCGCCGTGATTTCAGCTTCGAACAAATTCGCGATGCCCAGCAGTCGCGCTACTTCGACACTCGAGGGCTGCTCCAGAATCTTGCGCGGCGCGCCGCTCTGCACCACGCGGCCCTCGCGGATGACAAGCATCTCTTCGGCCAGCTCGAAACACTCATCAAGATCGTGCGTGACCAGCAGGATCGGCACTTGAAACTCAGTTCGAATCTGGCGCAGCAACGCGTATAGCTCGGCGCGCAGCGGAGCATCGAGGCCGCGCGCGGGCTCATCCAGCAGCAAGAGGCGCGGCGAGCCGATGAGGGCACGCGCGATCGAACAGCGCTGCTTTTGTCCGCCTGAGACCTCGTGGGGACGCCGGCCGGAGACATCCGCCAGATGGAACCGCTCGATCATTTCATTCACACGCCGGTGCCGCTCGAGGCGAGGCCGGCGCTCGGCGGCGAAGAGCAGGTTTTGCCGCAGGGTCATGTGCGGAAACAGCGCGTAGTTCTGAAAAACGTAGCCGCAGTTGCGCTGCTGTGGCCGCAGGTTCACATGCGACTCCGCGTCGAACAGGATCTGTTCATCGAGCAGGATACGGCCCGCGTCGGGGCGGGTGAAACCGGCAATGCAATCGAGCGTGAGCGTCTTGCCCGCGCCACTGGCCCCGAACAGCGCGGTGACGCCGGCGCGGGCCTGTAGCTCGATTTCGAGCGAGAATGCGGCGGAATCCGGCTGCGGCGGAAAGCGCTTGGCGATGCGCGCCTGAATCATCCAATCACCTGACGCTGTTGCAGGCGGTTGGCGGCGTAGACGATGGCGATAGCGACGGCCGAGAGCACCAGGACCAGTACGCGCGCGACGAGAGTGTCGCCGCCTTCGACAGCGTCGTAGATGGCGATGGAGGCGGTCTGCGTTCTTCCCGGAATGTCGCCCGCGATCATGAGGGTGGCGCCGAAGTCGCCGAGAGCGCGCGCGAACGCCAGCACGCTTGCCGCAATCACGGCACGGCGCGAGAGTGGCAGCGTGATGCGCCAGAACACGCGCCAGTCGGACGCTCCAAGGTTTCGCGCGGCTTTCTCATAGCTGCGATCGACCGTCTCAAAGGCCGCGCGCGCGGATTTCACCAGCAGCGGAATGGCGTGGAACGTGGATGCCACGACCGCGGCCTGCCAGGTGAAAACCAAAGGCGCGCCGAACAGATATTCATAGAAATGACCGAGCGGGCTCGTGCGGCCCAGCGTGACGAGGAGGTAGTAGCCAAGCACGGTCGGCGGCAGCACCAGCGGCAGCGTGACCACGGCGTCTAACAATTCCTTGCCGCGAAATTTTCGATTGGCCAGCACGTAGGCGATCCATAATCCGAGCGCCAGAGAAACCAGCGTGGCCAGGGCAGCCACGCGCAGGCTGAGCCACAAAGGGAACCAGTTGACGGCCATCGCGGAATTCAATTATAGCTGCCGGAATCGCGCGCTAAAGTGGCGCAGAAACGGCGGCTCGGATTCGATGGCCAGGCCACGGATGCCCGCGCGCCGCTCGTTCACTTCGAGAATCGCTTCCACAACGTAGTCGATGTGGCTCTGCGTGTACACGCGCCGCGGGATGGCGAGGCGCAGCAGCTCGTGTTTTGCGTTCGCTCCGAACATCACTGAGCCGATCTCGACCGAGCGGATGCCTGCGTGGCGGTAAAGTTCGACAGCGAGCGCTTGCGCCGGAAACTGCTGCTTGGGAATGTGCGGCAGCATGCGCGCGGCGTCGATGTAAATGGCGTGTCCGCCGGGCGGTTCGACAATCGGCACGCCGCGATCGGCGATGTGGCGGCCGAGATAATCCGTGGAGGCGATGCGATAGCGCAGGTAATCCGGGTCGAGGACTTCCACGAGGCCGACGGCGATGGCTTCGAGATCGCGGCCGGCCAGCCCACCGTAAGTTGGGAACCCCTCGGTGAGGATCAGGAGATTTGTCTCCTGGATGGCCAGCCGGTCGTCATTCGTGCAGAGGAAGCCGCCGATGTTGGCGAAAGCGTCTTTCTTGGCGGAGAATGTGCAGCCGTCGGCATAAGAGAACATTTTTTGCGCGATCTGTTTCGGGGTCTTATCGGCATAACCCGGCTCGCGCTGCCTGATAAACCAGGCGTTTTCGGCGAAACGGCAGGCGTCGAGATAAAACGGAATGCCGTGTCGCGCCGCCACCTGTTTCACGGCCGCGATGTTCTCCATCGAAACAGGCTGGCCGCCGCCCGAGTTGTCGGTGACGGTGAGCATCACGAGCGGAATGTTCGCGGCGCCCTCGGCCAGAATGAGGCGCTCAAGCGCCGCGACATCCATGTTGCCTTTGAAATCGAGCCGCGCTTGCGTATCGGCGGCTTCCGGCAATGGCAGATCGACAGCGCGCGCGCCTGTGAATTCGATGTTGGCGCGCGTGGTATCGAAGTGCGTGTTGTTCGGAACTGTATGGCCCTTGCGGCACATCACCGTGAATAGAATGCGTTCCGCCGCGCGGCCCTGGTGCGTCGGGATCACATGCTTGAACCCGGTGAGATCCTGCACCACGCGCTTCAAGCGGTAGAAACTTTCGCTGCCGGCGTAAGATTCATCGCCGCGCATCATGGCCGCCCACTGTTCGGTGGACATTGCGCTGGTGCCGGAATCGGTCAGGAGATCGATCAGGATATTTTTGGCGTCGATCAGGAACAGGTTGTAGCCGGCCTGCTGGAGGAAACGCTCGCGCTCTTCGGGAGATGTTTGCCGGAGCGGTTCGACGCTCTTAATGCGGAAGGGCTCGATGATGGTTTTCACTACGCTTCCACTTCCATTCGCGCCAGGGCCGCTTTGCCGCTCTGCCATTTCACTAATCCGACGCCGGCGAAGATGACGAGCATGGCGGTTGCTGCACGCGCGCCGAATGGCTCGCGATAGAACAGCCAGCCGAGCGCCACGGCGACTACGGAGTTCACATACGGATAAATAGAGACCACGGCGACGGGCAGCCGGTCAAGCGCGTAGGCGTAGGCACTGTAGCCGACGATGGAGCCGAAAGTCACAAGATAAAAAAGCGCCCCAACGCCGCGCGCGCTCCAGGCAATGTGGTGATTACCGGAGACGATCGCCAAAGGGAGCACCGCGAGCCCGCTGAATACCTGTTGGACCGCGCCGACCACAATCGGATGCGCATCGGCCCGCTGCCGTCTTTGATAGAGCGAACCGCCCGACCATGCCACCATGCCCGCCTGCAGAAGAAAGAAGCCGCTCCACGCGGCATGACCGAAAACGCCCGCGCCGACCTCTCCAGACAGCAGCAGCGCGACGCCGCCGAATCCGACGATCATTCCCAAAATAGTGGGTACGTGCAGGCGCTCGCCGCCGGGCATGGCGGCTTCGATGCCCACCAGCCAAAAAGGCGAAAGCGTACTGATCAGGCCCGCCAGGCCACTTGGAATCAGCAGTTCGGCGAAGGTCAGGCAGCCGTTGCCGATGCCGAGAATCAGAATGCCGCTGAGCGCCGCGATGAGCAGGTCTCGCCCCCGCGGCAGGCGCGCGCCGCGGGCCAGAGCAGCCGCCACCAGGATGGATCCCGAGAGGGTGAACCGCGTCGCCACCAGCACGAGAGGCGGAAATGTCTCGAGCGCCATGCGAATGCCCAGGTACGTCGTTCCCCAGAAAAAGCAGACGGCAACAAGCGCGAAGTATGCTCTGATTCCGGGATGATGGCGCAAGTTTCAGGGTAGCATCGCGGGGCGGACAGGAATCGCAGCCGCTCTCCAGTAAAATAGAAACTTGATTGTCACGCTCACCGTAAATCCAGCCATCGATCGCACCATCGCCGTGGACCGGCTGGTATTTGAGGACCGGGCGTATATCACGTCGAGCCGTGAATCCGCCGGTGGCCGCGGCATCAATGCGGCCAGCGTGATTCATTCATTCGGCGGCAAGGCCATGGCCATTGTGCCGGCGGGAGGCGAGTCCGGCACGCACTTCGAGAACTTCCTGAACTCCTGCGGATTCGAGCTGATCGTGGTCCCGATCCACAGTGAAGTCCGCCGAAATCTGATCATCACCGATAAACAGGGGCTCACGGTAAAGCTGAACGAGCCGGGCGCAACGCTGAACAAAGCGGAACTGGCCCGCATCGAAAAAGTAGTGCGCGCCAAGCTGGAGCATGCAAGCTGGTTCATGATCTGCGGGAGCCTGCCTCCGGGCGTGCCGGCTAGCTTCTATGCGCACCTGGTCACGATGGCACGGAAGCGAGGTGTGAAGACGCTTTTGGACGCGGATGGGGAGGCCCTCGCGGCCGGCATTGAGGCCAAGCCCACGGTAGTCACGCCCAACCAGCAGGAGGCCGAGCGCTTGCTCGACCGGCCGCTGTTGACGCGCACGCACTTTTTGCAGGCGGCCGCGAACATCCGGAAGATGGGCGCCGAATCGGTGATTCTTTCGCTGGGAAGCCAGGGCGCCGTGGGGGCCTTCGACCATCAGATGATCGAGGGGATCCCGCCGCGTGCATCCGCCCGGCTGCCGGGGATGCAGTTCGCCGGTCCCGCCGAGACCGAGGAAATCTATAAGCGTGTTGAAGTCCGGCAGGTGGACTGAGACATGACGCCGGCCACGCCAACATCACGAACGGCGGATTCGAAGCACGAGAGCCTGGTACGGTCGGCCAGCGTGGTTTCGGCGGCGGTCTTTCTGAGCCGCATCACGGGGCTGATTCGCGAGATCGCCATGGCGCGGCTGTTTGGCGCCGGCCAGGTTTACGACGCCTTCCTTCTCGGCTTCCGGATTCCAAATCTCACGCGCGATTTGTTCGCCGAGGGCGCGCTCTCTTCCGCCTTCGTGCCCATCTTCACAAAATATCTGTCCACAAAAGGGAAGAAAGAAGCCGCGGAGCTTTCGAACCTGGTGGCTACGGCCCTTCTGCTTGTTGTGGGCGTCATGTGCGTGCTGGGCATGATCTTCAGTCCGGCGCTGGTCTCGCTGCTCGCGCCCGGGTTCGCCGCCGTACCTGGAAAATTCGAGCTGGCGGTAAAGCTGACGCGCATCATGTTCCCGTTTCTGCTGCTGGTGGCGCTGGCGGCGCAGGCGATGGGAATTCTGAACGCGTGCAACCAGTTTGGCGTGCCGGCGCTGTCATCGACCTTCTTTAATATCGGCTCGCTAAGTTTCGGATTGGCGCTGGGATTTCTGGTGGGTCCGCGGATCGGGCTCAGCGCCATTGAAGGCATGGCCTACGGGGTGGTGCTGGGAGGCGCGTGGCAACTGCTCTGGCAGGCGCCCAGCCTGTTGCGCGCCGGCTTCGCCTTCCGGCCGCGCTTCAACCTGTCGCATCCGGGGCTGCGCAATATTCTGGCGCTCATGGGTCCGGCGATTGTGGGGAACGCGTCCGTGCAGGTCAACGTGATGGTGAACACCAACTTCGCGTCGAGCATTACTGACGCGGCGGGACACGTGATCAACGGCCCGGTAAGCTGGCTCGGTTATGCGTTCCGCTTCATGCAACTGCCGCTCGGATTGTTCGGCGTGGCGATCGCCTCGGCGACTTTGCCGGCCGTGTCCCGCAGCGCGGCAATGGGCAACATGGACGAATTTCGCAATACGCTCGGCCGTTCGCTGGGAATGATCTTCCTGCTGACGATTCCGTCGTCGGTGGGCCTCGCGGTGCTGGGCGACAGCATGATTGCCGCGGTCTATCAGGGCGGGCGATTTCTCGCTTACGACACGCACCAGACGGCGCTGGCACTCTCGTGCTACTCCATCGGTCTGGCTGGTTATGCGGCGATCAAAGTACTGGCGCCAGCCTTCTACGCGCTCAATGACGCGCGCACTCCAATGCTGGTGAGTTTGGGTTCGATCCTGATTAACGCCATTGCGGCTTCCAGTATGGTGAAGTTTGCCGGCTTGGGCCACGCCGGCCTGGCGCTTTCCACTTCGCTGGTGGCGTTATTCAGCTCGATCGCCCTGTTTGAGGTTCTGCGCCGGCGAATTGGCGGCGTACAGGGCCGGCGGCTGAGCGCGAGTTTCGTGAAGATTGCGGCGGCTTCCGGCATGATGGGCGCCGCCTGCGCGTGCTCCAGCCGGTCTATCGGGCATTGGATCGGCGTTTCGCGTACGGCCCGTGTCATTGACCTCGCGGTGTCAGTCCCATTGGGGCTGGTCGTTTTTTTCGCCATGGCGAAGTGGTTCCGATTGCCCGAGATGGAGTCGGCGAAGCGCGCGTTGCTTGCGCCGTTAGCCCGGCGTTTGCGATAGGTCCGTGGTAAAATTTGATGAGGAATGCTGCCCGATATAAAGTTGGCGGTCCGGTTGCAAGATATAGACAGCCGGGTCGCCGAAGTTACCAGAGAAGTTTTATCCCTACCGAAGCACATCGCTGAAATCGAGAGGAAGCTGGAGAGTCACGAGCGCAAGCTGGAAGCCGACCGCGCGGCGCTGACTGCCAACCAGAAAGACCGCAAGCGCCTGGAAGGCGAGATTCAGGTGCAACAGCAGAAGATCTCGAAACTGAAAGACCAGATGCTGGAAGCCAAAACCAATGAGCAGTATCGCGCCTTCCAGCACGAGATCGAGTTCTGCGAGAAAGAGATTCGCAGCGCCGAAGATCGCATCCTGGAACTGATGGGCGAGTCGGAGCCGCTCGAGCGTAATGTCAAAACGGCCGAGGGCGCGCTGAAACAGGAGAAGGCGCAGGTCGAGGGCGAAAAACAGCAGGCCCGTGAGCGCACCGCCGGCGATCAGCGCGAGCTGGATCAGTTGCAGGCCGAGCGAAAATCAATTGCCACGCAGATCTCGCCGCCCGTGCTCGGCGCCTATGAACGGGTGCGCAAGCTCCGCCACGGCGTTGCCATCGCGGAAGCCGTGGATGGCCGATGTTCGCAGTGCCACATGGCGCTGCGCCTGCAATTCTTTCAGGACCTGAAGCGCGGCGAGCAGGTGATGCACTGCGAAAGTTGCAGCCGCATCATATATTACAACCCCCCCGAGACTCTCGAGCACTTGACGGGAGAAGCCGCGCCCGCTACGCACAGTTGAATGAATTTCTTCCAACCGAAATCGTCTCAATGCGCAGCTTTCACGGCTAGCGCTTCTACTACCGCGATATTTTGGACCAATTCCTGAGGCAAACGGTGCCGCTCTTGAAGATATGTTGGGGCATTGTATGAGATCCAGACTTTGCCATCGGCGTCCTCCCAAACGAGGACCTTCAACGGAAGATCGATCGCGATGCTGGGTGAGGCGATCATCAGCGGGGTTCCGGCTTTGGGATTGCCAAAGATCAAGAGCTTGGTGGGACGCATTTGCATGCCGGCCTTTTCCGCCTCTCCGCTATGATCTATCAGGGCAAACAGTTTGACTTCTTTTGTTTGAAGAATTTCTTCAAGGTTTTTGACCGTCCGGTCCACCGATTGATGGCTGGGGATAGTTACCAGCCCGTTCTCTGGATTGGAAGCCATTGATTTCTCCTGGACCTTCGCAAAGTCTGCCTGCCTGGGCAGATCTTGCGGCTTTCGGCGTTCAGTTCCGCTGGTGTGCGCGGCTGAATTGAATTCTCAGCCGGTTTCGGCTACGAGACTTTTCCGTCAGCACCCAGCTTCACTTGCCGGTGCTGGTGAAACGCAAGGTTTGCCAGATGCGGGCCGGCCACTGCGTTAGCCCCCACTTCGACCGGCGCGTTCGGCTCCTGCCGCGACTTTACACAATCGAGAAAATTCTGAATGTGGGATTCGATGGGCACGACGGCGTCGAGCTTCTCCGCCGGCTCGCGGTTCTCCTTCCACGGTTCTTTCCAGATGCGGAATCCGTCCTCATCCACGATCATGGTGCCTTTGTCGCCCTGGAACTGGATGGACCACCCATTCTCATATGAGTTGGCGTAATTCAGCGTCCAGGTGGCCATGAAATCCGGGTATTCAAATACGGCGCAGAATACGTCCGGCGTTTCGGCACCCGTCATTTTCGCCACCTGGCCGTAAGAAATTGCCGAGCGTGGCGGTCCCGAGTTGGTGAACCACTGCACTACGTCCATCAAGTGGGTGCCCTGGTCCGTCATATTGCCGCCCGAGTAATCCCAGAAGTAGCGCCAGTACCGGAAGCGCATGGGCTGCATTTCGTGGTCGCGCGCGGAGCCGAGAAAGCGCTGCCAGTCCAGTTTGCCGGGAAGCGGCGAGTTGTCCAGTTCCTTGGCGATATTCCAGTTCCACTGCGGCTTCACCAGGGTGATCTTGCCCAGAATGCCGCTATCCACGAGCCGTTTGCCCTTGATGATCGGCTCCGCGCTGCGGCGCTGCATGCCGACCTGCACGATCTGTTTGGTCCGTCGCACCGCCTGCACGATCTTGGCGCTCTCTTCGAGCGAATGGGACATCGGCTTTTCGAGATAGACATCCTTCTTGGCGTCGAGGGCTGCTTGCAGGCAGGGATAGTGCTGGTGGTCGGGCGTGGCAATGACCACGGCATCGATGCCGCTTTGCCGCAGCAGTTCCCGGTAATCGACGTAGCCGGTGGCGCCGGGCGCATCGGCCCGCGCCTTTTCCAGATTCGGTTCGTATACGTCGGAAACTGCGACGCACTGCGCGCCCAGCTTCTGAAAATTGCGGCTGATATAGCGGCCCCGCCCGCCCGTCCCGATGACCGCGTATGCCAACCGATCATTCGCGCCCCAGGCCGAGCGCGGAACAAACATGGGCGCCGCCGCCAGCGCCACCGAGCGCGCCATAAACTTACGGCGATCCTGTTCCATGAGAACGTTCCTTTCTTTGCGCTTACTATAACTCAAGCGTCCCACTGCGGGACGAACTCTTGGATCCTGGCGCCGCTGAGTCATGTCCGCGCCATTTCAATTGCACGCGAAAATGTGAGAAGGCCAGGTTGTATTCACGGAAAACGATGTAGAAGACCGGCTGATTCGAAGGAATGGTCAGCGCGATGTGCGCGTCGGTCGTGCCTTTGTGCGCGTCGTCGTTCCACCCCAACGCATGGAAATTCGTGTCGAGCACCCACGCAACCGCATCGCCGTCTTCCGACGCCACCCAGATATCGAAGCGATCGTGCTCCGCGGCCGCAAACTGGAACGCGCGGTAGCGCGGAGGATGGATGTAGCCAACCAGGCCGCTGGTTTCGCCGTGGAGCAGCGTACCCACGACACTCATGCGCGTGGAGAACACGTCCATCGGGGCGTCACCCGGCAGGTCGTCGTTGGCGTAGATGGGCCGTTTGGAAGCCACGGCTGTCCACATGTTAGCGCTGTTAGGCTGCGGCACAAAGGGCCGGCAGCGCGCGGCCAGCGGGTGCGGGCGTAAGTGCGCGGTTCCTACTTAAGCGGCGCGCCTTGGGTCTGCGCCGCGGGGGGTGCGGAGAAGAACGGCTCGTTCTCAAATTTGATATTCAGGCTCTTGGTCGTGGCTTTCAGCCACTCTTGCAGGCGCTCGCTCTGCAACTGCTTCACAAGCTGTTCCCGAACCTGCTCGAGCGGCTTCTGGGCGACCTCTTCCGCGCGGAAAATGTAAAACCCGTTCGGTTGCCGTACTGGATCGCTCACCTCGCCGGCCTTCAGCCCGAACACCACGGAGCGGATCGATTCCGGCACATTGTCGGCGCGCGACAGCGTACCCATGTCGCCATCCTTGGCTTTGGAGGAAGCGTCTTCGGAGTTTTCCTTCACCAGCTTTACGAAATCGGCGCCGCCCTTGATCTCCTTGATGAGTTGTTCGGCCTTGGCTTTGGCTTGTTCCTCGGTCAGATGTTTCTTACTATCCGCGGCGGCGCCCGCCGGTGCAGAGCTGAACGCAATATAGATGACCTTCAGCTTGACCTGATCGTAGCGGTCCTTGTTCTTGTCGTAATATTTCTGCAGATCGTCGGCAGTAATCAAAATATGGTCAACGTATTCGTTGATCTCGGCTTGCATCAGCATGTTCATGCGGTAGGATTCTATGGCTTCCTTGTAAGGACTCCGCTCGCCGAGCTTAGCCTGTTCCGCCAGCTCGCTCAGCTTCCGCATCAAGGCAAACCGTTCAACAAAATCCTTGCGATTGCGCATGGCGTTCTGCTGCATTTGGGGATTCATCCCCTTCAGGAAGTTGGCAATCTCGCCGTAAGTCAGCTTCGTACCATCCACGGTGGCGATGACGGTGTCGGGAGGAGGCGCGGGTGCTGGTGGCGATGCCGGCGGCGTTTGAGCCAAACCAATAGCCAGGAAAGCGCTGACGAAAAGACTGCCTGATTTCATACCGGGAATGAACCTCTGGATTAAGATAACTTGGTCCAGTTTAGCACGCGTCACCAACGGGGTACGACAGAAATGCATAGCAGCCGCCGGCAGTTCTTATTGACAGCTAGTAGTGTTCTCGCCGCGCCCAGTATGGTTTTCGCACGTGAATTGGCGTGCGATGTCGCCGTAATCGGCGGCGGCGTCGGGGGCTGTGCGGCGGCCCTGGCTGCCGCGCGCAACGGCATGCGCGTCATCCTGACGGAAGAGACGGATTGGGTTGGCGGCCAGCTCACTTCGCAGGCGGTTCCGCCGGATGAACACGCCTGGATCGAGTCCTTCGGCGCCACGCGCACTTACCGCGAGTATCGCGACCGCGTGCGCGATTACTACCGCCGCAATTACCCGCTCACCGAGGCCGCGCGCCTTCGCCGCGATCTCAATCCGGGCAACGGGCGTGTTTCGCGGCTGACGCACGAGCCGCGCGTATCGCTGGCGGTGCTCGAAGAAATGCTGGCGCCGTTCGTCAGCGAGGGCCGCGTGACCGTGCTCGCGCGGCACAAGCCTGTGGCCGCGGACGTGGCGCGAGATTCGGTGCGTGCGGTTACGGTGCGCGATCTGGAGACGGGCTACGAGCGAACCATCGCCGCGCCATATTTTCTGGATGCCACTGAACAGGGCGATCTGCTGCCGCTGGCTCATGTGGAATATGTAACCGGATCGGAGTCGTCGCGGGAGACGGGCGAGCCGCACGCGCCCGCCCAAGCCCGGCCGGCCAACATGCAAGCATTCACGTACTGCTTCGCCATGGATTACCGGCCGGGTGAAGACCACACCATCGACCGTCCTGCGGAATATCAGTTCTGGCGCGACTACGTGCCCTCGCTCACACCGGCGTGGTCCGGCAAATTGTTGAGCTGGACCGTAGGCGATCCCATCGAGGTGGCGCCGCGCACGCACGCGTTCGATCCGGAATACGAAGAGCACCATGCGGATGGCGGGCTGTGGCTGTACCGCCGCATCGCGGATCGTAGAAATTTTACGCCCGGCGCATATGCCAGCGACATTTGTCTGGTCAACTGGCCGCAGAACGATTATTGGCTGGGCAACATCTTTGACGTCAGCGAAGTGGAAGCCGAGCGTGCTCGCAACCGCGCCCGGCAGCTCAGCCTGTCGCTGCTTTATTGGATGCAGAAAGAAGCGCCACGCGCCGATGGCGGCACCGGCTGGCCGGGCTTGCGCCTGCGGCCTGACATTACTGGAACCGCGGACGGCCTCGCGAAATTTCCATACATCCGGGAGTCGCGGCGCATCCGCGCCGAGTTTACTGTGATCGAGCAGCATGTCGGCACCGAAGCGCGCCGCAAGCTGATGGGCAAGACTTCCGGTGACATCGCCGCCGCGAACTTCGAGGACTCGGTCGGCGTGGGCAGCTACCGCATCGATCTACACCCGGCTTCGGGCGGGGAAAATTATATCGATATCAGCAGCCTGCCTTTCGAAATTCCTCTGGGCGCGCTGGTGCCGCGGCGTGTCGAGAATCTGTTGGCGGCCGCAAAAAACCTGGGCGTCACGCACATCACGAACGGGTGCTATCGTCTGCATCCGGTGGAATGGAACATCGGTGAATCGGCCGGATTGCTGGCGGCGAGGGCCGTGCAACTCAAGACGCCGCCCCGCCGCATTCGCAATAACGAGAAGCTGCGCCGGGAATTTCAGGACTGGATTCAGGGGCAAGGCGTGGAGATCGCCTGGCCCAGGCTCACGCCGCGCTAAATCCGCGGGCTGTCAATCGATTTCCGTCTTTTCTCCCCACGCTATAATTGTTTCCAAACGTAAAAATAAGCGAAAAAAATATGACCCGAAGACAGCTGGGGAAACTCGCGGCCGGCGCCGCACTGCTGCAGAAATCGCGCGCGGCGGGCGCGGAGGGGCACTACACGGGCGCGTTGGACGGCCTCGAAGGGAAAGTGAATGCCGTGGAATTCGATCCCGTGGTTTTCTCGCGCCAGCTTTACGAATCGGCCCCGCTCAAAATGACATTTCGCGCGCAGAACCGCAAGCAGGGCGAAGCCTGGCAGAAACAATTGCGCGTCAAACTCGCCGAACTGGTGGGCGGCTTTCCCACCGAGCGTTGCCCGCTGAATTCACAGACGCTCGAAGTTCGCGAATTTCCGGATTACCGTCGAGAGAAATTTATCTTTGAGAGCCGGCCCGGGCTGGCGGTCCTGGGATATCTGCTGACGCCTTCGAAGGCGCAGCCGCCCTATCGCACCATGATCTGCGTGCCCGGCCACGGCCGCGGCGTCGATGACATCGTGGGCATCGACGACCACGGCCTCGATCGCACAACTAAAGACGGCTATCAGCACGATTTCGCCATTCAGGTAGCGGAGCACGGCATGGCCGCAGTGGCGATCGAGCCGATGGCCTTTGGCTGCCGGCGCGACCCCAAGACCGCGAAACAAGGACTGGGGCATGCGGCGTGCCAGCCCGTTGCCGGCGCCGCGCTGCTGCTCGGCCAGACCATGATCGGCTGGCGCGTGTACGATGTGATGCGCACCATCGACTGGATCGAGACGCGCAAAGAGCTTGACGCCGCGCGCGTGGGCTGCATGGGGATTTCCGGCGGCGGTACCTGCACGACATTTTCAGCCGCCCTCGAGCCGCGAATCCGCGCAGCCATGATTAGCGGCTATCTGAATACGTTTCGCGACAGCGTCTTCAGCCTCTCCCACTGCATCGATAACTACGTTCCCGGGATTCTGAACTGGGCCGAGATGTACGATATCGCTGGCCTGATCGCGCCGCGGCCGCTGTTCGCCGAAGCGGGCGAGAAAGACGACATCTTCCCAATTGCGGCCAGCCGCGCCAGTTTTGCGCGCGTGTCCAAGGTTTACGAAACGCTCGGCGCGGCGGGTTCCTTTCAGTTCGAAACGTTCGACGGCGAGCACAGCTTCCATGGCGTGAAGGGGCTGCCCTTTCTGGCCGTGCACCTGTGATGCGCATCGAAAATCATGCCGGCGGCTACTCATTTCTCAAAGGCATCAGCCCGTATTCCGCAGGCGTAATCGCCTCGCCCGGCTTCGAGATCGAACATGTGCGATTCGAGCACGCGCTGCCGCTCGATCGCGGCTTTGAGGCCATCGAAGATTACCTGGAATCGCAGCACCGCCGTCGTCGCGCGCTATGCGCGGTGGAGCTGCGGTCGCCGCGGCCGTTCACGTTTCAAGGATTTCAGGATTTCAACCAGCGGTACGTCGACATTCTCACTCGCTGGGGAATTCTCCTCGAGGGGCTCAATCCCGTGGCGCGCACCAACGTGGCGCCCAAACTGGATCCACCCGCGGCGCCGACGGTCTACGGATTCGCCATCACGATTCCCGCGAAAGGCGTGCCGCCGTCGTTCGTGGTCGCGGGCGCGGGCGAGCTGCCAGAGGGCTCGCTCGATCCGCACGACGTGGTGCGGAAGGGCGAAATTTCCGCCGACGCATTGCGCGAAAAAGCCCGCTTCGTGATGGGCCTGATGGCCGCGCGGCTCGCCGGTCTGGGCGCAAGCTGGCAGCAAGTGACTGCGACGCAAATTTACACCATCCACAATATTCATCCGTTTCTGGGACTGGACATTCTGAGCTTGATGCACGAAGCGGCCAGCCACGGCGTCAACTGGCACTACGCGCGGCCGCCCATCGAGAGCATCGAATACGAGATGGACCTGCGCGGCTGCCGGCGGGAAGTCATCCTGGGCGCGGGAGGCTGAAGGGCGGCGTCGCCAACTCGATGGAACGGGAATTTCCAAACGGCAGAGTTTTGAAACTGGTGGTGGGAGATATTACGAAGATTGCGGCCGATGCCATCGTGAATGCCGCGAATGCCGCGCTCGCCGGCGGCGGTGGCGTGGATGGCGCCATCCATCGTGCCGGGGGCCCTTCAATCATGCGGGAGCTGGATGTCATCCGCGCGCGCGACGGAGGCTGTCCAACGGGAAGCGCGGTGGTCACCGGAGCCGGCCTGCTGGCGGCACAATTCGTGTTTCACGCTGTCGGCCCCGTGTACCGTGATGGCCGCGATGGCGAGCCTGGGTTGCTGGCTTCCTG
>WNFI01664649.1_pt1 | contig 15770 bp, 15 predicted proteins | sample 5400471 | NCBI WGS metagenome assembly WNFI01 (sample SAMN13153348, study PRJNA577476) | soil metagenome | isolation source: 100 cm saprolite on Douglas fir-dominated hillslope | place: USA:California | collected 2013-09-17 | reverse complement strand
TGAGCGCGGCGTCAAGCTGATCGGTGCCACCGCACATTACGTCACCAGCGCGCTCGATGAAGGCCCGATCATTGATCAGGATGTCGAGCGGATCAGCCACCGCGACACGCCCGACGATCTGGTCCGCAAGGGCCGCGACATCGAACGCCGCGTGCTGGCTCGCGCCATGCGCTATCACCTCGAGGACCGGGTGATCCTCAATGGTCGCAAGACCGTGGTGTTCATGGATTAGTTAGGGCTTGATCCGGAAATTGGAAACCGGTTTTCGGAAAGGATCGTGCTCAAATGGAAAGATAGCCCCATGTCCTGAATCAGCTATACTAGGACGTGTACTCATGAATTGCATGAGCGGCACTTGGCCGATGTCGCAGATCTCGACGATCTGAGGGCTGGAGCCAATTGATCAGAAATCAATCTTTGCAGCTTCGCCGAGACGAAGGCTCGTGGCGATTCCTTCCGCCATCTTGCTGGCAATTTTTGCGCGATAATGACCGACGTCCACAAAGTCCGCGGGATCGCGGGTCAGGGCAGTGTCGATGCGATAGTTGATGAGCTTGCTGCGCGGACGGCCCGCGACAATGCGCGTCAGGGCTATTTTGCAGGCCTCCTGTTCCGCCGCCTCGCTGCTGTCACCTTGCGGGACCGCCGTATAAAAGACCGGTGGCACGACCAGAACAAGGGGAACGTCGGCCGGAATCTCTTTGATCGCATCTTCGAGCCGCGCGACGGCGGGAAAGACATCGCTTAGCTTGCCGACAGGCGTCGGTTCCTTCTGTGGCACGACGACGGGGGGCCGGTCCTGTATCTTAAGCTCCTCGTAGCTGGAGAAGCCGTCTGGATTGCGGGGCTTGTGCAAGCCAAGACCGATCATGATTCGTCCGAACGCGTTACCGAGCGCGTGCCAGGAGAACAGTCGACTCGTATAGACGAGGGTACTATCGCCATAGAGCCAAAACGGGAATAATGAGACTGTCGGCAGCGCGGGATCGTGAGTGCACCAGACCTCATCGGCCACTATGCTGATGATGTCGTACGAAGAAATTCAGTATCGCAAGCTGCTCGCGTGAGGCGGTCCCCGGCACGGTAAGCTGAACGAAGCGCGCCCCAGTCATCTGCGAGAGATCAGCTGGATTGAGGATCTGTCCATGCGAATTGCCGATTATGGCGGAATCAAAATGCAGATCCCGCGCACGACTGGCGTTTGCGGTGCGTGGGTTCCGGTCGCTGATTCCCTCAATACCGAGCAAGCCAAGCCGCCCGCTGTCATACGGGTCGACCACGATCATAAGTGCGAATACCAACAAAGTGCCGAATGCGAGCGTGCCAAGAAAGGTCACGAGCCAGCGGCCCCACTCGGATGCTTCATCAGAACTTGAAATAGACGAATTCATAGGTGTTTCAGACTCCGAGCGCGGCGAGCACCGCAACCGTCGGCGACATGCCTCAGCGCATCGGCATCAACTCTCGCTCGTCATTGGCGGCGCGGATGACGGGCGCCGAATTGTCGGGAAGATAGCCGGGAACGTCGGAAGGTTGCCAGTATAATCGCCTTCGACCTTGAACAGCCTCCGGATCGCGTCCAGATTCCGCATCATCAGTAGAGAATTGTACACTGCGATATTTTCACTTTCCAAGATGCGGGGTGATCACACGCGCCTGATCCCACCGCGCATATTTGGCCGCATGCCACGCCGCGTTCTGCCGCCACTTTTCGAAGTGGCGTGGCTGCGGAGTGGCAGATAGAGCCTCCATGCGGCTTCGAGTGTCGCGCGCGCAGCCGGAAAACTATCAGCAGTACAGTCTCGATGCTCGCGCAGTTCGCCTCCCGGATAGAAGCCGCAATTGAAGCGGTCAGGGGGCTTAGACAATCGCCATAGATGTTGGGCTTGAAACTGCGTTTGGCCCATGGGCTGGCATTTATGGACGAAGCGGCGATTCTGCCGAGCTAGACCACCAAACTACAAGATAACGATCTCGCCGCTTTTGACAGGTGATACTGATCGGCGGTGGACTACGCGGACATCAGTGTATTGCGTAATTCCATCACTGATTGCCGAAGGTTTTCTGCCGAACTTCGGCTTCTGGATGGGTGGCAATACCGTAAGGCGCTGTTCTAGAAGTCCGATGGCGACCCAGTCGCGATTCCAAAGTCGATCTCTCAGATACTGATGACCAGCTCCCGGCCTCACTTGATCTTCGACAATGCTTAGGATGCCCCAAAGAATCAGGTGATCATTATTATCCGAAGGTCCGCCTCGCGAAACCGGATCCGTATTTCCCCAAAGCTCCGCGATGGAATAGCCTTGGCACCATGCGTCATGAAGATCGCCGCCCACATCGTCCATTAATGCTCTCGGAGTTCCGATTGAAGATGAGAAATGTAGCAGTAGTCATCTTATACGACAACGATAGCAAAATATTGCTTCAGCATCGTACGAAAGACGCTCCGACCTTCCCCGACCACTGGGCATTTTTTGGTGGCGGGATCGAAGACGGTGAGACGGCTGAAGAAGCGGTCAAGCGGGAGGCTCTGGAAGAGCTTGAATACAAGCTTACAGCTCCGCACTTATTCCAGATTCGACGACTTGCTCACCAAGAAAACGAATACGCGGTGCATGTATTCGTTGAAAAATATAACGGCGGAAAATTGATTTTGGGGGAAGGGCAGGCGATGGGCTGGTTTTTAGCGGACGAGACAAACGACATGCTTATGAATGATCATGACCGGTTGGTTATTGGTTCGCTGAAAAGCTTCCTCGTACCGCCGCAAACCACGAGGCGGCCCTGATTGCTCAAAAATGTGGCGATGGCAATGTTATCAGGACGCAACATAGCGGCAGCCATTCGGCCGCCGTCAGAACCAGCAAGACACAATCCGAGAGTTGCAAGGATGCCTCGCCCTCTTTGGGCACCGACTCAAGCTAATTCGAATTAGGCTATGGCGCGTCAGTAAACCGGATCAAGCGACGACGAGGCCGACTTGCCGGCGTCGTCTTTCCTGGCCGCTTCCTGGCGCTGCCGCTCGCGTTCCTTCATCCACTCGTCGTATTTCAGGGTTCCCGGTCGTGGTGGAGCATCGGCCGGAAGGCCGCCGACCCAAGCCGGAATGTAGTCTTCGAAGCCTGCGGCCAGCCATCCGTTGATAGTCCCGCAGCCACCGAGGTTGCAGGCCATCACGGCTATCGCGACAATAATAGGCACGCGATGGAAGGCTGGTCTCATAGGCCGGCGAACTCACACTGCGGTCAACCGGCCGACCTTGCCGCCGGCGTTCTTTGCCTTGTCAGGGTCGGTTATGGTTGCATGCAGGGTGATTAATAGCAAATCCGGCGTCCTGAGCCCCACTATGCCGCGGGAAGCCTTGAAGTGCGATTGCTGTTCCGGTATTGAAATACCAACGGTAATTCGCTGGACATTCCCAGGCGCTCTGTTTTTCGCGACCACGAGCATCAGCGGCAGTCAATCGCGACAATCTGTTCCAAAGTTGCGATTGACGGCGCGCCGCGCACCTGAGACGTCATGCGGCGTCGAGACGCGACCACAGAATTTCAGCTAGGGTGGCCGGAAGCGCCGGATACACCCGGTTCGGGAACGAAAAATCGCTCAGGGGAGAGACGTTCATGTTCATTCGCACCAAGACGGTTTTGGCGATGGTTTTGACGGCGGTTGGCGGTGTCACGCTATGGGGCGCTGCCATCACCGCCGGACAGGCGCAGGAAAGCGTAAAGATCGGCCTGATCTTGCCGATGACTGGCGGCCAAGCCTCGACCGGCAAGCAGATCGACAATGCGGTCAAGCTCTATATGCAGAAGAACGGCGACACCGTCGCCGGCAAGAAGATCGAGATCATCCTCAAGGACGACGCGGCGTTGCCTGACAATACCAAGCGCATCGCCCAGGAACTGATCGTCAACGACAAGGTCAACGTCATCGCCGGCTTCGGCGTGACGCCCGCAGCACTTGCCGCGGCGCCGCTGGCGACCCAGGCCAAGGTGCCCGAGGTCGTGATGGCGGCGGGCACCTCCATTATCACCGAGCGCTCGCCCTATATCGTCCGCACCAGCTTCACGCTGGCGCAATCCTCCACCATTATCGGCGACTGGGCTGTCAAGAACGGCATCAAGAAGGTCGCGACGCTGACCTCGGACTATGCGCCGGGCAACGACGCGCTGGCGTCGTTCAAGGAGCATTTCACCGTCGGCGGCGGTGAAATCGTCGAGGAGGTCAAGGTGCCGCTGGCCAATCCGGATTTTGCGCCGTTCCTGCAGCGGATGAAGGATTCCAAGCCCGATGCGGTGTTCGTGTTTGTACCGGCCGGCCAGGGCGGCAACTTCATGAAGCAATATGCCGAACGCGGGCTCGACAAGAGCGGCATCAAGGTGATCGGACCCGGCGACGTGATGGACGACGATCTGCTCAACGGCATGGGTGACGCCGCTTTGGGGACCGTCACCGCGCACCTCTATTCCGCCGCGCATCCTTCGGCGAAGAACAAGGAGTTCGTCACCGCCTACAAGAAGGCTTTTGGCTCCCGTCCGGGCTTCATGGCGGTCAGCGGTTATGACGGCATTCACCTGATCTACGAGGCCTTGAAGAAGACCGGCGGCAAAACCGACGGCGACGCATTGATCGCGGCGATGAAGGGCATGAAATGGGAAAGCCCGCGCGGCCCGATCTCGATCGACCCGGAAACCCGTGACATCGTGCAGAACATCTACATCCGCAAGGTCGAGAAGGTCGACGGCGAACTCTACAACGTCGAGTTCGCCACCTTCGAGGCCGTCAAGGATTCCGGCAAGACTAAGAAGTGAGTTGCGACGCATGGAGAGGGTGGCGTTCTTCGCCGCGCTCTCCGCGTCATGGCCGGGCTTCCTCCCGGCCATGACGTCGTTCAGGCATCGGTGTAACGTTACTAGCTCTAACCATGGCCAAGCCCGCTCATGACTCTCCTCACCATCCTGTTCGACGGCGTCGCCTACGGCATGCTGCTGTTCGTGCTGGCGTGCGGGCTTGCGGTTACCTTGGGTCTGATGAACTTCGTCAATCTCGCCCATGGCGCCTTCGCCATGGCAGGCGGTTATGTCTGCGCGGTACTGGTCAACCAGTCGGGCTGGCCGTTCTTCGCGGCATTGCCGATCGCCTTTGTCGCCAGCGCGCTGATCGGCGTGGTGCTGGAGCGCGGCCTCTATCGTCACCTCTACAATCGCAGCCACCTCGATCAGGTGCTGTTCAGCGTCGGCCTCGTCTTCATGTCTGTTGCGGCGGTCGATTATATCATGGGGTCGTCGCGGATTTTCATCAAACTTCCGGCGGCGCTGGAAGGGCAGATCGATTTTTTCGGCGTCGGCATCGGCCGCTACCGGCTGATGATCATCGTGATCTGCGGCTTGCTGACCGTCGGTCTGCAACTGATCCTGGCGCGCACGCGGTTCGGCAGCCGGTTGCGCGCGGCGGTCGATGACCCGCGCGCCGCCAGCGGCCTCGGCATCAACGTGCCTCAGGTCTTCGCCTTCACCTTTGCGTTCGGCTGCGGTCTCGCCGGGCTCGGCGGCGCACTATCGGCGGAAATTCTCGGGCTCGATCCGTATTTCCCGCTGAAATTCATGATCTACTTTTTGATCGTGGTCACCGTCGGTGGCTCTTCCAGCATCACCGGGCCGTTTCTGGCCTCATTGCTGCTTGGTATCGCCGATGTCGCCGGCAAATACTACGTGCCGAAACTAGGGCCATTTGTGATCTACACCATCATGATCGTGATCCTGATCTGGCGTCCGAACGGTCTGTTCGGTCGTACCGCGGCGCGTTGAGCCATGACAGCATCACCCGACATGTCAGAACACGCGCAGCGGTCGGCACGCTGGCGCCCCAGCGAGATCGTGTTCTGGCTCGCTGCGGTGTCCTGCGCGTTCCTGTTTCCCTCCCGCTATCTGATCATGACGGACATCGTGCGGCTCGCTCTGTTTGCGCTGTCGCTCGATCTGATCCTCGGCTACGCCGGGATCGTCTCGCTCGGTCACGCAGCCTTCTTCGGCGTTGGCGCCTATTGCGCCGGACTGCTCGCGCTGCATGGGATCGTTACCGAACCGGTGCTCGCTCTGCTCGTTGCCGGTCTGGTCGCGACGGCGCTCGGCTTTGTCACCAGCTTCCTGGTGATCCGCGGCGTCGACCTCACGCGATTGATGGTGACGCTGGGGATTTCGCTGTTGCTGGAAGCGCTGGCGGAGCGCTACTCCAATATCACCGGCGGAACCGATGGATTGCAGGGCATCGAAATGCAGCCGATCCTCGGGCTATTTGCGTTCGATATGTTCGGCAAGGTCGGTTTCTGGTACTGTCTTGCGGTGCTGTTTCTGCTGTTCCTGCTGGCTCGGCGCATCGTACATTCGCCGTTCGGCCTGTCACTACGCGCGATCCGCAACAATCCGCTGCGCGCCGCCGCCATCGGCATCCCGGTCAACAAGCGCCTGATCGCGGTTTACACGCTCGCCGCGTTCTATGCCGGAATTGCCGGCGCCCTGTTCACCCAGACCACCGCGCTGGCGTCGCTCGACGGATTTTCGTTCGAGCGCTCGGCTGACCTGATGCTCGTGCTGGTGATCGGCGGCACCGGCTATCTCTACGGCGGACTGATCGGCGCCGTTGTGTTCAGGATGCTGCAGGAGGTATTTTCGACCATCACGCCTCAATACTGGCAGTTCTGGATCGGCCTCGTGTTGGTGGTGATCGTGCTGATGGGCCGCGAGCGGATGCATCGCTGGGCGCTGTGGGCGCCGCGGCTGGTGATGCGACAACTCGGCTGGTTGAAATTGCCGGCCGTTGTCTCAGGCAGGGACGGGTCATGACAGCGCTGGAGACGGTCGGGCTTCAAAAGCAATTTGGCGGGCTGTCGGTGACCCGCGATCTGTCGCTCAGGATCGAGGCCGGTGCGCGCCACGCGCTAATCGGGCCGAACGGCGCCGGAAAGACCACCGTCATCAATCTCCTGACCGGCGTGCTCAAGCCCAATGCCGGGCGCATCCTGCTCGAGGGCGCCGACATCACCGATCTGCCGGTGCACAAGCGGGTGCTGCGCGGCCTGTCGCGCACCTTTCAGATCAACCAGCTCTATGCCGATCTGACGCCACTGGAGACGATCGGTCTTGCCGTCTCGGAGCGCCTTGGTCATGGCAGCGACTGGTGGCGCAGGACCGGCACCCGTGCCGATGTCAACGCCGAAATCGAGGAAAACCTGGCACGTTTTCATCTGCTCGACGTGATGAATGAGCGAACCGCGACCTTGCCCTATGGCAAGCAGCGGCTTTTGGAGATTGCGGTCGCCATTGCGACCCGGCCGCGGGTGCTGTTGCTCGACGAGCCGGCGGCCGGCGTTCCCGAAAGCGAGCGCCACGATATCCTCGCCGCGGTCGCAAGCCTGCCGCGCGATGTCACGGTCTTGTTGATCGAACACGACATGGATCTGGTGTTCAGCTTTGCCGACCGCATTTCCGTGCTGGTAGCCGGCGCCATGCTGGTGGAGGGTCCGCCGGACGAGGTGGCGCGCGATCCCCGCGTCAAGGCGGTCTATCTCGGCGAGGGTGCCGATGTCTGATCTGCTGATCATCGACAATCTCCGCGCCGGTTATGGCGAGGCCGTGGTGCTGCCGAAGATGTCGTTCAGCCTGGCGGAAGGTCAGGTGCTGGCGCTGCTCGGCCGCAATGGCACCGGCAAAACCACGCTGATCAATTCGATCGTCGGCGTCACCCGCCGCTTCGGCGGCACCATCACCCTCGCAGGGCAGGACGTTACGCAAATGCGGCCGGATCAGCGGGCGCGGGCGGGCATCGGCTGGGTGCCGCAGGAGCGCAATATTTTCCGCTCGCTGACGGTGGAAGAGAACATGACGGCGGTAGCGCAGCCGGGGCCGTGGACGGTTAAGAAAATCTACCAGATGTTTCCCCGCCTGGAGGAGCGCAAAAACAACTTCGGCAATCAGCTGTCCGGCGGCGAGCAGCAGATGCTGGCGATTGGACGGGCGCTGACGCTCAACCCGCAGGTACTGCTGCTGGACGAGCCGACCGAAGGTCTGGCGCCGATCATTGTCGAGGAACTGCTGTCGGCGCTGGGCAAGATCACCCGCGCCGGCGGCATCTGCTCCATTATTGTCGAGCAGAATGCACAAAAGATTCTCCGGCTCGCCGACCGTGTCGTGATATTGGAGCGTGGCGCGATCGTGCACGATGCGGCGAGCACGGCGCTTCTGGAGTGAGACCATGTTGAGGACCAAACCGCCGTTCCGCGCCGACGAAGTCGGCAGCCTGTTGCGCCCGCAAAAAATCAAGGAAGCCCGCGCCAAGCTCGAAAAAGGCGGGATATCGGCCGACGACCTGCGCAAGATCGAGGACATGGAGATCGAAAAGGTCGTGCACAAGCAGGCCTCGATCGGTCTGAAGCTTGCAACCGACGGCGAATTCCGCCGCTCGTGGTGGCATTTCGATTTCCTCGCCAAGCTTACCGGCTGCGAACTCTATCATCCCGACACCGGCATCCAGTTCGCCGGCGTCGAGACCCGCCATGACTCCATCCGCGTCATCGGCAAGCTCGATTTTCCGAGTGACCATCCGATGCTCGCCCATTTTGCGTTCCTGAACAAGCACTGCGCGGTCGCGCATGTGACGCCGAAGATGACCATTCCTTCGCCGGCGGTGCTGCACTTCCGCGGCGGCCGCAACGCGATCTCGAAGGAGGTCTATCCCGATCTCGAATTGTTCTTCGAGGATCTCGCCAAAACCTACCGCAAGGCGGTGAAGGCGTTCTACGACGTGGGATGTCGCTATCTGCAGTTCGACGACACTGTGTGGGCCTACCTCTGCTCGCAGGACGAATTGGCCAAGGCACGCGCGCGCGGCGATAATCCCGATCACCTTCAGGAGATTTATGCGCGTGTGATCAATTACGCGATCGCGGAACGGCCGTCCGACATGGTGATCACCACCCACGTCTGCCGCGGCAATTTCCGCTCGACCTGGATTTCGTCCGGCGGCTACGAGCCGGTGGCGGAGACCATGCTCGCGGGCACCAATTATGACGGCTATTTCCTCGAATACGATTCCGATCGGGCCGGCGGATTCGAGCCTTTGCGGTTTCTGCCGAAGGGCAACAAGATCGTGGTGGTCGGCGTCATCACCTCGAAGGTCGGCGAACTGGAAAAGAAGGACCATATCAAGCGGCGGCTGCAGGAAGCGGCGAAATTCGCGCCGCTGGAGCAGCTGGCGGTATCGCCGCAGTGCGGTTTCGCCTCCACCGAGGAGGGCAACATCCTTAGCGAGGACGAGCAGTGGGCCAAGCTGCGCCTTGCGGTCGAGGTCGCCAACGAGATGTGGGGTAAGTAAAGGCGAATTTCTTTGCCAGTACGCATCGGTCTTTGCATAAGGATGCGCCGATTTCTCGTCCGATTCATCAGACCGGAATGATTCGTTCACAACCCATCCTCGGCGGGCTTCACCATCACTACGTCCGGGTTTGAGTTTTCGGTACACACAGGGGGTGCCCTTGTCACTCAGCATGAGCGGACCTGTTGATCGCCCACTCTTGTGGCTTGCCTTCGGCCTAGTGCTGGAAGCAATCATTTTCTATATTCACGTTTACCTGCAGGTAGCGCCCCATTATCCCCAAGTCTACGATCAACTCACCTACATGTGGGCTACGATTCAGGTTCTCGATAACCTTTCTCAACATGGCCTTACGGCATTGATCCAGCCGTTTCTTTCGCCTATGCCAACCGGGATAACGTATCCTTTGCAAGGCGCTTTGGCTCAGCTGGTTTTAGGACCGAGCAGGGCAGCACTTCTCACGGTCAATCTCATCTACTTTCTTGCTGTTCAACTTTGCCTTTTTTTGACTGTTCGAAGAGCGCATGGCGCAACTCAGGCGGCTTGGCTGGCCTTTGCGCTATTCATCGGCTGCACTGGCATCTTTAAGACGGCAGGGGGCATCGCCGATTATCGGATCGATTTCGCAGCAATGTGCCTTTTTGGCATTTGGGTTTGTACCTTGTCTTGGACGAAAGAATTTACTTCTCGAAAATTTAGCGTTCTCGCCGGTCTGGTGGCATCTGCGCTGATATTGCTGCGCTTTATAACAGCTGCCTATGTCGGCCCGATCTTCATTATTTTGTTTTGCTACCTGGCTTTTTGGAAACGTCACGATGAGCAAATTTATTTTGTGCGAATCGTAAATCTTTTAATCTCAGGCGTCACTGTGGCGGTCATGACGTTACCCGCATTAGCTTTGGCTTTGGGACCGATCAACGCGTACTATGTAAGCGGCCATCTCAACGGCGATGAACCGGCGATTCGAGCGGCAGATGTGGGAGTCGTAAGTTTTGGCAGCAATTTGTTGTACCACCCAAGATCATTATTAGACTTCCAAATAGGAACAGTTGGTGCTGTCATCATTACTGCGACGTTAATCGTTGCTTCGATCGGCAAGCTTAGGAGTCCGAGTCTCAGGATCGTCAATTCGTTTGATACATTGGTTTTCGCGGTTGCTTTGCTAGTGCCATTAATCGTTCTTACTTGCGATTACGCGAAATCGCCGGTCGTAGTAGGCATCGTTCTCATACCATTGATACTTCTCATCGCTTCAATTTGGCATTCGTTTGCGATCCCCAATCTTGGGTCTGGTCTTATTCGATGGACGACTTACTTTGTTCTGGCTACTGGAGCAGTTGCGTTCGTTGTCGACGCTTCATCCCAACGCTTCGATATGTCGTCTGCAGATCAGGCCGAAATTCAGAAATTGAACCTCGCCATTGCGGCCTATTCCGCTGATTTGGAACAACCAAGAATCGCGTTTGATCGCCTTACAGACTATCTAAACGGCGCGACGCTCCGCTATTATTTCAGACGAGAATATGGACCAAGCCGGCCTTCCCCCGCTTTTTACGAGAGCCTCGCCGGCATATTTGCTGTTCGGCGTGAAGAGGCGTTATCCGCGGTTAAGTCAAGCGACGTGGTTGTGCTGACTGATAAAATGACCAAGCGAGGGAAGGGTCCGTTCGATATGGCAATAATTGAATACTGGGACGCACTCGATGATTTTGCCGAAAGGGACCTTATGGCACTTGCGGCGGGGACTGTTGACGGAATTCGTTATCGAGTATTTGTTCGCGCTGTTTCGCGAGAGCGGAAGCTGGAGTAACAATGTGCAAACGTTGCGAGAGAGGAGAGCCTCTGAACACATTCGTCGTCGCTCCACAAAGCCGGCCTATCGTTTTCGCCTTGTGTTTCAACCTTCGAAGCCGTCCCTTGATACGACACATGTTCCCCGCACTCCCCAAAATGATTCGCAAAGCGATATTTGATTCGCGGGGAGAACACTTTATTAACCTCACCCGGGAGTGTCCGCAAAGCCGCGTGGGCGACGGTGCTGAGGCGGAACGGTAGCGTGGTGGTTTGCGAGGGCAGCCCGGTGCGACGGCGTTTGACGGACCAGATATGAAAGAGGCCGCCATCTGAGGCGCGGCCTACTTACTTCATTTTCCTAAAGCTGAGAATGCTTGTGCTTCGCAATGGTCAACTATGACAGACGTCCGAGATGACACGTAATCGTTGTTTTTAAAGAAAGCAGAATAGGTGTGTCGCCTTGATTCTTCTGTCGCGCCGCTTCTAAGACATATTATCCACGGTATCGAAGAAATTGGGTGTGCTTCGATGGGAACCGATATCTCCAAAGGCTCTTCAAGCTTAGCTTCGGTGGCGATGGCCCTTAGTTTTGCCGCGACTTTCGAAGGATCCGGTGGATTGATGGTGACCGTAGGCATATTCTCCAAGGGCAATGAACAGGCCGCGAGAAGAAAACACAGTGGCAATACCGAAAGTCGCAATTGTTTTCCCCTAGTGTCTCAGTTTTGAACTTCAACAGGCAACTAAGGTTTAAAGCGGGCCGAAGACCTGGCTGGACACAAAACTACATACTCCAAGACAGGCCACTGCCGACAGAGACGTGTCGGGTGAGGCCCGCGTCATCGGGTCGTTCTTGAACGTCGTGATGGAGCGATGCTTCAGCGTCTCGGCTAAGAAATCGCTTGTAAACCGCCCTGTCGCAACCATCTGCTCGACCTTGAAGTCATCCACAGCGAACGGCTTGCCGGCGAGGCGGCAAACGATCTTGTTACTGCAAAAAACGTTGCCGGGGATTTGCGCGACCGCAGCCGCGTCTTTCAAGACCGCTTGTTGCCCCGAATAAAAATAGGACCGAAATTCTGGGCTAAGCAAAAGGAGAGTTGGTTCCTGCCGATCTGTTGCTATGAGCCTCAGAAGTAATATCACCATCATCATGTCGCGCAGGTAGTTCGCCCGGATATATCGCGCCAACCGCGCTGTCTCCATCCGCGCAAATGTCACTCCGGTGGCGACGCCGAGCGCGATGATAAGATCGAACTCGGCATTGCCGCTAACGCCGTCTCCGGTCCATTGCAGAATACAGGCCGCGAGACAAATCGTAACCATGAGGACAGTAAAGCGAGCTTGACTAGAAGCGCGGTCGCCAATCGCCCACGATGCCCAGATCAAAAAGGCTGGCGCACACCATTGAAGATGACCGATGTTGGCCAGGACACCGCCCAAACTGTAAGCGCGTGGTGGCATCATATCTTCAAAGATTTCGTTACCAAACAGTACGCCGCAAAGGAGGAAGCCCGCCGCAATCACGGCGACAGCGATCATGAGTGGTTGAAACGCACGTTTCCCATTATTAATCAATAACCACGCAATAGCGGTCAGGGGAATGCCGATCATGTTGTGTTTCCAGAAGCCGCCGACAACCATCAACAGCAAGGCTGGCGTCGCAGACATTCCGGCCTTGTCCCGCGCAAGAAACAACACCAGCGCCGCGCCCATGATCGCTTCGCCCGCCAACTGAGGGTCGTTAGTGCCTACATAGGTTGTCGAGTGGTGAGACATAATCGCGACGTACCAGAGCGCGCCTATCGCCGCTCCCATGACGCTGCCGGTCAGAATGCGGACGCATAGGAAGATTTCTCCTGCCACGCACAGTAGTCCGACGATCGACAGCGCGCGACCGACATAGAGACTGTCACCGAAAATCGTGCCTAGCCATCCGACGGCATAGAACGAAAGCGGTGGATAGTTGTTTCCGACCAAACTATCAGGTGATGGATAGAGATGAAGGCCCGCCACTGCAGCGTCTTGCAGGTAAGCGTTCCAGCCCTCGGTCAACCAAATCTCTAACGGGAACTGCGCGCGCCAGATTGGCCAGATCAAAAAGTAGATAGCCAAAACAGCCAAAGAAGTCAGATAGATTTTTGAACGACCAGCTTCGTCGCCTTTCGCAATGACGCGCGATGCGGGCGCAACTAGATCCGCGTCCGCCAGTAGGCTCAAACCTGCAAATTGATCCATAATACCCCAGCCCCACCGGGGAACCTTTGTTTAAGGCAGAGCCGGGTATTGAGCAACTGATGTTGTAATCGCACACAGAGACCATCCTCGAAACCTACATACATGGGTTGGGGATTGGGGATGATGTGATGGGTGCGATCACAGAACGTTCGGAAATTATCCCTATTTGCGAGCCGTATAGACGGCACATGCGGCGCCGGTCAGGCTGGCGCAGACGCTGAGGGCGATTGCCGCAACCGGAAGCCACCCATCTTCAGCGAACTCCAAACGGGCCTGCCATATCGGATCGATGAAACTCAGCCATGCGACGACAGTGCAGGCGAGCGCGTACCCAAATATCTTCACCATTCTCACGATTCTCTATTCTCACTAGGGCGAGGACAATTGCATCGTCTGAAGCTTCCAGCCCCTCTGTGTCAAGATGGTTGGCGGCATGAACGCGCACGTTGACCGACCTGTAGAGTGTGAGACCGTTCCAAGCCTCAAATCCTAGTGGCATTGCCCGCAGCCGCTGGGCCGCTGTAATAGCCTGATGGGTGGGAAAACCAGACAACGAATTTTCGGCGATCGTGTCAGGGGCGCGAAGGTCCGCGCGGATCATGCCCGCCAGCACGCCAAGGAAGCCGCCCGTGAGGCGGACGCTGCGGAGTGCCTTTTATGGTCTGAGCAGATGGAAGGTTTCGGCGGGCCCGCCCAGCCATCGCCAACGATCGCGCAATGCCTCAATGGCGGGTACGGCTGGCTTGAGGTTATATGCAAGCGATGCGAGACACGCGCCAGCATCCCGCTCGACGCGGTGCGCCGACTACGGTGTACGCCGATTTGGAAACTGGAAGCTGCGCTAAAATGTCGATCGTGCCGGACGCCGCGTACTCGCCTCCTGTGCACATGATCAGGCTCACGAAAGAACGGAAGATCGCGCCTTTCGTTTGGGTCCATCCGGACAACGAGAGGTGAAGCTCAAAGGTTCGGGGGAGGGTTGCCAGATGGCGTCCGAGGCGCCAAAATCCCGCCTATGCGGTGCGAGATGCGATTACTGGAGAACGGTTGGGCGGTCTGGGATACGGTCGCATGCCCCTGCGATCGTTGAGGGCCGCTGGCAAACCGACATACTCTTGGATGATGCCGACGATCTGACGGATCTGCTGAATCGTTTGGACCGGGAAGCCAAGGCCGCCACTGCGCAGTGAGGCGTGGGCGCCCGGGATGACGGCAAAAAAGGCGAAGAGATCGCCAAAGAGGTCGCCAATTGGGGCGAAGCTGCATGGCAGGTGAAGATGACTTCAGATGGTGGCCCAGTCATGTGCGGGCGATGATTTTCGCCATTTGGCAGCGCCATGGACGGAAAGAGGCTGACGCCAGAAACGTTGCAATCAATCCCGGGCGACTTCGGTAGTATCTTGCCCGATCATCAGGTGATTATAGAACATGTTTCCGGAAAGATGTTGAAACGCCGGAAGGGCCATTACCTGCTTACGGTTGACGGTCCGATTTATGGGGGGCGTTGGCATTTCTTTTCTGGCAGGCTCGAACGGCTGTCGAGGAATGCAGCAAGGGCCGTCAACTGAGGCGGCCCTATGAGAGAATGTTGCATCGCTACTGCCGGCAAGTCCGCGAGCGGCGCCTCGGCTTCGATAGCCACTTCAATGCGGACGCGGACGGTTTCCAAATCCGCCGCTTGGGCGCTAACGTCGTGCTCCAAGCACTGCGCGACCCAAGCGGGCGCGCGGTCGTGGGTCAGTTTGATTGTGGCAGAGTTACACACTGGAAAACGGACGGTCAGCGGCGCATATTCGCGGAATGCGAACCGATCTTGCCATCCTGTTGTCGGCGGCCTTTCTAGTGGCTGTAATTTTATTCGTATTCCGGTACGAGCTTAATGCAGCGGTACACGCCGCTTAAACAGGTGGACCGGATCAGTGACGCGGTGCGGCCATTGGAACGGGATTAACGCGGAAATGTCTTGCCGATGACTGAGAAGCACCGGCTTAGCTGGCGCATCCGCGCGCGGTGCGCGCGGCGTTGTGGACAGTCCGGTGAGCCTGAAAAAATGCGAGTACAAGCCGAGCTAGGTATGCAGACGTTGGTTTGGTCGAAGGGCCCGAACTTTCCGCTTGCCAGATTGGGCGCGCGGCTGATGTATCCGCGCTGCGGAAGCCGCGAAGTGAACGTGATTCTTGAATCGCCGCCTGTGGTGCGCGTTGTGCAGGCGGGAAGGGTGAGTGGGTGATTGTGAGAAGACTTTTAGCTGCAGCGGTGTTCGTGTTGATCTCGGGCGCTGCGAACGCCGATAATCTCAGCGGGCAGGCGAGCATCATCGACGGCGACACGCTGGAAATTCACGGGACGCGGATTCGCTTGTGGGGTAT
>WNFI01476933.1_pt1 | contig 15771 bp, 14 predicted proteins | sample 5400471 | NCBI WGS metagenome assembly WNFI01 (sample SAMN13153348, study PRJNA577476) | soil metagenome | isolation source: 100 cm saprolite on Douglas fir-dominated hillslope | place: USA:California | collected 2013-09-17 | reverse complement strand
CGCAGCCAGGCCCATCTGCGGCAAATCCAGCAAGATGCCCAGTCCGCCATCGACAAGGCATTCAAGGGTTAGCTGCGTGATGAGTTTTAGGTTGAAGCGGCGGACCACTTCTCCCTCTCCCCGCTCTTCGCGGGGTCGAGACGAGCGAAGCTCGCTCTTAGTCTAGAGGGTTGGGGCCTGTCCGCCGAAGCCTTGGCGTAGGCGGGTGAGGGGCTGCTTCCGCAAGGTCAGGGCAGAAGAGTGTGCGGTGAGTCCCCCTCACCCGGATTGCACCGGACGATGCGGAGCCTGTCATCGGGCGCGCGTTCGCGCGACCCGTTAGCATCGCCGAGGCAATCCGACCTCTCCCCGCGAGCGGGGCGAGGTGAACCAAACATCAACTCAAAGCAATCATGCGTTAGCTGAGCGGTTTGGTCGAAGGAGATGCGGGCGCGGCTTTGACGATATCCAGATGAATCCCGCCGCACCTTGTGCATCTGAGCGTCCAATATTCCGATCCTGCCCTTCCTGCGATGACGCGCAGGATCGCCAGCGGAGCATGGCACTGCGGACAACGGGATAGCACCGCAGCGCAAGGCTCATCGGTCGGTTTGGTGTTGGATTCAGCCATGGGATGCGGCCCATTTTCAAAATCGGATCAGAGCGTTTTCAAGCAAACTGGAGATCGGCTCGCGTCAAGAAAACGCGTCATCGAGAGCCCCGTTCGATTCGATCGAAACGGAAAGGCTCTAGGCAGCCGACTGTTCCGCCTGCGCGATCTGCCCGGCGCTCGCGTATCGCGTCAGCTTGAACTGGTCGATCTGAGCCTTCGCATCCGCGATGGCGGTTTCGGCGTCGTACCATGCAAACCCGACTTCGAGCGCCGGAAACGAAACCCCATCGATGATCACGGGTTTTAGATCCGCGCGCCGAATCCGGGCGTGCCACAAGCCTTTTCCCGCCTCGAAAACCTCGATTTTAAAGCCGTCATGGTCGCACTGCATGTGATGGCTCCCACTGTTTCCCGGGTCGAGGGAAACATGAGCGGGCAAGAACGAATGTGAACTCGCTCACATTTGGGAGGCTATTTTGCTTGCAAGGGGAGGCTGTGCCGGCCCGTAGACGCAATGGCCGGAACGGCCATCAACGGCGCGCGGCGATGTGATCGGCGAGCACGGCGGCGTCGTCGCCGACCCCGGACAGGAATGAGGATTTCATTTTCGACAGCCATTGCAGGCCGAGGAAATAGATTCCGGGCACGGCCGTGATGCCGCCGCGGTGAACCGGCTCGCCGCTGATATCCAGCACCGGAATATCGATCCAGCCGAAGTCGACGCCGTAGCCCGTGGCCCAGATCACCGCGCCAACGCTCTCAGTGCGAAGGTCGAGACGCCGCCGCGGTTCGGTGACGCAGGGCGGGTCTGGCAGCACCGCGCGGGCGGCACCGTCCTGCGGCATCTTCAGGCCGCGCTGTTCGATATAGGCGTCTACCATGTCGAGGAAGGTGGAGTAGGTCGCGTCGCCGTCGGCCAGGCTGTTGGGGAGGTCCGGCGCGATGTCGAGGACGCCTTCGCGCGCCGCCGCGACTCGTCCCAGCAGCATCACGCCGTCGGCGGCGAAGCGGCGGAAGTCGATGGTGTGGCCGCCATCGGCGCCGGTGATCACCGGCAGCAATCGCGATGGTCCGCGCGCCTCCACGGGAGTTTGATCGATGCCCATGGCGCTCAGCCACCAGATCAGATCGCGGCCGCGGTATCGGCGCGGCAGGCGGGTGTGGCGGCCGACCGAGAGATAGACGCGGCGGCCCGCACGCAATAGCTCTTCGGTGATTTGCGCGCCGGAGGCACCCGAGCCGACCACCAGCACCGCGCCCGGCGGCAGCTGGTCCGGATTCTTGTAGCCCCTGGCGTGGACCTCAAAGATGTTTTCATCACGCAACATGTCCGGCATTAGCGCTCGCTGATAGGGGCCGGTGGCGACGACGACATTTTTGGCTTCGATCTCGCCTTCGGATGTCTCCGCGACAAAACCAGACGCGCCATTGCGACGAAGCCGGGTCACCGCGACGCCACAACGGATCGGCGGCGCGACGAAATCGGCATAGGCTTCGATGAACGCGATAATATCGGCTGATGATGCAAAGGCATCCGGGTCGGCGTGAGGAAAAGCAAAGTCCGGCAGGCTCACCGACCAGTTGGGAAACTGAAACCGCAGCCCGTCCCAGCGTTCGCTGCGCCAGCGTTCGGCGATCCGGTGCCGCTCCAGCACCAGATGGGCGAGGCCGCGCTGCTTGAGCCTGTGGCTCATGGCGAGCCCGGCCTGGCCGCCGCCGACGATGAGGGTCTGGACTTGTTCAACCGGCATGACGCGGAAGATCGACGAAATCCACGGCCGTTGCCAGCGGCATCGGATCTCAACCGTCCAGCGACAGGCCTCAGTTCGCAACCAGATGGTGGTCGGCCAGCCTGACGGTGACCATGTCAAAGCGCGATTGCGCCAGCGACCGCACGCCCGTCTGGTGGAAGCCGATCTTGAGATATTGCTTGTCGACGTAAATGCGCAGGTAGCCGTAATTGTGATCGTCGTACTTTGCCAGGATGAGGTGCTTCACCTTGGCGACGGTTTTGTTGCCCTCAAGATATTTGACGTCGATGCCGGTGTGGGGCTCCACGGCCGGCTTTCCCATCTGTGGCCTGACCAGCGGATTGACGTTATGGCCGCCGTCGCCGCAGACGACAAACGGGACGTCGATTTCCTTGCCGCTGAAGTTCATGATCCGCGTGTAACGCTGGTAGTTATGGGCATGGGCTGACAGGAACGCATGAGGGTATACGCCTTCCTCCTGGCAGATCCTGTCGATCTGCTGGAGCATGACGGTGCTGCAGCCGTGATTGCCGCCGGTGCCGGCGGATTTTGTCTGAGGCGAGTAGCTGAACGGCGGGTGGTGTGTGGCGAGCAAGACCGCGCCGGGATATTTCTGCTGCTTGATCAGCTTCAATTGCGCCCGGAGAAAATCGGCCTGCACATTGGACACCACCGGCCATTTCTTGCTGAGGTTGGAAATCACGCCCGGATCTTCCAGCGCGTTGCTGAACAGGCCGATGATCCGGACAAACGGTGCATCGAGGGTAAAATAAACTCCGGGCTGGATCATCGCCGTTCGATGCAGCGAACCCGCCTCGGGCGTGATGACATTCTGCCTGGAACAGAAATTCCGCTGAAATGTCTCCAGCGGCATGTCTCCCGTCTTGGTTCCGGGAACGACAAATGAATCGTGATTACCCGGAATCGCAAAAATGGGGGCGGGGTAATTGCGGAAAGGCTCGTAGAACTGGTCGTAGTAATAACGGGCTTCCCCGAAATTGTAGACGATGTCGCCCAGGTGAAAGAGGAAGGCAGGGCGGGTGGCTTCCGGCGACGACGCGCTATCCAGGGTTACCTGATCGGCGACGCGCATTTCGTTGGCATATTTCCCGGCGTTCGACGCTCCTGAATCGCCCAGCGAGTGAAAGACGATCTTGCCGGCGCCGGTGATCTTTTTGATGATCTGCGGACCGTGACTTCCGTAGGCTTCCGCCAGGCCGAACAGCTGGTCGTCGCCGGTCCGCGATTTAGGAACGGCGACGACATCTTTTTTCGCCAGGTCTCCGATCTGTTGGTACAGCGCGGTGTCGCTCGGATGCGCGGTGGAAAATCCTGTCGGATCGGGAAGGGACCCGTCCTCGCGAAAAATCGGTTCGTGGAAAACTGGTTGTGGAAGTTGGGTACGAGCCGGTCTCGGCATGGCAATTTACCCCCGTTGTTCAAATTTCGACCAAAGTATGATACGACAGTACTACAACCTTAAGACGAGGCCAATGATTTCGATTTATCGGCGAGCATTGCGACCGGCGGATCCCGCCGCGGCGTGGATGATCCAGCGCCGGAACGCGGCGAAATCGCGCTGCCCGGTTCGAAAGCTGCGATAGACCAGATACCAGCGCATGCCCTTCGGCACCGTCAGGGCAAACGGCGCGACCAGCCGTCCGGCGGCGAGATCGTCGTCGATGTAGGGGCGGATGCCCATCGCAACGCCTAACCCGTCGACGGCGGCCTGCAGCGCCTGGCCGTAATATTGAAACTGCGGCCCGCGGGCCGTCACGCGCGCGAGACCGGCGGCCTTGAGCCACAATGGCCAGTCTTCCGAAGCATGCGCGACCCGCAGCAGGCTCGGCCCCCGGAGATCGCTTGCGCGTTTCAACTGCGCCGCCAGCCGCGGCGCGCATACCGGCAACAGATCGGCCGCGAACAGGGGTTCCGCCACCAGGCCCGGCCATTCACCGTCGCCGAGCGTAATGCCGCAGCTCCAGTCGTCGCCGAACGGCGCCGCCGCGCCGCCGGTGGTGATGCGCACCTCGATGTCCGGCTCGTCTTTCCGAAAATCCGCCAGCCGCGGGATCAGCCAGCGCATCGCAAAGGTCGGGCCGACGCCGATGGTCAGCACTCGCAGGCTGGACGGGGCTGTCACCTGCGCGGTCAGGCTTGCCAGCGCGTCGAAGATCGGCGTCAGCCCGCTCTGGTAGGCGCGCCCCGCAGCGGTCATCGCCAGCCGGTTGGCCTTGCGCTCGAACAGGGCGACGCCGAGCCGCTGCTCCAACAGATGCACCATCCGGCTGATCGCCGCGGCCGACACGTTGAGCTCCGCGCCGGCGCCAGCGAAGCTTCCGCTTCGCGCCGCGGCCTCGAACGCCTTGATGCCGTTGAGAAACAGCAGCCGCCGCATTCTACCCTCAGGAAAACTGATGCCAGGCCAAAGATAACTCGGTTTGCGCAAGGTATACAAGCAAGCCAGAAATGCCTGCGGAGATTCCAATGACGCCGCTGATGATTACGGCACTTGGCCTGCTGATGGTCGCGACAGCGTTCCTGTCCGGGCTGTTCGGCATGGCCGGCGGGCTGATCCTGATCGGCGTGCTGCTGACCATCCTGCCGCTGCCGTCGGCGATGGTGCTGCACGCGATCACCCAGATGGCCTCGAACGGCTGGCGCGCCTTTTTGTGGCGCAGCCACATCCGGTGGCGGCCGGTCGCGCTGCTTTTGCTCGGGCAGGGCACCTTCTATGGCTCGATCTGCATGGGGCTGATGCTGATGACCGGCGTCTCCGGGCCGCTGATGGACACCTTCTTTCTCGGCGGCAAATTCGACCGTCGCGGGATCGTGGCGACCAAGGCCACCTGTCAGGTGGCCAGCCATTTCGTGAAGCTGATCTATTTCGGCGGCATCATCGATCAGGCCGCCACGCTCGATCCCGTTGTCGCTACCGTTGCGGTTGCGGCGTCGATGACCGGCACGACGCTGGCGCGTCGCATCCTCGAAGCCATGACGGATACGCAATTTCGCACCTGGGCGGGACGGCTGATCACCACGGTTGCCGGCTACTATATTATTTACGGAAGCTGGCTCCTGCTTGTGCGCAGCAATGCGCTTGCCTTTTGAGAGGAGAAAGCCGATGGCCGGCATGGCGGATCCGCTGGTGCTCGATTTCGTCGAATGGATCGCCCGCGAGCCAAGGGTGTATTCGGAGGTGATCGCGACCTGGCGGACTTCCTGCCCGCGGCTGACGATCTGGGAGGATGCGGTCGATCGCGGCTACGTCGCGCGCGAAACCATTGCAGGTGTCGGGTTGGTCGTGACGGTGACTGGAGACGGCGAAAAACTGCTGCGCCAGCACGGCCGCGTCAGCTGACCGGTCGCGCCAGCTGATCGCGCGGCGCATCCGTCATATTACTTCAGCGCAGATCAATTCGCCGGGATGCGAAACGCCTGCCATTGACTTCGCGTGCCTGATGCGGTGAACTTCATGCAATCGCATCCAATTTGGATGACAGGTCAAAGCCTCGCAGCAGGACAGGAACGCGCCATGATCGACCTTTATTACTGGACCACGCCGAACGGCCATAAGATCACGATGTTTCTTGAAGAGGCCGGGCTGAAGTACCAGATTTTCCCGATCAATATCGGCAAGGGCGACCAGTTCAAGCCGGAGTTTCTGGCGATCGCCCCGAACAACCGCATTCCCGCGATGGTCGACCACGAGCCGAAGGGCGGTGGCAAGCCGATCTCGATCTTAGGAAAAAATCAAATACGCCATCGACCGCTATGTGAACGAGACCAACCGGCTCTACGGCGTGCTCAACAAGCGTCTCTCCAATCGCGAGTTCATCGCCGGCGACTATTCGATCGCGGACATGGCGAGCTATCCCTGGGTCGTGCCGTACAAGAACCAGAGCCAGAACATCGACGATTTCCCGCATCTCAAGCGCTGGCTCGAGGCGATCCGCGCCCGTCCGGCGACCGAGCGCGCCTACGCCAAGGCCAAGGAGGTCAATCCGAATTACGGCCAGCCGACGATCCGCACCGAGGAAGAGCGCAAGCTGTTGTTCGGCCAGACCGCCGCGGTGGTGAAGTAGACTTGGGTGTCATCGTCCGCGCGACTGTCATCATCCGCCACCGGGTCGGCGCGGCGCGCCGCCCGATGACAGGCTCCAGCGGATGATCCAGTAAAAGCAGGCGGTGGTGAGTGATACGGACGTCACGGCGTACTGGATGCCCGGCTTTCGTGGGGCGTGACGGGTGATAAGGTAAAACGTCATTGCGAGCGAAGCGAAGCAATCCAGAATCTGGTTGGGCAAGGCATGGATTGCTTCGTCGCTTGCGCTCCTCGCAATGACAAGGTGAGACCTGACGAGGGATTTCAATGTCTCTAAAACTGTTCGAACTGGTCGGCACCGACGAAGCACGTCCGTTCAGCCCGTTCTGCTGGCGGACGCGGATGGCGCTGGCGCATAAGGGGCTGTCGGCGGAATCGATTCCCTGGTGCTTTACCGAGAAGGACGCGATCGCCCCGCACAATTCCGAAAAGGTGCCGGTGCTGATCGACGGCAAAACCTCGGTCGCCGATTCCTGGACGATCGCGAACTATCTGGAAGATAGCTATCCGGACCGGCCGTCGCTGTTCGGCGGCGAGGGCGGCCGTGCCATGGGCCGGATGCTGAACTGGTGGGGCGACGTCACCGTGATCGGCGGCATGTTCCCGCTGATCGTCGCCGATATTCCCGGAAACCTGAAGCCGGTCGACGCGGTCTATTTCCGAAAAACGCGCGAGGCGCGCTTCGGCAAGCCGCTCGAAGAAGTCGTGGCCGGACGCGAAAAATCCGTCGAGGGTTTTCGCCGGGCGCTCGAGCCGATGCGGCTGACCTTGAAAACGCAAGCCTATCTCGGCGGCGAAAAGCCGAACTACGCCGACTACATCGTGTTCGGCGCATTCCAGTGGGCGCGCGTCGTCAGCCCCTTCAAATTGCTGGCCGAGGGCGACCCGGTCCATGCGTGGCGGGAAAAACTGCTCGACGCCTTCGACGGCATGGCGCGGAAATCACCGGGATATGCGGTGTAAGTGCACGGAAAACCTTGAATCGTCATTGCGAGCCAACGGGTCGCGCGATGCGCGCCCGATGACAGGCTCCGGGAAGCAATCCACACGGGATCACGACGCGAGCTGGATTGCTTCGTCGCTTACGCTCCTCGCAATGACGACGATAGACCTTCAGGATGCACGGCTGCTCGAAATTTCCGCCGCCGCCATCTTCCGCAAGCAATCCCGGCACAGGCAATCGCCGCCATCGAGCGGCATCGGCAGCCGCGCAACTTCCTCGGCGCACCAGCAGGGGCCTGCCAGGCTGCAGGTGAATTCCGTTCCGCAGCCGGAACAAGCCAGCCGGCGCGATGGCGGATTTTCTAACTGATCGGTCATCAATCGAACCAAATCCTGTCCGCGTTTTCATGTCGGGTTAATGTCGAACCGCGGTATAATTCGCTAGTCACATATACGCCCGGTAACGTCCAACGGAAGCTTAAAGGGAAATCCGATGGCGCGCGATTCGCAAGCCGCTCTGGTCGCGCTCAATCGCTTCGGATTTGGTGCGCGCGGCGGCGCGGCGGGCGATTTCGTCAATGCAGCGTCCGATCCGCGCGGCTTCGTCAAAGCCGAGCTGAGCCGCCCAAACGGCGTGCTGCTCGAGGTGCCCGGACTGTTATCGACCCCGGCATTGGCAACTGCGGTGTTTGCATATCAGCTGGAGATCCAGCAGGCGCGCGCCGCCGCGGCGAAGTCGGGCGGGGCTGCGTCCGAGGCTACACCACCGCCGGCGGACGCCAAGGCGCAACGACGCAATCTTTCGCTCAACAGCGTCGCCATGGACATGTCGGGAAAACAAGGCGCGATGCAGGGAAAAGAAAACGGCAGCGCCAATGCGGCGATGGCGCCAACCGAACCGATGCAGCCGAACGCACCGCAGCCCAACGTGGCGAAGCCGCCGCCGCAGCCGCTCAACATCATTCAGAAAACCTATCGCGCCGAAGCGTTGGCGCGGCTGCAACGCGCAATGATCGCCGATTGCGGCTTCGTCGAGCGGCTGGTGGCGTTCTGGTCCAACCACTTTTGCATTTCCGCCAACAAGGGCGAGCTGGCGCGGATGTGGGCCGGCTCGTTCGAGCGCGAGGCGATCCGCCCGCATGTGCTCGGCCGCTTCGGCGACATGCTCAAAGCGGTCGAGCAGCATCCGGCGATGCTGTTTTTTCTCGACAATCAGCAATCGCTCGGTCCGGATTCCCGCGCCGGGCAAAACCGCAAGCGGGGCTTGAACGAGAATCTCGCCCGCGAAATCATGGAGCTGCATACGCTGGGCGTCGGTGGCGGCTACACCCAGGACGACGTGACGTCGCTGGCGCGCATCATCACCGGCTGGACCTTTGCCGGACGGCAAGGACAGCTCGGCGTGCCCGGCAGCTTCGTGTTCAATGCCAATGCGCACCAGCCGGGCGCGCAGCGGCTGCTCGGCAAAACTTACGAGGACATCGGCGTTGCGCAGGGCGAGGCGGCGCTCGAGGATATCGCGCGCCATCCCTCCACCGCGAAATTCATCGCGACCAAATTCGCGCGTCATTTCGTGGCCGATGATCCGCCGCCGGCCCTGGTGGCGCGGCTGCAGGGCGTGTTCCGCAAATCCGACGGCGACCTTAAAGCCTTGACATCAGCGCTGCTGGATTCCGACGAGGCCTGGCAGGCGCCGCTGACCAAGGTGCGCAGCCCCTATGAATTTCTGCTGGCGGCCGGGCGGCTGCTGGCGCAAGTTCCGGATGATCCCGGCCGCTATCTCGGCGGCCTCAATGCGTTGGGCCAGCCGCTGTGGTCTCCCGCCGGGCCGAACGGATTTCCCGATACCAACGCGGCGTGGGCCGCGCCCGAAGGGATGAAGCTGCGGCTCGACATCTCGGCGCAAATTGCCTCCCGTCTCGCCGCCAACATCGATCCCCGCGATCTGCTGCAGCTCGCCGCCGCCGACGCCGCCTCGCGGGAAACGCGGCGCACCATCGAGCTTGCGGAATCGCGGCAGCAGGCGCTGGCGCTGCTATTGATGTCGCCGGAATTCCAGAGGAGATGACGATGGATTGCTGCGAAAGCCTGACATCACCGGCAACGTCGCGACGCGCGCTGCTGCTCGGCGGCGCGTCGTTCGCCGCCTGGGCCTATTTGCCGAAATTCGCGCGCGCCGCCGATGGGCGCGACCCGCGGCTGATCGTGGTTATTCTGCGCGGCGCGCTGGACGGCCTCGCAACCGTCGCGCCGGTCGGCGACCCTGATTACGCCGGCCTGCACGGTTCGATCGCGCTGACTGCCGAGGGCCCGCACGCCGCGACGATGCTGGATTCCTTTTTCGCGCTGCATCCCGCGATGCCCGAGTTTGCGCGGATGTATCGAGAGAAGCACGCCGCAATCATCCACGCGGTAGCGACGTCCTACCGCGACCGCTCCCATTTCGACGGACAGGACGTGCTCGAAAGCGGCTTTGCCGGGCCGGGCCGGGTGCAATCCGGCTGGCTCAACCGCGCGCTGGAAGCGCTGCCCAAGGGCGAGCGCGTGATGAGCGGCCTGGCCATCGGTCCGACCACGCCGCTGGTGCTGCGCGGCGCGGCGCCGACCGTCGGCTGGGCGCCGGTCGCGCTGCCGCAAGCCGACGACGATACCGCGATGCGCCTCGTCGAACTTTACCATCATCGCGATCCCGCGCTGGCATCGGCGCTGTCGCAGGGCCTGCAACTCGACAAGACCGCACAAGGCGACGACATGAGACCGAAGCCGGGTACCAACAATGCCGGCGCGATGCGGCTGGTGGCGCGCGGCGCCGCCAAGCTGATGTCCGCCGATGACGGCCCGCGGATCGCGGCGCTCGCGTTCGACGGCTGGGACACCCACGCCAACGAAGGCGGGCCGGTGGGTCGTCTGGCGCAATTGCTGTCAGGCCTCGACGGCGCGCTAGCGGAATTCGAAAGCGGATTGGCTGCGCGCTGGCGCGACACCGTGGTGGTGGTCGCGACCGAGTTCGGCCGCACCGCGCGTATCAACGGCACCGAGGGCACCGATCACGGCACGGGGACCATCGCATTGCTCGCCGGCGGCGCGGTGAAAGGCGGAAGGGTGATTTCCGACTGGCCCGGGCTGAAGCCCGCCAGTCTCTATGAAGGTCGCGATCTTGCCCCGACCACCGATCTGCGCGCGGTCGTCAAAGGCGTGCTGCACGATCATCTCGGCCTTGCCGAGCGCGTGCTGGCGGAGACGGTGTTTCCCGACAGCGCGCCGCTGAAGCCGATGAAGGGATTGATTGCGTGAGCCACGCGAGGATTTGAACGCGCGGGTACTTCTTTCTCCCTCAAGGAAGCATCGATCGGTTAGCCGGGCAAAGGTCGGGGTGACGCATGACCACTTAATTCGTCATCTTCGGGGCTGCGGTTCTTACCGACGGAAAACCCAGCGGCAGTCTGTTGCGGCGGGTCGATGCGCGCTGTTGTTCAGGATGCTCGGCTATCGTGTTCGGATCGGCCGCATGCCGCCTGCCTTCCTCATATCGGGCCGTGGAAATGGGTCAGCTACGTGCTGAAGGAAACGCTGGCCCTGCCGTATGACGCGACGCTGCCGCTGTTTCGTCCTGCAACTGAGGATTGAAAGCGTGTCGGAGTTGGGCTAAACATTCATAGCAACCTTCGAATGGAAGGCAGCAGATGAAATACATGCTTGGGGCTGCTGCTGTGCTGCTTGTGGCGCTCGGCATTTTCTTTTTCGTCGGGTCTCAACCGGTAGCGGACGATCCGAAGATCAGGCAGCTCGGACAACTTGCGGAACTGGCCGAGCGAACCTGTTTGTCGAATACGCAGAACGAGCAGAGCGCGACACTGAAGCTCAGCCTCGAATTGATCAGCAAGCAGGTTCGCGGCGACGCGAGCGTGTCGCGCAAAGGCGAGGCGTTGCGCGGCGCAGCCGACTCTTTGTCGGAGGCGCTGAAGAAAACCGAGAATGACGACATCCGGAAATGCATGGAGCCGTGGTCGGAGAAAATTCGTGGGCTTGCCTCGTCTCTCAGTTGACTGGGTCGCTGCTGAACTTTCCAGGCGGCCGCGCGTGGCGTGGCGCGCGCCGGCGATGGCAATCACGTTGATTTCCTGTTGCGCTTATGAACCGGGGGCGTGGGCACAACCCGACGCCGCCAGCGAAGTATCCATGCGACAGGCAGACCAATTGGCCCACAACCTGGAGACTCTCGAGCGCGTTGTCGGGCTGGCGGAAAGGGCTTGCCTTTCCAGCCACACCAGCACGGAAAATGCGGGCATTTCGCTAACGTTCGCTGCGATCTTGAACACCCTGAAGTCGGGCGTCGGCCTTGAGCGGCAGTTCAAGGACCTCCGCGGCGCATCGGAGCAACTCACCGGAGCCGTTGCCAAGCTTGAGAATGACGATATCCGGAAATGCATGAATGAGAAGCTGGCGCCGGCATTCGCATTGGTGAATACCTCCTATCAACCCGGCGATCCCGCCGCGGCGTGGCCTGAGCCGATCGATTTCCGATTTAACTTCGCCCGGGTCGTCAGCAAGGATCCCGACAAGTACTCCGAGAATCTGAAAGTAAACCTATTGCGGGCCAGCCGCTCGCCGGTATCGCGCCGTATCACCAACCAGTTCGATACGGCCGGCAGTCCTTATTATCAGATCGACATCTCGTACCCGACGGACGGCGAATCCATCAAAGGGACGATTACGCCGGAGATAAAGGGGCAAGGCCGCTTGTCGAGCGAACCGACGAGTTTCACGCCGCTTTGCCTGCAGCGCCCCCCGAGCTTTCCTAAAATCAAAGCCGAATACGACATGTTCGACTGCACCGAAGGAGAGCTGTGCCATTCGGCCATGCTGGCAACCGGCTGGCTTGCGACCTGTTCGCCCGGAAAATCCGGCGAAGGTATCGCTCCAGTCAACCCGAGGCCAACGCGCTACGCGGCATTCCGCCTTGCGCGGGCGGACTCAAACGTCGTGGAAAGGCGTTGGGTGGTCCCGTCGCTTGAAGCCCTCTCCGAGCGGAACGCCGAGGGCGTGGGCTACACGGTTTTCACTTTGAGCACGGCAGCATTCCGGCGACCGGAAGTGCTGGGCGTGGAGGTTGATATCCGGGTCAACGGGACGCGTGTCGAGGAAGACGGGTTGGCGCCGGAAATGCGGCCGGCTCCGAATGATCCGGAGCAGCCCTTTACGCACAGCTTCGCCTTGCAGAGCCTGGATTTTCAGGGCCTTCGCGGCGGCTGCGATGAAGTCTCGGTCGGCCTCAGGCCGCTCTATGCCGGCGGCAGCAAAGGCGATTCCCGTGCGGTTACATTGTTGTATGCGGCGCTGCGAGATGTCGAGGAGCGAAAGGTGGAGTTCGCCAACGATAGCCTGACCTGGCGTGCGTCATACATCACGCCGGAACGCGAATGGCGCTTCATTCCGATCGTGCACTCCTACCTCTACCCCGCGGACAATCCGGCGCTGGCTTCGGCGGCCGCGTCCGCGGCCGAGGCTGACAAGCGATGGCTGGACGAACAACGTTTTTCCTATACCGGCCAACGCATCGTTGCCGTCGTTCGACCGCCGCGGACCATTCAGCCGGATGGCACGGCAGCCTTCGGTCTCGGCATCGGTTTGCTTCAGCCTACCGGCCAGATCCGCTTTACCTTTCCGGAGGCCGATGCACGCAGCCTCTCGGCGTTCATGATCGCGCAACGAGGGCGCGGCAATGCCGATCGCGTGATTGCGTCCGATCAATACATCTTCCAGGCGCTTGGCGGCCACCGCACGGTCCGCGGCGTATGCGGTACAGGTTGAACCGATATCGGCCGCACCCGCGCATCAACGGCACCGGCACATCGCGCCGGTGAAGCGGGCGAACGGACTAATGGGGTAATGGACGTTCGTGATTCCGGGGCGCATCGAAGATGCGAACCCCGGAAATCTCGAGATTCCCCGATGCGCAATTGCGCATCCGGGTCTGGTCCTTCGGACCATCCCGGAATGACGGTGTCACCCCTTGGTGATCCCGTCGATCTCCGCGAGATCCTCCGCGCTCAACGTCCAGCCGATCGCCTTGACGTTCTGCTCGACCTGCTCGACGCGGGTGGCGCCGGCGATGACGCTTGCGACCTGCGGCCGCGATAGCAGCCACGAGAATGCCAGCTCCAGCATGGTGTGGCCGCGCGCTTGCGCGAAGGCTTGCAGCTTCTCGACGATATCCTCGTTGCGTGGCGTGACATAGCGGTCGCGCAGCGCGGGAGCCTTGGCAAAGCGGGTGTCCTCCGGGGCAGCCGTGCCGCGCCTGTATTTGCCGGTCAACAAACCGCTGGCGAGCGGGAAAAACGGCAGCAGCCCGAGCCGGTATTCCTGCGCCGCGGGGAGCAAATCCTTTTCGATGTCGCGCACCACCAGGCTGTATTCGTCCTGGCACGACACGAACCGGCTGACGTTGATGGCGCGCGCGGTAAATTCGGCCTCGGCGACGCGCCATGCCGGGAAATTCGAATTGCCGATGTAGCGCACCTTGCCGTGCCGGATCAGGTCGTCCAGTGCCCTCAAGGTTTCCTCGATCGGCGTCAAGGAATCGTAATCGTGCTGCTGGTAGAGATCGATGTAATCGGTCTTCAGCCGCCTCAGGCTGGCCTCGACCGCGGACATGATGTAGCGCCGCGACGCGCCCTGCTTGGCGCCGTCATTGCTCATCGGCTTGGAGAATTTGGTCGCCAGCACGATATCCTTGGGCCGGTTGCCGAGCACTTCACCCAGCACGGTCTCGGAGCCGCCCATCCCGGCATAGATGTCGGCGGTATCGAACAGGGTGATGCCGAGGTCGATCGCCCTGTGTATCACCTTGCGCGAGGCTTCGAGATCGGTGCGCTGGCCGAAATTGTTGCAGCCGAGACCGACGGCGGAAACGCGCAGGCCGGAGCCGCCGAGATTGCGAATTTGCATGGATCAATCCTGTAGGGATAACGCGCCAGATGGATCGCATTGTGACCCGCGGATATCGAAGCCGCAAGGCGCGGGACGCCTGCCATGGCGTACACGGAGGTCAGGCCGCAACGCCACCAATGAGGTGACAAAAAAATGCGGCCCCGGTCAGACGCGGCGACTGACGGGGACCGCTTGGAGCGCGTGATCTGTGACGGGGGGCCTGATCAGACGCAGGCGGAACCTAACCATGCTTTGTTACGCGGCCATGACAGGGAAGTTATCCACAGGCTGGATTGTGCCTGCGGGACGCGGCTATTCCGCGGCGCGCAAGTGCCGGGCAAGGGCACGATCGCCACCGCCGCGCAGCGACCGGTAGTAATCGGCTGTGGCGGGATCGTCGGTATGACGGACCAGATCGGTCACCGGGGTGTAGCTCAGCATTCGTCCGCCGTCCGGCAACGCCGTGCAGCTGAAACGCAGCACCTGACCGTCCGCGAGGTTGATATTGATCGGCGTCGAATCGCCTGATCGCATCATCTCGGTGCGCTCCGCGATGAAGGCGTTCAATTCTTCCTCCGGCAGTTCATAGGCGCCGGTATCGCGGCCGTGATACATCAGTGCGATGAATGGCGGCTTGCTGTCGGCCTTCTCGTCCGGAAGCGAGAAATAATCGCGAAACGCACGGTTGATGAACTCGGCGCGGGTGTCGGAGTCGAGCAGCACGATGCCGATGTCAACCTGATCGAGCGCCGCCGACAGGCGCTCCGCGGTGGCGTGATGTCTGCGCTCCCATGCGAACGCATCCATCAATCTTTTCCGCAACAGCCCGGTGATGGCGGCGGTGCCGGCCGCGGTCATCGCCAGCATCAACATGCGCACCAGATCCGCGGTGTCGTAGCCGGGAGTCGCGCGGTGATTGAAGAAGAACAGCGTAGACGAAGCAACGGCGATGGCGGCGGTGACCATGCCCGAGGCGAGGCCGCTGAGCGAGGCTGCAAAAGCGACGATGCAAACGAACAGCGGCGCGGGATTGGGAACGGCAATAAAATGACGATCGACAACGATGGCTATCAGAGCCGTCGCTGCCGTCAGAGCCGGACCTGAGATTGCGCGCCAGTCGAACTGCATGCCTGCTCTCGTTGGCCTACGAGAGTAAGGCCACTAGCTTGACCAATGGTTGCAATCACGACGGGCTTTCTTGCGCCATCGTTAAAAAATCATTTATGGAGCCGGTGCAGCTTTCCGATTGCTTGGATCAAATCCTATCTGCGGAGAGGCCCCTGCGGTCTGCGCTTATCTGTTAGCGCCGAGATTTCGAAAGGATATTCATGCGAGCTATTCCACCGTCGCTGTTGCCGGTCCTGATGCTGTTTGCCTCCAATGTCTTCATGACGTTCGCATGGTATGGCCATTTGAAATTCAAGGAGACCTGGCTGCCGCTGGCAATCATG